>Ga0302046_10004547_pt1 | contig 12349 bp, 13 predicted proteins | sample RVTome_11_FD_200261 | JGI IMG/M metagenome (GOLD analysis project Ga0302046, IMG submission 200261) | Soil microbial communities from uranium-contaminated site in the Upper Colorado River Basin, Wyoming, United States - RVT147D111 (version 2) ... | reverse complement strand
TTCTACCCTCGGTAGGCAAGCCGCGATCTCGCCCGAGGCCGCCCCGGCCAGGCCCGCCTGTGTCCGTTTGCTGTAATCGAACATCAGCGTAGAGCCGGGCAGGCATTCCCGGATCATCCAGCGCCGCACCTGCGCGATGGCTGCTTCGACTTCAACGGTGAAGCCGGGATGCCACGTTACACGCGCGGTCTCCGGATCGTAACGCCCTGCTCCCGCCTCAAACAACACCGGCACTTGTAAGCCCAGTACCTGCGTCATTGCCTCCACGTAGGGCAACGAACGCCCCGAACAGATCGAGAAGGCAGGTAACGCACCCTCGCCGCCCACCGGCCCGGCTACGCGGACGTAAGCCGCCAACTCCTGAAGGCGCGGGCCGTCGAAGGGCCGATAGGGCTCGGACAGGCATCCGTCGATGTCTGAGACGAAAAGCTCGATCACGATCTACACTGAATATCGGCGGGAAACACCGGGCTTTAAAGGCTTTGACGAGCACGGGTTTCCCGGCACCGCACCCGTCTCTCATCGTCCGAGGGCGCCCCGGAAAAGCATCGGGCGTGCTTGGAACCGATCAGCCTTCCTCCGAAGCCCCCGTCAACACCTGCGCCAGGTCGGCAACCAGTTCATCGGAAATGCCCATGCTGCAAAAGCCGCCGTCGTGATAGAGCGTTTGCATCGTCACCATGCGGGTCAGGTCACTGAGGAGCGTGACGGTATAATCCGCGCAACTCTCGGCGTCGGCGTTGCCGAGGGGCGAGAGGCGGTCGCCGAACTCAAACATGGCGTCGAAGCCCGAGATGCCTGTGCCGGCGGTCGTCTTGGTCGGGCTTTGCGAGATCGCGTTGATACGGATACCGCGCCGCCCCAGGCGATATCCCCAGGCCCGCACGATACTTTCGAGCAACGCCTTGGCATCACCCATCTCCGAATACTTGGAAAAAACACGCTGAGCCCCGATGTAAGAAAGCGCCACGACGGAACCGCCGTCGGCCAGCGCCCCGGTCTCCAGGGCGTGATGCACGACGCGGTGCAGGCTGACGGCCGAGATGTCGAGCGTTTTTTGATACCAGGCGTAGTTGAGGTTTTCGTAGGGCACATCCTTGCGCACATTGATCCCCATACCGATCGCATGGACGATGAAGTGGATCTGCCCGTAGTGCTGCCTGGTCTCCTCGAAAAGGGAGCGCACGTCGTCGTCGTTGGTGGCATCGGCCCAGATGAGCGGACTGCCGGTTTTTTCGGCCAGGGTATCCAGGGTTCCCAGGCGGCGGGCTATCGGTGCGTTGGAAAGCACGAAGCGCGCGCCCTCCCGATGCGCGGCCCGGGCGATGGCCCATGCAAGACTGCTCTCGTTGAGCGCCCCGAAGATTATCCCCTTTTTACCTTCGAGTAGACCATATCCGGAATGTGCCATGGTATGCCTTTTGCCTTGTCTTTTCGTTGGGAATGCGGTGTAGCCTTTCAGTAGGCCATAAAGGTAGCGATCCGGCCTGTGACGTGCTACCCGCTACGCCCGCACCGGCAAATTTCGCCCATGACGGCAGGTTTTACCGGTCTGCGCTTCCAGACCTTCCGGCGCAGTCCCTCCGCAAGCCCGTTTCCTATAAAGTAACTATTACCCATTGCACCCTTACTTTTTGTAATCCCCCCTAGCGATGGAAGGCTTTCAAGACCACATCCAGCGATTCGGCCTGCGCCTCTTCCTCTTACAGGAACCGCTGGAGACGATGCCCTCGGAAGTCCAATCGGACCTGGGTAAATTCCTTCTCAAACGCCGGGCGTACACAGACTCCTGGTTTTTTCTGCTGCGCGCCTCGTTAGCCCTGGCTCTGATGGGGTGCCTGGTTGCCGATGCCATCCTGAACAGGCACGGCCAGGTCTTCTCCACCCTCTGGGTCGTCGCCTACGTTGTCACCAACATCGTCGTGCATTTTGCCGTCAACCGTGGGTTTCGGTACGGGCGCTGGGGATACGCCGGCATCGATTTCCTCTGCATCCTGTTGCTGCGCTACTATTTCCAGCTTGATGCGCTGCTGGACCCGAACGCGACGATGATCGGGCTCTTCTCGCTGCAACTGATCGCCTACGTGCACTACAGCGACATCCGGCTCACCAGCGTCACGGTCGTAGCCGTGCTGGTCATGACGGTGCTGACGCTGTGGATCAACATGCTCTCGCTGGATTCACCCCTGCTGGCCGGCGTCGCCTCGTACTACGCCCAGCCCTTGCCGGCCCTTTTCCTGCTGAGCTTCATAAGCGCCATCTCGGTGACGTCGCACCGGCTGGTCCACCGCCTCTATGCACAACTCGAACGCTTCAGCCTGGAACAACACAAGCGCACGAAAGCGGCCGTCGCCTCTGCCATCGAGCGGTCTCGCCGGGAGCGCCTCGAAGAACTCAACAAGCTCAAGCGCGACTTTATCACGGTGATTTCGCATGAGCTACGCAACCCGATCACGCCGTTACTCTCTGCGTTGGACATCCTGAAAGCCGAAGTCAAAGGCACCGATGCCCCCCACGAGATGATGACGATTGCCCGCGAATCGGCCGCACGCATCCAGCGCATCGTAACGGACTATACCCGGCTGGCCGAGTTGATCACGATGGACGACGAGAACCTGCTGCGGTGGAACCTGCGCGTCGAGGACCTGCTCAGGGTGTTGCAGGAAAAGACGAGCACCCCCCCCCGCATCATCGGCAACCTCGACGACCTCGTCGTCTGTACCGACGCACGATTGTTCGGAGGGGCCTTGCTGGCCTTGATGCGTCGCGCCGAAACCCACACGCCGGCGCACGAAACCATCACCGTACGCGGCTACCGGGAAAACGAAGAGGTGGTGATGTCCATCCACGACCCGTCGAGCTTCTTAGCGGCGGAAACCATCGCAGCCCTCGACGATCCCTTTGCTCTCTCCGACGAGCGGGCTTTCTCGACGCAGCCCAACACCGGCCTCGAACTGATCCTGGCGCGCCACTCGCTGCGCCGCCTGGGCGGCACCTTGCAGATCGATAGCACGCCCGACGCCGGCACCACCGTCCATTGCTCCGTACCGGGCCTGCAACCCGGCACGCGTTGGCTTACCGACGCCGAACTCCGCCAGGAACTCAGCGCCATGCGGATGTAAGCAGACGCAGCCCGCCGTCGCGGGCCGTGCCGGATTGGGGTTCCTTCCGCCCTTCAATCCCGCACGGCCCGCATCGACTGCAACACGGTGAGCATGGCCTCGTGCACAAGCCCGTTGCTGGCGAGTATTTGCTCCGTGAACAACGGATTCGATGCATCGCGATAGTCGGTTACGCGCCCCCCGGCTTCCTCCACCAACAAAAGGCCGGCCGCTACATCCCACACCTGCAGGCCCGTCTCGTAAAAACCGTCGAAGCGGCCACAGGCTACGTAGGCCAGATCGACGGATGCGGAACCGAACCGACGCATGCCGCGCGTCTCGCGCATAAAACGGCTGAAAACCGCTACGTAGCTGTCCATGTGGCTGAAGGCCCGATAGGGAAAGCCTGTAGCAAGCAGGCTGCGGTCGAGCCGGTCTTGGGGGCTGACGTGGATACGGACGCCGTTGCGATATGCCCCGCCGCCCCGGACCGCCGTGAAGAGTTCGTCGTGCATCACCTCCAGCACGACCCCCACGACCACCTGGCGCCCGTGTTGCAGGGCGATGCTTACGGCATACGGAGACAACCCCCGCGTGAAGTTCGTCGTGCCGTCGATAGGGTCAATGATCCACCGATAGCCGTCGGCAGCCTCCGCGGGAGAAGCGCCGTCCGCGCCTTCTTCGGCCAGCACGTCATGCTCGGGGAAGATGCGGCTCAGCCGATCTATGATCAGGGCCTGGGACGCTTCATCCACATGGGTAACCAGGTCGTGTATGCCTTTTTCCTGAACGTCGGCATCGTGCAGGCGCCCGGCATGGGTGCGGATGAGGTGCGCGGCCTGGAACGCGGCTTCTACGGCCACGTCGCGCGCCTGCTCGTAGAAGGACACCCGAGACTTCCCGTGCATACACTTCCCCTGTTTTTCTCGGTAGCCTATGCAACCCGTCGATGGCGCAGGGCGTGATACCGCTGCCTCAATATGACCGAATAGGCCCGCTGCCGTCTCTGATACGCATGAACCATACCTCCTGCCTCCTTACGCTGCTTGCTCTGAGCTGGATGCTCCTGCCGGGATGCCGCACTCCGACCCGAGAACCCGTACCCTCTTCGCAGACAGCGACGAACGACACGCTCCTGCAAGACGATGGTGAACGCGACGCCGTGCTCGCTGCGCTACAGCATATGAAGCAAGACGCACTTCGCCAAGCCTTTGCCGGCTTGCCGAACTATCGCTACACCCTGTACACAAGGACGGAACAGTTTGACGATACCCATCATCGGACGGCCTTCGCCGAGCACGTACGCCACATTGACCGGCGCGACGGAGGCCGCACCTACACCGTCCTGCAAGCCGACTCGGGCGGTACCTTCAACAGCAGCGCCCTGGGGCGCTTTATGACGTCCGGCGCCGAGATGCCGGAGGCGACCACCCTGGCGGACTACGTGCTTCTTGAAGACCCGCCCTACCTTGCCGCTCGTAACCGGGACGCCTTCGCCTACCGTTTCCGGGCGGACACGTTGCTGGGGGGCCTTGCCACGCAGGTCATCGAAGTCTACGCCCGACCGAATGAAGAGGGAAAGGCCCAATCGATCCGTCGCGCCCATCTCTATCTCGACCGTGACCGGGACGAACTGGTAGCCCTGTACCTCGAACGGGTAGAAGGGTCGTTGCTGTTCGGCGAGGCGAGCCGCTTGTACCTGCGCATCCGGCCTGCTCCCGGCGGCGGATGGGTGCCTTACCAGGTGCAGATCCGCACCCACCTGCGCCTGCCGTTCCGAACCCCGCAACGGTTCCGCACCCTTTCAACCTACTACAACTACGAACCGATCAGCTAGTGGGGCTACTGGTTCAGCAACGGCTGTAAAGAAGGATGATCCGTCAGGCGGACGAGGACGGTGTCCGCGGTGATCGTGCCGGGATCCAGCAAAGAAGCGCTGAGGCCGCCGACCAGCACGGTCGCGGCAGCATCCGGTTGTTGTTTGACGACGAAGACCCGCGCGAGTTGATAGTACGCGGCAGCCTCGTCCGGCGCCGAAGCCATGGCGACCCGGGCAAAGGATTCAGCCTTGTCGAGCTTACCCAGGAGCATCGCGTTCCAGGAGAGACGGATGTGGAGCGCCGCGTCGTCGAGGGCCAACTCGGCAGCGGCATCAAGGGCCCGTCCGGCGCGTTCCACGTCGCCGGTGCGGCGGGCAGCCTCGCAGAGGATGAGATGGGCTTCGCCGTCTTTGGGTTGCAGGTTCACCGCACGCTCGGCATCGGCCAGGGCCTCCTCGTCGCGGTTCAGCTTCAGCAGCGCTTGCGCCCGGAGCTTGAGCGCTTCGACATCATCAGGGAGTTCCTTGAGGACCCGATCAATGCGCGTCTTGACTTCCAACACGCTGGCGCCACTCCGCCACGCCGTCTCTGCGCGATGATACTGGACGTTCAACTCCGGAGGACGGACAACCGGGACCTGGGCCTGCGCCGTCATTACTGCGCTGCCGAAAAGTACAACAGCCAGACCAATCCCTGTCCACCAACGACGGTCCTGCATGGTAGCTGCTTCCTCTATCAATCAATGTGGGGGCTGGAAGTTATCAACCGCTGAACAACCGATCAAGAATCATTCCAGGGGTTGTTTTCGTACGCCCGCTCGGCATTCCATCCTGAAGCCGTATAGTTTTCCCAACAGCACTGCCCTCTCGATGTCACACGACCTCCCCCTGGTCCGTGAAATGCGGGCCTTGCTCCAGACCCGGCGCTTCGCCCGTACCGTACGCGGATACCAGACGCTCGACTCGACCAACACCACCGCCATGCGATGGGCACACGAGGGCGCGGAGGAAGGCAGCATCGTGATCGCCGAGCATCAAACGGCTGGCCGGGGCCGCCAGGGGCGTGCCTGGGAAGCCGCTGCCGGACAAAACCTGATGTTTTCGGTGGTGTTGCGTCCCGCGCTTTCGCCTTCTCGTTTGAACGTGATTACCCTCGCAGCCAGCATCGCTCTCGCAGAAACCATTGAAACCTTCACGGCGCCCCTCACAACCGCCATCAAATGGCCCAACGACATCCTGCTGGAAGGCTATAAATGCTGCGGTATGCTTCTGGAGTCTACCCTGGCCGGGGCCGCCAGACCCCTTGTAATCCTGGGCATCGGGATCAACGTCAACCAGCCCGACTTCCCTCCGGCGCTGGAACATCGGGCCACCTCCTTGCTCCTTCAGACGGGGCGGCGCACCCCCCGCGCCGCCCTGCTGTCCGACCTGCTCGGCCGCCTGGAACAGTACTACGACGGCCTCGGCACCAAACAGGAAGCAGCCGTTCACACCGCCTACCGCAACCGCCTTTACCGCCTCGGCCACCCCATCACGCTGCGCCTCACCGAGCAGGATCACCCGCTGACCGGCACGCTCCTCGGCGTCACCGACACGGGCGCTCTCCGGCTCGATACCGACCAGGGGATTCGTATCTTCCACGCCGGCGACGTCACCTTAGATTTTCGCTCTGCAAAAATCTAAATCGTTCTGTTAAAATTTCGAGGCTCGAAGTTTTATGTGGTTGGTGCTCGATATCGGCAACAGCGCGGTGAAAGGAGGATTTTTCGAGGGAGAAGCGCTGCAACACCCCTTTCGCCTACCCCTGCCCGATGCGGAAACCACGGCCTCTTGGGAGGCAGCCTTCGAGGCGCATCTGGCGCACCGCTCGGTTACGCGGCTGGGCATTGCCTCAGTCGTCCCTTCTGTGCTCTCGCATACCCTGTCGCTGCTGGATCGCTACACGGCAGCGCCGGCGGAGCGTATTCACCACGGGATGCGGTTGCCGTTTACGATGGCCTACGCCACACCTCACACCCTCGGCGCGGACCGCCTCGCTGCTGCCGCCGCTGCCTGGGCGCGGTACAGATCGGGTGCGGAACGACCGCCGCACTCCGTCGTCGCGCTCGATGCCGGCACCGCCGTCACGTGCGAGGTTGTCGACCGGTCAGGCGTCTACCTCGGCGGCATCATCGGAGCGGGGCCGTACTTGCTGCGAGAGGCGCTCACGCACGGTACCGCGCAACTGCCCGCTGTACCCCTGGAACTCCCCCCCTCTCCGATCGGCGGCTCGACGCTGGAAGCCTTGCAAGCAGGCATCATGTACGCCTTCATCGACAGCGTCCACGGGATGCTCGGCCGCATACGCCAGTGCTTGAACGACACCCCCGTCGTTGTAGCAACGGGAGGGTGGCGTTGGCTGTTGAAGACCCATCTGGGCGGCATAGACCACTTCGATCCTCACCTCGTCCTACACGGCATCCGTGTCTTGATGGCCCTGAATGATCCTTCGCAGCATAACCCTTCGGAGCATGATGCTCCATAGCCAACCCGCAGGCATCCCGTCAGGCCGGCGCCTCGGCGTGGTCCCGTTGCAGCAGCGATTCGATGCGGGCGATGACCATGTCGACGGCAACGCGATTGTGCCCGCCCCGCGGAATGATGACGTCAGCCTGCCGCTTCGACGGTGCTACAAATTGGAGATGCATCGGGCGTACGGTGCGTTCGTACTGCTCCAGAATAGATTCGATGGTGCGCCCGCGTTCCAGCAAGTCTCGTTTGATCCGCCGCATCAAGCGTACGTCCGGCTCGGCATCTACGAAGAGCTTGATGTCCATGCGCTCGACGAGCATCGGCTCCGCCAGCACCAGGATGCCCTCCACCAGGATGACCGGCCGTGGCTCGACGCGCCGGGTAGCGGCCTCTCGCACATGCCTCGTAAAATTGTAGACCGGCTTGTCGATCGGCTCTCCGGCGAGGAGCCGGTCGAGGTGATGCCGCATCAATTCCGTTTCGAGCGCATCCGGATGGTCAAAATTGAACCGCATCCGGGCTTCCAGGGGCAGATGATCGAGCGAGCGGTAGTAGGCGTCATGATCCAGCACGGTGATGTGATCCGGCCCGAGGGCCTCGATGATGCAGTGGAGCACGGTCGACTTGCCCGACCCGGACCCCCCGGCTATGCCGATCACCACCGGATGCGCGCTCATGAGACCTTTTTGATCATCGCGACGACGCCGGTCTTTGTGGCTGGATCGAAAGTAGACGCGGCTTCATCGTAGTGAAAGCCCGCCGGGTGTTCCCATTCGAGGAGGGCCTCGCGTTCTTCGACCGTCTCGCGTACAATGAAGTTGACGAGTTGCCCCCGCAGCGGCTTGACGTGATGGGTAACGGCCTTTTGCTCTCCCCCTTCCACGACGAAGAACTTGACCTGCACGAGCTGTTCGTAGGTATGGTCATCGTCCCAGGCATCGCGGTGGGCGGACGGCAGCAGATCCCACACAAAGCGATCCTTCAGGGCCTCATTGAGCAACGGACTGATGTGCGGCCGCCAGTACTTCGACACTTTGCCGATACCCGGTAGCGTGGCGTCCATACGCAGCCGATAGTTCGGGATCAGATCGTCGGGGCGAAGCAGGCCGAAAAGGCCGGAGAAGATCACGCCATTTTCCAGCAGACGGCGCTGCGCGCCGGTCGGCAGCCCGGCGAAGTCCATCGCTTTGTACATCACCCCGAGGCTATAGCGGTTCAGGGCCGACATCAGCGGGGCCGTGTAGACCTCCGTGTTGACCTGGATGGTTTCATCCAGATGTTCTCCGCGAACACCCAGCATGGCTTGCAGGGCCTCCTCATCAGCGGTCTCCATAACCTCCTGCACGGTGTCGATGAGCCTGCGTCGCTCCGGGTTCAACTCGTTGAAGTAGTTGAACGTATCAGACGATCGATAATCAAACATGTCGGGCGCAAAAGGATTGCCCCCGGGTTTCTTCCCTTCGGCAGGTGCAAGAAGTATGGCAAAGTTGGGCATAGGCGTCGGTGTTGAGACCACAGGGAGAAGTCACCGCTACGCCGACTCACTTCACCGGCGGAGAAGGGGGGCGAGCAGGTCCTTGCTGCCGCACTTCACCCAGGAGCGCGTCGATGTCGCTCTGGATGCGTTGCGCCCGCACACGGGCATCGGCCACGAGGGCATCACCTGTCCGGCGCGCTTCGCTCTCGACCTCCGGATTGAGTACCTGGTCGGCCAAGTCTCCTACCTGTTTGCCCATACTCTCAAGGCGATAGCTGAGGCGTCGGCGAAGTTTACTCCCTTCTTCGGGGGCCAACATCAACCCCAACAAAAAACCGGCGACGCCCCCGAGGAGCACCCCCCAGCCCGTTGCCCGGACCACACTGCCGAACGTGTATTCTTTCATGGGAAACGATACGCTATGGAAAACGAGATCAGCATCGACACGAAACAAAATCGCACGCCTCGAAAATACGCCTTCTCGACCAAGCCCGCTAGCCGGAAAAGGTGACTTCGATGAATCGAATACTAAAAAAGCCACCGCCGGAAGACCGACCGCAGCTCTTTTAAGAAAGCGAGACCTCGCTGCATGGAACCTACCGGTTCTTCTTCTTGTGGCGATTCTTACGAAGCCGCTTCTTACGCTTATGGGTGGCGATCTTGTGGCGTTTACGTTTGCGACCGCAAGGCATAGGCACTACCTCCTCTTGAACGGTTTAAAACAAGAACGTTTAAAGTACGGACTACGAACGGTTTATGCAACGGACCTGTATTTATCCAGTTTCGGAACCATTTGAAGATCGTGTACATAATGTGTCAGGCGGGTTGGGTTTCGCTTCTTTCATGGCGCGCCCGTATCTTTAGCCCGCAGTTCGCCGGCGTGCTCCCCACTTACGCCTCGTCCTTCAGTAAAGCTTAGGTCCGCAGGAAGACTTGACGTACCCACTCCGCGAAGCATACGGCTATCGATACCTTGACGAAGGTCCTGCCACAGACTTGCCTCCCGTCGTACTCCTGCACGGCTTGCTCGGCGATGTGAGCAACTGGGAAGCCACGGTAGACATGCTGGCTACGCACCACTACCGGGTGCTCGTACCGGCGTTGCCCCTGGCCGACTTGCCGATGAGCCAGACCAACTTGAAGGGGCTCGTCCACTACGTACGCAACTTTGTCGACATGTTGGCCCTCGGCCCGGTTGTGTTGGGGGGCAACTCCATGGGCGGCCAGATGGCGTTGCTCCACGCGCTGCAGGCACCCGCCTCCGTCGTCGCGTTGCTGCTCTCCGGATCCTCCGGCATCTATGAGGTCGAGACGGGCACGACCACGTTCCGGCGTCGAGACCGCGACTTCATCCGTGAACGGGCCGCGCTGACGTTTTACGACCCCGTGCACGTCACCGACGAGCTGGTCGAGGCGAGCTACAACCTCGCCAACGACCGCAACCGTGCCCTCCGCATCCTCCGGCTGGCCCGCTCTTCGCAGGCTGAAACAGTGAACGAACGATTATCGCAGATCCAGGTGCCCACGCAACTCATCTGGGGCCACGACGACCGCATCACGCCGCCCGATGTAGCCTACGCCTTCAAGAATCTCTTGCCTCGCGCCGACTTACACTTCATCGACCGATGCGGCCATGCACCGATGCTGGAGCGCCCCGCAACCTTCAATAAGATCCTGTTATCTTTCTTACACAAAACCATCGGCTCGGCCGTGTTGACCCCCTCCAACAACACATCCTGACCGTTTCGCCGCATTATATTTTTCCCACAAAACTTTATTTTTGTGCCATTTGTGCGCAGTGTCTGATTCGTACAAATCGTTGCATGCAAATCTGTACAATCTGCACGGCTCCGAGGACCTTAAAACCGTTCTTCATCAGGACAACACCGTTTTTTCGTTTTTGGCACGCCCCTTGCTCTAATTTTGGATAGCTTCGGGATGCCTCCTTATCCGAAGCGATCCATGGTGCAAGGTATGCACCGCGGAAGGCCTCCGCATCGCCGGGCGGACATGTTTGGGTGAGCATGTCCGCCCGGCTTCTTTTCTTGCCGATCTTTTCCATGCGCTGGGCGTTGACGTCCTACACCCGATCTTCCCTGTTCAGCCGTCTTCCAAAACCATGGTGCTTCGTTATCAACGCCTCCTGTACGCGTTCGGCGGCGCCCTCATCCTTTCGTTAAGCGCCTGCGCACCCTCCGTCTCTCCCCTTTACCGGGATTACGAAGTGCAGGACCCGAACCGATCTGTGACGGCGCGCATTGAGGCTGCCCTGGATGAGACAGGCTGGCAACGGGTACCCGGCAGTACACCCAACATCATTGCCACAGACGAACGCAAAGTCAAAAGCTGGGGTATCTATAGCATCGTAGTCTCCCTGGAGGTTGCTCCCGTAGGCGAGGAATACGTACGCCTGTACTTTCATCCGTATCGAAAATATTTTACCGGCAGCCGGAGCAAGATCCCGTTCCTCCAGAAGAGCCTGCAACGCGCCTTGCTGCAGGACCTCAACGACGCTTTTGAGCAGCAAGGCTTCGTCGCACTCGGCACAGGCATCGAGCGGGATCGCCAGGCGGCCACGCATTGACGGCGGGAACGTTTTTCGGGCTATCCTGTTGAAACAGACAGGCCTCACCTGGGGCCTTGTTCTTTGTAAAAACTGGGGATGACACGGCTTCGACGGATGGAATCGTGCAGCAGGCTGCGCGTCGAGCTGCTTGGTATGCTCGTAAATATCGCCAAGAAACCTGTAACTGCGAACGATTACTCGTACGCGATGGCGGCGTAACACCCGCTATCTGTCTCTTGACGTGCTCGCCTGTCGGCGCGCCCTGAGGCATCGACTCAGATAGGCTAGCCGCCGCCGATACCGGCTGCATCGGCGCGGCGAATCGCGATCAGCCTTTGCCCACTCCTGGCCTCGTTGGTCGGCAGACGGAGTAGGCGAGACACCAATAGACCCGCTACACACGTAGACGCCTGACGTGTGCGGCCATTCGGACCCGGGTTCGACTCCCGGCATCTCCACATACACGAAGCGCCCTAAATGCCACAAAACAAGCACTTAGGGCGTTTCTATTTAAAGCGCCAACGCACAGTACACGACAAAAAAGGGATCGTCCTCTCGCCCAAGCGCAGCGCGCGGAGCGATCTCCCGCGCGTTAGCTGCTTTTGAAGGGGAGATGTACCTGCGGTCCGTCGCTTCGCTCGTGTCTCGACGGCGCTCGCGATGGCACGCTCCGAAGGTTTTTCTCGTGTACTATGGCGCCAACGACACGAACCGCCGTAGCGAATAGGGTTCTATCTCGCGCTCGGTCTCCTCGTATGCCTCAAGACGCTCTTTCTAGTGCAGTTTCAAGGGATCTATCTTGCAATGATGTAGATTATGGAAGCTTTCCCTACACTCCTGAGTGGCTGCCATGAAACCTGCGCTGTTTGTCCGAC
>Ga0302046_10004546_pt1 | contig 12351 bp, 9 predicted proteins | sample RVTome_11_FD_200261 | JGI IMG/M metagenome (GOLD analysis project Ga0302046, IMG submission 200261) | Soil microbial communities from uranium-contaminated site in the Upper Colorado River Basin, Wyoming, United States - RVT147D111 (version 2) ... | reverse complement strand
GACGGAACGGGTCATCCGCGTCGACACGAATCCCACCTCGCTCGCTCTTCCGGATGGCGGAGCGACGCTCTACGTGTTGTGCGGAGGCGAGAGTTCGTTGAACGTTGTGAACCTTGAATCAGGCAGCGTTACCGAACGGCACCAGCTGTTGTTCGGCGCATACGCCTTCCATGAAATTCGTCGATAATTCCTGGGTAGCGGTATCACCACTAAAGGAGGCATGTTCCATGAAACACACGCCGCGTTCGGTTGTTGCACTCTTCATTGTTCTGCTGGCTGCAATGGCCTTTTGGATCACAAGCTGCAAAAAGGATGACGTCACCGGGCCTGATTCCGGTTCTGGAGGTTCAACGCTGGTCCGCGGGATCGTCACGCAGGCAGGCACAACGGGGAACCCGCCTCTAGCCGATGCGACGGTCCGCCGCGGCACAGACACAACGGTGACCACGGGATCGGACGGCTCTTTCACGATTCCGGTGGCTTCCGGGACCGACGTAACGCTGACAGTTACGAAGACCGGATATTCGTTTAACGAAGTGGTTGTCAACGTGACGGGGGGATCGACGAAAACCCTTGCCGTGAGTCTTCTGGCGGAAGGAGAAAAGAAGACATTTGCCGTCACGTCGGGTGATTCGGTGGCGCATGGCAGTTACAAGCTCACCGTTCCGCCGAATTTCGTCACCGCCACAGGCAACGTAACCGTGAGTGTCACGGGACTTGATCCGACCACCAACGAAATCCGGGCCTTGCCGGGTGGACTTGAGGCTGTCGATGCGGGCGGGACCACACGATACTTACAGCCCGTTTCTTTTGCAGAATACGTCGCGAGGGATGCAAGCGGGAACGTGGTTGAAGTCAACCAGTCTGCCGGTCAGGGAGCGAACATCGAGCTTCCGATTCCTGCGTCGTTGCGCGGCCAGCCGGGCTACCGTAACGGGGATCCGATCGAATGCTACCTCTATGACGCGGCGACGGGAAAATGGAAGACTCCGGTACCGGGCATTGTCGGCCCATCGTCGATCGACGGCGAACCGGCGATCAAAGCAACGATCTTCCATCTTTCGTGGTACGGCGGAGCGCCGGCCCTCAACGAGCGTGCGTGCATCAAGGGATACGTGCGGAACGCAACCGGTACGCCGGTATCCGGTGCCGATGTGGAGGCCTTTGCCGGTTCAAGTACCACGACGAACTCGTCCGGCTTCTACCAGGTGGACGCCGCACCGAACTCCAATGTGCGTGTGGTTGCCAGCGTCATCGAGGGTACCACCATCCGAACCGGAGAAGTTCTCGTCTTTACGGGAGGCATAGGGGACACCTGTAAAACCGCGCCCGACATCACCCTCGGTGCGGCACAACCAGGATCCTTCCACGTCCAGGCTGCGCTCCTCAAGGTCGTTTCATCGAGCTCGACCTTTGATTTAGCTTCCGTGGACATCGATCTCACTTCGCCGAGCGGATCTGTCGGCTGGGAGAGTGCCGTCGTCAACATTGGATACGGATCACAGACCACGGCAATACCGCACTCGAGCGGCGGATCCTACAGTGCATTTTCACCCGATCTGAGCCTTACCCCCGGAGAGAGCTACTTCATTACGATCGACTTTGACAACAACGGTACGATTGATGCCAACGGGCAAATTCAGATGGTCGGCAACACCGTGATTACCTCCCCCGCTGCCTCTGCCACTGTCCCGCAGTCATTCACGGCGACATGGACCGACGACGCATCGTCGAGCCCGGGATACAACGCGGATTATTTCGTCATTCTTTCGGGCGATTCGGCATCGCGGGTATTCCTCACAAAGCAAAGAACCAAGGTAATTGGAGACGGCTCTGTGGATTCCTCGATCTATGGCTCCCCCCAGTATAACGATCCTCTCCCCGCCGGGAGTTACACCATGCAGTTGTGGGGTTTAAACGGTCCGGCCGGGTTCATGACCCTGGGTAATCTGCAGCCGAACATCAACGGCCAGAATGTCGAGGGGTATTTTTATGCGTATTCGCTCGCAGAACCGGTGGATTTCACCTCCACGGGTTTGAGCGAATCGATCAAGCGGATCGCTGCACGCAAACAGAAACTGGAGCTGGCTGTCAAAGAACACTACAAGAGGTTCCCGCAGGAAATCAAGAGCAGGGTCAAATACGGGCAACGGTAGAAACAAATCGTGAAAAGTGAAACGTAAAATGTGAGATGTTGATAATCACGGCATTCTCTCAGCCACTGTTCACTGTTCACCCTTTACTGTTCACCGCTTTTAAGGGCGTTCCCCCCTTCGACTCGTCCCGCTCTCAGGGATGGGCGAAGTGGGGACTCGCTCAGGGGGTCGGCGTCCTACAGGGTTCGCTTCGCTCCCGTGCTCCTGCATTTTAGTGATGGAATAGATAGTCGCACCGCCCGCCATGGAAGGCGGGCGCCCTTCGGCCGCCTAACGCGCGAGTCGTGAAATTTCTGTGCGGGAAAAAAGACATTCGCCAATCCCTCCATCGCCCCGCGATACCTGTCCGCCTCCCCGAAGGGGCCCTTCGGGCTGGCGGAAATCCCGGAAATGGCAGGCCGTCATGAATCCGATTTGTCGGCTGGATTTTCTTCGTCGTCTTGCCAATTCAGGGGATTGTTCCGAATGTACAGACGAATGCGATCCAGTTCGTCTTCATTCCGAATGATACGGTCGTGGTATTTGGATTGCCACTGGAATCCCATGAATCCAGCATCATGGATTTTCTTTGCAGCCTTTGCCTTGAAATGACGGATGATTTTGCCCAGGGTTTGTTCGGGGTTTTTCATTTGCTGCCATCCCGCCACAGGTCCGAATCGGGATTCGTTTAATCCGGTCGGGATTGGCGAATGCCCGGTAGGGATTTGATTTGTTGGGGCAATTTGATTAATCAAATTGCCACAGGGGAAATTTCCACCATCCTCCCACAACACAACAATCCCATGAAAATGGTCAGGCATGATTTGATAACTATCCAATAAGACCCCAGGAAATGCCTCGGGTAATTTCAACCAACAATTGTCGACAATTCTCCCTGGAATCGACAGATTCATTTTACCATACCGGATTTCTCCAAGCACACATTCCCGATTCCGAACATTGAATGTGACAAAATAAGACCCCCGGGCCGAATAATCATAGCCCTTGAGCCGGAGAGACCGCCGGCCCGGTGTGTTTGCGTTGCGGGACATGGAACCCCCCAATGGAAATGATGCAGGAACCTACAGAATCACGGAGAGATATTCAAACAGTGCGAACCAGCAACCACCCGAGTTCTTTCATACGAAGTTACCTTGGGTAGGCTCTTACAAAATGCGGATTCTTGCCACAACAACGCTGTCCGTTGTTGCAGTCTCCGGCGCCGGAGAGGGCTGGTAATAGAATTTCCCAGGTCCGCACGCGGCGTACATCATGGACACAGTTTGTCACGGACAGCAACATCAGGCGCACGTTCTTCGGGTTCATGTCACGCTTACCTGACCAGGATCAGCTTCTTCACATCCACGAACCGCGTTTCCGTGTTGTCCAGAGTGACAGCTTCAATTCGGCAGAAATAAAGCCCGGAGGCACCTTGCGGAACCCATTGCTGTTCGTAGTAGCCGGCCTCAATTTCCCTGTCCATCAGTACGGCCGATTCCTGACCGAGCAGATTGTAAATGACCATCCGGACCCAACTCCTTACCGGAATGCCGAACCGGATTGTCGTGGAGGGATTGAAGGGATTCGGATAGTTCTGCGAGAGCACGAAATCATCCGGTATCAGCGTCCCCAATCTTCCAACCGATGAGATGATGCCATTGCCCATCAGGGGGACCTTGAAAGGCGAGATCTCGGCATTGTTCGCAACGTACATCGTATCGCTGTATTGCCGGGTCGAATCCGGCGTGAACCGAATCGATATGCTCACGGTGTCGAAGGGCTGAATGTACATGTCGGCAAGAGTCTTCGTGACATTGAAATAAGGAGTTCCGGTCCAGAGGGAGTCGATGCGGAGTCTGCTGACGGAAGAATCCACAATGGTGAAGACCAGTTGCGCCATGCTGTCCCGAAGGACCTGCCCAAATTGGATCGGATTCGGCCGCACGAGAACGACCGGGGCCGGGCATACTCCCACGAGTGCTGCGACTGCCGGCTGTTGCAGGGCGTTGCTCCAGATGCTGAGGGTATCGTACAAAAATCCAAACGTTTCCGGACGGAACCGAAGCTGCACAACAAGGGTGTCTTCATCACTCACAGGGTCCTGAGTCCACGGCAAAACAGCGTAGCTTTCCGTTCCCGCGCGTATCGAATCAACGATCAACGGGTTCACAGAAGAATTGGTAATGCGAATGGTGGCATCCGACGAATCGTATAAAGGAACCGTTTCGAAGACAACCGGATCGGGGTTGACCACAACGGATGGCCTCGGCGAGTGGCCAAACAAGGCAATCTTCACTGTTCCGCCGTCCGACGTCACGGTCAGCGTGTCCAGGTGTGTTCCGTATCCCTCCGGAGTGAAGCTCTCGACATTGAAGCGGATGGTAACCGTTTCACTGTCCCCTCCTGCGACTGCAAACGGCGCAAACGGATCCATGAAGAACACCGGTGCCATATTTGAGATTCCGCTCACCGTGAGCCCATTAACAGGCGACAGATTCCGCAGGGTCACGTTGCCGACTGCCGTGTCAATTAGAGCTACCGGACCCAGGGTCAATGACGGGTCCGCGCTGAGCAGAGGCGCCGGAGATGATCCCGCAAGGGGGATCGTTTCGAGCGGAGTATCCGAGTTGTTCCGCAGATAGAGCGTGTCCGCAAACGCGCCATAAGCCGGAGGGTTGAACGTAATGGTCAGGATCGTCTCTTCTTCGACATCCAATGATACGGTGACGGAATCCACGTCGAACGCGGTTGTTGAGGTGTAGATCGAATCCGCGACTAGCGTATTGACCGAAGGGTTCGACACGGTGAGGATCAACGAGGCAGATGAGTCTTTTGCAACAGGGTCGAACGCCAGAGCTGATGCTGAGAGATCCAAGATCGGAAATTGACTCTGGCCGGCAAGGACATAGGACTCGACACCAAGGGTCGAAGAAACTGTGAGTGTGTCAGTCGCTTCGCCGAATTCCACCGGATGGAACGCAAGCTCGATCTCTGCGCTGTCCATGGCGGGAATAACTATTGGAGAAGAATCGAGGATACTGAATGAGGTTCCAAAGGACAACGAAAAGTCGAATTGGACGGCAGAAGCATCGGGGTTCTTGATCTGAACGCTGATAGTGGAGCTATCGCCTGTCATGATGTTACCAAAGAAGAAATAGTTTGGAATTGTGCCCTGGGCAAAGAACACACCCTTGCCATCGGTAGCCACGAGGGCACTTCCGTTTTCGGAAAACGTCATCTGGCTGGCAAAAGCAGGATAAAGGTCATTGTTGTAAGACTCCCAGGTTTCCCCGTGGTCAGATGAAACGTACGTCCCCCGGGTGCCCGATGAGAATATCCGGCTATCCGGGTGTTTGCCAATGAGCGAGACGTATTCTCCGTCAAATTCTGACACCGGTTGAAACGTCAGCCCCGCGTCCGTTGAGCGAATCATTCCGTCAGGCCAGGTTGCCAGAAGCACAATACCGGAATCGACACACATTTCGTCAAGCAATGCTGCCTGAGTGCCTGTGCCGCCCCTGTGTTCCCACGAATCCCCCCCGTTCGTTGACCGGTACACTTCTCCGTAGGAGACCATGGCGAACAGGTTTTCATTCCGGTCGATATCGATATCCCGAACGTTCGAACTGGGAAGACCCGTGTTTGCGGGTGTCCATGAGAGGCCCTGGTCGGTCGATCGCAGGATTCCTGAAGTCACGGCTCCGCTGATGATAGTTCCATCTGAAGCTTCGACGAAGTGATCCGCGCGTCCCGGTCCCGTGGCCGTCCAGGTGTCCCCTCTGTCCGTGGACCGATGGATCTGTCCATTGAGGGTCGTCAGAAGGAATCCTCCCTGACTCCAGTAGACCGTGGTGGCATCGACATCACCGCTGCCTGTGAGTTGCCATGAATCGCCAGCATCGGTCGACTTATGAACTCCCCGATTGCTGGCGGCATAGAAATCATCCAAGTCGTCAAAAGCGACCCCCTTCACAAACGTCGCCACCAGTCCATCCGTACTCTCCCCCCATGTCTGGCCGTCATCTGATGAGACTTGAATGCCTGCCGGTCCGGCAACAACGAACGCGCCTGAGACGGTCCGCAATCCCATTGTCAGGTTAGTGCTCACCATTCCTGATCCATTCAATGAGGCCCAGAATTGTCCACCCGACATAGCCTGGTAGAGGCCGACATTGGTTGCCGCAAACACATTATGGGAGTGGTCCGTGAAGAATCTCGGGAAATCCCAGAGAGTTTCAACAGAAAACCAGCTTGTTCCGCCGTTTGTCGAACGCTGAAGTCCGCCAAAGGGCTCGGCGACCAGGAGACTCCCTCCCGCCGTGGCAGCCAGTGAATAGACGGAGAATTGAAGGGGTACCTGCGCCACCGAATCCCATGAGAGCCCGGCGTTTTGCGACCGAACGAGGTACCCTGACGAAGATATGACCCATGTGGTTCCGTCTCCCCCAACCGCGATCAAGCGCGCCGGGAAACCCGGAAGCGTGGAATGCCATGTGGCACTGGTGTCCCATCGGGAGAAAATCCCTGTCGTTGACGCGCCAATGATCGTTCCTGTCGGATGGACAACCATGGAGCGAAATGATACACCGTCAACTTCCGGCGACCCAAACGCGCTCCAGGCCACTCCGTCATCCGTTGAACGCACCAATCCCTGGTTTGGATCGATACAAATCAGAGCATTGGACCGATCGACGACGAAAATATTCCCCGAGAGGGCTCCTTGCAGGCTGCTCCAGTTTTCCCCTGCATTCGTGGATTTGAACAATTCTCCGAGGTAAGAAACGGCGTACACCGCGCCGGTCGTGTTTTCCTCAATGTCCTTCGGAGAGTACATGCCGACGGGGCCGTTTGTTTGTTCAAAGTTGGAAGTCTGGGAATACGAAATCTGAGTCAGGAGAATCAGGGTTAAGGAGAGGCTTGGTTGTATTCGCATGATCATTTGAGCGGCCGAATTATCCCATGGGATCAGGTGGCATGGATAGGTTGAGACTTTTTAGAAGGGAACCCCCGTTGTTATTGTGGGAAATTTCCAAAAGTTCAGTGTAAAAATCAAGCCAACAATTTCAGCCAGCAATGGTTGACAATATTGCCGATCGGCGACGGAATCATTTCCCCGTCGATAACCTCTCCAAGCGCACATTCCCGATTCCGCACATTGAATGTGACAAAATAAGACCCCCGGGCCGAATAATCATAGCCCTTGAGCCGGAGAGACCGCCGGCCCGGTGTATTTGCGTTGCGAGACATGGAACCCCCCATGGAGATGCAGGAACCTACAGAATCACGGAGAGATATTCAAACAGTGCGAACCAGCAACCCCCACCACTTCATCCTTCTCATTGAACTTCACCACCCAGCTCCCGCCATCCCCGGCATCATCCTGACATCCGACCTCTGACTTCTGACCTCTGATCTCCGACCTCCCGCCTGCGCCTGAGAAGCGGCTTCGGCGCCTGCCTGCCGAAGTGATTTCTGATACTTTTCAGAAAAACGGAAAGGTCGGCACGCAGGCAGGGGCAAGCTGACTTCCGACCTCTGTTTTTCCCACTCTTCACTGCTCTTAAGGGCCTTCTATTCCTCCTCCTTCGGTCCGATCTGTTTCTTCTTTTCGATCTTCATTTGCCGGTCTTTGTCGTACTCCTTGTTGTACTTCCCATACGGAAGGGCCAACAGGATCTTCGCGTTCGCTTGTCTTGCAAGCGGCACGTAGTCCGTGGCGGCTGTTTTAATTGCCGTGGTCACCGCCTGAACGAGCAAACCTGCCAGGCCCGTTGCACCGCCGGTCTCACCGGTCGTACTGACACTCACCCTGTCATCGTAAAACCAGAGGACCTCTCCGGTCGTTGTTGACCGCAGTTCGCTGGCTATCTTCACATTGACGCTTCCTGACGTGACCAGATACTGGGTATTCCATTCGAGGATTGTCACGTACATGACGGCATCCGCGCCGAAATACTCTTTGAATTTTCCGGGCGGAACGTTAAACATCGTCTCCGTGTCAAACAGCCCTTCCTGCTTCAGAACCTCGTTGACGACTTCCATCGGGAACACATAATATCCCATGTTCGTCAGCGGTTCCGCGACTGTTGTTGTATAGTATTCCTTTGCGTCGGCAGCCGTCGACTTGTTGATAGGCGGAAGGACAAGGATGGCGATCGGGCGCTCCTCGTACATGTTCGGAGCAAATTCATGTTTCGTCACATGCTGGGTACAGCCGGCAAAAATGCCGCCAAGAGCGAGTATGATTGTCAAAGGTTTCTTCATGATTCATCCCCCTTCTTAAAAGCCCGTTTGAGTCTTTCGACGAAGATGCGGGATTCCGGATAGAGCGTCACTTCTTTGTCCATATACTCAAGTCCCTCTTGTTCCTTCCCTTCCAGAATGAGCATGTATCCGTACTCCGCATAAATGCCCGGTGGAACAGGGAGCGGCTTGTTTGGTGATTCAGTGATGATCACAATGAGACTCTGCTTATGTTCGGCAAAGGTCTTATCGTCCGGAGTTTTCTTATAGTTATAGAGTGAAACCGAGTAATCTCCCCAGTAAAAAGGAGTTTGCGGCGGCATGCAGCCGGCGAGTAGCACGATGAGAGCTGTGATCGGAAGGAAGGGAGTTCTCATGGAAGATTGACCTCCATTGTGGCCTGGTTATCGACATAGACCATCCGGTCCATGATCAATTGGTTATTTCGATAGGCCTGCACCTGATGATTTCCGGGTTTCACCTCGTAGACCACTTCTTTGTCTTCATCCTGTTCAAGCAGAAAGGGTTCCTTGCCGTCCACGACCACGGTAACCGATTGAGTGTCCCCCGTGAATTTCAGAAACCCCTTTTCCGCTTTTTGCGAGACTCCCTCAACATATCCCCCAGCGCATGCAAAGAACAAAAGGCAAACTGTCGCAGCAAATAATGAGCGCATAACGCCTCCGTTACTTTTCCTGAATGTAATAATCGTGAAATTCCGAAATTGGGAGATCACCTGAGACCTTGGAGCAAACCGACAGCTCCGTCATGGCATCGCCTGGTATCAAAGAAGCAACCCTGAGCGTACCGACAGTTTTTCCCGGCAGTTCGATGAGAATTCCCGTTTGTGGGTTCTTGACCTTTTGCCCCCGTTTGTACACGGTGAAGGTGTCTCCTTCTTTGATCCCCTGCAAAGAACCGCCCGAGATGATATAATTGCCGTCTTCATAGGAAAGGAGATAAGAACGCCAGGGTTTGTCGAGCAGGTTCTCCGCAACATTACTCACCAGTTTGGAAATCGCGGCTGTCAGGGCTTTATCGTTCAACGTCGCGTCATAATCCGCGGTCTTCCCCAGTCCGATAACCGTCTCAGCTTCCGAGAATGCTTCCCCTTCCCCGTCTTCCGAGTAGACGATCCTGCTTGTTTGCACATCCACAAGCCGGATTGTCACTTTTGCCTGCGCGGTCTGTTTTTTTGAACGACTGAACACTCCGACGTCGCTGGTTGCCTTCCTGCCGAATTCCGTGATGGACCCAAGGACGAGATAATCAGCGGGGATGCTGAGGGAGTCCAGGTTGCCCATTTGTTTTTCTTTCGTAAGATGCACCAGATCGACGCGCTCCAGCATGACAAATTTATCCGTTGCCGTAAGCTTGCTGGAAAGAATATCCATTGCCTGTTTACCGAGGGGGTCGTAGTTTTCGTCGTAGAAAAACCCCTGGCCGTATTTTGTTTCGTTCGAAAACCTGGCGATAGCCACCTTTCGTTTCAGCGAGCGTTCGGTTTGTTTCATACTCGCGCTTACCTGAGGAGTGGACTCAGGTATTTTCTTGACTTCAGGCGGCTTGACCGAGGCGCATGCCTGAATCAGCATTGCGACGGCAGCAATAACGATAGAGTTTTTACTCATGAGTGGATCTCCTGCAATAGGATAGAGGAGTAGGTAGATTTGGAATGATCAGGAAGAAAAGAGTTGCGATTGTTAAACCCCCAGGAAATGTGTGCCTTAATCTAGTATTCTGCTTAACCAAAAGAAAGTGGCTAAAAGCTTATTCTTTTGCTGATGTTTGGATTAGCCACAATCTCGCCACCACTCTTCTGCCACTGGCCTCCGTCGCAAAGGGGCTAGGTCTGAGCACATCGACGAGATTACTGTGGTTTGCCTTACACTTGCCCTGAGCCCCCGAAATTTGGGCGCCTTGTCCCAAAGGGACCCCTTCGGGGCCCGCCGAAGTCCACCGAAGGTGGACGCAGGCGGGTGTGCGGTGGACGGCCTTGTCGTGAGTTAAATTCCGAATCACGCAATCCCATAAATGGAATTGCTTCCGCCAAAAAACATGGCGGACAGGGTTCGAATAAACGCCCCTCAAGGGGCGTAAAAGATTACAATGACATTCGGCCGGATTGTACAGTGCTTATTGTTATCGCTTATCTGCTCTTCATGCGCCCTTCGCCCCCGAAATTTCGGCGGTGCGGGGAGGAACTAGAGGATCCCCGATAGTAGGCTCCTCTAATTTGTCGACATAACAACCAGATTATTGATTCGAGAATGGTACTAGTTCCTTGAGCGTGCGTTAAATTTCGGAAGAAAATTCTTTTTGCTACTTTTTCTTTCGAAGAAAAAGTAGAAATACGTTCATGAAAGGTCGAGATTGTAGAATGGTCGCAGTATCGTCACCCCTCCATTAACCCGCATCTCTAAACAGCCGAAACCTTTCCTCAAGCAACGCCGGATCAAGGCTCTGTCCGGCCTTGCTCAGCGCGAAACGCTTGATGTCACAAACTGTGACCTCAGGAAAGGCAGGGTAGAATTCGAGAACTTGAAGTTCCATTTCGGAACATCAACATGGGGTGGGACCAGAAATCCGCCTGAAGGATGACCGGTGACAAATTGACACCAGTTCAGACGATCACTGGGACGTCTGGCTTATTTTGAGAGAAAGGAAACAGGCAAATTTGAGGTACCCATTTGGCACCTCAAGGCGGGGGGTGCGTTTGAGGTCGCACATTGCGGCCTCAGAACGGGGTACTTGGTTCAGGCCACGGCGCGCACATGCGGAATTTCCCTGGCCCAGCCCGCTATGCGTCCCGCCCGAACGACCGTGAATGAGCCATGAAGTTCGGTCGGGCGGGTCTGGCGGGCGACTCATTGAGGCCAAAGAACGGTCAGGCGGGGCCTTTTTCCGCCTTGCGGGCATCTGAAGGGCTCAGCGAGAAAACGCCGATCGTATCACCGCTGAGCGTGACAAACTCCACTTCGTATCCGTTTTTTTCTTTTTCATATCTGATATCACTTCACCAACCCCCGCTTTTTCAGTGCCGGGGTTGTAAGGGTTCGCAAATCCCGGGCGATCAGGCATGTGCGCTCGTAGGTCTTGACGCTGAACTCATTCCTCCGGCGGTGATATTCCGCCATCGCCTGCTCCCGCGGCACGGAGCCGGACAACCAGGCATGGAGCGCATCGGCAAGCATGGTCGCGTGCGTTGAAGCCTGGTCTATCCCCTGTCCCGACCACGGATCCATCACCTGTTCCGAATCTCCCGCGAGCGCCCACCCGTCGCCGTACGGCACTTTGCGGTAACCGGGTATCGTGGCGCTGCCCATGAGCGGACCGACCTGCTCTGCTTTTTCGAATCTCGGCTTCAGTTCTCCCATCGCATCCACCTCCCGGCGGAAATTCCCGGCAAGGTCTTTCCTGAAGGCTTCGAATTCTTCGATTGGAATCGAGCTCGCAATCAGCGTAAGATCTCCGTCAGTCGGAAATACGTAGACCAGTCTGTTTCCGCGGAAATGGAACTCGGCGGCCGGGCCCGGAGACGCAGAAAGTCCGCGGAAGTACCCGTAGTACATTGCCCGCCGGACGGGCTCAGCGTGTTCGATTTTTGGCTCAACCTTGGCTGCCACAAACGAGCGAACCCCGTCCGCTCCAACGATTACCCGGGCCAGGGCGGAATGTTCGGAATTCCCCTCCCGCCACTTCATGCCTTTCAGTCGCCCGTTTTCCCGGACCAGGTCTGATACCGCTGCACCCTGTCGAATCGTCACTCCTTTTGATCTCTGCATTCGGTCAAACAAAATGGCATCGAGAGTGATGCGCCGCACGCATAGATAGTAGCTTGGACCATCCTGGTCGGTGACCGGTTCTGTAAAGACATGGCCGTCGAGATCATTGAAATTGTTCACAAGTCGTGGTGCGGAAGCGAGGACTTGATCAAACGTTCCGACACGTTCAAGGGCTTTGAAGGTCGGGG
>Ga0302046_10004545_pt1 | contig 12351 bp, 7 predicted proteins | sample RVTome_11_FD_200261 | JGI IMG/M metagenome (GOLD analysis project Ga0302046, IMG submission 200261) | Soil microbial communities from uranium-contaminated site in the Upper Colorado River Basin, Wyoming, United States - RVT147D111 (version 2) ... | reverse complement strand
GCTCGACCGAGAGTGGCTCACGCGTGAGCAGGCGCTCGCGCCCGGCCGACACGCGGCGGCCATCGACGAGGCCTTCCGCTCGCCGCACTGGACGGACCGCGCGCGCGCGCTCGAGGTTTGCCGGCGGATCCTGCTCGCGGGCGGGGCGCTGCCCGATCCGCTGGCCGAGCTCCCGGACCGCGCGCTCGACGATCCGCACGGCGACGTGCGCGCGCTAGGGCTCCGCTGCCTACGGCTGGCAGGCACGATCCAGCGGCCGGAGGGATCCGCGCGGCTGGCCGCCCTCGCCCAGGACCGACGCGCATCCGTTCGGCTCGAGCTGGCGCGTCTCCTCGAGGCCGCCCCGCACGAGGCCGCCGTCCTCGCGGAGCTCGCGAGGGACGAGGACGAGCGCGTGGCACAGGCCGCGACCCGCGCCCTGATCGGGCTCGTCCCGGGAGACGAGGGAGCGACGCGCGTCAAGCTCGAGCTCCTGGCGAGCGCGACCCGTGAGCGCGACGACCAGCGCCTCCTGCGCATCGCCCTGGCCGCGGACGTGCCCGGGAACGAGCGCTTCCTCGAGCGCGCCGCCGCGGCGTCGCCTCCCGGCTGGAGCGCCGCCTTCGCGTCCATCGCCCTCGCACGCGGCGGGACCGTCGCGCTCGACGACCCGCTGCTCATGCCGGAAGGAGCGCGACGCTCGACGTTCCTGCTGGCGGCGGCACGCTCGGGCCGCGAGGACCTCGCGCGCGCCTGGTTAGGGCTCCTGGAGCGCGACGGCGACACCGCTCGGCCGGGCGAGCTCGCGGCGGCGGTCGTCGTCTGCATCGGACCGCGGAGGGCGCTCGAGCTGGCGCACGAACTCGAGCTGCCCGGATCGCCGACGGCCGAGCTCCTGTTCGAGGTCGGACGCGTCAGCGACGACTGGACCGGCCTCGACGTCGAGCGCTGCCTCTCTCCCGCGGGCGACGTCGCTACGCGGCACGCGCTGGTACGCGCCCTGGGGCTGCGCGCGGCGGGCACCGACTCGGCCGGAGGCGTCCTCGTGCGCCTGCTCGACGATCCGGACGAGGCGGTGCGACGGAGCGCATTCCTCTCCCTGGCCGATCTCGAGCCGATCGACGCCTGGGTCCCGGCGCTGCATCGCGCCTGGCGCCCGCTGGACGAGGCGCGGCGCGCGGAGGCGCTGCGCCGACTGCCGCGCGGCGTGCCGCTCTCGGAGTTCCGCGCGGACCTCCTGGCGCTGGGCGAGCACGCCGGAGACGGGCGTGGCGCCGCGCTTGAGCTCCTCGCGGGCCTGCGCGGCGACGTCGAGGTCCGCTCGGTCGTCGAGCGCTGGCTCGAGCAGGACCGGCTGCGGTTCGATGCGCTCGCCGAGGACGCGCGCGCGGGCACGGAGCAGCTCCTGGTCGGCGCGGTCCGCGCGCTGGCGGCGATCGACGCCGCCGATGCTCGGCCTCACGGCGGGGGCGCCGTGCCCGCGCTCGAGGCGGCGCTGCGCTTCGCCGCGGAGCGCAGCGAGGACCTCGGCAAGGCGAGCGCGGCGGCGCTGGGACGCTCGCCGGAGGGTCGGACCGTCCTGGCGTCGATCCTCTCGCGCGAGCCTTCGGCGATCGATCGGCGCGCGCGCATCGAGGCTGCCATCGCCATCCTGCGCGAGTCCGAGGACCTCGACGTCTCGGCCGCCGTTCGCGTGCTGGAGCGCGAGGGGGAGCACGCCGGCTGGGACCTGCGCGTGCGCATGCTGGCCGCGCTCGGGCTCGACGCGGGCGCCGGCTCGCGCGCGTACCTGCTCGCCGTCGCCGGCGACGGAGCGGAGGACGCCGAGGTGCGCCGGGCCGCGATCGACGCGCTCGGCGAGCGCGAGGAGGTGGGGGAGCTGTGCCGGCTGGCGAGCGAGACCGAGGACCTCGAGCTGCGTCTCTCCGCCTGGCGCGCGCTCGCGGAGGTCGAGCGGCCCGACTCGCGCGCGCGCGCGGCGGAGTTCCTCGAGGGCGTCCTGGTCGAGCTGGAGAGCGCCGCGCCGGACACGGGCTCGTTCGAGCACGGCGTCCTGCGCGGGGAGCTGCTGGCGAGGCTCGCTGCGATGTCGGTCCTCTCGCCGGCCGTGGAGCGGGCCTGGCTGCGCGGGCCCCTCGCCTCGGCGGCGCAGGACCTTCGAGAGCGTCGGTCCCACGACGGCTTCGAGCCGGTGGAGCCGCGCGTACGCTGGGACAGCGAGCACGCGCTCGCGGCGGCCCTCGCGCGGGCCGGGCGGTTGGGCGCGGTCCTGGAGCGGACCGAGGGCTGGGAGCGCGTCGACGGCGAGGTGCTCGCCTCCCTGGGCGAGTCCGTGCTGGCGGACGATCCGGCCTCGGCGCGGGCGCTGCTGCGCGCCGCGGTCGTCGGGCTCGCGGGGCTCACCCGCGCCCGCTCCGCGCTCTTCCGGGCGCGCACGCGCCTCGCCGCGCTCGCCTGGAGCGAGGGGCGCTGGGAGGACTACCTGCGGCTCGCGGAGCGCCTCCTCTCCGACCGACGCGCGGGCGAGGTCTCCGACGGATCGTGGATCGCCGTGCACGGACGCGAGGACCTGGCGCTCGGCCTCGATCCCGTGCGCCGGCTGGAGGCCTCGCTGCCGCAGGCGCGCGCCTGGCTCGCGAGGAGCCGCGGGGAGGACGCGGAGGCGCGACGCACGGCCGCCGAGGCGCGGCGTTGCCTCGGCCGCTCGCAGGAAGCGCTGCGCGAGCAGCTCCGGCTCGAGCGCGCGCTCGCCGCGCACGCGGACGGCGGGCATTGATGGAGCCCCCTCGCGGGGGAGCGTATCCTCCCGTTGCGAGGACTCCCGGCACTCCGACGCGCGAGGACACCATGACGGAGACGCAGACGATGACGCCCGAGAAGAGAGCGACCCCCGGAGCGCGCCGGATCGACGCGCCGGCGGGCGCCGTCCTGACCCTGGACGACGACATCGGCTTCGTCGCGCTGGTCGACCGGATGCAGGAGGACGTCGCGCTCAAGGTCGTCAACGCCGCGCGCATCTCCTACCAGAAGAGGAAAGAGGGCTTCGCGCCGGAGGACGCCAAGCTGGCTCGTTTCCTGTGGGTCCACGGCCACACGTCGCCCTACCGGCACTCGTTCTTCACCTTCCACTGGAAGGCGCCGCTGTTCGTCTTCCGCCAGGCCTTCAAGTACCAGGTCGGCTCGACCTGGCGCGAGTACGAGGTGAACGGCGAGTCCGTCAGCCTCGAGGTGTTCGACGTGCTGTTCGACACCGACAAGGGCTGCAGCTGGAACGAGATCTCCGGGCGCTACGTGAAGTGGACGCCCGAGTTCTACGTGCCGGCCAAGATGCGCTCGAACCCGCCGCACGGGAACAAGCAGGCCTCGGTCGTGCTCCCGGAGGACTACGACCACGCCGCCGAGCGCGCGCGGATGATCGCGGAGTGCGGAGAGATGTTCCGGCTCTACGAAGCGCGTCTCGAGCGCGGCGTGGCGAAGGAGATCGCGCGGCTTCTCCTGCCCCAGAACGTCTACACGCAGGCCTACTGGACCGTCTCGCTCCAGGGCGTGATCCACTTCCTGTCGCAGCGGCTGGAGGCCGACGCGCAGTTCGAGATCCGCCGCTACGCCGAGGGGATCTGGGAGCTCCTGGCCGAGGACCTCGAGCGCATCGGCGTCACGCGCGAGCTGATCGAGGGCTCCTGACCCGAGCTCAGGCCGCCTCGGGTTCTCCGTCCTCGCCCTTCGCCAGCCAGCGGTCGAGCACCACGACGAGTTGCGCGACGTCGACCGGCTTCGCGAGGTAGTCGTCCATCCCCGCCGCGAGGCAGCGGTCGCGGTCGCCCTGCATGGCGTTCGCGGTCAGGGCGATGATCGGGATGTGCTCGCCGGAGACGAGCTCCTGCTCGCGGACGATCCGCGTGGCCTGGAAGCCGTCGAGCCTCGGCATCTGGCAGTCCATCAGGACCAGGTCGAAGCGCATCGAGGAGAGCGCGTGGATCGCTTCCTGGCCGTCGGCCGCGAGCTCGCAACGGAAGCCGAGCTTCTCCAACTGGCGCGCGGTCACGCGTTGGTTGACCACGTTGTCCTCCGCCACCAGGATGCGGACGCGAGCGCGCGCGTCATCGGTCAACCGCGAGGTGGCCATGCGTTCCTGCTCCTCGCGCCGACGCCGCCGTAGCGCCGTTCCATCGGTCACGCAGGCGAGGCAGTCGCACAGGGCGCTCGCCTTGACGGGCTTCGACACGTAGCCGACGAAGCCGGCCTGCCGCGTGCGGGGCTGGCGGCTTCCGAGGACGGAGGTCATCAGGACCAGCCGAACTCCTGCATGGGACACTTCGCCCTCGAGCTCGGTCGCCAGGTCGAGATCCACGAGCGCGGCGTCGAAGGGCTGGCCGGCGGCGGAGGCCTCGGCCAGCGCGCGCAGCGCTTCGGCAGCCGAGGGCGCCTCGTGCGGCACGTGGCCCAGACGGTTCACGAGATGCATCAGCGTGCGACGCGCCGTCGGGCTGTCGTCGACCACCAGGATGCGGAGCGGCTCCCCGCTGCGTGCTCCGTCGCTCCCGGCGGCGGCCACGACCAGGCACCGCGCGGTGAACCAGAAGGTCGATCCCGCGCCGTGCTCGCTCTCGACGCCCACCGTCCCCCCGTGCAGCTCGGCCAGTCGCTTGGCGATGACGAGTCCCAGCCCCGTGCCGCCGAACTGCCGCGAACTCGACGCGTCCACCTGCGAGAACGGCTGGAAGAGGTCCTCGAGGTCCTCCTGGCGGATGCCGATCCCCGTATCGGTGACGGCGGTGCGGAGCAGGACGTCCCGGCCGGCGGGCAGCGCATCGACCTCGATCGTGACCGCTCCGGCCTCGGTGAACTTCAGCGCGTTGTTCGTGAAGTTGAGGAGGATCTGCCGGAGCCGGCCGGGGTCGCCCCGGAGCACCGGCGGCAAGCCGGCGTCGATCCGGCAGGCGAGCTCGACGCCCTTGCCGAATGCCTGCGTGGAGAGCAGGTCGCACACGTCCTCGACCACTCCGGCGTAGTCGAACTCGGCCTCCTCGAGCACCAGGCTGCCCGAGTCGATCTTCGAGAAGTCGAGCACGTCGTTCACGATCGCCAGGAGGTTGTCCCCCGAGCTCCGCACGACCCGCAGGAGCTCTTCCTGATCCGCCGTCATCTCGGAGTCGATCAGGATCCCGGTCATCCCGATGATCCCGTTCAAGGGGGTCCGGATCTCGTGGCTCATCGTCGCGAGGAACTCCGACTTGGCCTGCACGGCCTCCAGCGCCAGTCGGTTCGCCTCGGCCAGCTCCGCCGTGCGCTCGACCACTTTCTGCTCGATCGAGGCGTTGCTCGCCTCCAGGCGCGCGCGCTGCTCGGCGATCTGCTTCATCTCCTCCCCGCCCTGGAGGCAGGACTTGACCAGGAACACGTCCTCGAAGACGACCCAGCCGGCGTGCTCGAGCCAGCGCCATTCTCCGGCCAGCACGACTCCGAACACCGATTGCGGGAAGTAGACGCCGCGGATCAGGTGATCCGCCGCCACGACCGCGGAGGCAGACACGAGGACGCGCCAATCGCGGTAGAACGCCAGGAACGCGAGGGAGCCGAAGACGTGGAAGTGCGTCTCGATCCTGCCCCCGGTCAGGTGGATGAGGAGCGCCGAGGTCAACGCCTGTCCGACCGCGATGGCGTGGCGCGTCACGGACCTCCCCGGGAGCTTCGCGGCGAGGACGACCGCGGGCAGCGCGAGCGCCGCTCCGAGGAACAGCGCCGCCCACACGTGGAGGTGGACCCGGCTCTCCATCCCGACGTAGGTGCGGGGCGAGATCCACAGCGCGGCGAGGACTCCCGCGACCCACTGGAAGAGCATCAGCCCGGCGAACAGCCGGTCCGTGCGCGAGTAGACGCGCTGGCGGTCGAGGCGGAAGAGCTCCGCCGAGCGAGCGTTGACGTCGACCGTTGCGCTCATGGGGAGGGGCAGCTCGACCTCGCGGCTCCCTGCGACGCCCGGAGCGCGCAGCCGAAGGTGGGAGTCTCGCGTGTCGTCGGTCGTTCTCCGCGGAGGAGGTCGAGCAGGGCCGCGCGACCTGCGCTGTCTCCCGCGTGGCCGCGCGAGGCGGTGAGTCCGCCCTCGAACAAGAGCTCGCCCGCGGCGGAATAGAGCAGGACGCGTCCCGACGTGCTCGCGCCGAAGAGCGCGGCCTCGCGTCCCCCAGGGTCGGCGACGACCCGGACTCCGGGGATCCGCGCGGCGGAGTCCCACAGGTCGGTCCGCTCCCAACCCGGCGGAGCGTCTTCGGCCAGGAGGAACGACACGACGGTGTCCGGCGCCGTGCTCGCGCTTGCCAGGAGCCGGTTCAGCTCCTCCACGCTGGCCCGCGTGCACGGACACCTCGGGTGCGCGAATAGGAGCAGCTGGGGTCGATCGGGGTTCTCCCGGAGGCTGCTCTCGCGCGGCCAACGGCGAGGCGCGTGGGCGTCGCCTCCCGGCTCGTTCCCGTATTCGAGCAGGAACAGGAAGCCCAGCCCGACGAGGCCGGACCAGGCGACGGCGACGAGGGGCCACTGGCGCGGGGACGGCCGGAGGCACGGCATGCGGAGACGCATCGGTCCGGGGATCCGACGGACTGAATCCCGTCTTCGGGTCCCTGCGCACCTCCGGGACCGAGCGCCTACCAGGAGTCGCCGCCCTTGGGAGGCGGCCACGCGCCGAGCTGGATTCGGAGCTGGACGATCTGGCCCAGGTGGTAGCTGTTGTGCCCCTGCACCATGAGCACCTGTCCGCGACCCGTGCGCTCGCCACGCCGGTCGAGGGGACGGTCGAGGTCGTAGTCCTCGTCCGCCACGAGGGCTTCGATCGAGCGCAGCCCCTCCGCCAGCGAGGCGATCGCGGCCTCCCAGTCGCTCCCGTCCTCCGGCGCGGCGGGGAAGTCCCAGCCCTCGGCCGAGGATCGCGGAGTCGGCGGATCGCCGCCGCGCATGCGCGCGAGGGCGAAGTCCTGCCAGTAGCTCATGTGGCGCAGGAGCTGGAAGACCGTGTGCGGCGACCCGTCCACCGCGCCGCCCGCCAACCGCGGGTCGAGCCCCTCGAGGGCGTGCAGGACGTGCATGTGGCTGTGGATGCCGTACAGGAGCTCACGCAGGGTGTCGCGGTCGTTCATCGTCGATCCTCCGGGTGGATGCGGTCGGTCGCCGCGCGCGCCTCGGGCCGGCGCCGGCGGAAGGGGCTCAGGGCGAAGAGGGAGCGGGCGAGCAGGAAGCGGTCGAGGGACTCTCCCAGCTCGTGCATCGAGGCGAAGCGCGCGCTCGGATCCTTCGCGAGCGACTTGCGCACGATCGCGTCGAGCCGGCGCGGGACGGCCGGCGCGAGCGCGCGCGCCGGAAGGGCCTCGTCGCGCCGGATCGCGTCGAACACGTCGAACACGGTGCGGCCGCGGAAGGGCCAACTCCCGGTCGCCAGGCGATAGAGCGTGACGCCGAAGGAGAAGACGTCGCTGGTCGGTCCGAGCGGCGCTCCGTCGACCTGCTCGGGCGACATGGTCAGCGGAGTGCCGACGATCGGACGCCGCAGCGCGGGGGAACCCTCGCCCGGACCCATGGCGAGGCCGAAGTCGCACAGGACCGCTCGACCCGCTCCGCCGGCGCGCGTGAGCAGGAGGTTCTCCGGCTTGACGTCGCGGTGGATCACCCCGCGGTCGTGAGCGTGCGCCAGGGCGTCCACCACGCCCCGCAGCGTGCGTACGAGCGGCTCCGGCGCGAGCCGGGCGAGGGCCAGGTTCCCGCCGGCGAGGTACTCCATGGCGAGGTACAGCCGACCCTCGTGCCGTGCCAGCTCGCTCACGCGAACGATCGAGGGGTGCTCCAGTCGCGCGAGCAGCCAGGCTTCGCGGCGCAGGCGTGCGAGCAGCTCGCCGCAGTCCGTGTCGAGAGTCTTGATCGCGACGAGCCGGTCGAGCTGTCGGTCGCGCGCGAGCCGGACGGTCCCCATGGACCCGGTGCCGATCACGCGCACGGCCTCGTACCTGGCGGGCAGCGTCCAACCCGGCGCGCGGGGAGCGGGGAGGGCGTCGAAGCGGTGAGCGGTCCTGGCGAGCTCCATGGGGGTCCTCCGTCGGCCTCGGTTTGTTCCGGCAAACGATTGTTTGCTGGTTACAGCTTGGAGTCGGCCAGGTAACCTGTCAAGATCCATTTCGATGGTTACGAGAGCCGACGTTCACAACCCCTGCGGGGGGGACCCCTGCCTCGACTTCGTGAACTCGATCGGCCGCTCCCCCGCCGGCGTCGAGGACGAGCGCCTGGTCGACTACGCCGCGCTGCTCGCCTGGAGCACCGGGGCCGGGACCCTGGCAGCAGCCGAGGTCCGCGCCCTGGATCGCGCCGCTCGCGAGCGGCCGGCGGCGGCGCGCAACGTGCTCCAGCGCGCGCGCGCCCTGCGCGAGGCGCTCTTCGCGATCCTGCACGCGGACGTCCAGGGAGCCCCTCCGCCGCCTGCCGACCTCGCCACCTTCCACGCGGAGCTCGCGAAGGCGTTGGCCCACGCGCGCGTGGAGCCGGTCGAGGAGGGCTACGCCTGGACTTGGGCGGAGGCGGCCGGAGCCCTGGACGCTCCGCTCTGGCCGGTCGCACGCGCCGCGGCGGACCTGCTCGTCTCGCCCGAGCGCGCTTCGATCAAGGAGTGCGCGAGCGACGACTGCCTGTGGCTCTTCGTCGACCGCACGAAGAACCACGGGCGCCGCTGGTGCGAGATGAAGGTGTGCGGGAACCGCCAGAAGGTGCGCGAGCACCGCAAGCGTCACCGCTAGGGCTCAACGCGGAGAGTCCGCGAAGGAAGGCGGCATCGCCGCCGTGCGAGGGGGAGAGGCGCTGGAGCTCAGGGGCCGACGACGCCGCCGTCCTCGTCGACCATCGTCGGGGCCGGGAAGCCGGCCTCCTCGAGCTGCGGGACGACCGTCGAGGCGTCGCCGACCAGCACGACCAGGAGATCGTCCCAGCGGTACAGCCCGCCGCACGCGATCGCGTTCGCGTCGGCCACCGTGATCCCGTCGAGCGCCGTGAGCGAGCGGCGCGCGTCGTCCAGGGGCCGGCGGTTCTCCAGCAGCGCCGCAAGGCTCTCTCCCAGGCCGTCCGTCGTCTCGGACTGGCCGATCAAGCGACCGCGCAGCGTCTCCACCGCTTTCGACAGCTCGTGCTCGTCGATGCCGCTGGCGGCCATCGCGTCGAACTCGCGCCTGAACTCGGTCAAGGAAGCGCCGGTGACGTCGGTTCGAACCGACGACGTCGCGATGAGGAGCCACTGCTCGCCGGCTTGCAGCACGCGGCTGCGGGCGCCGTAGGTGTAGCCCTTGTCCTCGCGCAGGTTGCCGTTCAGGCGGCTGGTGAAGGTGCCTCCGAAGACCGTGTCGGTGCAGGCGCGCGCCTCGCGTTCGGGTCCTTCGAGCGCCGGCAAGGGACGCAGGACCTGGATCACGGTCTGCGGGGCGCCGGGGCGGTCCACGAGCACGATGCGGCCGGGCGCGGGCTCGACCAGGGGGGTCAGCTCCGGAACGACGGGCGCGACTCGTTCCCAGCTCCCGAAGCGATGCTCGAGTGCGGCGAGCAACGCCGAAGGACCCTCGGTGCCGAAGTCGCCGACGAACACGAAGGCCGAGCTCGTGGTGGCGAGCACGCGCGTCCACGCGGCGCGTACGTCGTCGAGCGAGGTGCGGGAGACGCTCTCCTCCGTCCCGATCAGCGGGCGGCCGCGCACGTCGTCCCGGCCGAACAGGAGCGCGTTCCCGACCGAGCGCGCGACCGCGTTGGGATCGTCGGCGCGCGCCTCGATCGCGGCCAGGGCGAGCGCGCGCTCCAGCTCGAAGTCCTCCACCGTCAGGTTCGGCCGGTGCACGACGTCGGCGAATCGGTCCAGCGTCTCCTCGAGGCGCGAGGTGAGACCGCTGAGGGAGATCAGCGTCGAGCGCACGGACGCCTCGGTCCGGATCGACGCGCCGATCGCGTCGACGGCGTCGGCGAAGGCGGCGCGGTCGAGCCCGCCCGCGCCGGCGTCGAGCATCGCGGCCGTCAACGGCGCGAGCCCGGCGAGCTCGCTCGGGGTCAGGGACTCTCCGCCGGCCGCGACCAGGGCACCCGAGAAGAGCCGCGTCCCGGGACGTTCGACCACGTGCACCGGGATGCCGTTCGAGAGGGAGTGGGACTCCACGACGGGCGGCGTGAACTGCGCGGCCGGGAAGTCCTTCGGGCGCTCGTCGAGCGAGGCCCCGTCGATCGCCGCTCCCTCGGGCAGGATGCGCAGGTCGACGCGCCCCGGAACGAAGACCGCGCGCGCCCAGTCCCGCAGCCCCGCCCGAGTCGCGTCCAACCAGCGGTCGAGGTCGCGCTGGAACCCGTCCGACACGCCGAAGTAGTGGCGATAGGCGTTGATCGAGTCCGCGCGCGCGAGCAGGCCCTCCATGCGGCGCAGGAAGTCCGACTCCTGTCGTACCTTCGCGCGTTCGAGCTCACTCTCGTCGGGGCCGTCGGTACAGAAGGTCGCGAGCTCCGCGAGCACGACGCGCTTGATCTCCTCCAGGTCGGCGCCCGGCGCGGCCAGCGCCTCGATCTCGAACGCCGAGGAGAGCTCGCTCGAGCGCTGGTAGGCGGAAACGCTCTGCGCCAGGCCGAGCTCCTGCACCAGCCGCTTCTCCAGCCGCGAGGACGGGCCGCCCGCCAGGATCGCGCCGACCAGGTCGAGCTCCGCGTCCCCCGGGCGGTAGAGGGCGGGCGAGTGCCAGGCCAGCGTGAGGAGCGGGAACTGCACCTGGTCGGTCGTGACGATGCGCTTCTCGCGCGCGAGCACGAGCTCGTTCCAGGCCGGCGCCGTGCGGTGCTCCGGCAAGTCCTTGGCGGGGATGGCGCCGAAGGTGCGCTCGACGATCTCCTTCACCGCCTCGGGATCGAAGTCGCCGGCGACGACCAGCGACGCGTTGGCCGGGACGTAGAACGTGTGGAAGAACGCGACCACGTCCTCGAGCGTCGCAGCCTCGAGATCCTCGTGGCTGCCGATCACCGGGTGGTGGTAGGGATGGCCCACGGGATAGAGCGCCTCGGGGACGAGCAGGCTGCCCTTGCCGTAGGGGACGTTCTCGGTCGTCTGGCGTCGCTCGTTCCGCACGACCTCGCGCTGGCGGTCGAGCTTCTCCTGCGTCATGTGGTCCGCCAGCGCCTCGAGACGGTCGGCGTCGAGCCACAGGAGCGTGGGCAGGAGCGAGCTCGGGCCCATGCTGTAGTAGTTCGTGCGGTCGCTCGAGGTGGAGGCGTTGTTGCTGCCGCCGCCGCGCTCCATGAGCACGTCGAACTCGTTCCCGGGCACGCGTCCGGTGCCCATGAACATGAGGTGCTCGAACAGGTGCGCGAAGCCGGTCCGGCCGGGCGCCTCGTCCTTCGAGCCCACGGCGAACCAGGTGTCGATCACGACCCTCGGGAGCGAGTGATCCTCGTGCAGCGTGACCGTCATCCCGTTGGGGAGCGTGTAGGTCTCGTGCGAGACCACCAGCGCATCACCTCGCGCCGCACCAGCCGTCGGCCCGGCCGAGACCGAGACGGAGGAATGCTCGGACTCGTTTCCCGGCGTCGCGCAGCCGAGCAGGGGGAGGAGGACGGAGAGGACGATCGGGTGCTCGGGATTCATGGCGGGAGTCCGTTGGCGGAGGCGCGGATTCTAAGGGGGGGATCCGCGGGTCGAGCCGCGCGCACGGATTCTGAACCCGCCGTCCCCGCTTGCGTTGTCGGAGGATAGGACCTATCCCTGGCCCGCCTCGCCCCCGACCATGTCGCGCTCGCCGTTCCTCGTCTCCCTGCTCCTGCTCGGACTCTCTGCCGCCGGAGCGCAGGACCCCTGGGAACGGAGCGACGCGCAACCGGAGGCTCTGCGGCTCCTGACCGAGACTCTCGGCGCGCAGGGCATCCGCATCGACCTCGAGCGCGGGCTCGTCTCGATCCCGGCCCAGGTCCTGGTGCGTGACGATCTGCTCGAGTACCTCCTGGTCGGCCCGCGCGGCGCGACGCACGAGAGCCTGTTCCTCACCGGTGTCACGCCGAGTCTGCTCAACGCCGCGCTGCTCGCCCTGGGAGTCACGCCCGGACGCAACGCGCGCTGGGTCGAGGTCGAGGAGGCCGGGACGCACTCCGAGGATGGGCGTCCCGAGCTGCGTATCGAGCTGCCGGAGGGGGACGGCTTCCACCTGTACGTCGCCTGGCGCGACGAAGGGGAGATCTATCTCTTCCGCGTCGACGACCTCGTCTCCAACCTCGACACGGGCCGCAGCCTGCGCCGACATCGCTGGGTGTTCCTCGGCTCGCGCTTCCGCTCCTTCGAGGAGGGAGAGCCGGAGGTCTTCGTCGCCGACTTCGAGCAGAACCTGATCA
>Ga0302046_10004544_pt1 | contig 12352 bp, 7 predicted proteins | sample RVTome_11_FD_200261 | JGI IMG/M metagenome (GOLD analysis project Ga0302046, IMG submission 200261) | Soil microbial communities from uranium-contaminated site in the Upper Colorado River Basin, Wyoming, United States - RVT147D111 (version 2) ... | reverse complement strand
GTTCTCGAGCGCGATTCGAGACAAGGTGAACGAGGCCAACCAGGCCGTGATCGCCATCCGCCGGGTGAAGAGCCAGCTGTCCGCCCGGCTCGAGGAATCCGACGATGGGAGGCTCCGGGCGGCGGCCGAGACGCTCGAGCGGAACGCGTCGGAGGTCGAAGCCAACATCTACCAGGTCCGGAACCGGAGCGGTCAGGATCCGCTCAACTTCCCGATCAGGGTCAACAACCGGCTCGCGAACCTGATGTCGATGGCGGAGCAGGGGGACGGTCGTCCCGGGAACCAGATGCCCGAGATCTTCGGGATCCTGGTCGACGAGCTGAGCGGCTATACCGGACGGCTGCTCGAGGTGTGGGCCACGGACCTCGCTGTGATGAACCGGGAGCTCGAGCGGCTGGGGCTCGACCCGGTCAACCCGGCGTGCGACTCCGAGGAGGAGTGTCCGATCGCCTGAGCGCAGTCGGGCCGGAACCGGGGTCGGTCGTGGGGTCGCGGGGTTGCGGGGTCGGGCGACTCGAAGCGCGGCGCACCTGAGACCGGGCGGCGCGCCGGGTCAGTCGCGGAACGCCTCTTTGCTCAGCCCGTATTGACGCATCTTGTTGTACAGAGTGCGTGGATCGACTTCGGCCCGGCTCGCGGCCTCGCCGACGCGGCCGTCGCACCGCTCGAGGACGCGGGCCAGGTAGGCGCGCTCGAAGTCCTCCACGATCTCCGCGCGCGCCTCGCTGAGCGGGAGGTTCATCACGCGGTCGGCGATCTCCTCCCGCCGGCGCGCGGCGCGGCGTGACCTGGCCGGACCCGTGACCGAGGGCGGCAGGTCGCCCACGTCGAGCACGGAGCCCGAGCACAGGAGCACGCCTCGCTCGATGACGTTGATGAGCTCTCGTACGTTCCCCGGCCAATCGTACGCGACGAGCGCCTCGAGGGCCTCGTCGCTCACCGCATCTACCCGACGACCGAGCTGCATCGAGAACCGCTCGCGGTGCGTGTCGACGAGGGCGGCGATGTCATCCCTGCGCTCGCGGAGCGGCGGCACGGGCAGGTTGACCACGCCGATTCGGTAGAAGAGGTCGCTCCGAAACTCGCCGTCGGCGACGGCACGTTCCAGATCCCGGTTCGTCGCCGCCATGATGCGCACGTCGAGATAGAGCAGCTCCTCCGAACCGAGCGGCTGGACCGCGTGCTCCTGGAGCGCGCGCAGGAGCTTCGCCTGGAGGGCCGGCGGCGTGTCGAAGATCTCATCGAGGAACAGCGTCCCCCCATGCGCGAGCTCGAACTGTCCGCGCCGGGTCCTGAGCGCGCCCGTGAACGCTCCCTCCACGTGACCGAACAACTCGCTCTCGAGGAGCCCTTCGGGCACGGCGGCACAGTTGACCGCCACGAACGGACCCGACGCGCGCGGGCTCTCCGTGTGGATCGCTCGTGCGAGCCACTCCTTCCCCACTCCCGTCTCTCCGAGGATGAGCAGCGACGTGTCGGACGCCACGACCCGACTCGCCAGGTCGAGGAGCTCGTTCATCGCGAGGCTCTGTGATACGAAGTCCCCGAGGCTCGGTACCGGCTCGCCCCACCGGGCTCCGTCGGTGGCGGCGAGCGCGGCTTCGCTCTGCGCCCGCCGCCGAATAAGCGCGCTCAGCCGCCGGTCGAACCCGGGTCTCGACGCGAAGCGAGGCACGACGGCGAGCGCTCCGGTCTCGAGCAGTGTGGCGCGACGCTCGGCGTCGTCATCATCGACGACGACCACGACTTCGGTCCCGACCGGGCTCGTACGGAGGACGTCGAACAGCGGACCCGGCTCGGCCGGGAGGCACTCCTCCTCGGCGACGACGAGGTGGTAGTAGTCCTCACGCGCGAGTCGGCCCCAGAGCAGTGGCGTCGGCTTCTCGTGTGAGACGTGGACGTCGGACGACTCGAGCCCCTCGGCGAGCCGCGCGCGAAGAGACTTCCTTCCCATCAGAATCAGCACGCGGATCAGCATTCGGCATCCTCAGCCCGATCGGGAATCGAGACCCGACAATATCGGTATCCCGCGCCCGAAAGCGCCAGAGCCCGAATAAACTGTCGTCCCTTGTACAAAGGAAGTAACGACAATATCTATATATGCTTACCGGTGCGAAACGACCCGCGTGTGATTGCGGGCACGGCGAGTGCATAGTGGGCGCGAGCGTGTTGCCCGGATCGACTGGCCCCTCGGCGATCGGCCGGCTCGGCACCGCGAGTACGGTGGGGAGAGGGGGAGCGTTTCTTCTCGGGTGGGGAGGGACGTGTGGGTTACCGGCGGTGCAAAACGACCGCGCACGCGCGGCAAGGAGATGACGATGGCGATGAAGAAGAAGCCGGCCGCGAAGAAGCGGGCCGCGAAGAAGCCTGCCGCGAAGAAGCCGGCCGCGAAGAAGCCGGCCGCCAAGAAGCCCGCCGCGAAGAAGCCGGCCGCGAAGAAGAAGCCGGCCGCAAAGAAGAAGCCGGCCGCGAAGAAGAAGCCGGCCGCGAAGAAGCCGGCCGCAAAGAGGGGCGCGCGTCCGTCCCGTTAGACAACAGGCGCGACTCAGAGAGGCGGTCCGACCCCCGACACGCTCTCGAGCGCGGGGGGAGGGCCGCCGACCTGAATGCGGCCGAGCTCAGGGGCGAACGACCGGGTAGTGGTCGGCGTCTCCGTGCACGATTCACCAATCCACTCCGCTCCGCTCCCAGACGAGCGGGTCGCCGCCAGCCGCCGGTCGAGCGTCGCCGCAAGCACGCGCCGTCCACCACAGTTCGGTCACCCTGAGGAGAGAACGGCCCGGGTGACGAGCCGGACGGGCCGGCTCGGGCGGTCACTCGGGCGTCCGATTCGACTGCGCTACGTCGACGCTACTTCGCCGCCGTGATCTCCACCTTCCGCGGCTTCGCCTCCGCGCTCTTGGGCAGTCGGACGATCAGCATCCCGTCGGTGAAGTCGGCTCGCACGTCATCCGAGCTCACCGATGCGGGGAACGAGAAGCTTGGCGTGAACCGCTCGCTGGTCGGCTCGCGACTCGCGGGGCGGGCCAGGCTGGAAGGGGGGGATTGCGTCGTTCTTGCAGTCCGAACTGTCGGTTCTGCAAGTGGTCGGTCGCCGCCCATGTCAGTTTGGCAAACAATCGAGCCGCGCGTCGGAGTTGTTTCGATTCGTCACTTTTTGGTCTGCAGGATGCAACCACGGGCGGGGGTCGTGGGTTCCAAAAGGTGTAGCAACGTGCGCACTTGGCGACGCGGAGCGCGCGTCCGGTGCGGCCCTTGCAGCCGATCTGCGTGCAATCGTATTGGTTCGGTGACGGCGGCACCGGGTCCACCGGGAACGGGGGTCGAGACGAGAACTGGACGAACGACGAAGCGGGGCTGGACGAGCGGCCGCCGGGTGTGCTTGGCGGCGGCCTCGCTGTCGAGCCTCGCCGCGCCCACGACGGCCCAGGAACGACCCGAAGCCCTCCTGCGTCGCGTCGCAGACGCAACCGGTCGCGATCTCGCCGCGATCCGAGCCGGGCTCCCGTTCTTCAAGACCGTCGACGCGGGGGCACCGCGCGAGCTGGCCCAGGCATATGCGATCAGGGTCCGAGCGCCGATAGACCACATCATGGACCGGATCCGCGAAGATCACCTCCTTCTCGATGATGCCGACAGGGGTGAGCGCGGCCGGTTCGGCGATCCCGCGGCGGAGGGCGATCTCGCCGGGCTCTCGTTGTCGCGGTCGGAGATCCGGGACCTCGCGCGGTGCCGGCCCATGGACTGCGAACTCAAGCTGCCGGCCGGGACGATCGAGCGGATGCGAGCCGACGTACGGTTCGACGGCAGCACGGGCGAGGACGAGGCGAACCGGTTCTTTCGGCGGGTGCTGCTCGAGACGTTATCGGGCTATATGGAGTCCGGTGATGGTGCCGGTCTCGTCTACGAGGACAAGACGGAGCCCCTGCGCGTGGAGGAGGGGTTCCGCATCCTGCTCGATCGGGCGGCGTACCTCGACGACATCGACCCGTCGTTCCGCGCCTACCTCGGCGGCTACCCGCGTGGCCGTTCCTCCGCCGTCGACGATGTCTTCACCTGGACCGTCGAAGACCTCGGGGTGAAGTCCCTCGTGTCGTTGAACCACATCTCGTTCAAGCGCCTAGGCGCCGCCGACGGCGGCTCGCTCATCGCCGTAAAGCGCATCTATTCCAGCCACTACTTCCAGGCGGACCTGAAGATCATCTGCCTCCTGCCCACTACCGGCGACCCGACAGGCGCGGACACCTATGTCATGGTATTCACCCGGCAGAGGTTCGACGGCGACCTCGGCGGGCTCAAGCGAGCCGCGGCGGTGCGCCGGCTCGAGCGCAACGCGGAAGCCACGCTGACCGCGCTCAAGAAAGGGCTCGAAGACTCCTACCGAGAGCTTGACGACTCCTTCGGCCGGAGAGGTGATGTTGCGAGGGACGCCGGGTCGATCCCGGCGTTCCTCGCAACGCGCTGTCCTGACCTACCAGCCGTCGCTGTCCACGTCGTCGGTCGTCACCGCCTCGACCCCGCCGGCATCGAGGTCGTTCCAATTCAGGATCGCGTTGAAGCCCAGGAAGAAGGTCCCCTGTGTCTGCCAGCGCCAGAACGGCCGGATCGCGAAGGATACGACGTGTCCGTCGCCGATCGGTGAATCGACGACCTGCGCGCGGCCGGTCAGCGCCGCGCCCCCGCCGAGCGTGCCCGACAGGAGGATCTGATCGGCGCGGCGCGGAAAGCTAAGCACGACCCGCGGCCCGTCGTCGTCGTCGTCCCCGCCGCCGCCGAACTCGCGCGCCAGCTGCCGCATCTCCGCCGCCGGATCGGGTGCGCCGCCCCCCGCCGGGCGCTCCGTACCGGCCTCCGCCTGCTCGTACGCCGACAGCTCGGGGCGGTTGGCCATCGGCGTCGTGTTCTGCCACGGGCTTCCCGCTCCGAAGAACCGGGCGAACGCGCCGAACCCGCCGCCGCCGCCCGCCTGGAGGACGACGTCGTTCTTGAAGTAGACGGGTAGCTGATCGCCGGCGTATCCGTACGCGATCGGGCTCGTCCTGTCGGTGATCATCCCGCGATGGATCGAGCCCGGCGCGATGAGGTCGTCCGGATTCTGGACGGCAAGACCCGGGGCCAGTCCCAACTCGGGGAACAGAATCGATGTGGACCCCTCGACGATCAGCGTCCCGCCCTCGCGCACGAACCTGGCCAACTCGATGAGCCCCTCCAGCCCCATTCCGCCTCGAATGTCGTCGCTCTCGTCCAGATAGCCGAAGTTCGGCGTCTGCTCCGACTTCTTGTACGGGAGGGGCAGCTCGCCCGTCATGGCGACCCCGTCGAGATGGGATTGCGCGCTTCCGCCCACGTGCGGGTAGATGATCACGTCGTACCGCGCGCGGAGGTTCCCCTCCTTCACGAGCTTGTCGGCGAAGTAGTCGTACGGCACGCCGTACGTGTCGAGCGCGGCGCGCACCCAACCCTCGTCCTGGGTCCGCTGCCACGCGTGCAGGTATCCGATTCGCGGCACGTCGAGCTCGTGCGTGGCCACGTCGGGTTGACCGTTCGTGGCCCACGCGGACAGGCCGAGCTCGACCAGCGAGGGCTCGATCGCGGCGCGGTCGGCGTCGGGGATGATGAACGCCCCGGCCCGGAACTCGTGCCCGTCCATCTCGAAGTCCTCTTCGGCCGCCGTCATGAACGTGCCGGCATGCCGGAAGCGAAACGCCATCAGATTGTTGTCGGTGGTGTGGTCGACGACGAGCGTGGTCCCGCGTCCGTTGACGCCACCCGCCGCCACGACCGGTGAGGTCACGAGTGTCATGTCCTGCGTGAACAGCTCGGGATCCTTCACATCGCGCAACTCGATATTTCGCATGAGCTGGAAGGTCCAACCCGTGTCGTCGTACGGGCGCGGGTTGTCGAGCGAGAACTGCTGCAGCGAGAAGTACATCTCGCCCAACGTCCGGAACGGCTGGTCCCCGCGGGCGATGTAGTCGCCTTCCGCCACCTCGATGCCACCCACCTCGAAGTCACGATCGGCCCGGTGGATCTCGAGTCCTTGCCGCATCAGCTCGTTCACCGCGTCGGCCGCATCGGCGCTTCGGCGCTGCGCCGCCGGGATCACCCAGCCGTTGATGTCGCCTTCGACGCCTTCCGCGATCGAGCGCTTGTTCTTGAGCCAGTAGTTCTCCAGGAACCAGCCCGTGTGGTCCGCGACGTACTTGAGCGACATGAGCGCCGCGGACTGCTGGATATTGGTGTTGTTCCGGGGTCCCCATGGGATCTCGGAAAGAGGTGGATTCGGCCGGAACCACTCGCGGCTGGTGCCGCTCCCGCCCACCCTGAGCGTCCGGTTGTCCGGCCCGTAGCCCGCCACCTCGTAGAACCGGCCCACCGCGTTGTGCGCGTGCGCGATGGTGAACATGTAGTTGGGTGTCCACCCATCGTAGAAGTTGTAGGTCCACACGCCGGGGACACCGCGCTTCGTCATCTCGAGCACGTCGTTCTCGGCGAGGACCCACCACTCCCCGATCGTGATCGCGTCGAACGCCTCGTTGTAGGGACCCGTGCCGGTCGACGCGTACAGGTAGTTCTGCGCCTCGTGGAGATCGTGCATGATCACGGGCGCCCACTCCAGCTGGACCTTCGTCACGTTTCTCGTCAGGGCGAGAAACTGCCCCATCCCGTCGCGGTTGTTGTCGTGGGCGACGTACTTGCCCCAGTACATGAGCGGAACCTGCGCTTCGCCCTCGGGACGGTCTTTATTGAAGTAGTACCGGTCCACCTGCTTCTCGCGTCCGTCGGGCTCGATGACCGGTGTGATGAACGTGATCACGTTCTCCCGTATCGTACGAACGAAGTCGGACTCCTGTACGACCAGCCGGTAGGCGAGCTCCTGAAGCATCTCGGGTCCGCCCGTCTCGCTCGAATGCATCCCGCTCGTCAACCAATAAATCGGCTTCGCGACCCCCCCGATCAGCGCGCGGGCCCGCTCCTCGGTCGTGGCGCGCGGGTCGGTGAGCTCGTGCATGTAGGCCTTGTACTCCTCCAGCCGGCCCATCGTCTCCTCGTCCGCGATCACCATGAGGATCATCTCGCGGCCCTCTTCGGACATCCCCATCGACCAGACTTCCGCGCGCGGCGATGCGTCGGCGACCGCGCGCATGTAACGGTTGATGTCGGCGGAGTACGTCAGCTCGCCGGGTGTCCCCACGATGCGGCCGTGGAAGTCGAGCGGTGTCGGGATCGTCTCGGAGGCGGGCAGGTGATCGACGAGCTCCGTCGTGATGCGTGCGTCCTGGAGGTGCTCGGCAATGAGTCGCGTGTACTCCTCGTCAATCGCCTGTCCGTTGGTTTCGGCCTGACCATGGGCGAGAGCGGGTGCGGTCAGCGTCGCGGCGACGAACGCCACGGCGACGCGGGTTGCGCGGATGGTGCGAGACATGGGTCCCCCTGCGGGATTGGTTGGGTGACCGTACGTTCGGCCGGTCCTGTGGGACTATCGCGCGCCCACGACAGCGCGCAAGAGGAGAACACGCGACAAGTGGCTTCCGCTGGGTGGGTAACCCCGACGCGGTTCGAGATCGATCAGTGCTCCAGCCCCACGACCCCGTACTCGCGGCCCGACGGATCCAGGGCCAGGTGTACGCGGGCGGCCCGCGGGTCGCCGCCATCGCGGACCACCACCACCTCGAGGACGGCGATTCGTTCGGAGTCCTCGAGCCCGCCCGATCGGGCGAGATCCGGCACGACGAGCGATACGGCCTGTCGCGACGTCCCATCGACCGCGCTCGCCGCTCCGGCGAGATCGATGCGCAGGCCCTCGTGTCGAAAGCGATATCGGTATGTAGTGGAAGCGCCGCTCCGTCCCAGATCCCGGATGCCGAGATCATCGAAGGAGACGGTCAGGCGGAATCCGGCAGTATCGCCGATCGACGCCGGGGGCACCTCGATGGCGACGTTCTCGATCGGGCTGACGCGCCCGTACCAGTACTCCACCGTGCGATCGCGACGATAGAGGATCATGTCCCCCAGCGTCCGCGCGGCTCGGGGGTCCGACAATCCTCCCTCCGCCACCGCGGCCCGGATCTGCTCGTCGGAAAAGGCGGCCACGAGCTTGGCGCCCCAGTACCCGTCCCGGTCGGTCAGGTGGGAGAACGCGGCATTCGACCACCTGGGTCGCCAGTCGGCCGGGTCGTACTCGTCGGTCGGAAGCCGGCCGATCGATGGGTGGATCGTGCTCGTGTCCCCCTGGCTCCACGCCGGACGGGCAAAGCCGAGTGTTACGAAGCGGGCCAGCACCGGTGCCAGGTCGAAGTTCGATTCGCGCCCCGCGCGGACATCGAGCGGCCCGAGCGTCCCGCTGCCGAGACTCTCTCCGAAGTCGATGAGATTGTGACGCAGATACCTCCCGGCCACGTACGTATCGAGCGTGTTTCCGAAATGGAGCTCGACATGGTTCAGCCATGCCGCGAGCACGAACAAACCCCGCAGCTCGCGACGGTATTGATGATAGAAGTGATCGTTCGGGTCGTCGCCCCGCCGGCCTTCGAAACGGAACGGGCCCTTCGGCGTGCCCGGAAGATACTTGCTCGCCATCGCGATCAGCCGCCCGTCGGGAAGTCTCGCGACCGCGTCGAGAATCGCCGGCACCTCATCCGGGGTCACGCCGGCATCGGGCTCGGTGACGAGGCGATCGGGGTCGAGCCGCACGATGTAGTTCTCGGGCGTGTGGTACCCGGCGGCGTACAGGAGACGTGATGTGATGACATCGGCGGCCGTGGCGAGGTGGGGGTTCCCCGGCGGATCGAACTTGAGGAGATAACGGTCACCGCGCGCGTCTTCGATCGTGAACCCGGGCGTGCGGCCCTCGGAGCGCGCCACGACGCGGAGGGGCCCGGCCGGATCCGGGCCGACGGTCGTGGGGCCCCGCGCCACCTCGTCCGCCGTCATCGTCCGGTATCCGTTCCGGCGCTTGAACCAGGCGGAACCGACCACGTCGTCGAACCGCGTGAGGTTGACGGCCTCCCGCGTCGTCCCCGTCCAGCGTCGCACGTTCAGCGCGCTGGCCCCGGAGCCCACGATCGCCGCGTAGGGCCGTATCGTCTCCATCAGCTCGCGGCTCGCGGGCTCGGCAATCGGCAGCGTGTCGATGAAGGCGATCGGCTCGGGTAGCAGCGGTGGGCGGCGAGCACCTCCACACGCCGCTGTGCTCGCGCCGATCACCATACACGCCAGGATCGAGGCGGCTCGCAGCCGGGCGGCCCCCGGGGTGGTGGGTCGGGTCATCAGAAGGTCCACCCCGTACGGAAGTTCGCCACCACGCCCTCCGTGCTGAACCCGAGGTATGCGAGGCCGAGCAGCCCGGCATCGCGGCTCACGAGACGCAACCCGAGACCGTAGGATTCCCGGAGAGCCCCCAGACCCAGAGACCCGATGCTCGGCGCGACTCCGCCCGAGTCCAGGAACAGGAACCCCTCTGCGCGATTGCGGCCCCCGACGTCCTCCCACACCTCGTACCGCCACTCCGCCATCAGAGAGAGACCGGCCCGATCCCGAAAGCGGCCATCCGAGAACCCCCGGGGCCCGTTCCGGCTCCCGCCCAGACGGGACAGGTCGAAGAAGGGGATGCCGAGCCCGCCGTCGAGATGGTTCGACTCGAGCAGGGCGCGGAAGGCCAACGACTGAGCCGGGTTGACCGGCACGTAGGCGTGGAGCTCGCCCTGGAAGCGGTGGAAATCGGACTCGGTGCCGTCAACCCCCCGGAAGATCGAAACGCCGCCGCTCAACCGGACTCCATGCCGCTGGAAATCGTTCCAGTGGGTGAGATCCACGATCCCCGAAACATCGAGACGAACGAACCTCGGCCGCCCGTCGATCCCGAACAGCGAGTCCCCGGCGAACGTGTCCTGGACATCCGGGCGGAGGCCATCGCGGCCACGGTCGACCCGGTTGTCCTCGACCGCGACTCCCGCGAGCACCCTCAGGACCGGAGCGAGCGGGACGAACGCGCGAGCTCCGAGCTCCTGCTTGTCGCGCAGGAAGTCTGATCTCCTCTCCTCCGCGCTCCGCGGGCCGAGGCCCCAGAAATGATCGGCGGCGTCGCGACGCCACTGGTAGGCGGCGACGAATCCGAGCGCCGAGGTGTCGCCGACCGCGACGCCGACCCGGTGCCGTTGCGACTTCCGGAGCGAGATCCCGGTCTCGACGAACAACGGCCGGTATCGGTTCAGACCGATCACGAGCGCGAGACCGCTGCGTGGCCCGATCGAGCCGAGCCCCGAGTCGAGCCCCCAGCGGCGGGCCGCGAAGATCGTCCGGGCAGGGACCGACGGGTCCGGTCGCGTCGCGACCCCGAAGAGCGCACCCGCCGTCTGGGCGGCCAACCCGACGGGAAAGAGCACGATCTTGAACGGAAACGCCAGGACGTCGAGGGCGTCCGCCGCGGGTCTGGCCGGCGGGAGCTCGAGCGACGCCCGGATCGAATCGGCGCGAAGCAGGGCCTCGGTCTCACCGTCTGCCTGGGCCACCACCGCCGTCGGCCCGGCAGCGAACGCGAGCGCCGGCAGGAGGAGGCGTGTGGCGCGTTCCAGCGGGTCGCCGCCACGCACACGGGCAGCCGCCCGCCCCCGCGCCCCACCCGCTCGCGCGGGGGAGTCGGTGTTCACCATGCGCTCAGGATGCACGCGCGTTGCTTCGCCGCCAAGCGGTTGGCGGCGTGCTCGGCCGCAGCGACCAGTCCGTGGCTCAACGCGAAGCGGCCCGACCTCCGACGTACCGGATCATCCCGCCGAAGGGATTCTCCCCGACCGGGTAACGCGCCTCTACCGCCATGGATCCGAGGTCGATCACGGCGATGTCGGCCTCACCGGAATTCATGACGTAGAGCTTGCCGCTCGCAGGCGAGAACAGGGGGAACCCCGGACCCCGGCCGAGCGGGATCGTGGCCACGACATCCCGGGTGCGAGTGTCGATGATGGCGACGTCTCGCGTCCCGCCGTGGGTAGACGCCGCCCACCGGCCGTCCGGCGAAACGGCCATCCGGCCGGCACCGGTTCCCTCGGTCCGGATGACCTCGACCACCTCGTCCGTTCGCGTGTCGATGACCGTGACCGAGCCGTCCCCGTCGGAGTGGATCCACGCCTCCCCCGCGATCGAGAAGTCCACTCCGACCGGCCCGCCCTGCACGGGTATGATCTTGAGGATTCGATCCGTCGCCGTGTCGATCACCACGACGCGGTCATCGTCCCGGTGCGGGTAGTAGAGCTTGTCGGTCCGCGGGTCGACCGCGAAAAAGTGACCGCCCTCGAGCAGGAGGTCGATCTTTCCGACCACGCGGCCCTCGCCTACGTCGTACACGACGAGCCCGGGGACCTCGGCCCACTCGACACCGACGTAGAGCTTGGATCCATCCCGGTTGAGGGCGACACCATGGGGCAGGGACGATGTGTTCATCCGGGCCTCGCCGCCCAGCCGGATCTCCTGCGGGGGACGGTGAAAATACTCGCTCTCGATGCGCCCCTTCTCCTCGAGCGTCTCGCCGTCGAGGATCACTACGTGTGGCTCTCCGAGCGGCACCGCGATGTACAGCGTCTTGCCGTCGGGTGAGGAAACCCCTTCGTGCGGCTGATCCTGGGCCCTGTATCGTCCCACGATCTCACCGAGCACCGGATCGAGCGCGTAAACCGTGAAGTCGTCGTGGCTGAGCGCGATGATCGTGTGCTCCTGCGCGGCCACGCCGAAGACACGTAGCGGCTGGATCGCGAGCGCGGTGAGGAGCGTGCGGAGGACGGCGCGTTTCATGACGGGTCTCCATCCGGTGAGTCGACCGGACCCAATCTGCCACGCCGACGCTCCCGCGCAACGGGGCCGCGTCCCGTCAGTCGCCCTCGTGCGGCGCGTCCGCCCAGGCTTCGGCGGAGGCATCCGACGCTCCGAGCGGAACCGGTGCGTACGCGCGGGCCTCCATCCGGTACCGCTGCTTCTGCGATGGGATGCCCGCATCCCGATCGCGGATGAGTCGGGCCGGCACGAACTCGGCCTCCAGATCCAGAATCTTGAGAATCTGATTCAGGGATCCGGTGAGGACTTCGGACAGATAGACCGGGCGCACGGCGCCGGTGCGACGTCGAAGCGAGTGAAACGAGCTCAAGTCGGTGAGCGTGTCGCGGAGCCCCTTCGTGACCGCCACCGCCTCGCTCTCGCTTCTGAGGAGCTGACGCGCCCGGACGCCGAGCGCGTACAGCAGGCTCTCCGTCTCTTTCGACGGCGGGGTCTCGTTCGAGACTCCTTCGAGAAGTCCGATCACCTCGTCCGCGTCCAGCTGGTGCGGCCCACCCAGCCACACCCACGCGACGCGCTCGATCGAGTG
>Ga0302046_10004543_pt1 | contig 12353 bp, 9 predicted proteins | sample RVTome_11_FD_200261 | JGI IMG/M metagenome (GOLD analysis project Ga0302046, IMG submission 200261) | Soil microbial communities from uranium-contaminated site in the Upper Colorado River Basin, Wyoming, United States - RVT147D111 (version 2) ... | reverse complement strand
CTACAACCGCCCTGACTTCTGGACCACCACCTCGAACAAGCAGCTCAACTTCGTGCAGCACGTGAAGTCGCTACTCAAGATCCACGGGCGCGCCGCCATCGTGGTGCCGGACAACGTGCTCTTCGAGGGCGGCGCCGGCGAGACCGTGCGCCGCAACCTGTTGCAGGAGTGCGAGGTCCGCACGCTCCTGCGGCTCCCGACGGGGATCTTCTACGCCCAGGGCGTGGAGGCGAACGTGCTCTTCTTCGACCGCAAGCCCGGAGCAAAGGAGCCGTGGACGAAGACGGTCTGGGTCTACGACCTCCGGACCAACAAGCACTTCACGCTCAAGACAAAGCGGATGACGCGCGCCGACCTGGCGGAGTTCGTCGAGTGCTACCGGCCCGAGGACCGCCACAACCGCAAGGCCACGTGGTCGGCGGAGACGCCGGGCGGCCGCTGGCGGCCCTACGCCCACGACGAGATCCTGCGCCGCGACAAGGTGAGCCTCGATCTCTTCTGGCTGCGCGACGAGAGCCTGGAGGACTCGGCCAGCCTGCCCGACCCGCACGTGCTCGCCCGGGAGATCGCCGACGACCTGCGCTCGGCCCTCGCCCAGATCGAGGACGTGCTCGGCGACCTCGAGCAACGCGCGCAGGCCGGGGCGCCCGCCGAGGAGTGAGCCGCCCACCGCCCGCCTCGTTTTTTCGCCTGGGTTGTTGACTTTCGCTTTTTGTTCGTATACCGTGCGGGGCGTTCCCGGTCCCGGGAGCTGCCCTGCATGGCCTCTCCGGCCCCTTTGAGGATGGCCCGCACGGTCCCGCTCGAGGCCGCGTCTGTGGACTCGGCGCCCGCCAGGGCGGAGCAGCCGGAAGCCCGGCTGGCGCGGCTGGCCGCTGCGGTGGGTCCGCTGCGGCGGGTGCTCGCCGCCATCGTGGCGCGGCTGATCGAGACGAGCGCCCACGAGCGGCTGTGCTTTGCGCGCCTTTCGGACTACGCGCGGGAGCGGCCCGGGGTCTCGGTGCGACAGCTCCAGGAGCTGGCCCGGGTGCACCGGGGTCTCGCCACGCTGCCGGGCCTCGAGGCGGCCTTGCTGGCCAACCTCGTGCCGTGGAGCAAGGTGCGCCTGCTGGTGGGCGTCGCCACGCCCGCAGACGAGGTGTCGTGGATCGCGCGGGCGCGGCTCCTGCCCGTGCGCCGGCTGGAAGAGGAGACGCGCAAGGCGCGCGCGGCGTGCGATGCGCGAGCGGGCCGTGGCGGAAGTCCAGAGGGCGACGAGGACGAAGCGGCCTCGCGCCTGCGCCGGGTGGCGGTGCGCTGTACGCCGGCGGTTCGCGAGCAGTGGGTGGCACTGCGCGAGCTGGCCGAGCGCGTCGCTGGCCGGCGCCTGAACGCGGGCCAGGCGCTGGAGCTCGCGCTGGCCGAGGTGCTCTCGGCGCTTCCGATCGATCCCGCCTTCGCGTCCCTGGTGGATGCGCAAGCAGGGCCGCCACACCGGCCGGCGCGTCCGCGAGAGGAGACGGCGGCGGAGCGGGCGCCGGCGTGGGAGCTGCCGGCCGAGGTGGCGGCACTGGCCGACGGGCTCGTTGAGGCCGATACCTTCGAGCTCGATCGGCGCCTGCGCCGCGCCGTGCAGCTCGAGCAGGGCCTCGACGCCGCCATGGCACCGCTGCTGCGCGTCGTGCGCTGCGCGGAGTACGAGTGGAGGGGGCGCACGCACCAGTCGCTGGCGCACTTCGCCCCCGAGCAGCTCGCCATGTCGGCCAGCAAGGCCCGCGCCCTGATCCGCCTGGAGCGCGCCGGCGACGTATGTCCGGAGCTGCGGGAGGCATGGCGCAGCGGTCGCCTCTCGTGGGTGAAGGCCCAGTGCCTGCTCCCGCTCCTCCTGCTCGACATCGAGGGGCCGTGGCGCCGGGCATGGGTCGCCTGGGCCGAGCGCGTGACCTTGCGCCGGCTCGAGGTGGACGTTGAGCGCGCACTGATCCTGCGCGCGGGCTATCGCCAGGCTTGGCTGCGCTGCGAGGCCCATCCCGAGCGAGCCCAGGATCCCCTCCCGGACGAGGAGCGCCAGAAGTGTGCGCCCGAGGTGGAGGCCGACGCCACCGAGGAGCTCGTGTGGCACGTGCCCTGCGAGGTGGCCTCGCTGTGCTCGGCCCTGTCGGCGACGCTACGGCGCCGCTTGTACGCCGTGCTGGGGCGCGTGGTGACGCAGGGCGAGGTGCTCGAAGCCCTGTTCGAGCTGGCCCGGCGGAGCTGGAACGAACGCGATCCGGGTGCACGCCGGCCGGATCCCGTGATGGTGCGCGATGGCTGGCGCTGCGCGGTGCCGGGGTGCAGCTCGCGAGCGGAGCTGCACGACCACCACGTGGTCTTCCGCTCCGCCGGCGGCTCCGATGCAGCCGACAACCGCATCACGCTTTGCGCGTTCCACCACCACAGGTGCCTGCACGCCGGGCGGCTCCGGGTGTTCGGGCGGGCGCCGGATGGTCTGGTGTTCGAGCTCGGCGTCCGGCGGGGAGCGCCCCCACTGGCGCGCTACCGATCGGGGGACGTGGTCCTCGCAGCCCCACGGGAGGTCAGTGCGTGAGCTTCTTGTAGCGGATGCGGTGGGGCTGGTCGGCGTCGGCGCCGAGGCGGCGCTTGCGGTCGGCCTCGTAGTCCTGGTAGTTGCCCTCGAACCACTCGGCGTGGCTCTCGCCCTCGAAGGCCAGGATGTGGGTGGCGATGCGGTCCAGGAACCAGCGGTCGTGGGAGATCACCACGACGCAGCCGGCGAAGCCGAGCAGCGCCTCCTCCAGCGCGCGCAGGGTGTCCACGTCGAGGTCGTTGGTGGGCTCGTCGAGCAGCAGCACGTTGCCGCCGCTGCGCAGGAGCTTGGCCAGGTGCAGGCGGTTGCGCTCGCCGCCCGAGAGCATGCCCACGCGCTTCTGCTGGTCCGAGCCGCGGAAGCCGAAGCTCGACACGTACGCCCGCGACGGGATCTCGCGCCCGCCAAGCTTGATGAAGTCGTCGCCCTGGCTGACCTCCTGCCAGACGGACTTCTCGGGGTCGAGGTCGGCGCGGCTCTGGTCCACGTAGGCGAGCTTCACGGTCTCGCCGGTGCGCAGGCTGCCGGCGTCGGGCTTCTCGTCGCCCACCAGCAGGCGGAAGAGCGTGGTCTTGCCGGCGCCGTTGGGGCCGATCACGCCGACGATGCCGCCCGGCGGCAGCGAGAAGGAGAGCTCCTCGAACAGCACGCGGTCGTCGTAGGCCTTGGCCAGGCCCTCGGCCTGGATCACGAGATCGCCCAGGCGCGGTCCGGGCGGGATGGCGATCTCCACCGTCTCGGGCAGTCGCTTCTGCTCCTCGGCCACCAGATCCTCGAAGCGCTGGTAGCGGGCCTTGCTCTTGGCCTGACGGGCCCGCGGCGACATGCGCACCCAGTCGAGCTCGCGTTGCAGCGTGCGCTGGCGGGCCGAGGCCCTCTTCTCCTCCACCTCGAGGCGCTTGCGCTTCTGCTCGAGCCACGAGGAGTAGTTGCCCTTCCACGGGATGCCCGCACCGCGGTCCATCTCGAGGATCCAGCCCGCGACGTTGTCCAGGAAGTAGCGGTCGTGGGTGATGGCCACGACGGTGCCCGGGTACTCCTGGAGGAAGCGCTCGAGCCAGGCCACCGACTCGGCGTCCAGGTGGTTGGTGGGCTCGTCGAGCAGCAGCAGGTCGGGCTTCTGGAGCAGCAGGCGGCAGAGCGCCACGCGCCGCCGCTCGCCGCCCGAGAGCGTGGAGACGTCGGCGTCGGCCGGCGGCAGGCGCAGGGCGTCCATGGCGATCTCGAGCTGGCGGTCGAGCTGCCAGGCGTCCACGGCGTCGATCTTGTCCTGGAGCTTGGCCTGCTCCTCGAGCACGCGCGCCATCTCGTCGTCGTCCATGGGCTCGGCGAACTTCGCGGAGACCTCCTCGAAGCGGTGCAGCAGGTCGCGCGTGGCGGCCACGCCTTCTTCGACGTTGCCGAGCACGTTCTTCCGCGGGTCGAGCTCGGGCTCCTGGGACAGCCAGCCGACGCGCACGCCGGGCGTGGGCCGCGCCTCGCCCGTGAAGTCCTGGTCCACGCCGGCCATGATGCGCAAGAGCGAGCTCTTGCCCGCGCCGTTGGCACCGATCACGCCGATCTTGGCGCCGGGCAGGAAGGCCAGGGTGATGCCGTCGAGGATCGTGCGATCGGTCGAGACGACCTTGCGAACGTCCTGCATGGTGAAGACGAACTCGTGCGCCATGGCGCCGGACGGTAGCGCGTGGCGCGCCTGCCGGAACCGGTCAGCCCGCCGCGGGGAGACGCAGCGCGAAGCACGCGCCGCGGCCGTCGTCGGGCAGGAGCTCCAGGTGGCCCTGGTGCTCGCGCGCGATGTCGAAGGCGATCGCCAGGCCCAGACCCGTGCCCTGGTCCGGCGCCTTGGTGGTGAAGAACGGATCGAACACGTGGCGCCGGATCGACTCGGCCACGCCCGGGCCGTTGTCGCGCACCTCGAGCACCGCCCAGCCCGGCGGGTCGGCGTCCTCCGACGCCTCCAGCCGGCTCGTGACCTCGATGCGCCCGTCGCGCCGGCCGGCCACGGCCTGGGCGGCGTTGAGCAGCAGGTTCAGCATCACCTGGGTCAGGCCGTCCTGGGAGCCGTGGACGCGCGGCAGGTCGGGTGCGAGCCGCGCCTCGATGGCCGGGCCGCCGTGGCGGTCGAGGCGGGCGAAGCGGATCGCCTCCTCCACCACGGCGTTGAGGTCGAGCGGGCCCACCGGCTCCTCGGCCGTGCGCGAGAAGCGGCGCAGCCGATTCACGATGCGCGAGATGCGCGCGATGCCTTCCAGCGACTCGTCGATCACGTCGCGCAGGTCGGCGAGCTCGCGGGCGTCCTTCTCGGGGAAGAGCGCGAGGTTGCGCTCCACCGCGTCGGCCATCTGCTGGAGCATGCCCAGGTTGGCCTGGATGAAGGCGAGCGGGTTGTTCACCTCGTGGGCCACGCCGGCCGCCAGCACGCCCACGCTCTCGAGCTTCTGGCTCTGGCGGATCGCCTGCTCGTAGCGGTGCTGCTCGGTGCAGTCGCGCAGCAGCGCGTAGATCCCGGCAGGCCGGCCGCTGCTCGAGCGCACCGGCGCCACCGCGAGCTCCACGCGCCGTCCCTGCTCCGTGCGGAAGCGGGCCTGGAAGCGGGTGGGCGAGCGCCCGCCCGGGTCCTGCGCCGCGAGGGCCGCGAGTCCGCGCGCGAGCTCGTCGCGGCTCTCGCCGACGGCCGCCGACGGCACGAGCGTGGCGAGCGGGCGCCCGACCGGCGAGACGCCCTCCAGGGCGAGGATCCGGCGCGCCGCGGGGTTCGTGTCCAGCACGATGCCGTCGGGATCCGCGAGCACGACGCCGTCGTTCAGCTCCTCGATCACGTCGCGACGCGCCAGCGGCAGCGTCTCGAACAGCCCCTCGCGCGCCAGCACGACGTAGAAGATCAGCACCGTGATGCACAGGCCCGTGGGCGTCAGGTCGTAGGGCACGGGCAGGATGCGGAACACGTAGACGGCGCTCAGCAGGATGGGCGCGAGGGCCGCCGCCGCGAGCTGGAGGCCGCGGCGCCACTCGCGGCTCCCGCGCAGCCGCCAGGCGTGGGCCAGCAGCAGGGCCGTGCCGGCCGCGGCGAACACGTAGCTCCAGGCCAGGTGCATCCAGAACACCGGTCCGCCCCAGCTGCGCGGCCCGGCCACCATGGCGACGTGGGAGACCTCGCTCGCGAACAGGTGGTGGTGGTCGTTGCTGACGAAGGCCAGCCAGGCGAGCGCCGGCGGAACGAACAGCACCGCCTTCAGCCCGCGGTGCGCCTCGGCGAAGGGCGAGCGCGTGTAGCCGGCGGCCAGCAGGAACCACAGCGGCCCGGCGGCGTGGACGCCCAGGTAGGTGAGCGTGAGCCCGTGCCGCAGGCCCGCGTCGTCGGTGAAGGTGAAGCGCCAGACGACGCCGCCGGTCCAGGCCAGGATCGCCACGAGCAGCGCCAGATAGGTCCAGTGGATGGGCGAGCGATCGCGCCGCGCCAGGATCACCGTGGCGAGCAGGGAGGCGACCCCGAAGGTCGCGACGGCCGGCAGCAGCGGGGCGTACATGCTCGCCGTCGCTCATCGTCCAGCCGGTGCCCGGCTTTGAGCGGCATCGCGTCCACGGGGCGGCATCGGGTAAGCTCGGGCGGTCGTTCGGAGGTCCCCGCCATGGCTCGCCCGCTCCCCGCCGGCCACGAGCTCGTCCACCGCTCCTGCCCGCTGTGCGAGGCCCACTGCGGCGTCTCGGTGGAGGTGGACCGCGGGTCCCAGGCCGTGGTGACGGTGCGCGGCGACGAGCTCGACCCGCGTAGCCGCGGCTACCTGTGCCCCAAGGCCTACGCGCTCAAGGGGCTCCACGAGGATCCCGACCGCCTGCGCCGACCCCTGCGCCGGATCGGCCGGCGCGGGGATCCCGAGGCCCGCTGGCAGGAGATCGGCTGGGACGAGGCCTTCGCGCTGGTGGCCGGCCGCCTGCGCGAGATCCGCGACGCCCACGGTGCCGACGCCATCGCCACCTACGTGGGCAACCCCACCGCCCACGACATGGGCTCGCTGGTCTACGGCCAGACCTTCCAGCGCGCGCTCGGCACGAAGTGGCGCTTCTCGGCGTCGAGCGTGGACCAGCTCCCCAAGATGGTGAGCTCCGCCTTCCTCTACGGGAGCCCGCTGGCCTTCCCGGTGCCGGACCTGGATCGCACGGACTACCTGCTCGTGCTGGGCGCGAACCCGCTCGTCTCCAACGGCAGCCTGTGCACCGCGCCGGACTTCCCGGGGCGGCTCGCGCGCCTGCGCGAGCGCGGCGGAAAGCTGGTGGTGGTGGACCCGCGCCGCAGCGAGACGGCCGAGGTCGCGGACCTCTGGGTGCCGATCCGGCCGGGCGGCGACGCCGCCTTCCTGTTCGCCCTGGTCCACGTGCTCTTCGAGGAGGGCCTGGCGGATCTCGGGCGCCTCGCGCCCTTCACGAACGGCCTCGAGCAGGTGCGCACGCTGGCCAAGGACTTCGCACCCGAGGCCGTGGCGGCCGCGACCGGCATCGCGCCCGCCACCACGCGGCGCATCGCGCGCGAGCTGGCGGGGACGGAGCGGGCGGTCTGCTACGGGCGCATCGGCACCTGCACGCAGTCCTTCGGCACGCTGGCGAGCTGGCTCGTGGATGTGGTGAACGCGCTCTCGGGGCATCTCGACGAGCCGGGCGGCGCCATGTGGCCTCGCGCCGCCTCGGGTCCGGGCAGCGACCCGCCGCGCCGGCCCGGCCCGCCGCCCTACGCGCGCTGGCGCTCGCGGGTACGCGGGCTTCCGGAGTTCAACGGCGAGCTGCCCGTGGCGACGCTGGCCGAGGAGATCGACTCGGCCGGCGACGCGCGCGTGCGCGCGCTGTTCACGCTGGCGGGCAACCCCGTGCTCTCCACGCCCAACGGAGCGCGCCTCGAGCGCGCGCTCGCGAGCCTCGAGTTCATGGTGAGCGTGGACATCTACCGCAACGAGACCACGCGCTTCGCCGACGTGATCCTGCCGCCGACGGGCCACCTCGAGCACTCGAACTACGAGGTGGTGTTCGACCTGGTCTCCGTGCGCCACTGGAGCAAGTACTCGCCCCAGGCGCTGCCCAAGCCCGAGGGCACGCGCCACGTCTGGGAGATCCTCTCGGAGCTCGCCGGCCGCCTGGCCGGCGTGCCGGCCGCGGTGGTGGAGCAGGTGATGCTCGGCGCGCTGCTCAAGGATGCCGTGGGCCGGCCGGGCACGCCCTGCCCCGACGTCTCCGAGGCGGACGCGCGCGCGAAGCTCGGCGACGAGCCGGGGCCCGACCGCGTCCTGGACCTGATGCTGCGCGCCGGCCCCTTCGGCGACCGATTCGCCGAGGGGCAGGAGGGTCTCTCGCTCGCGCGCGTGCGCGAGGCCATCCACGGGCTCGACCTCGGGCCCATGGAGCGCCGCCTGCCCGCCATGCTCGCCACCGAGAGCGGGCGCCTCGAGCTGGCGCCCGCGCCGATCGTGGCCGACGTGACGCGCCTGCGCGCCTGGGTGGAGCGCAGCCGGAGCCCGGAGGGCAACGGCCTCGTGCTCGTGGGGCGCCGCCACCTGCGCTCCAACAACTCCTGGATGCACAACGTCCAGGCCCTGGCCAAGGGCCCCGAGCGCTGCACGCTGCTGGTCCATCCCGACGACGCCGCCCGCCTGGGGCTCGCCGCGGGCGGCCGCGCCCGGGTGCGCTCGCGCGTGGGCGAGCTGCTCGCGCCGGTGTCCGTGAGCGACGAGATGATGCCCGGCGTGGTGTCCCTGCCCCACGGCTTCGGCCACGGCGCGCCGGGCGCCGCGCTGAGCGTGGCGGCCCGCCACGCCGGCGTGAACTCGAACCTGCTCACCGACGAGGCCGAGATCGATCCGATCTCGGGCAACGGCGTGCTCTCGGGCATCCCCGTGGAGGTGGCGCCGGCCTGATCCGCCGGCCGCCGGCCGACCCACTCAAGCAAAACCCCGGGCTGCCGATGGGCTGGGCATCCCCCTGGAGGATCCCCATGCGTCGTCTGCTCGCCTTCGCCTGCGTCCTCGCGCTCGGCTGCGCCAGCTCGCCCGATCGACGCACGGCCGACCCGACCCCGCGCGCAGGCGGAGCCATGGCCACGGCGCCCGTCGACGCGGGCCCGCCGCCTTGCGCCCAGCTGGCCGCGCGCATCCACAGCTCCCAGGAGGAGCTCACCTCGGACGCCTACACCTGGCTCGACGCTCCCGAGCGGATGGTGGAGAGCCGGCGGCTGCGCGCCCTCGAGGCGCGAGCCACCCAGCTCGGCTGCGGCTCGCCTCACGGCTAGCCGCTCTCGAAGCGAACGCGAACCATCCGCCAGCCCGGCAACCCTGTGGCAACGCCGCCGCAGCATCCGCGCCCATCCCCGCGCGGCCCGTGGCTGCGCGCACCTCGTGCGCCCGGGCACCAAGCCTTCGCCCCTGCGCGCCGATTTCTCCAAGCAGTCCAACCCTTTCGTGTTCTTCGTCCCGTGCTTCGGGTTGGCAGGAGAGCCCCCCATGAACCGTCTCCTCGTCTTCGGGGCCGTCATGGCCCTGTGTGGTGGCTGCGCCGCCACACGCCCCGGCGTCTCGGCCGCTCCCGGCTCGCCGGCGCAGCTCCAGGCCGCCGACGTGTCGGTCGCCGGCTGGCGCGTGCCGTTCGAGTGCCTGGAGGTGTCCCAGCGGATCGAGACCTCCCAGGCGCGCCTGTACGACAACTCCGCCGGAGCCTTCTCGACGTTGCGCGCCACCGACGAGCGCCGCCTGCGCGCCCTCGAGTCGCGCGCCGATGAGCTCGGCTGCCTGGTGTCCGGCTCGCCGTTCACGTACTAGGCGAAGCCGGGTCGTCCAGCAGCGTCATCAGGCTCGACGTGTCGAGGCGGCCGCCGCCGCGTCGCTGGACCTCGGCGTAGAGCTGGTCCACCAGGCCGGCGAGCGGCAGGCGCGCGCCGTTGCGGCGCGCCTCGTCGAGCGCCATCGCCAGGTCCTTGCGCATCCAGTCCACGGCGAAGCCGAAGTCGAAGCGGCCCTCGATCATGGTGGGCGCGCGCCGGTCCATCTGCCACGACTGGGCCGCGCCCTTGGAGATCACCTCCACCACGCGCAACGGGTCGAGGCCGGCGCGGCGCGCGAAGGCGAGGCCCTCGGCCAGGCCCTCGATCACGCCGGCGATGCAGACCTGGTTCACCATCTTGGTGAGCTGGCCCGCGCCCGCCGGCCCCATGTGCACGAGCGTCCGGGCATAGCGCCCGAGCACGGGCCGCGCGCGCGCGAAGGCTTCGGGCTCGCCACCCGCCATCACGGTGAGCGTGCCCTGGCGGGCGCCCTCCTCGCCGCCCGAGACCGGCGCGTCCAGGAAGCCCACGCCCGCGGCGGCGGCGCGCTCGGCGAGCTCGCGGGCCAGACGCGCCGAGGCCGTGGTGTGGTCCACGAGCAGGGCGCCGGGCGCCATCTCCGCGAGCGCGCCCGCGGGCCCGGCCACCACCTGGCGCAGGTCGTCGTCGTTGCCGGTGCAGACGAGCACGACGTCGGCGCCCCGCGCGGCCTCGGCCGGCGTGGCGGCCGCGCGCCCGCCGTGCTCGCCCACGAAGGCCGCGGCGCGCGCTGCCGTGCGGTTGTAGACGCGCAGCGCGTGGCCGGCCCGCGCCAGGTGCCCGGCCATCGGGTAGCCCATGGCTCCCAGACACAGGAACGCGATCTTCTCCATGGCCGCCGCCTCCGTCTGCGCCTGCGCCTGCGCCTGCGCCTGCGAAGGCGCCAACGCTAGCATCCGCGCCATGCGCATCGCCTCGCTCCTCCCGAGCCTCACCGAGACCGCCTGCGCGCTCGGGCTGCGCGAGGCGCTGGTGGGACGCTCCCACGAGTGCGACTTCCCGACCGGGGTCGAGGCGCTGCCGGTGCTGACCGAGCCCAAGCTCGACGTCGCGGGCTCGAGCCGTGCCATCGACTCGCGCGTGCGCGAGCTGGTGGAGCGCGGGCTCTCGGTCTACCGCGTGGACGCCGAGCGCCTGCGCGCGCTCGCGCCCGACGTGATCCTCACCCAGGACCACTGCCAGGTCTGCGCCGTGAGCCGCGCCGACGTGGAGGCGGCCGTGGCCGAGTGGCTGGGTGCGGCGCCGCGCGTGGTCTCGGTCGCGCCGCGCACCGTGACCGACGTGATCTCGGGCTTCGGGCGCCTGGGCGAGGCGCTCGGCGTGCCCGACGCGGGCTGGGCGCTCAGCTCGCGTTGCCTCGCTGCGCTGGAGGAGATCGCCGCGCGGACCCACGGCGTCGCGCGGCGGCCGCGCGTGGCCTGCCTCGAGTGGATCGATCCGCCCATGGGCGCGGGCAACTGGATGCCCGAGCTCGTGGCCATGGCCGGCGGCGAGCCGCTGTTCGGCGAGGCGGGCGAGCACTCGCCCTGGCTCGACTGGGACGCCCTGCGCGCGGCCGACCCCGAGGTGATCGTGGTGCTGCCCTGCGGCTTCGACCTCGCGCGCACGCGCGCCGAAGCGGGCTCGCTGGGGGCACGGCCCGGCTGGCAGGCGCTCGCCGCCGTGCGCACAGGCCGCGTGTACCTCGTGGATGGCAACCAGTACTTCAACCGCCCCGGCCCGCGGCTCGTGGACTCGCTGGCGATCCTCACCGAGCTGCTGCACCCGGACCGATTCCCCGCCCGCCATCGCGGCCCGGCATGGGAGCCTCTCAGCTGAAGCGCGAAGGCAAGAACGGGTGGGCGTCCTCGGGGATGCCCTTGCCCGCGACCCAGTCCGCGATCAGGCGGCCGGTGATCGGCGAGAGCAGCACGCCGTTGCGGTGATGACCCGTGGCCAGGGCCAGGCCCTCGAGCTCCGCCACCGGCCCCACGATCGGCAGGCCGTCGGGTGGGCACGGGCGCAGGCCGGCCCAGGCCGAGCGGAACGTGCAGTCGGCGATGGCCGGGACGAGGCGCGTGCCGAGCGCCAGCAGCCGGGCGAGCCCGTCGGCGGTGACGCGCACGTCGAAGCCGGCCCGCTCCTCGGTGGCGCCCACCACCAGGCTCCCGTCGCGCTTGGGCACCACGTAGCCGCCCTGGCCCCAGACGATGGTGGAAGGCGCGGGGCTCGGCGCCTCCACCGAGAGGATCTGCCCGCGCACGGGCTCGACCGGCGGCGGCGGCAAGCCCGGCGGCCAGGCACGCCCGCCCCCCGACCACGCGCCCGCGCACACGATCACGCGCGACGTGGACCAGGCGCCGCCCGAGCTCTCGACGCCCGCCACGCGCCCGCCCGCGCTGCGCAGGCCCGTCACCTCCACGCCGGTCTCGATGCGCGCGCCGAGCCGGCGCGCCGCGCCGGCGTAGGCGCGCACGAGCAGCGGGCTGCGCACGTGGGCGTCCTCGGGCGACCAGAGGCCGCCGAGCGCCTCGGGCGCGGCCAGCGGCTCCGCGACGCGCAGCGCCCGCGCGTCGAGCCACTCGAGGCCCGGGACGTCGAGCGATTCCACCCGCGCGCGCAGCGTGCGGGCCTCGGCCGCGTCGAAGGCGATGCGCAGCGTCCCCGAGCGCACGAACTCGCAGTCCACGCCCGAGCGCTCCAGCAGCTCGGCGGCCAGCGCCTGGAAGCCCTCGAGGCTGCGCCGCGCCCAGAGCAGGAACGGGCCCGCGGCGGAGGCCTCGCCGCTGGGCGTGAGCATGCCCGCCGCGGCGCCCGAGGCGCCCGCCGCCAGCGCCTCGCGCTCGAGGAGCGTCACCTCGATGCCCTCGCGCGCCAGGAAGAAGGCGGCGCTCGCGCCGATCACGCCGCCGCCCACCACCACGACCTCGCTCGTGCGCACGGGCTACCCGCCCAGCTCGGCGGCGAAGC
>Ga0302046_10004542_pt1 | contig 12353 bp, 10 predicted proteins | sample RVTome_11_FD_200261 | JGI IMG/M metagenome (GOLD analysis project Ga0302046, IMG submission 200261) | Soil microbial communities from uranium-contaminated site in the Upper Colorado River Basin, Wyoming, United States - RVT147D111 (version 2) ... | reverse complement strand
GGCGGCGGCGGGCGGCGCCAGGGTGGCGGCCGCCAGGATCAAGGCCATGCTGGTCGATGCCGTCGTCATGGGGTTCGCCGCATCTCTCGAAAACAGGCTCAGATCCTCCCCCGGGGCGCAGCTTGAACGCAAGGTTGCATGCTACGCTTCGGAGTCGTCGGCCGGCCCGAACGAGGGTGGGACACCGTTTGCGCCCTCCGCGCGGCCCACGTGGGCGCCGGCTGCGATCAGAGCCGCGAGACCATGGACCGCAAAGCTGAAGACTTCGAGAAGCCGATCGCGGAGCTGCAAAAGCAGATCCACGAGCTCGGCCTGTATCCGGCCTCGCCCGAGCGCGACGCGCGCCTCGCCGACCTCGAGCAGCAGCTCGACGAGACCCGGCGGGAGATCTACGCCAACCTTTCCCGCTGGCAGGTCACCCTGGTGGCCCGCCACCCGCAGCGGCCCTACACCCTCGACTACGTCGGCCGCCTGTTCAACGGCTTCCTGGAGCTGCACGGTGACCGGCAGTTCGGCGACGACGCGGCGATCGTCGCCGGCTTCGCGGAGTTCAACGGCCGCCCGATCTGCGTCATCGGGCAGCAGAAGGGGCGCACCACCAAGTCGAAGCTGCACCGCAACTTCGGCATGCCGCACCCGGAGGGGTACCGCAAGGCCCTGCGGGTGATGAAGATGGCCGAGAAGTTCTCGCGGCCCGTCTTCACGTTCATCGACACGCCGGGCGCCTATCCCGGGGCCGGCGCCGAGGCCCGCGGGGTCGCCGAAGCGATCGCCAGGAACCTCCGGGAGATGGCGGTGCTGCGGGTGCCGATCATCGTCACCGTGATCGGGGAGGGCGGCAGCGGCGGCGCGCTCGGGATCGGCGTCGGCGATCACGTCAGCATCCTGCGCTACTCGACCTACTCGGTCATCTCTCCGGAATCCTGCTCGTCGATTCTCTGGCGCGATCCGGATCACCCTTCGGAAGCCGCCGATGCCCTCAAGCTGACGGCTCCCGACCTCCTCGAGCTCGGCCTCGTCGACGAGGTGCTCCCGGAGCCCGAGGGCGGCGCCCACAACGACCCGGAGGCGATGGCGTCGACGCTGGGCGCGGCGCTGGAACGGCAGCTCGACGGGCTGATCGGGATGGACGTCGAGGCGTTGATCGAGCGGCGCTACGCCAAGTTCCGCGGCATGGGAGCGCTCGCCGGATTGGAGGGTTAGCCTGCAGTTGCAAGCGACGCTGTCGTCCCGGACCTGGCGCCTGCGCGACCACGACCCCGCGGTCGCCGCCACCCTTGCCGCCGAGCTGGGACTGTTGCCGACCACCGCCCGGGTGCTCGCGGCGCGCGGCATCGACAGCCCTGCCGCCGCCCGCGCGTTTCTGGAGCCGAGCCTCGACGAGCTGCACTCGCCGTTCTCGTTCGGGGCGATGGAGCCGGCGGTCGAGCGGTTGCTGGCGGCCATCCACAAGGGCGAGCGCATCGTGGTGCACGGCGACTACGACGTCGACGGGATCACCGGCACCGTGGTTCTGCTCGTGGCGCTGCGCGCCGTCGGCGCCGAGATCGACTACCTGGTGCCGCACCGGCTCGAGGACGGCTACGGGCTCAAGCCGAGCGGCATCGAGCGGGCGCACGCGATGGGGGCGAAGGTCGTCATCGCGGTCGATTGCGGCATCACCGCCCACGATGCCGCCCGCCGCGCCGGCGACCTGGGCATCGACCTGATCGTCGCCGACCACCACGAGCCGGGCGCCGAGGTGCCGGCGGCGCTGGCGATGCTCAACCCACGGCTGCCGGACGCCGGCTACCCCGAGACCGACCTCGCCGCCGTCGGGGTCGCCTTCAAGCTCGCCCGCGGCGTGCTCGAGCGGCACCCCAAGGGCTTCCGGGGCACGGCGCTGCTCAAGCTCGTGGCGCTCGGTACGGTGGCCGACCTGGTGCCGCTCTCCGGCGAGAACCGCGTCCTCACCTGGCACGGGCTGGCGACGCTCGGCGAGGCGGTCAACCCCGGCCTTCGGGCCCTCATGGAGCTCGCCGGGGTGCGCTCGCCGGTGAGCGCCACCGACGTCGGCTTCCGCCTGGCGCCGCGAATCAACGCCGCCGGCCGGCTCGGCCACCCCAGGGACGCGGTGGAGATGTTCATGACCGCCGACCCCGGCGTGGCCCGGCGCCTCGCCAAGCTGTTGCACGACACCAACACCCGGCGCCGGCAGGTGGAGGCCGAGGTTCTCGAGCAGGCGCTTGCCCAGCGGCCTGCGGACGGCGCCTCGGTAGTGGTCGTTCACGGCGTTGGCTGGCACCGCGGGGTGATCGGTATCGTCGCCTCGCGGCTGGTCGAGACCTGGGGACGCCCGGCCGTGGTGATCGCCGTCGACGAGGACAGGGCGTTCGGATCGGCGCGCTCGATTCCCGGGTTCAGCATCGTCGGCGCCCTCGCCGCGGTCGGCGAGCTGCTCGTGGAGTACGGCGGCCACCCGCAGGCCGCCGGCCTGCAGCTTTCCGCCGCCAACGTCGCGCCGCTATGCGAGGCGCTTGCCGCCAGCCGCGGCGACGAGCTCGAACGGGCGCGGCGAATGGCGACCGAGACCGTTTGCGACGCCGAGCTGTTGGTCGATCGCAACGCCGTCGGCCTCGCCAACGAGCTCGAGCGGCTGGCGCCGTTCGGCGTCGGCAACCCGCGGCCGCGGCTGTTGTGCCGCGACCTGCGGGTGGAGGCCGAACCGGCGATCATCAAAGAACAGCACGTCAAGCTGCGGCTGGGGGCGGGGGATTGCCGCATCGAGGCGGTCGCCTGGCGGCGCCCCGAGCTGGCCGCCCGGATCGAAAAGGGGGCGCACATCGACGCCGTCGCCAAGCTGAAGATCAACTACTGGAACGGCGCGGCGCGCCCGCAGCTCGAGCTCGAGCAGGTCGACGTCGACGGCTCCGTGACGCTGCCGGCTTGATGATTTGCAGCCCCGGGGTCCGGCACGGGGAGCGCGCGATCAGCGGGCGAGGGGGAGTTGCGGCGCTGCCGGCTTGACGATCTGCTAATTGTCCCCTAAGATAATCTCAGTGTTGCGCTCGTTTCCTTGTTCACGGGCGGACGGCGCGGTCGGCTCACGACCGCGGGGCGCCCGATCGGGAGCCCCACCGTCATCCAGGTTTCACGGCCCCGGCACGCAGCCCGACAGCACCGGAGAGCGGCGGACGCAGATCGTTCCGCCGGCGCGCCCGGCCGCGATTGTCTCATGGAGGTTGCCAGCGATGGCGAACGTCACACCGTTGGGAGATCGGATTCTGGCCCGTAGGCTCGAGCCGGCGGAAGAGGTTAGCGGCGGGATCATCATCCCCGATACCGCCAAGGAGAAGCCCCTCGAGGCGAAGGTCGTCGCGGTCGGCGCCGGACGGCGCAACGAAGACGGCGAGCGGCTGCCCATCGAGGTCGAGATCGGAGACCGCATCCTGGTCACCAAGTACGGCGGCACCGAGGTGAAGCTCGACGGCGTCGAGCACGTGATCTTGCGCGAGGACGACGTCCTTGCGGTTCTGGAGGGTTGAAAATGTCGAAGCGAGTCCTGTACAGCGAAGATGCCCGCCACGCGATTCTGGCCGGCGTCACGAAGTTGTCGAAGGCCGTGAAGGTGACGCTCGGTCCGCGCGGCCGCAACGTCGTTCTCGGCAAGAAGTGGGGCAGCCCAGTGATCACCAAGGACGGTGTCACGGTGGCCAAGGAGGTGGAGCTGCCGGACAAGGTCGAGAACATGGGCGCCAGCATGGTTCGCGAGGTCGCCAGCAAGACCTCGGACGTGGCCGGCGACGGCACCACGACGGCGACCATCCTCGCCGAGGCGATCTACCGCGAGGGGGTCAAGAACGTGGTCGCCGGCGCCAACCCGATGGCGCTGAAGCGCGGCATCGAGGCGGCGGTCGTCGCCGTTGTCGCGGAGCTCGTCAACCTCTCGAAGAAGATCAAGGGCAAGGAGGAGATCAAGCAAGTGGCGACGATCTCCGCCAACGGCGACACCGAGATCGGCGAGATGATCGCCGCGGCGATGGAGACCGTCGGCCGTGACGGCGTCATCACCGTCGAGGAAGCGCGCTCCACCGAGTCCTCGCTGGAGGTCGTCGAGGGCATGCAGTTCGACCGCGGCTACCTGTCGCCGTACTTCGTCACCGATCCCGAGCGCATGGAGTGCGAGCTCGAGGATCCGTACATCCTGATCCACGAGAAGAAGATCTCGGCCCTCAACGACCTGCTGCCGTTGCTCGAGCAGGTGGCTCGCTCGGGCCGGCCGCTGCTGATCATCGGCGAGGATGTCGAGGGCGAGGCGCTGGCCACCATGGTGGTCAACAAGATTCGCGGCACCCTGAAGGGCGCGGCGGTGAAGGCGCCGGGCTACGGCGACCGCCGCAAGGCGATGCTCGAGGACATCGCGGTGGTCACCGGCGGCACCTGCATCACCGAGGACCTCGGCATCAAGCTCGAGAACGTCAAGCTCACCGATCTGGGCAGCGCCAAGAAAGTGACCATCGGCAAGGACGAGACGACGATCGTCGAGGGCGCCGGCAAGGCCTCCGACATCAAGGGCAGGGTCGAGCAGCTCCGCGCCCAGATCGAGAACACCAGCTCGGACTACGACCGCGAGAAGCTCGAGGAGCGGCTCGCCAAGCTGGCCGGCGGGGTCGCGGTCATCAACGTCGGTGCCGCCACCGAGTCCGAGATGAAGGAGAAGAAGGCGCGCGTCGAGGACGCCATGCACGCCACCCGCGCGGCGGTCGAGGAGGGCGTCGTGCCCGGCGGCGGCGTGGCCCTGCTGCGCTGCATCAAGGTCCTCGATGGCGTCAAGGCTGTGGGCGACGAGAAGGTCGGCGTCAACATCGTGCGGCGCGCCCTCGAGGGGCCGCTGCGCATCCTGGCCAGCAACGCCGGCCTCGAGGGGTCGGTGGTCTGCCAGAAGGTGCTTGACGGCAAGGGCTCGTTCGGCCTCAACGTCGAGACCGGCGAGTACGGCGACCTGGTCAAGGCCGGCGTCATCGACCCGACCAAGGTCACCCGTGCGGCCTTGCAGAACGCCGCTTCGGTCGCCAGCCTGCTGTTGACCACCGAGGCGCTGGTCTATGAGCTGCCGGAAAAGAAGGAAGCCGGCGGCGGGGGCATGCCGGGCGGCGGCGACATGGGCATGGGCGGAATGGGCGGCTTCTGACGCCCCTTCATCCCGGCGGGCGATCACCCCGCTAAGACCGACGTGACAGGGTGGGGGCCGGCCTCCGAGGCCGGCCCCCTCTATCGTTTCAAAGGGACCTTCGATGAGCGAGTACGACAGCGACGACTTTCAGGCCGATGTCATCGAGCGGAGCCACGAGGTCCCGGTCGTCGTCGACTTCTGGGCCGAGTGGTGCGGCCCCTGCAAGGCGCTCGGACCGGTCCTCGAGAAGCTCGCCGGCGAGGCGGGTGGTCGCTGGCGGCTCGCCAAGGTCGATACCGACAAGCACCGCGAGGCCGCCGCCGGATACGGCATCCGCAGCATCCCCAACGTCAAGCTCTTCGTCGATGGCCAGCCGATCTCGGAGTTCGTCGGCGCGCTGCCCGAGCAGGCCGTCCGCGAGTGGCTGGCGGAGGCGCTTCCGGGGCCGGGCGCCGACCGGGTCCGCCACGCCCGCGAGTTGATGGAAGGAGGGGATCCCGCCGACCTCGTCGAGGCCCGGCAGATCCTCGCCGAGGTCCTCGAAGCCGAGCCCGGCAACCTCGAGGCGAAGCTGCTGGCGGCGGAGGCGGCGGTGTTCACCGATCCGTCCGCCGCGAGCGAGCTGCTCGAGGGCATCGATCCGGGCTCGCCCCATCACGAGCGTGCCGCGGCGATCGGCGAGATCGCCCGGCTGCTGGGACTGCGCGAGAGCCCGGAGGACCTGGGAGACAGCCCGCTGCGGCGCGCCTATCTAGACGCGATCGAGGCCCTCGCCCGGCGCGGCTGGGAGGCGTCGCTCGCCGGCTTCATCGAGGTCGTCGCCGGCGACCGCTCGCTCGACGACGACGGGGCCCGCAGGGCCTGCATCGCGATCTTCACGCTCCTCGGCGACGACGCCGAGATCACCCGGCAATACCGCCGCGCCTTCTCCAGCGCCGTGCTCTCCTAGCTGCTAGCTCTTTTTGCGCGGCTGCACCGCCCAGGCGATGGCGATCCCGAGGATGTAGAGGCCGAGCATCGGGCCCGCGAGAATCGTCTGGGTGGCCATGTCGGGCGTTGGCGTGACCACCGCGGCGATCACGAAGATGATCAATACCGCGTAGCGGAAGCCCCGCAGCATGGTCCCCGCAGTCAAGATCCCCATGCGGGCCATGAAGTACACCACCACCGGCCACTCGAACACCAGCGCGCAGCCGATCAGCGTTCGCATCAAGAAGCCGAACAGGGCGTTGACCGACAACAGCGGGCGGAACTCGGCGCCCAGGTTGATGAAGAACGACGCCATCGCCGGGAAGAGCACCAGGTAGCCGAAGGCCGCGCCGGCGAGGAAGAAGGCCACCGAGGCGACGATCACCGGCAGCGCGTACATCCGCTCGCGCCGATAGAGGCCGGGGGCGATGAACAGCCACATCTGCGCGATGATGACCGGGGAGGCGACGAACAGGCCGCCCACCGCCGCCGCCTTCAGGTAGACGACGAACGCTTCGGTGAGCGTCAGGATCGCGAGACGGGCATCGGCGGCGGTGGCGGCGTTGGCCTGCAGCACCTGGGTGACCGGCAGGGCGAGCAGTTGGTAGATCCTCTCGGACACGAACCAGCAGGCGATTGTGCCGACCAGGAACGCGCCGATCGATACGAACAGCCGGTGGCGCAGCTCGGTGAGATGCTCGATGAGCGTCATCTCGGCCAGCGGCTCGCGGCCGAAGCGCGTCTCGGAAGACTCCTCGGCGGGGCTGGTGGCCGTGCTCATCGTCGGTCCCTCAGAAGGTATGCGGGCGCGGAACGACGCGGCCCGACGATCCAGGCCGCCGGCTGCCGGGGACTTCGAACACGACGACCCCTAGCCGGCATCGCCTGCGTCGGCTCTCCTTGCCCTCACCCGCAAGACCCACGCGCCAGACCCATGGGACTTTCACCACGGGCCGCTAAGGGCCGCTGTCGTGGTCGGCGATCCGGTTGACCGGCTTGCGGTCCTCGGCGTCGAGCTCGTCTTCGAGCGAGCGCTTCAGGTCGTTGGAGGCGCGCTTGAACTCGGACAGCCCCTTGCCGATCGAGCGGCCGAGCTCCGGGAGCTTGCGCGGCCCGAAGATCAGCAGCGCGATCACCATGATCACGAGCAGCTCTGTTCCGCCAATGGAGCCGAGCATCAGACCTCCCTATCCGAGTAGCAGTGAGCTCATCCGAGAAGCGACGGGCCCATCCGGGAATGCCGGGCCCGATCCGGGCCCGCCCAGGGAGATGATAGTTGTGCCGACCCGCTCTCGGCAACGCCTGCACCATTGTCTCATGGCGAGAAGCCCTTCATGCCGCTGCGGTACTTGTAGGCGCTGCCGGTCAGAAAGCAGACGACGGCCTCGTCGGCATCGAGGTCGCCGCGGGCGATCAGGCGGGGGACGGCGGCGAGCGTCGCCGCCGCCTCCGGCGCCCCGTAGATCCCCTCGTCGGCGCCCAGGTGGGCGACGTAGGCGATGATCTCGGCGTCGGTGACGGCCACCGCCGTGCCGCCGGACTCGCGCAGGGCGCGGAGGATCTCGCGGTCGCCGACCATCATCGGCACCCGCAGGCCGTCGGCGACGGTGGCGGCGCCTTCCCAGGCGGTGACCGACTCGGCGCCGGACTCGAAGGCCCGCACCACCGGGGCGCAGCCCTCCGCCTGGACGGCGATCATGCGGGGCCGCTCGCCGCCGATGCAGCCGAGCGCCTCGAGCTCGTCGAAGGCCTTCCACATGCCCACCAGCCCGGTGCCGCCGCCGGTCGGGTAGATGATCGCGTCGGGCAGCCGCCAGCCGAGCTGCTCGGCGAGCTCGATGCCCATCGTCTTCTTGCCCTCGACGCGGTAGGGTTCCTTGAGCGTCGCGACGCTGAAGACGTCGTGGCGCTTCTGGTCGCTCGCCAGCGCCGCCCCGGCGTCGGTGATCAGGCCCTCGACGCGGACCACCCGGGCGCCCAGCGCTTCGCACTCGTCGACGAACTCGCCCGGGGCGTCGGCCGGCATGTAGACGGTGGCCGCGATGCCGGCGCGGGCCGCGTAGGCGGCCATCGCCCCGCCGGCGTTGCCGGCGGTCGGTATGGCCAGCGACCCGATGCCCAGCTCGACCGCCCGGCTCACCGCCACGCACAGGCCGCGGGCCTTGAACGAGCCGGTGGGGTTGAGCCCCTCGTCTTTCAGGAGCAGGCCCTCGAGCCCGACCCGCCGGCCGATGCGCGGCGCCGCCAGCAGCGGCGTGCCGCCCTCGCCGAGGGTCAGGCGAAAGCGGGGGTCGCGTACCGGCAGGAGGTCGGCGTAGCGCCACAGCCCCGGCGGCCGGTCGGCGAGCCCGGCGCCCTGCCGCCAGGCGGAGGCCGCCCGCTCCAGGTCGTAGCGTGCGTAGAGGGGGCCGCCGACCTCCGAGAGGGTCTGGACGCGGTCGCCGGGATACGCCTTGCCGGTGCGCGGGCAATACAGGTCGACGAGGGTCGATTCGAGCATGCTTACGGATCCTGGGCCGATTGGCGCGGCTGCCGCCGCGTTGAAAGCTATGCGCCCTTTTGGTACCTTGGAGTTCGTAACATACAGGAGGTTCGCACACAGTGGGCCCCGGCCCGCTTTTTTTTGTCTGGATCTTGCTCGGCGCGTCAGCCCAGGGAGGCGTGATGATCGCAACGCAGTCAGTCGAGGAGCGCGTCGCCCCGCTGGCGGCGCGGATCGCGGCCCGCGAGGGCTGCGAGCTGGTGCATTGCGAGTACGTCAATCACGCCGGCGGCTGGATCCTGCGGCTGTACATCGATCGTCTGGACGGGGTCACGATCGACGACTGCAGCGCCGTCAGCCGCCAGCTCTCGACACTCCTCGACGTCGAGGACATTATCCCGCATGCCTACCGGCTCGAGGTGTCCTCACCGGGCCTCGACCGGCCGCTGCACAGCGCGGCCGATTACCAGCGCTATGCCGGCGAGCGCATCAAGATCAAGACGACGGCGGCGGTACGCGGCCGGCGTCGCTTCACCGGCACGTTGGAGAAGCTCGAGGATGGCGTCGTGACGGTCACCGACGAGGGGGGGCAGCGCTTCGAAATCCCCCTCGACAGGGTGCGCAGCGCCCGACTGGACCCGCAGTTCTAGCCAATTTGGCTGCAATTGACCGCTATTAGGTAGCAACTATAATGACTCGAATGTTGCTGCAGACAATCGAACAGATCGGACGGGAGAAGAACATCCCTTCGGACGTCATCATCGATGCCGTCGAGGAGGCGATGGCCGTCGCGTCCAAGAAGTTCTACAAGACCGAGGAAGAGCACAGGGCGACGCTCAACCGCGAGACCGGCGAGGTCGAGGTCTTCGCGGTCAAGCAGGTCGTCGATGTCGTCGAAGACAAGAACCTCGAGATCAGCGCCGAGAAGGCGCTCGAGTACGACGCCGGGGCCAAGGCCGGGGACTTCGTCTACATCCCCCGCTCCACCGATGAGCTCGGGCGTATCGCCGCTCAGGCCGCCAAGCAGGTCATCTTCCAGAAGGTCCGCGACGCCGAGCGCGAGAACATCTTCAACGAGTTCGTCGAGCGTGGCGGCGAGCTGATCACCGGCCTGGTCAAGCGCTTCGAGCGCGGCGACATGATCGTCGACCTCGGTCGCACCGAGGGCTTGCTGCCGCGGCGCGAGCAATCGCGGGCCGAGCACTACAACATCGGCGACCGTATCCGGGTGGTGATCATCGATGTTCTCAAGGTGTCGCGCGGCCCCCAGGTGGTCATCTCCCGTGTCGCGCCCGAGCTGCTGATGCGCCTCTTCGAGATGGAGGTCCCCGAGATCTACGACGGCACCGTTACCATCAAGGGGGCGGTGCGCGAGGGCGGCGACCGCGCCAAGGTCGCGGTGCATTCGTCGGAGGCGGACGTCGATCCGGTGGGCGCCTGCGTCGGCATGCGGGGCTCGCGCGTCCAGTCGATCATCCGCGAGATGCGCGGCGAGAAGATCGACATCGTCCAGTGGTCGCCCGACCTGCAACAGTACGCGATCAACTCGCTGAAGCCGGCGCGCGTCAACCGCGTCGCGGTGCTCGACGGCGAGGAGCGCCACCTCGAGGTCGTCGTCGACGAGGACCAGCTGTCGCTGGCGATCGGCAAGCGGGGCCAGAACGTGCGGCTGGCGGGCAAGCTCCTCGACGCCAAGATCGACATCAAGAGCGAGGAAGACAAGAAGCGCGAGGTCGAGCAGGCCCTCGCCCAGATGGCCGTCCGCGAGGAGCCCATCGCGCAGCTCGACGGCGTCGGTGCCAAGACCGCGGAAGCGATGATCGCCGCCGGCCTCGAGACGATCGGCGACGTCGCCGACGGCGGCATCGAGGCGCTCACCGCGGTCCCGGGGATCGGCGACAAGACCGCCGAGAAGATCCTCGGCTCGGCCGAGGAGATCCTCGCCGCCACGATCGCGGAAGAGCCCGAGCCCGAGGTCGCAGCCCCGGCGCCGGTCCCCGCGCCGATCGTCGAGGAGGACGAGGAAGAGGTCCCCGCCCCGGCCTTGGAAGCGGAAGAGGTCGAGCCCGCCGAGCCGGCCGCCGAAGCGGAAGAGGTCGAGGCCGCCGAGCTGGTTGCCGAAGCGGAAGAGGTCGCGGTCGCGGTTCCAGCAACGGCGGCGGAAGCCGGCGACGAAACCCACAGCGAACCCGAAGAACGAACCGTCGGAGAGGCCGAGCTCGCCTGAGCTCCGGTTCCGCGACGGCAACGAAGTATTGAGGAGCCACTGGCCGAATGCGTGTATATGAGCTCGCCAAGAAGCTCGGCGTCGAGAACAAGCAGGCCCTGGAGGCGCTGAGCGAGCTCGGTCTCGACGTCGGCAGCGTCCACGCCTCGGTCAGCGACGAGGACGCCGAGCGCCTGGCCGCGGCGCTCGGCAAGGCCGCCGAGTCGAAGCCGGCGAAGGCCGCCAAGAAGGCGACCGAGAAAAAGGTCACCAAGAAGGCCGCGACGAAGAAGGTCGCGACCAAGAAGGCGGAGACCAAGAAGGCCGCCGAGAAAAAGCCCGCCGAGAAAAAGCCCGCGACCAAGAAGGTCGCCAAAAAAGCTCCGGCCGCCAAGGCCGCCCAACCGGCGGCCGAAACAGCCGCCAGACCGGCGCCGAAGCAGCCGCCGGCGCAGCCGAAGGCCGCCGAGCGGAAAGCCGAAAAGCCGAAGCCCGAAAAGCCGGCCGAAAAGCTGAAGCCCGAGAAGCCCGAGCCTGCGCCTGCGGCCAAGAAGCCCGAGGCGGCGCCGCCGCCGGCCAAGAAGCCCGAGAAGGCCCCCGAGCCGCCGCCCGAGCCCGCCGCCCCGACCCTCGACCCCACCGCCGAACCACTGGCCATCGAGGACGGGATCACGGTCAGGGAGCTGGCCGACGAGCTGGACATCAAGGCCGCCGACGTCCTGCGGGTGTTGATGGCACAGGGCGTGATGGCGAACATCAACGCCTCCCTCGAAGCCGACGTCGCGGTCTCGATCGTCGAGTCGCTCGGCGGCCGGGCCCGCGTCCTGCGCGCCGACGAGCAGCTGCTCGCGGACGAGGCTACGGGGGAGGAGCCGACCGATCTGCAGTTGCGGCCGCCGGTGGTGACGATCATGGGCCACGTCGACCACGGCAAGACATTGTTGCTCGACGCGATCCGGCAGACCGACGTCGCCGGGGGCGAGGCGGGCGGCATCACCCAACACATCGGCGCCTCTTCGGTAGACCATGGCGGCCACCGCATCACGTTCATCGATACGCCGGGCCACGAGGCGTTCACGCGCATGCGGCTGCGCGGCGCCCAGGTCACCGACATCGTCGTATTGGTGGTGGCCGCCGACGACGGCGTCATGCCGCAGACCGTCGAGGCCATCGATCACGCCCGCGCCGCCGGCGTGCCGATCATCGTGGCGATCAACAAGATCGACCGGCCCAACGCCAACATCGACCGCGTCAAGCAGCAGCTCGCCGACCGCGGCCTGGCCCCGGAGGGTTGGGGCGGTGACGTGGTTACGGTGGAGGTCTCGGCGAAGCTCAAACAGAACCTCGAGCTGCTGCTGGAGATGATCGGCTTGACCGCGGAGCTGCTCGAGCTGAAGGCGAGCCCGAGCGTTGCCGCGCAGGGCACGGTGCTCGAGGCCCGGCTCGATCGCCAGCGCGGCGCCGTCGCCACGCTGCTGGTCGAGGAGGGAACGCTGCGCGTCGGCGACAACCTGATCATCGGCATGGAGAGCGGCAAGGTCCGC
>Ga0302046_10004541_pt1 | contig 12354 bp, 10 predicted proteins | sample RVTome_11_FD_200261 | JGI IMG/M metagenome (GOLD analysis project Ga0302046, IMG submission 200261) | Soil microbial communities from uranium-contaminated site in the Upper Colorado River Basin, Wyoming, United States - RVT147D111 (version 2) ... | reverse complement strand
TCGGTCACCAGAAAGCGGGTGCCGCGATACCGAACCTCCTCGCCCGGTTCAGGGATCCTCTGGAAAAGGGAGAGCAGAAACCCACCCAACGTTTCGTATTCGCCTTCAGGCAGCTCGAGCCCGAGCTCTTCTGTGAGGCGGTCCACTTCTATGCGCGCGTCGACGACGTACGAGCCGTCGGGGAGACGCTTGAGTGGGGGAGGCTCTTCGTCGTACTCGTCCTCGATCTCACCCACGATCTCCTCCAGCAGGTCCTCGACCGTGACTATCCCCACCACCCCGCCGTACTCGTCCACGACGATAGCCATCTGGATGCGATGCCGCTGCATCTCTTGAAGCAGGTCGTCGACCAGTTTCGTCTCGGGGACGTAGTAGGCAGGGCGCATGAGCGAGCCGAGGGACGTCCCGGGGTCGGCGCCGAGGAGGTCAAAGGCATGGACGACTCCGACGATCTGGTCGATCCGCTCTTCATACACCGGGATGCGAGAAAACTGATGCTCGCTGACCAGGGCGACCGCATCGGCCACGGTCGCGCTTGACGGCAGCGCCACCACCTCGATCAGGGGGACCATGGCCTCATCGACGGTGGTTTCCCCGAAGTCAATGATCTTGTGGATCATGCGCCGTTCCTCGGTATCGATCTGGGCGTGGTGGTTTCCCTCCTGCACCAAGAACTTGAGCTCTTCGCGCGTAATGTACGGATTGCGATCGTCCGGCGAGATGCGGAGCGGGATGAGGAGGAAATCAGAGACTCGCCGAATGATACCGCTCAGCGGTGTGAGGAGCCGGAGGCAGAAATAGAGCGGCACTGCCAGCAGAGGGGCCAGGCGATCGGCATGATGGCGAAAATATGCCTTGGGAAGCATTTCGCCGAAGAGCACGACGAGGGGACTCAAAAAGAGCGTCGCGTAAAATTCGCGGCCCTCACCCAGCAGCAACACGCAGAGGAGGGTAGCCACCGCCGCATTGGTCACCAGGGCCAGATTCGTCCCGAGCAGCGTCGTCGCCAGGAGTTGGTCCGGGCGGTTGAGCAGTCGTTCCGCCACCTGTGCTCGCTTCGAGCCCTCTTGGGCCTGGTGGCGGAGCTTGATGCGATCGCAGGAGATCAGCGCCATCTCCGAGCCCGAAAAGAAGGCTTCGAGGAGGATGAGGCACGGAATGGCGAGGAAGAGGAGGAGGATCATGTCGTCCGCTCCTCCGGGGTCGCAGAGGGAGTGACGTGATCGAACTCGTCGGCGATCTCACCGACCAGCTCCTCCAGAAGATCCTCGAGGGTCACGAGCCCGGCTGTGCCGCCGTACTCGTTGACCACGATGGCGATGTGCTGTTGCCGCCGCTGGAACTCCTTGAAAAGCGTACCGATGCGCGTGGTCTCGGGAACAAAGAACGGGGGATGTAACAGCGAGCTCAGCGTGGGGGGCGGTACCGCCCCCTCCGCCTTGGCCAGGAGGAGATCTTTGGCGTGCAGGATGCCCACGATGCGATCTATGGTGTCATGGTAGACGGGGATCCGCGAGAATGTGGCCTGCTTCGTCTGTTCGATTGCCTTGTCAAGGGAAAGATTGACATCGAGGCAAAACATCCGATCGCGGGGTGTCATCACCTGGCGCACGGAGAGGTCTGCAAAGGCCAGCACCCGCTCGATCATCTTGTGCTCGGAGGGCTCCACGACCCCTTCTTGGCGTCCGACATCGAGGATTACTTTGAGATCGTCTTCGGAGATCCCCGACGGGCTCAGGGCGACCGGCACCCCGAGGACCCTCAGGCAGAGGTCAACTACCCACTTCACGATCCCTCGCACCGGGGTGATGAGGAGGGAGAAAAAGGTGAGCGGGCGGGCCACGAGCAAAGAGACCCTTTCTGCATGGGCGAACGCGACCCGCTTCGGCGTAAGTTCCCCGAAAATCAGGAGCAGGGGGAGCATCAGCAGAACCGACAACCACGCGTATTGCGGTCCCCATAGGTAGAGGACGAGCGAGGTCATGGTCACCGAGGCGGCGACGTTGACCACCTCGTTACCGATCTGGATGGTGACGATGGCCCGGGTGGGTCGCTCGAGGAGCCGGAGAATCCACCCTCCCCTTTCGGGCTCCGCTTGGGAGAGGCGCTGGAGGCGAAGACGGCTAAGCGAAAAGAGGGCGGTCTCTGACGCCGAGAAAAAAGCCGACAGGCAAAGGAGAAGCAGGAGTCCGATCAGATGAAAAAACGCTATATCGTCCAAAGACCCGATGAGCTTCGGGGGGCATACCCCCAGGCGATCCTAGCCCTCACGCAAGCGATGGTATGCAAATTGCAAAAAAGGCAACGATGGTTCTGGCAAACCAAATGACTGTACCCGAGCCGACGGACGTATTATAACACCCCGTGAAATCCCTGTAAAGTTGGTGGCGGGAGCGAGCCGATACTTTTCGCTGGCAAAGGGATTACCGCATGGATATGAGCAAGTACTTGCACATCTTCGTGAACGACTCTCAGGAGCATCTGCAACGGATGCATGAGCACTTGCTCCAGTTAGCGCAGCATCCCGACGATCCACAGGCGATTGACGCCCTCTTCCGGTCCGCGCACTCGATCAAGGGGATGTCAACGACCATGGGGTTTGACGAGTTGAGCCGGATCGCCCATTCCCTCGAAAGTCTACTCCATCCCCTACGCGGTTCGGGGCAGCGTGTTGACCGGCAGGCGATCGACGTCCTGCTCCGGGGGGTGGATCAGCTCCGGCAGTTGGTCGCACAAGTAAGCGTGCCAGGGGATGGCGGTCGGCAATGAGGAGAGAGGCGTCTATTTTAGGGGTAGAGGCCGCGGAGGCGCTTGGCCTCGGCGACTCTTGTGACGGCCAGCATGAGCGCCGCCGTCCGCAGGTCAATCCCCTCCTTCCCGGCGTAGTCCCAGACGTGATGAAAAGCGGCGGTCATAATCTCTTTCAGGCGCGCATTGATGTCCCGCTCGTTCCAGAAATAGAACTGGAGATCCTGGACCCACTCGAAATACGAGACCGTCACCCCTCCTGCATTCGCCAGGATGTCGGGGACGATGAGGATCTTTCTCTGCAGCAGGATCTCCTCGGCTTCCGGCGTGATGGGGGCGTTTGCGCCTTCGGCGATCATCCGGGCCCGGACGGCGGAGGCATTTGCGGCCGTAATCTGTCCACTCAGGGCGGCTGGGATCAGGATGTCGCAATCCAGCGTGAGGAGCTCTTGTTGGGTCAGCCGATCCCCATCCGGATAGTCCACGACCGTCCCACCCGGCTTTTCCTGATGCTCACGTAAGAGGAGCGCGATGTCCAATCCCTTGGGATTGTAAATCCCTCCCTTGACGTCACTGACGGCGATGACGCGGCATCCCTCTTCGGCCAGAAGCTTCGCGGCCACCGAGCCGACGTTGCCGAATCCCTGAACGGCAACGGTCAGCTTTTTGGGATGCCATGCCTTCTTTTTTGCCGCCTCTAATACCATGGTGGACACGCCGCGGCCGGTTGCTTCCCGTCGACCTAATGAACCTCCCAAAAGGATCGGCTTGCCCGTAACGATTCCCGGAACGGTCCGGCCGCACTGCATGCTGTACGTATCCATCATCCACGCCATGATCTGTTCGTCCGTGCCCAAGTCAGGGGCCGGGATATCATCTTCCGGGCCGATGATGAGGAAGATCTCGGCGGTATACCGGCGGGTCATTCGCTCGAGCTCTCGGCGGGACAATTGTTTTGGTTCACATCGAACCCCGCCTTTGGCCCCCCCGTACGGCAAGCCCATGAGGGCGCACTTCCAGGTCATCAGCATGGCCAACGCCGTCGTTTCCTCGAGGGTGACTTCCGGGTGGTACCGGACCCCTCCCTTCGTCGGGCCGAGGGCGTTGTCATGCTGGACGCGATAGCCCTGAACAACTTCCAGCCGGCCGTCGTCCGTCTCGAAAGGAACCGAGACCACGAGGGACCGATCCGCATGGCGCAACCGCTTGTGAAGCCCCGGGTCAAGCCCGAGCCGGTCGGCCACGCGATCGAGTTGCGTTGTTACCCCCTCGAGTGTGCCAGCACTCATTGTATTATCTCCCTTCAGGGCGACAGCGTCACTTCTCGCAGAGCAGGGTAACATAGCTACTGATCCGCCCCAAAGCGGAATGTCCTCTCATGACACCCGCCGCAAAGGCCTGGGCATGGCGTGCCCGGGCCGATCCTGCTTTTTCACGGAGACGTCTTGTGGCATACTCGATGCAAATCACGGAGGGAGGCTCGTGGAGATTCACAGTGAGCGGGCACGTCTTTCGCGCCGGGTGAAAGAGATGGCGCGAGAGAACGGTTTTGATTTGGTGGGGATCTCGCCCGTGGTGCCGCCCCCCCACGGTGATTCATTCGCCGAGTGGTTGAGACGGGGTTTTGCCGGGGAGATGGAGTATCTCGAGCGCGGGGCGAATAAACGGTTGCACCCAGGCCACTTTCTCCCCTGGGCGAAATCGATCGTCTCGGTGGCCCTGAATTACTATGTCCCGTTGCACCGGGAGGACGTCCCGGAAGACGGGATCAGGGGGTGGATCTCTCGCTATGCCTGGGGAGATGATTACCATCAGATCATTGAGGCTCGACTGACAAATCTCCTGGCACAGATCCGGGCCGAAGCCGGGCCATCCGTCGAGGGACGGGCATATGTGGATACGGGACCCGTTCTCGAGCGCGAATACAGCTCGCTGGCCGGGATCGGATGGATCGGCAAGAACACCACCATTATCCATCCCCGCCGGGGGTCCTGGTTTTTCCTCGGCGAGATCTTCCTGAGCCTCGAGTTAGAGCCAGACCGCTCGATCCGAGACCGGTGCGGAGGGTGCGACCTGTGCATCCGGGCGTGCCCCACGGGGGCGTTGGTGGGTCCCTATCTACTCGATAGCCGGCGGTGCATCTCGTATCTGACCATCGAGTTGAAGGGAAGCATGCCTCGGGATATGCGTCCCCTGGTCGGCGATCACATCTTCGGCTGCGACATCTGCCAGGATGTCTGTCCCTACAATATAAAGGCGCGGTCGAGCGTCGAGGCGGGGTTCTGGCCGCGGGAAGGCGAACACGGTCCCGAGCTGATTCCGCTCCTCAGCCTGACCGAGGAGCAGTTCCGGCGCCGGTTCAAGGGAAGCCCCATTCGCCGGGCCAAGCGGCGCGGGCTTCTGCGAAACGTCGCCGTGGCCTTGGGTAATCTCAAACGGGCCGAGGCGGTCCCGGCCTTAACGCAATCCTTGCTGGAAGAGCCCGAGTCTTTGGTTCGAGTTCATGTCGCCTGGGCGCTGGGTCAGATCGGCGGTGAGGCGGCTCGGCATGCTTTGGAAAAAGCGCTCGATCAGGAGAGCGACGCAGAAGTCCGGGAAGAGATTTGCCTGGCCTTGGATGGGGCGAGTGTTGAGAGTCCAGGGCTTAGAGCGAAGAGTTGAGGCGGGCAGGGATCTGACGAATGGGTCAAGAACTGCACAGGGATTTTCTTCGTTATCTGTGTCCCACGTCGGCTGAGCCGCTCGGCCTGATCGTCGAGCGGGCGGAGGGCTGCTTCCTGTGGACCCCCGCGGGACGGCGCATCCTCGACTTTATCTCTGGTATCGCCGTGAACAATGTGGGCCATGGCTGTCCGGAGGTCCTGCGCGCGATTCAGGGCCAGGTCGAGCGGCATCTCCATCTCATGGTCTATGGCGAGGTCGTGCAAGAAGCGCAGGTGGCGCTGGCCAAGCGTCTGGCCGAGATCGCTCCCGGCGAGCTTTCCATGACCTTTTTCTCGAATAGCGGGGCCGAGGCCATCGAGGGAGCGCTCAAGCTTTGCCGCAAGGCGACGGGGCGGTCGCGCATCGTCGCCTTTGCCGGAGGGTACCACGGAGATACACTCGGGGCTTTGTCGCTCTCCGGCGAGCCAAGATATCGGAAACCGTTCGAGCCGCTCCTGCCTGATGTGCAAGTACTCCCCTTTGACGTCCCCGATGCCCTGGAAGAGATCGACGAGCAGGTGGCGGGTGTCGTGGTCGAGCCGGTTCAGGGCGAGGCCGGTGTCCGTGTTCCCGGCCCGGGCTTTCTACCCGAGTTGAGTGCCCGCTGCCGGGAGGTCGGCGCCCTGTTGATCCTCGATGAAGTCCAGACCGGAATCGGGCGCACCGGACGCTGGTTTGCGTGCGAGCACTGGGGAGTGGTGCCGGACTGCCTGGTTATGGCAAAGGCGGTGGGGGGTGGGATGCCGCTCGGCGCGTTCATCGGCCGGCCGGAGGTCATGCACAGCCTGTCGATCGATCCCCCCTTTTCCCACGTCACCACATTCGGCGGGCACCCGGTCTCATGCGCTGCGGGGCTGGCCGCGCTTCAGGTCATTGACGCGCAAGGGCTCTTGGAGCGTGCCGAGTCCATGGGGCAGTATCTCCGGGGTGCGATTTCCGCCCTTGCCGGGGTGGAGGAGGTGCGTGGGTTTGGGCTCTTATTGGGGATAGTGCTGGAAGAGCCGTCTCATACGCGCACGGTGCTTACCCTGGCCTTGGAACGGGGATTGCTCCTCGGAGACTTCCTGAACGCCGAGGGGGTGATTCGAATTGCACCGCCACTGGTGGTTTCCCAAGAGCTCTGCGATCGCGCGATCGAGATCCTTGAGGAGAGCTTAAAGATTGCGCGGAAGAGAGGATAGCGGCTCGGGAAAGGCCTCCTCGTCGTCGGCGAAGACAGATCAACTGTGAACTGTCGACTGTGAACCGTGAACCCGGATGTCGCGGTGACGATGCCAGAGCCCATCGTGCAGCGTGTGATCGAGTATATCCGGCAGCCGTCGCAGGACGAGTTTGGGCGACTGGCCCTCGAAGTCTTTGCCTTTCAGTATACGCGAAATCCGGCGTACCGGCGCTTTTGCGGCCGCCGGGGGATCACGCCGGATATAATTTCAACGTGGCAGGAAATTCCCGCAGTCCCGACGAGTGCCTTTAAAGTCCTTGATCTGACCTGTGCTGCGCCCGAGCGGGTCTTCCTCACCAGCGGCACGAGCCAGGGTGTAGAGAAGCGGGGCCGGCACGGCTTTCCCTGGATCGAGGTTTATCACACCTCACTGCTCACCAATTTCGCCGTGCATGTCGTGCCGGACGGGATGCGGCCTAGAATGCTCATCCTCGCACCTGCGCCGGCTCTTCTTCCCGCATCCTCGCTTTCGCATATGCTCGAGGTCGTGCGGAAGGCCTACGGAGCGGAGGAGAGCGCGTATTTCATCGACGAGATGGGGATGGACATACCCGGGCTTATAGAAGTATTGCGAGGGGTCGAGGCACGGCAAGAGCCGGTCTGCCTGCTCGGCACTTCTTTGGCTTTCCTTCATTTCCTGGATGCGTGTCTCACGGACGGGTTGAGCTTCCAGCTCGCTGGAGGAAGCCGTCTCATGGATACCGGAGGATTCAAGGGACGGTCCCGCGAGGTTGCGCGGGAAGAGATGTTGCGCCTGTATGAAAAGGTCCTGGCGATTCCCTTGGCGTTTTGCGTGAACGAGTACGGGATGACCGAGATGGGGTCCCAGTTCTACGACAATACGTTGAGGGATCAGGTGGTGGGTTGCTCGCGCTCTCGTTTCAAGGTGATCCCGCACTGGGTCCGGTCGAGAATATTGGATCCGGTCACTCTGGAAGAACTTCCCGAAGGAGAAGCGGGATTGATGGTCCATTACGATCTGGCCAATTGCGGCTCGGTCATTGCTGTGGAAACGGAGGACCTGGGCACCAGGATCGACGAGGGCTTCGAGATCCTGGGGCGAGCGCCCGGAGCCGAGGCACGGGGCTGCTCCTTGACGGTCGAGGAGCTGCACGAATATCGATGAGACTGGCCGCCTATCATATTCCCCCCACCGTTTCGATCGCTGAGGTCGAGACCCGCTCTTACGGTGAAGTGACGCTGGAGACGGCCGTCGTGTCCCCGGCGCTCCTCGCCGAGGTGGTCGGTCATCTCGATCGGGCGCGAGACCGCATAGCGAAACGTACAGGCCGCGAGATCGTTGAGATTCTCGCGGATGTCTTTTCCCGCTGGCAGAGGCGCGACGATCCGTTCCGTCAGGCGGCCGAGGCGGCGCTGCCCGCCGTGACGCGGTTTTCCCGGCCTATGGTGGCCCACGGTCTGGATCTGCTGCTTGAGGGATACAGGCCGGAGGCCTTTGACATCCTCCTCCGGGAGATGGGCGGCGAGGAGGCCTTGGAAGGATTCACCACGTTCGGGTCACATGGACGGCGCGCCTTCGGCCCGGCCCTAACAATGCACATCCTGGCGGGAAACATCCTGGGGGTGGGACTGCCGGGTCTCGTTGCGGCCACCATCCTCGGATCGCCAAGCCTCGTGAAGACCGCATCGGCGGATCCGCTGTTTCCCGCCCTGTGGGCGGCCTCAGTGGCCAGGCGGGATCCGGAGATCGGTGAGGCGCTCGCCGTTCTGTGGTGGGGTGGGGGACGCCAGGATCTGGAGGCGACGGCCTTCGACCGGGCCGAGGTGGTCATCGCTTACGGCAGCGACCGGACGATCCATGAGTTGAAAGGGCGGGTCCGGGGACGATTTCTCGGGCATGGTCATCGCATCAGCTTTGGCGCGATGGGCCGCGAGGCCCTGTCGAATCCCGAGGAGGTGGCGGAAAAGGCCGCCTACGATGCTTCGCTCTTTGACCAGCAGGGCTGCCTCTCACCCCATCTCTTTTACGTGGAGGAGGGGAGTGAGGTCACCCCCAGGGAATTTGCCGGGCTGCTTGCCTCGGCCATGGAGCGGTGGGCAAAGCGCCTTCCACCGGGCGCGCCCACCCAGGAAGAAGCACTGGCGGTCCGGCGGTTTCGGGCAGGGTACGAAGCCCAGGAAGTGGCGGGAAAGGATGTTGCCCTGTTCACCAGTTCAGAGAGACTCGATTGGACCGTGATCTACGAAGCCGACCCGACCTTTACTCCGACGTGCCTGATGCGCACCGTGCTCGTCAAGCCGGTGCCGGACCTGTCCGAGGTCGGGGGTCTGCTTCAGTCATGGCGTCCATACCTGCAGGCCGCGGGGGTGGCGGTTGCGCCGGACCGAATTGAGATCCTTGCAGCGCAGCTCGGCGAGGCGGGGGTCGGCCGGGTTTGCCCCATCGGAAAAATGCAGGCGCCTCCACTGACATGGCACCAGGACGGGAGGAATCTCTTTCAGGGTATGCTGCGGTGGGTCGATCTTGAGACCTAGAGGGGGTTGAGATTGGGAACATGGTGGGAGCGCCTCTGCGCTATGTTCAAAAAGTCCGGCGCCCCGTCCGAGGCGCCGCCTCGACGGAGTCCCTGGGTCATCGTGGCGGATGTCCCGCCCGACCCAAATCTCGGGTGTACGTTCTGCGGTCGCGACCAGCCGGACGAGGGTGGTTTTGTCCTGGTCCAGGCCCGCCACAACCCGCGGCTCCAGCACATCGTGTGCGGCGAATGCGTCAAATGGAACCGCATCACCCCCGCCTGAGCCCTATTTTCTGCATTGGTACTGCACCCCCATTCAAATATTTCCCGAAATCCGATGAGCATTAGAATCCGGCCAGCCGCTCCATAAGAAGCGCGTAAAGGAGAAAGGACTTATTCAATGAGGGATCTTAATGACGGATAGAAGTATCAAGTTGAACCAAGATTGTTTCACACGATTACATTTTGTTACTTCACTACTGCTCCAATGACGCAACTCTTGAGCCTAGTAACACATTGTTTTTGGGGAAAAGCAAAACAGTATAGCGGCATTGCCGCGTGGTACGTTTCTTGCTTAAGTATTGTAAGCCGTGCTTCCTTTCGATGATGTTCTGACAGGGGATGGAGATATACCGGGATAGCATGAGTCTCTCAGGCACAATCGACGATGCATCAGGCAATCCAGACGCCTTCTCGGACAGAGCACAGCCCGAGAGGGCGTTTCCATTTCCGGGGTGGCTTCTCTCGTTCCTGAGGACCAAGGCACGAAAGATAAGGCCATGGTGAGCGGTGTTCGTAGCGTCATTATCCACCGTAACCGTCTCTTTCGAGAGGGTCTTGCCTGCGTTCTGGCCCAGCAGCCGAACATGATGGTGGCCGGCGTTTTCGCGTCCGTGAGTGAGATGTTGCAAGACGCGGAAGCGCTTCGCCCGGATGTTCTTGTCCTGGACCTTCACCTGCCGGACCGGGAGGGGCTTGGGGAAGCCCGGCTGATCAAGGGGCTTTTCCCTGAGATCAAGATTCTGATGACAGGCCTCTCTGGGGTGGAGTCCGATGTCCTGGCCTGTATTGAGGCGGGAGTCGCGGGATATCTCGTACATGAGGCGTCGCTGGAGGATCTGCTCAACAATATCCAGGCAGTTGCGGCGGGTGAGGCACTCTGTTCACCGAAAGTGGCCGGTATGCTCTTTTCTCGGATCGCCGAGGCGGGCCGCGAGCGGGAACTCCGTCACGTTCTGGGGCTACCGAACCTCACCCGTCGAGAGTTGGAGATCATTGCCTTGATCGAGGAGGGGTTCAGCAATAAAGAAATCGCCGCTCAGCTGCAAATTGAGCTCCAGACGGTAAAGAATCATATCCACAACATCTTGGATAAGCTTCAGCTGGAGGGTCGGCGCGAGGCGGCCCGGTTTGCTCGGGAGAGGGGGTTGCTACCAACTAAGCGATGAAAGGGTACTAGTACTTTCTGGCCTTAGCCTTGGGACGTTCTTTTCTATTTTTCCGTTATAGAGGTAACCGGGCCACTCGTTGGAGATCACCTTGGCGAAGCGACTCACCGCCTTGCTCGCTGTAGAGGGTTGGAGGCCGCCTCGCTCTCCCGAGGTCTCATGCTCCTTTGCTGCCTTGTTTCCCGGTGGGAGCGAGGGGCCCGTGCGGTCCACGGCGGGAGAATTGAGATATGCAGTGATTAGCCGCCGAGGTAGGCTTGCTTGACTTGGGGGTTGACGAGCAGGTGTGCAGACTTGCCCTCGAGCACGACCCTGCCGTTCTCCAGCACATAGCCTCGACCGGCGAATTGCAGTGCCATTCGCGCATTCTGCTCGACGAGCAGAATGGTGGTTCCTTCCCGATTGATTTCCTTCAGGGCGTCAAACACGCTCATCATCAACAGGGGGGCCAACCCCATCGAGGGCTCATCCAAGAGCATCATCTTCCTGCCGCTCATAAAGGCCCGCCCCACGGCCAGCATCTGCTGCTCGCCGCCGCTCAGGGTCCCGGCATGCTGTTTTTCCCGCTCTTTTAGCCGCGGGAAGATCGAGAACACCCGGTCCAGGTCTTGTTCGGTCGCCCGGCCGTCCTTCCGGGCAAAGGTGGCGAGCCTGAGGTTCTCCATCACTGTCAGGTTATCGAACAGGCGCCTGCCTTCCGGGACATGGGAGATGCCGAGCTTGCTGACCACCTTGTCGGCGGGGTATCTGAGCAGGTTCTGTCCCCTGTAGGTCATTTTCGTTCCGGCTTCGACTGGGACCAGACGCGAGATCGCGCGCAAGGTGGTGCTTTTCCCCGCGCCATTGGCCCCGATGATGCACAGGATCTCCCCCTCGTCGACCTGGAAGCTTATCCCGTGAAGGGCCCTGATCTTGCCGTAGGAAACGTGCAGGTTTTCCACGGACAACACCATCAGATCACCATCGCCTTACCCAAATAGGCATCGATTACCTGGGGATCGTTTTGGATTTCCTCCGGTGTGCCCTCGGCGATGACTTCACCGAAGTGAAGGGTTTGCACGGTCTCGCACAGCTCCATCACCACCTTCATCCTGTGCTCGATGAGTAAAATAGCCAGCCCCAACTCACCGTGGACGCGGCGGATGACCTCTATGATCCGCACCAGTTCTTCCGGGTTCATCCCTACCGTGGGCTCATCGAGCAACAATAATTTGGGGTCCGTTGCCAGTGCCCGGGCCATCTCCACCCGTCGCTGGGCCCCGTATGGCAGGTTGACGACCACCTGATCCGCGAGGTGGCGGATGCCCATCATGTCCAGGAGGATATGCGACCGCTCTTCGATGTCCGCCTCTTCCCGGTGGCGCTTCGGTGTGCCGAAGAAGGCCCCGACCAACCCGTAGCGAATCTTGGAGTAGTGGGCCATCTTCACGTGCTCGAGGACGGTCATATGTCTCCACAAGAGCATGTTCTGAAAAGTCCGGCCCAAACCCGTGGAGGCGATCCGGTGAGGCGGCAGGCCGTTTATTTTCTTGCCGTCGAAGATAATGTCACCTTCGGTGGGCGTGTAGATACCCGTGATGAGGTTGAAGATGGTGGTCTTCCCTGCGCCGTTCGGCCCGATCAGCCCTCGGATCTGCCCTGATCTGATCTCCACGTCGTAATTGTGCACGGCGCGCAAGCCACCGAAACGGTGCGTCATTTTGTGAATCTGAAGGAGTGACACGTTACACCTCTTGTCCCGGGTGCTGTTTCGGCT
>Ga0302046_10004540_pt1 | contig 12355 bp, 10 predicted proteins | sample RVTome_11_FD_200261 | JGI IMG/M metagenome (GOLD analysis project Ga0302046, IMG submission 200261) | Soil microbial communities from uranium-contaminated site in the Upper Colorado River Basin, Wyoming, United States - RVT147D111 (version 2) ... | reverse complement strand
CCATCAGGGGTGACACCGATGATTCGTGTAGGATAACCATTGACGTTGAGCACCCCGCCAAGAACATTCGAGTCGCCGGAGAACCTGGACTGCCAGAGGTTGTGCGAAATAACGGACACATCCGCTGGCGTTGGATAATCTTCGTCGCGCCCAAAGAACCTGCCCAACTGCGGACGCAAGCCGAGTGTGGCGAGGTAGTTGTGCGATACCGCGGCGCTGAGATGTAGTGACGGGTTGTCGGCGCTGGAGGAACTGATGGCCAGAGGGACGAGAAAGATCCCCGCAATTTCATCCATGGTCTGACTGGACCGCGCGAGGTGCTCTATCACGGGCCAGGAGACATCGTAATAATCTCCGTCCAGCGCGCGACTGATGTTTACCAGTCCATCACTCCGCACTCCAGGTACGCCCTTGAAAAGGACGCCGTTCACGATCGAGAAGATCGCCGTGTTCGCTCCGATGCCGATGGCCAGCGTGAGAACGGCCGCGGTGGCAAACCCGGGCCGCCTGACGAGCGAACGAATGGCAAAGATGACGTCCCGCCTCAGGTCATCCATCGCGAAGTGCCTCCTTCGTTGGGAACGATGCCGTCCTGTCACGACACGGTTGAACAACCGGCGGATCCGGCAACCCACCATGGGCATCACGGAAACTACCGCCTGCCGGCGATACCACCGACGAGCCGCCGCTTCGCCCGTCTCACCGATCCTGCGTCTGAACTCCTCTTCCATATCGCCCAGGACAACATCACGCTCTGACGGATCCGTCATCAGCCGCAGAAAGCGCTCCACCCGTCGTGGCGTTCGGCTCACGGCGTCGTCCCTGAATCGATCACGGGCAGGCTCTCCATCATCCGATGCAGAATCGTTGCCGAACGGCGGACAACCGCCTCCCCGGCCCTCGTGAGTTGATAGAGTTTGCGGGAACGACCGCCCCGCACAGGAAGTGGCTCCGAGGTTACGGATACCAGCAATCGGTCATCCTCGAGCCTGGCCAACGTGGCGTAGACCGCGCCGATAGACACCGACCTTCCGCCGCGGTCTTCAATCTCGCGGCGTATGGCTGCCCCGTAGGCGCCATCTTCGAGCCGCAGGACGGCTAGCGCAACGAGCAGCTCGAACTCGGCCAGGTGCTTTCGCCGTTTCATGATTTGTACTACGACGGAATACTTATTGGGGTTTCAGAGACCCCGGGCACCACCCCAACCATATCCGTGCGGCGGCCGTGGACGTGTGCGAATCGATGTCCCGGTCCAGTCTACTGTAAGAAGCGGCTCAGTTGCCCGGTGGGCTCGCTTCGAGCACGAGACGAACGATCCGGTGGGGAACGTAGAAGCTGTTCATGTCATCGTCTGAGCCCACCAGGATGTCACGCCCGATGAACTCGAGTCGGAGAGGGTCGAACTCGAACTCATCGTGTTCGACGGTCACTGTGATGGGCAACGCGTTCGGAAGGTCACAGAGTACGTACCGACCGTCTTCGTCCGTCTCGTACCGTCGCCGGATTCCCGGTTCCCACGTTGCCGTGACCCTGGCCTTGGCCGCGGGAGTCCCCTCGTGTGTTCTGAAGAGACCGTGCACAACACGATTGCTATCGGGCGGCGCGCCACTGCAAAGGTTGCGATGCAGTTCAAGAACCGATGGAACTGCCAGATCAACGCGCACGGTGTCGCCGGGTGAAAAATCGTAGGTGAATCGGCCCGGCTCGTATCCGTACCACTCGATGTGTCGACTGGTAACCGCGTATTGCCCGTTCAGGAGGACACGCATCTCAAAAGCACCGTCCTCGCTTGTTGCGGATGCGTACTCGGTATTGTTGATGAGCACATGCTCACCCTGCAACGCGGTACCGGTCGTGCTGTCATACACGGTTCCACGTAAGACCACCAGATCGGGCGACTCGTACACGAGTTCGCCGTCCGTATCGTATGCCTCGATGACCGTGCCGCCCGCCGCGCGATACCCGACAATGCGCGGTCTTCTTCTTTCTGTGCGGATTTCCGGGATAGTGATGTGCCAGCGATCCAGGATCCACGCTCCCGACGGCATTGGCCGAAACTCGGCACGGCCACCGATGTTTCTGGTGCTCACATTATTCGCGACGTTGCGGTAACCGAACTCGATGAAGCGAAGTTCGGCTGACTCCGCATCGAGCCAGAGCGTCCCTTCCACTTCCGGGACTGTACGATCAGGGACCGGCTCAAACGACAACCCCACCAACCCTGGATGCTCGGCCTCTCCCAAAACCGTCCAGAAACAGTGAGTCTCGTGAAAGGACGGATCGAGAAAGACGTTGGCGTCCGGCCCCCACCATATCCACTCTCCGGCTCCGTCCTCTTCCTCCCATTGGACGTAGCCCGCGTCGGCGAGTTTGGCCGGATCCGTGCTCACAAACGGAAGCTGGGAAGATGCCATGACGACACTGATCTCCTCGCTCAGCGATTCCCGGGACCGATCCAGCACCTGTTCATATCGGTGCAGGCGATGCACGTACATCTCCTGTTCGGCACTCCAGGAGGCCGCTACCAAAGCCTTCCGCGCTTCCTCCCACAACAACCCCGTGTCCGGACCTTTACGATCCTCACATGCCGTCTCGCCCGCCACGTTGATCGTGGCGAGCCGGCGGGGAATCTGATTGACGCGTGGGTTCAGGTCGTAGACGGCCCCCGCACGCACGTCCAATGCGGCGGACTCCCAGACACGGAAGCCGATCCGCTCAGAACGAATCCGGTACGTTCCCGGCCCAGGAGCCTGCAGCGTAAAACGGCCTTCGGTCGACGTGAGGATGCGAGCCCGTTCCATCCCCTCCTGATCGACTAGGACGATGAAACCCCGGTCAACGGGTATGCCTGATATGGAATCGAGAACCTGACCCTGAATGATTTGCGCGCTCGAACTCGCAGGGAGAACAAAGACGAGAACGAGCAGGATCAACCGGAACGGCATGGGTAGCGTGCTCCTGGACTTCAACTTCCTGAAAATGTACATCCGATGGGGACCAAGGCGAATGTCAGAGAATCGTCAGAGGACTGCTGTCGGGGCAGGCCCCGGCATACACTTTAACATGCTTTTTTTGCGAGCCCACGGCCGAAGCGTCAACATGGCGATCCTGTTCGGGCTGGGTGTTGTCGTAGTGGCCGGGTTGGGCATCGCCTCGGTACTCCTCGCCCGGTACTTCAATCGGAGCGCCGATGGCGTGCTTCGCGACTATACGGCGCTGGCGGCGGACCGACTTACACAGGCTATCGAAATCGGCCTCGCACGCACCCTCTATCCGCTGATCAACGCCGAACGAACCGCCCTCGCGTCCGCGGACTGGACCCCGTCGGCGGAGGCGCTGGCGGCGGCAAGAGCTGTTCCAGTGCCGGCCGCATCTACCGTCAGCTCCATATTCGTTCGATCGCCTGTCGGCCCGCCGAACTTCTTTCCGGCCGCAGGCCCTGGTTCCGGTACACAATTCAACGGAACCCTGCATGACTGGGAACGGCAACTCGGGCCGCAGGCATACTTTGCCCTCGAGTTTGCGGACAACGCCAACCGGTTGACTATCTACAACATCGAACGGACGTTGGACGAGGAGGTCCGGTTTGCGTACGGGGCGGTGCTGTCGGTCGATTCGGTACGCGCAACCGTGCAGGCCGTCATCCGTGAGACCTCCGCCCTCCCGGCGCATCTGACGGATAGTCTCCCCAATGATTCCCTGGTGAGCATCCGCATCACAACGGCGGAGGGCCTGCCGCTGGCGGAGTATCGGCTCGCGAATACGCTGCCGCACCGCGTGGAGCGAAAACTCGTGAGCCCTCCCGGCCTGATCACGACGGTTTCCCTGTCGTCCGGTTTGTCCAAGCGGCTCGTTCACGGAGCACCGCCGGGTGAGTCGGTATGGATCTTTGGCGGCATGGCGGGCATCGCCGTGATCCTGCTCGCCGCGGCGGCCGTTCTCTGGCGCCAGGACCGCCGACTCGCACACCTCCGCGAACAATTCGTGGCCGGCGTCTCTCACGAGCTGAGGACGCCACTCGCACAAATTCGTCTCTTTGCCGAAACCCTCGCGTTGGGGAGGGTACGTGATGACCGCGAGGTCCAACAGGCGCATCGCGTCCTCCAGCAGGAGACCCAGCGCCTGACACATCTGGTCGAGAACCTCCTGGTATTTTCACGGCAGGAGCGTGATCGATTGCTGTTGAATCGTAAGGCAGTGGACGTTAGCAGGCTGGTTGCCGCGATTGTCGAAGAGTTCGAACCCCTTGCACAGGCGGCACACGCGCGGATCATGACCGATATCGAACCGGGCATCGTTGCGGAGGTCGACCGTGATGCCGTGCGACAGATCGTCCTCAACCTGCTCGACAATGCCGTCAAGTACGGCCCGGATGGACAGATCATAACCGTGAGACTTTCGAGCTCAGCGGAGCGTGCGGTGCTCACCGTGGAGGACGAAGGGGTGGGAGTCGCTCCTCAACACCAGGCACGTGTGTGGGAGCGCTTCTGGCGAGGACCGGACGCGATACGCAGGGGAAAAGGCGGGAGCGGAATCGGCCTGACGGTCGTGAGGGACCTCGCAGAAAAACATGGCGGCAACGCGGCACTCGAAGCCGGTACGTCGACCGGCGCGTGCTTTGTCGTTCGCCTGCCCCTGCAGCTCGCATCGGAATAGTGTTCCTGATTCTCATCATTGAAGACAACACCGATCTCGCAGTCGGACTCCGAAATAACCTGGAGATCGAGGGGTATCGCGTCGTGACCGCCGCCGATGGCCCCACCGGTCTCGCCGCAACTCGACGAGATCGGCCGGACCTGGTCGTGCTGGACATCATGTTGCCGGGGCAGGACGGCTTTCACATTCTGCAATCCCTTCGGCGGGAGGGGTTCGAGACACCAATTCTGATCCTGACGGCGCGAGGCGCAGAGTCAGACAAGGTCCGCGGCCTGAAACTCGGTGCCGACGACTACATGACCAAACCGTTCGGTGTCCTGGAGTTCCTGGCACGCGTGGAGGCCCTCCTGCGGCGGTCACACGGTATCGCTGCGAAGGATGGTCCAATCCAATTCGGTCCGATTCACATTGACCCCGCCGCGCGAACGGTCAGACGAGACGATCACGATGTCCAACTGACGCCAAAGGAATTCGATCTACTGCTGGCCCTCGCCATGGCGGACGGTCGCACGCTGAGCAGGGAAACACTCATGCAGACCGTCTGGGGTTACCAGGCCGGTGTGCTCAGCCGAACGGTCGATACCCACATGCTCGAGCTGCGGCGAAAGCTCGAACCCGACCCTGCAAACCCACGGTACCTGCTGACTATTCGTTCGGTAGGATACCGACTCGCCAGGTAGCCCGTGTTCGATAGACGATTCTGACACAGTCCTGACAGGCCGGGACTGGCTCGCCGCGACGAATCCGGCATCTTCATGATGTCACTTTGGCGTGAAACAACCTGCGGAGACCTTCGGATGTTCGGGCATCGATTGATCATCATACCCGCCGTACTGACCCTGACGACGTACTCGCATGTCAGCGGACAGGCGGCAAATCCTCGTTACGAAAACCTTCAGGTTCTTCCAGCAACGATCTCGGATGATTCGCTGGGCCAGATCATGCTCGATAATCTCAGCGGACTCGGCCTCGCCAGGCTCGAGGGTCAGGGTTGTCTCTTCTGTCATGTGGGTGATATGAACCAACCCCGTGGCAGTTGGGATTTTGCATCCGACAACAAACCCATGAAAGACAAAGCCCGTGTCATGATGGCAATGGTCGATGCCATCAATCAGCGGCACCTTCCGGCCCTCGAGAACCGAATCGACGAACAGATCCAGGTCACCTGCTATACCTGTCACGCCGGACGGACCGACCCACGCCCCCTACCTGACATCCTGACGCAGTCACTCCAAGCTGGGGGCATAGACAGCCTCGCCGCGACATACACAGATCTTCGATCCCGATACTTCGGAGCGGACGCGTACGACTTCCGCCCCAACGTCCTCGGCGATCTTGCACTCGGTCTTGCGGATGATCGAGACCTGATAGGGGCGATCGCCGTGGCGCGGCTGAATGTCGAGGCCAATCCCGGTGAGCCGACGGCAAAACGCGGATGGCTGCAACTCATTCTCGAACGCGCTTTTCTCGAACGCGGGATCGACACCGCCATTGTTGAACTGGACAACAGACTTCCCGAGCTCGAACCCGGCGTCGTCACACCCGGTCTATTGAACGCGCTTGGATGGAGGCTGTACCGGGCCGGTCATCGGGATGCCGCGCGTGCATTGTTCGACGACAACGTGAGACGGTTTCCCAACGAGTACATTCCGCAGGAGAGCCTTGCGTTCGTGCTGTGGGACGCTGGGGAACGGGAGGCAGCGTACCAGGTGTTGGAGCAGTGGCTGAGCGGGCATCCCGATCACGAGCGGGCGAGTCGTCTCCTGATCAATCTCAGGGCCCGGCCGTGATCGAGCGCAGGGGATGATTCTCCTGTCGACGGACGATCCAGACTCCCACCATCAACAGCAGGACCTTCCGCGAAGACGGCACCATCCGTGGTCTCCTGTATTCGTGCCTGGAAGGGCGAACCGATAAATTCTCCTCCGCAGGTCAAGATACCCCCCCGGGCGCGAAGCGATGAGGGTTTGTATATTCTCTGGCCCGGAGCCCATCGAATGAGACAAGGGCTCCATCCGTTGTTCTGAATTGGATTCACGCTCGAGACGGGAGGCGTACATGGCAATTCGACTAGGCGATTCGGCGCCAGATTTCAAAGCGCAAACCACCGAGGGTCCGGTGAGCTTTTACGCGTGGAAAGGTGACAGTTGGGCGGTCCTCTTTTCACACCCAAAGGACTTCACACCGGTGTGCACCACCGAGCTGGGCCGCGTTGCCAGTTTGAAAGCGGACTTCGACAAGCGAAACGTGAAGGTCATGGGCCTCAGTGTCGACCCAATGAACGCCCATGAAGGGTGGGCGCAGGACATCGAGGACGTGACCGGACACAGGCTCAACTTCCCACTCGTGGCGGATAACAACCGCCAGGTGGCGGACCTGTACGACATGATCCACCCGAGCGCTGACGATACCGCCACGGTTCGGTCTGTTTTCGTGATTGGACCTGACAATAAGATCAAACTGACGCTGACGTATCCGGCGTCGACCGGACGCAACTTCGATGAACTGCTACGCGTCATCGACTCGTTGCAGCTCACGGCCACACATCAGGTAGCGACACCAGCCGATTGGAAGAACGGCGAGGATGTCATCATCGTACCCGCGGTCAGCGACGAAGAGGCTGCGAAGCGGTTCCCGGGATACAAGGCCAAGAAGCCGTACCTTCGCGTCACGGCACAGCCGCGCTGAGACGTGCGTGCCCCCGCACAGGTCGACAGATAGACCGGCAGGGTACTCCCGTACCCCCCTCGTGAAGAAGCTCGGCATTCGCGAGGGGGACCGGGTCTATTTTCAGAACCCGCCCACGGGCTACCGAAAACTCCTGGGGCCGCTCCCGGGTTCCGTCGAGGTTACCGGACCCCAATCGCGCTCATTGAACTTCATCCATTCCTTTGTCGACAAAGCATCACAGTTGCAGAAGCGGCTTCCGAGTCTTCGGAAACGCATCGTCCGCGACGGCATGATTTGGATATCCTGGCCCAAGAAATCATCCGGTGTCACGACCGATATGACCGAGGATGTCGTGAGAAAATACGCGTTTGCCAACAAACTCGTGGACGTGAAGGTGTGCGCCGTTGACGAGACTTGGTCGGGGTTGAAGCTGGTAATCCGCAAGGAGGATCGACTGTAGCACCTACATTTTGAAGAGGCACGGATTGGACAGGGATGTCCCACCCAGACGTCGTCACACTCATCATTGCCCTGTGAGCCCCTGCTCATTACGGTCCCCCAACGCGCCCCAACCACCACTATATTCCACCCCGACATCCCCACCACCCAATTCATCAACGACGACCACCGGTGTCAAACGAACGATCCTTCAATGCCATCCTGAGGTTCTGGCTGCCCCTGGCGGCGACGTGGCTGATGATGGCCATCGAGGGTCCTCTCCTGGCGGCGGTCATCGCGCGCCTGGCCGACGCAAAATTCAACCTCGCCGCGCACGGGGTGGCGGTAGCGTTCGCGATCCTCGTTGAAGCGCCCGTGATCATGATGATGAGTGCGTCGACCGCTCTGGTTGAAGACGCTCACACGTTCCGCAAACTGCGCGCTTTCGCGTACGCGCTCAACGCGCTTGTCACCGTACTCATGTTGGTGACCCTGATCCCTCCGGTGTTCACGACCGTCATGCAGAAGCTAATCGGATTGCCGGACGAGGTGGCTCACCTGACATATGGCGCACTCTGGCTCCTGCTCCCGTGGCCCGGTACGATCGGATATCGTCGATTCTTTCACGGTTTGTTGATTCGGGAGGGCCGGACGCGCCTTGTGGCGTACGGTACGATCATCCGTCTCTCGGCGATGTCCACGACGGCGTTGGTGCTCTTCGCAGTGGAAATCCCGGGAGCGTACGTCGGCGCGGCCGCACTCTCGGTCGGGGTAACCCTCGAGGCAGTCGCAAGTCGGTTCATGGCACGGTCAACGGTTAAGAGACTACTGGGGCGAAAGGGAGAGGCTCACGAGCCGAGCCGCGCATTGACGTACCGCCGCATAACGCACTTCTACTATCCACTGGCTCTGACGTCCCTCATTGGCCTGGCGGCCCACCCGATGTTAACGTTCTTCATGGGGCAGGCACGCCTTCCAGTTGAATCCCTTGCCGTATTCCCCGTCGTCAATGCCTTGTCGTTCGTGTTTCGCGCCGTTGGCCTGAGCTTCCAGGAAACCGCGGTTGCTTTGTTAGGCAGGAACAACGTCTACGCCAGGGAGCTCGGGCACTTTGCCCTGATCCTGGCCATCGCCGCGTCCGGCGCACTCACGCTGATTGCATTCACGCCCGTGGCGGACTTCTGGCTCGTTACCGTTTCGGGCCTTCCACCCGATCTGGCCTACTACGCCAAGATCCCCCTGCGTGTCCTCGCACCGTTGCCCGCGTTCTCCGTCCTGCTTTCCTACCAGCGCGGATTACTCGTCAACGGGCGCGCGACGCGCCCCATCACCGGCGCCACGATACTCGAGGTGAGCAGCATCGCCCTGCTGTTCATAACATTCGGGTTTGGCCTGGACCTCGTGGGTGCGACCGCCGCCGTGACGGCGTTTGTGCTGGGGCGCATTGCGAGCAACGCCTATCTCGTGCCCGCATGCCTGACTGCCGCACGATTCACGCGCGGGCAGCCATGACCCAACGGAAAACCAGGATGGTCGAATAGCGTTTATGCGGAATGCACCAGCGGCAACCGTGAGCTGTGGATGTGCTACCGCCGCCGCGACCGTGACCGTCGTTGTCTCTGGCGGAGTTCTTCCAGAATCGAACTCGCCTGACTGTTCCTCATGGACCGACGCGAGGAGCGGAAGAAGTTGGAGTACCACGACGAACAACTCGACATGGGAACAGTTCCCGGCAGGAAGAGTTCGGGTTCTCCACGGCATCCCCAGCCTGGTCCGTCGCCGACCGCTGCCACTTCCAGTCCACTCGGCTGCTCGAATTCGCCGTCGCCATCCGAGCCGACCGCTTGTGCCAGGAAACGCGAAAAGATAGGCAGGGCGGCCCGCGAACCGGGTAGTCCAATGCTCCTGCCGTCGTCAAAACCCACCCAGACCCCGAGTGCGAGGCGGGGCGTGAATCCCACAAACCACGCGTCCCGGAAATCGTTGGTGGTTCCGGATTTGCCGGCTACATCACCACGAAATCCGTCGCGCCGAAGGCCGCGGCCCGTTCCCCGATCGACAGCTCCACGGAGGGCCGAGGTAACCAGATAGACTTCTTCCGGCAGGTACACCTGTTCCCCAGCCGGCGCACTGCGACTCACGAGGTTCCCATGACCGTCGACGACCGCAAGAACGGAGTTCAGATCGGCGCGAAACCCTCGCGCGGCAAGAACCCCAAACGCGCGTGTCAGGCCAAGTGGTGTTACCTCCGAAGCGCCGAGGGCCAGGCTCGGGACCGGGTTGATGTGCCCGTCGAGACCAAGTCGGGTCGCGGTTTGCGCAATGTGCTCCGGTCCGATATCAAGCCCGATCCGAGCAAACGGAACGTTCAGCGATCTCTCCAGAGCGGACCGTAAGGTGACGGGACCCCGGAACTGACCATCGTAGTTTGACGGCTCCCACATTCCTGCCGGGGTCTCGACGCTGAGGGGTGCGTCCTCGACAACGGACGCCAATGTGTAGCCTTCGCGTCGGGAGAGGGCGGCGAGGGCTACCACCGGCTTGAAGGCGCTGCCCGGTTGGCGGCGGGCGTCGACGGCTCGATTGAACTGCGATGCGGCGTAGTCACGCCCGCCGACCATGGCGAGTATCTCTCCGGTTTCGGGATTCAACGCCACGAGGGCGGCCTGGAGTGGAGATTCTTCACGGCGCGCGGGCGGATACACTTTCTCCAGGCTGCTCAATCCCTCCCTCACTGCGGCTTCTGCAATCACTTGGAGATCGAGGTCGAGCGTGGTGAAGATCGACAATCCATGCACCTGAGGCAGAGACTCCACGTCACGAAGTTGTCGGCTCACATGATCGACGAAATACCGACCGTATCCGGACCGCACGGTCACCTCCTGGGCGTTCAACGCTGCTGCTCGTGCGACTTCATATTCCTCTTCACGGAGTACGTCGCGTTCCCTCATCAGATCGAGCACGAGGTTGCGGCGGGCCAACGTCAACGCCGGATTGCGATCGGGCGAGTAGAGATTCGGCCCCCGAATAATACCGGCGAGCACAGCCGCTTCACTCACCTCGACTTCGCTGATGTCCTTTCCGAAGTAGAGTTGAGCGCCACGCGCCACGCCGTGGACTGCCACACCATGGTGCTGGCCCATGTAGACTTCATTCAGATACGCCTGGAGAATCTCGTCCTTGCTATACCGTACCTCGAGGACGAATGCCATCAATAGTTCGCGATACTTGCGGATGGGCGTGCGCCGCGCGGAGAGAAAGAGGTTCTTTGCGAGTTGTTGGGTAAGGGTGCTGCCACCTTGAACGACCTTGCCGGCTTTGAAGTTGGCGATGCCCGCCCCAACCACCCGTCGAATATCCATTCCACCGTGGTCGTAGAAACGTTGATCTTCAATTGTCAGCACGGCATCCACCATGTGTTTCGGAACCGCCGACAGGGGAACCGGAATCTTGTCCTTGCGGTGATCGCCCAGTGCCGTGTGAATCAACTCCGGCTCGAGAACAAAGCGCGCCGTGCGCTCACCGGAATCATTCTGTAGATTCCAGATTCGATCATCCCATCCAATTCGAATGGTTACGGTTTCGGCGGCCTGATATCGATCGAAATGTCGAAAGGATCGACGTCCGATCACCCATTGCCCCGAGGATCTGTAATATGCGCCGGGTCCTACGCGTGTACGATCCCTGACCCGCCTGTACCCCATCCGCTCCAGATGACGTTCGACGCGGTCCATCTCGACGTGCTCTGCCACGTTCAGGACAAGGGGGCGCGCATAGAAACGCACGGCCGTCGTCGATTGATTGACGTCCAACCGGGCGCGGACCAACGCCTCGGATACAAACCCGAATTGAACGACCGCAAACACGGCGGCCGCCGCGGAAAGCAAAACGCTTCTGCGACGTGTGAGTTTGAATAGGGACGGTTTCAACTGCCAGCGAACCGGCCAGATCCCCCAGGTGCCTGCGTACATGCCGCTATGCCTTTGTTGTGGCTATCACGCCCCTACGGTATTCAGGCGGTTCCTGTTTCTGCAGGCAACCATCACTCGGATCTCATCGCCACCGTTGGGTCGATTCGGCCTGCACGCGCCGCCGGCAGATACGTCGCGATTGCAGCCACTGCAGCCAGCACGACCACGACGCCAGCCAGTGTCTTGACGTCGCGGGCGCTCACGTCGACGAGCAAACGTGAGATCAAGCCGGAGAGGCTCAGCGCGCCGAGAATCCCGACGGCGAGACCCACACCGACCCAATGGGTCATCTGCCCGAACACCAACTTGAATACAGAGATGCGATCCGCCCCGAGGGCCATGCGCAATCCAATCTCCTGAAACCGCTGACTGACAGAGTACCCTGTCACACCGTACAATCCAATGGCGGCCAACACCATGGCGGCGATCCCAAAACCGGCCATCAGCACCATCGTGAAACGCCGTTGCGACAGTGACGTCCCGACGATCTGCTCGAGTGTCGCGACGTTGCTCACGGCCTGGTTGGGATCGACCTCCGCCACAAGCGCTCGGACCGAACGAGCCAGATCGGCTGGTGGTCCGTCACTTCGGACCGCGATGTTGATCCCGCGATTCGGGTT
>Ga0302046_10004539_pt1 | contig 12357 bp, 8 predicted proteins | sample RVTome_11_FD_200261 | JGI IMG/M metagenome (GOLD analysis project Ga0302046, IMG submission 200261) | Soil microbial communities from uranium-contaminated site in the Upper Colorado River Basin, Wyoming, United States - RVT147D111 (version 2) ... | reverse complement strand
CCAGCCGGCCCGCGGGAAGGACGGTCTGCGGGCCGCGCCGTTTCCCGCCCGGCGTTCAGGTACAATCCGCCCGAATCCGTAACGGTGACCCGGAGGGACACGCATGGCGAAGTTCGACAACATACTCGATGCTGTGGGGCGCACGCCGGTGGTCAGGATCAACAAGCTGGGACCGCCCGGCATCAATCTCCACGTCAAGGTGGAAGCGTTCAATCCGATGGGCTCGGTCAAGGATCGCCTGGCGCTCGGGGTGATCGAGGATGCGGAGCGATCGGGAAAGCTGAAGCCGGGGCAGACGGTGATCGAGGCGACCAGCGGCAATACCGGCATCGGCCTGGCGATGGTCTGCGCCGCCAGGGGATATCCCCTGGTGGTCACCATGGCGGAGAACTTCAGCGTCGAGCGTCGCAAGATCATGCGGTTTCTCGGGGCGAAGGTGGTGCTGACCCCGGCCACGCAGCGCGGCACCGGCATGCTCGCCAAGGCGGTGGAGCTGGCCGAAACGCACGGCTGGTTCCTGTGCAGGCAGTTCGAAAACGAGGCGAACGCCGCTATTCACTCGCGCACCACCGCGCTGGAGATCCTGCAGGATTTCGAAGGGGAACGGCTCGACTACTGGGTGACCGGCTTCGGGACCGGCGGCACCCTGAAAGGGACGGCGAGGGTCCTGAAGGAGAAGCGACCGGAAACGAAGATCATCGTCTGCGAACCGGACAACTCGCAGCTGCTCGGCAGCGGCATCGCCCAGGCCCAGCAGTCGGATGGCTCGCCCGACGGCAGCCATCCCGCATTCCGACCCCACCTCATGCAGGGCTGGTCGCCCGATTTCATTCCGAAACTGACGAGGGACGCCGTCGCCATGCGGCTGATCGACGACATGGTGCCGGTCAACGGAGAGAACGCCCTGTTGCTGACCCGGGAGCTGGCGCAACGGGAGGGTATCTTCGCCGGAATATCCGGCGGCGCCACATTGACGGGAGGATTGCACATCGCGCAGTCGGCCCCGCGGGGGACCACCATCCTCTGCATGCTGCCCGACACCGGCGAACGCTACCTCACCACGCCGCTGTTCGACGGTATTCCGATCGAAATGACGGAGGAGGAGATCGACATCTCCCGCTCCACCCCGAACTACCGGTTCGATACGGCGTCCTGCTCCATCCCGCCGCAGGCGGCTCCCGGAGCGGAGGCCGTCACCCCCGAGGCGCAGGCGTTCGTCGCCGAGGCCATCGCCGACAGGCGGCGGCCGGTGGTCATGTTCGCGCTCGAGTGGTGTGAGTTCTGCTGGTCGGTCCGCAGACTGTTCGCCGATCGCAAGATCCCGTTTCGGGATATCAGCCTCGATTCCACCGCATACCAGGAAGGGAACCGCGGGGGGCGGATCCGCGCCGCCCTCATCGCACGGACATCGTTCAGGACGATCCCGCAGGTGTTCGTGGGGGGCGAGCTCATCGGCGGCTGCACCGAGCTGTTCGATGCCTGGAAGGAGGGCCGTGTGCAGCGGCTCATGAAGGAGCACGGGGTCCCGTTCCAGGAGAGGGCCGGGCTCGACCCCTACTCGTTTCTCCCCTCCTGGCTGCACCCGCGCTGACGGGGAGGCGCGTCAGGCGGAATCGAGGATGGCCGATGGATACTCCCGCCGCTCATGCCCCGGCGCCCGGTCATCCGCCGGCCCCGATTGCAGAATCGTGATCGCGGTTGCCTCCCTATGCACCGGACATAGATTAGTTATGCGGCCGACTGCCCGTCCGGCGCCGGCCATCGCCCTCGGGGGGGAAGGGGTTCGACGTGATCTCGTGGGAACAGACGACCAGTCGGCTGCTCGACGGCATCGGTCTGCGCAGCATCAAGAGCAAGATCACGATCTTCGCCTTGCTGTCGACGCTCATCCCGTCGGTCACCATGGGCTGGCTCTCCTACCACAACAATCGGCGCGCCATCGACGAAGCGATTCTGCGCGAGCTGGCCAACCTGACCTCGCACGCCGCGCGTGAGTTCGGCCTGTGGCTGCGGGATCGCCGCTACGAGGCGAAGGTCTTTTCCAGCTCCTACGAGGTGTCGGAGAACATCGTCGAGCTGAACCGGCCGGATCTGTCGGAGCAGGAGAGGATGATGGCGCAGCGGCGGATCGAGGATTACCTCCGTTCGGTCGGCGACAAGTTCGTCGACTACGCCGAGCTGGTCGTCATCGACGCCCGCGGCGAGCTGCTCGCCAGCAGCAGCGACCGGCCGGGTGCGCTGGTTCTCGAGGAGGACTGGCTGGATCGGGTCAGGGTGGGGGAGGCGGTCATCGGCGACGCCTACCGGGAGGAGGCCCTGAACGCCGGCCTGATGACCATCGTCGAGCCGATCGTCCTGGCGGATGGATCGTTTCTCGGAGCGATCGGAGTCAAGGTGCGGTTCGATGCGATCGAATCGATTCTCAGAAAGACCGTGATCGAGCCGACCCACGAGCTTTACCTGATGACCCGCCGGGGAGAGATCCTCAGCAGCACCGGCGGGCTCGACGGCCCGTTCATGTTGGAGAAGATCGATACCGGCATCGCGGTGCAGCTGTTCGCACGCCAGCAGCCGACCCTGGCATTCCGCAACCACCAGGGGACGGATGTGGTCGGCAAGCTGCACACGGTCCCCGATCTCGAGTGGGGCGTCGTCGCGGCGAAGGACAGGGCGATCGCCTACGCCGAGATCGCCAGGCTGCGCAATACCACCCTGACGCTGATCGGCGGCGTGCTGCTGGTGATCGGCCTGGCAGCCTACCTGCTCGGCATGACGATCGTCCGTCCGCTCGACCGCCTGACACAGGGCGCCACCAAGGTGGCGGGCGGGGACCTCGATATCATCCTGCCGTCCCACGATCGGAGCGAGGTCGGCTACATGACCGACGTGTTCAACGACATGGTCGGCCGCCTGCGCCTGTTCCGCGACGAAAACGCCGCGATCAACCAGAAGCTGCGCGATCGAAACGACGAGCTGCGCGAGCTGTCGATTACCGACAGCCTCACCGGGCTCTACAATCGGACGCATCTCCCCGAGCTGCTCGAGCGCGAGCTGGCGCGCGCGCGGCGCCGCCAGATCTCGTTTTCCATCCTGATGATGGACATCGATCATTTCAAGCGGTTCAACGATACCTACGGCCATCTGGCGGGGGACGAGCAGCTGCGGCTGGTCTCGCAGATCCTCAAGAACCTCCTCCGTGCCTGCGATGCGGGGGCGCGCTACGGAGGGGAAGAGTTCCTGATTCTGCTCACCGAGACCGGGCCGGAAGGGGCGCTGTTCTTCGCCGAGAAGCTGCGGGCGAGGATCGAGGAGATCCAATCGCAGCGGGAGCAGGCGGTCACCGTCAGTATCGGTGTCGCCTCCTATCCGGACGATGGCGAGGAGATCGAGGGGATTATCCGCGAGGCGGACGCCGCGCTTTATCGCTGCAAGAGGGGCGGCAGGAACCAGGTCGCCCTGGCGAGGGCCGACCGCAGGTCGAAGGAAGCGAGTTCGAGCTGAGCGTGATTCGCCGCGGCCTCAGTTGGCGCCCACCAGCGACCGGTGGATCCAGCCGTTCCAGCCATCGTTGGTCTTGACCCGCAGCCACAACCCCCGGGCGGAATAACCGGTCAGAATGGTCTTTGCCTCGAGCGTCACGAGGACGTTGAATCCCTCGCCCGGCCCCTCGCGCAGGTTGCTGCGGGAGTTGACCTTCAGCTGCAGCGGAATGGCGAACGGGATCTCTCCCTCCAGGCCGCCGGCGCGCTTCGCTTCGCCGACGCGCAGAGAGCCGATCTTGATCTGAGCCTTGGCCTGGGTGACCAGATACAGGGTGCCGCCGAAGTTCTGGTCCTTGAACTCCTGCGTGGCCATGGTCAGGAGCTGGCCGGCGCTGGCCAGCTCCGGGCGGTTCGATCCCGCCGCCTTGGCGCGGAACGACTTGAGGGCGATCTCCGCCTCGGCCAGCTCGGAAGCGGCCTCGGCGCGACTCTCCAGACTCCGTTGCTTCGCCTTCGCCCGGACGACCTCCTGAATGGCGTCATCCAGCAACAGCTGCTGCGACAGCAGCCGCTCTTCGAGCTGCTTGATCAACGTCTCGCGTTCCAGCCCCTGCAGCTCCTGCAGGCTCTTTTCCTCCTGCAGCGACTGCAGCGCCTGTTCGCGCTGAGCCAGCTCCTGGCGAAGTTTTTCCGGTTTCGCCGTCTTGTTGCCCCCCGCGCCGGTGGTATTGCAGGCCGGGCTGGTCGCCAGGAGGAAGACCGCCAGGGTTGCGATCGCAACGTTCCTTCCGGGCTTTCGATGTCGTGCGGGCTGCATGCGAATGATCCTCACGGGTTGGGGCTTGCCTCTGCCGCCTTTCCGGACATCGATGTACCGTCCGAAACAGACAAATCCTGACCGGGACAACGTAGGTTCCGGACCAATTCGAGGCAAGAAAGAGCGGCGAGGGGCCGCCGCCGACTCGCGCTGCCGCCGATCCGCGAGTCAAACCTTTGACGCCGACGGGGCTTGCACTGCCCTTGCGCCCCGTGTAACCTCCCGGAGCGTCCCCGGAGTCCAGCGCCACGCAGAGGGATAGAGTGATGCCAGGAGAGATCCGCGTCCGGTTCGCGCCGAGCCCGACAGGCAAGATCCACGTCGGGAACCTGCGCACCGCCGTGTTCAACTACCTGTTCGCCCGGCACCATGGCGGCAAGCTGCTGCTCCGGGTGGAGGACACCGACCGGGAGCGCTCGACGCCGGAGGCGGAGGCCCGCCTGTTCGAGGCGCTGCACTGGTTGGGAATCGAGTGGGACCGGGAGGGGGAGGAAGGCTTTTACCGGCAATCGCTGCGCCACGACCGTCACATGGAGGTGGTCGAGGAGTGGCTGCGCCGGGGGATCGCCTACCGCTCCGACCGGGCGACCGGGCAGTTCGGCGGCAAGGGGGAGGCGGCCTCCTCCGGCGAGGCGATCTGGCTGAAGACGGAATCCCAGGATCTCTCCTACGACGACCTCATCTTCGGCCGGCAGACGCAGCCGGCCAGACAGGTCCAGGACTTCGTCCTGGTGCGCTCCAACGGGAGGCCGGTCTTCATCTTCGCCAACGCCGTCGACGATGCCGACATGCGGGTGTCGCACGTCCTGCGGGGGGTGGATCACTCGACCAACACCTTCAGGCAGGTCCCGATCTACCGGGCGCTCGGCCTGGAACCGCCCCGTTTCGGCCACCTGCCGCTGATCGTCGACAAGCAGGGGAGGAAGCTGTCGAAGCGCGAGGGGGACCCGGAGTCGGTCATCTATCTGGGAGAATTCCGCGATCGGGGATACCTGCCGGAGGCGCTGTTCAACTTCCTGGCCCTGCTCGGCTGGTCCCCCGCGCCGCTGCCGGGAGAGCGTGGAGAACAGCTCTTTCGCGAGAAGCTGTCCCGGGAGGAGCTGATCGCCGAGTTCGACCTCGACCGGGTCGGGGTGGCGGCGGCACAGTTCGACATGGTGAAGCTGGGGGCGATGAACTACGACTACATCGTCGACCGGCTGAACCGCGAGCCGGCCGTCCTGATCGCTCACCTGAAAGACGATGTGCGGGCCGAGGGGCTCGACCCGGAGCGGTTCGACGAAGGGCAGTATAAGACGCTGATTCGGGAGGCGGCCCAGCGGGCCCGCACGCTCAAGGAGCTGATCGAGAACAGCCGCTTTTTCTTCCTCGATCGGGTCGAGGTCGATGCCGGGCACAAGACGGTCCGCAAGGTGTTCTCCCGGGAGACCGTCTGGACGCACCTCGCGGCGACGGTCGCGAAGCTCGAAGCGATCTCCGCCGCGGAATGGCGACGCGATCGGATCGAGGCGGTGATCAAGGGATTGGCGGATGAGCTCGCCGGCGGCAGAATGGGGGACGTGGCGCAGCCGCTGCGCATCCTGGCGACCGGCGGCCCGGCGTCGCCGGCGATCGACGTCACCCTGGAGTTGATCGGCCGGGAGCGGACCCTGGCGCGCCTGCGGGACGAGACCAATCTCTCCCGCCTGAAGGTTTGAAGGAGACCCGTTCTCATGTCCGAGCCGGCTGCTCCCCCCGTCGACTTCGTGCGGCGGATCGTCATCGATCACAACAGGTCGGGCCGGTTCGGGGGGCGGGTGCATACCCGCTTCCCCCCCGAGCCGAACGCCTACCTGCACATCGGTCACGCCAAGGCGTCGCTGCTCGATTACGCCATCGCGCAGGAATTCGGCGGCAGGTTCAACCTCCGCTTCGACGACACCAATCCGGTCAAGGAGGAGCAGGAATACGTCGACTCGATCGTGGCCGACCTGCGCTGGCTCGGCGTCGATTGGGAGGACCGCGAGTTTTACGCCTCCGATTACTTCGAGCAGTTGTACCGGTACGCCGTCGAACTGATCGGGAAGGGACTGGCTTACGTCGACAGCCTGCCGGCGGAGGAGATCAGCCGCCTGCGCGGCACCGCGGTCAAGGGGCAGGAGAAGATCGAGACCGCTCCCGGTAAGGAGAGTCCCTACCGCAACCGCAGCGTCGAGGAGAATCTCGACCTGTTCGCGCGGATGCGTGCCGGCGAGTTCGCCGAGGGCGAGCAGGTCCTGCGGGCGAAGATCGACATGGCCCACCCGAACCTCAACATGCGCGACCCGGTGATGTACCGCATCATGAAGGCCCATCACCATCGCACCGGCGACGCATGGTGCATCTATCCGACCTACGACTGGGCGCACGGTCAGTCCGACTCGATCGAGGGGATCACCCATTCGATCTGCACGCTCGAATTCGAGGATCACAGGCCGCTGTACGACTGGTATCTCGACGCCCTCGGCATCCACCACCCGCAGCAGATCGAGTTCGCCCGGCTCAATCTCACCTACACCATCCTGAGCAAGCGCCGCCTGCTCGAGGTGATCCGGGGAGGGCACGTCAAAGGCTGGGACGATCCGCGCATGCCGACGCTCGTCGGCCTGCGCCGCCGCGGCTTCACCCCGGAGGCGATCGCCGACTTCGTCGGGCGGATCGGCGTCTCCAAGGCCGACAGCGTGGTCGACGTCGCCCTGCTCGAGCACTGCGTGCGCGAGCATCTCAACCGGACCGCGCAGCGCGCCATGGCGGTGCTCCGCCCGCTCAAGGTCGTGATCGAGAACTACCCGGAGGGACAGGTCGAGGAGATGAACCTGATGAACAACCCCGAGGACCCGCAGGCCGGAACGCGGGCCGTGCCGTTCGGGAGAGAGCTCTGGATCGAACGGGACGATTTCATGGAGGACCCGCCGAGCAAATTCTTCCGTCTGGCGCCGGGGCGCGAGGTGCGCCTGCGCTCCGCCTACTATGTCACCTGCACCGGCGTGGAGAAGGACGCGCGCGGCGAGGTGTCTCTGCTGCGCTGCTCGTACGATCCTGCCACCCGCGGCGGCGGCGCCCCCGATGGCCGCAAGGTAAAGGGGACCCTGCACTGGGTTGCCGCGGCCGCCGCCGTCGACGCCGAGGTGAGGCTCTACGATCACCTGTTCAACCGGCCGGATCCGGACGACGTCGAGCCGGGGAAGAGCTGGCTCGACAATATCAATCCGCACTCGCTCGAAGTTCTGAGGGGCTGCAAGGTGGAGCCGGCCCTTGGCCGCGCGGCGCCCGGCGAGCGCTTCCAGTTCGAGCGCCAGGGCTACTTCTGCGCCGATCCCGACTCGGCCCCCGGCCGCCCCGTGTTCAACCGAACCGTCACGCTGCGCGACTCCTGGGCGAAGATCCAGAAGAAGGGGTAGGAGCGTCGCCCGGCGCGCCGGGCGTCATGTGGCTGCACTGAGTCCACTTCCCGTGGATGTCGGTTGCCCAAACGACTGCTTAACGGATTCACGGTTCAAGATCATAATGGTGAAAACCCCGAGAATCGTTCCGAAGGGCATGAATGCACACGCGATGCAGGCCATCACGAGACAGAACGTATACCTTTGGCGGCGTGCGAGATACCTGCCGGAAAGAGCCACGAGAATCGAGAAAGTGAGAGCGCAGAGAATGAAGAGGCAGGCGAAGATGACAAAAAGCAACCCGATCCAACGAGGGTCGGGACCTTCCTTCTGCTCGAAACTTCCTGAAAGCATCCCAATGCCGATGGCAAGGTGAATGACTGGAAGAAGGGAGAAGCATGCCGTAATGCCTGCCAGCACGTAGTGGAATATTGAGAGCAACCGCAGGTGTTCGCTGTCCTGATTCATTCTCTTACTTGATGTCCGTTCACATAACGTCCCGGGTAGTCTGCGGCGAGAGTTGGCGCGGACATGGCGGAGCCAGGTCCGCGCCAGGGTCGCCGCCAGCCTTTGCCAGGGCCGTGACAGCTATCGCCGGCTGCTTCAGCCGGTTAGCCCGCCCGTCGCGACCCCGGCTTCTTTAGGGCCGAAATCGTGGCGCGTAGAAGCGAGTTGACCCGCTTTGGATCGCGAAATACGGCTGCAACGTCTGGGTCAAGAACGACCACCACCGCATTCTTGGCAACCTGCCGCGCAAAACGATTCGGCCGTGACTTCGTGTAGTCGAAGCGATACTCGCTCGCAAGGTCGCCGTGCGTGGCGCGCTTCCTAGGACTGCGTCGCTTCTTCATGATCCTTTCGCTCATGTCGCGTTGCACGTCGAGCGCTGATCAGGCGAACGGCCCCTGAGCGCTCCGTGAAGGAGACCAGCAAAAGGCGGCCCTGGGTCGAATGGCCCACGATAATCTCACGACCCTCCCGTTCCGAGTGGTGCGGATCGTCGTGGATGCGCGCCAGAGGATCGCCAAAAACCGTGAGGGCTTCCTCGAAGGCCACACCATGCTTCCGGAGGTTTGAGGCAGCCTTCGCGAGGTCCCAAGTATATCGCGTCGTCATCAGCCCGAAGCATATCACCCCGCCACGTGCGGTCGAGTCTTGGACAGGCAACGCCCCACATGACCCGCGGGTGGGGCCGCGCGGCACTTGCGTTCTGTGCAAGCGACGTGACGGACCCAACCGACGGGTCGATGTGGTTAGCCAGCCTCTTCGGATTCATCTGTGAGTTCCACCGATAACGGGCGGTCTTCGACTTCGTGCTCATGGGCTGATGGCGCTTCTGAGGAGTTGCCGACGATTGGCCGCCCGAGCAGGTTGAGGTCATGCTGGGCGCGATATCTTGCCCAATTGCGCTCACGCTGGCGCACAGCTTCGCTGGGCTCGATACCGAACCGCCCGACCGCAAGGAGGATTGCTCTGATCGAGATGGTGGGCGGTGCCGCGGGGCCTGTGGCACCGCAGGCTGAACACCGGATCACAGGAGGGACGATACCCCGGCGCGCTCGGAGACCCTCGATCTGCGACTGGAGGTGATCTCTCAACTCCACGATAGCCTCCCACGGGAGGTCGGACCGCCACTCACGCCGCAAGAGTGCCACAAGCTCGGGGTACCAGACCTGACTACGCTCTCCTGCCGGCATTGGTCGCCTCGCCAACCTCCTTCTGGTTCGTCTGGCTAATGCCCCGGCTAAGCTGCGGCGCGCGAACGCAGCCACGCGCCGGCCCCGGACCTCCCGCGCGCCGCCAGCTTCAGCCGGTTAGGCGGCACGTGTCCAACCAAACTGCTACTTCGTCTTGGCTGACTGGGGTTCCTGGGTCCATATGTCGCGCGCAATCTTCCAACTCCCGTCGCTCTGGCGCCGGACAATAACCAACCATTTTTCGCTGACGCTAGTTGGCGGGCCTCCAGGTCTTAGAGTAACCGTTCCGGAGAAGGTTCCCCACGCGAACCCCCATTCGCCAAAGATCTGGATTTCCTCGACCTTGCTTACACCTGGGGACGTCCCCTTCTTGAAGAGCACTTCATGCCATAGGCGGATCCCTTCTTGGCCGCTCACGGCAGGCCCCTCGGGGGGCATGAGCACTGCGTCCGCGGTGTAGAGGCGCATTTTTGCCGAGACGTCCCCAGCAGCCATGGCCTTGTCGTACTCTTCGCCGACCAACTTTCGGATAGCATCCTGTTGCGTCCATGCAGGCTCGGGTGCCATCAACAGCGCGAACAACCCGAGGCTGGCCGCGACAACCGTTCGACGCCAGTTTCTCATGACCTCCTCCTCTCGTAATTAACAGGTCTCTTGCACTGCAGTGCCCGCCTAACACCCGGATCACCTGCGAGCGGGCGCAGCCGAGCCTAGCGCCCGCTCGTCAGGTGCATCCGGTCGTTAGGCGTCACGCTGACCGTCCGACGCTGGTCAAGACACCCTTGCCGCATTTACCTCCCGCGCCACGCGATTGCCTGATTCGAGCGCCCCCTGCATCCAACCGTCAATCCACACGGACGTGTGCTCACCCGCAAAATGGATTCTGCCCTCGGGCCGCGAGACGTATGGCAGCAGCGAGGTGAATTGGCCCGGCTTGTAATAGGAGCTGGCGCCGCGGGCCCACTCGTCGTCGTCCCAGCATTTCGTCACGCCTCCCTCAAAAGTCTCGCGTAGACCGGGGTATATCGTCTCCACCTGTGCGCGGGCAAAGGCAATGCGCTCCCTCTCCGACATTCCCGTCAACCGTCGTGAATGCAGACTGATCGGGAAGGCCTGTAGAATGCCGCGTGTGCCGGGCTGTCCGTACGTCATGTCCCACACTTGACTGACGGGCAAGTCGGTCGTGGCGAAGCCGCTTTCCCCGTCGTCAATCCAGAATCTCCTTCTCGACTGCAAGAAGACTTTCGAGGCAGAGAGATATGGCAACTGCTCGATAGCTCTCTGCTTTTCTACGGAGAAGGTCGGGACGACCTCGATATTCTTCTGTACGGAGAAGGGTACCGCGCAAATGAGATACTCACCGGTTATTGTGTGGTATGAGCCGCCGCGCAGGACGACTGCTTTCGCGCCCTGCAGGTTCTGCTCGATCCTGACCACCGGCGCAGCGTAGTGAATCTTGTCGGCCAGTCGGCTCGCAAAGGCCTTCGGAAGGAGGTCCGTTCCACCCCTGATCTTGTAGTATCGGCTGAGCTGCTGATTGAGGCCCTGATTGCGCAGCATGAACAGGGTTGACCACGCCTCGGCACGGTCGTCAATGCCTCCCAGGCTCAAGAGGGCAACGGCCTCCGAAGACGCGCCCCGGCTGCGCCAGAAGTCGGAACGGTTCATCTGATCGTATTTCTGTACGATCTCGGGGGCAGGCCAATTTGGATCCGCCACGTCGCCGACCTCGCCCAACATGGACCAGACGTATTTCCGCCGCATGCCACTGAGGCCAAGCGCCCGCTCTTCGGGCGTGAGCGCATACGGCCAGTCCACGTTCTGTCCCGGTGTGACCTTGATCCGTTGCCCACGGACGTAGTAGACGGAAGGCAAATCAGGTGGCTCGAACGGGTCGAGTGTCAGACGGAAGAGTTCGGTGTATTTCAAGGTGAAGTGATGGTGATCTGGGACGCGACTGGCGCCGGCGTCCGCGTAGAGTCCTTCTGCGAAGGGATCGCGTAGAGTGTGAACGCGACCGCCTGGCCGACCTCGGGCCTCGAGTACCGTCACGTCGTGACCTGCCTGAGTCAATTCATAGGCGGCCGACAGCCCGGCAAGGCCAGCGCCGATAATAATGATCCTCTTGGCGGGGCCCGCGCGTTCAAGGGTTCGTCCGAGCGGGAACCCATCCACTGGAAGAACGGACAGCGACGCTGCAGCAAAGCCGGTCTGCTTCAGAAAGTCTCTGCGGTTCACGATCTATTCCTTTAGGGTCGTCAGGCTACCTGAGCGCCTAGACAATATGACTTCCGCGATTAACGGCTGACCCCCGATCTGCGCGCGGGTTAGCCTTACGGCCAGGGCCGCATAGTGCGGTTGCACTCGTGTCCACGATCGGAGGTCAGCCGTGACGAAGTGTAGCACGATGCTTTACGTCGGGCTCGATGTTCACAAGGAGACGATCGCCGTCGCCTGCGCTCCCGAGGACGAGGCGATCCGGGATCTCAGCCGGGCCCGTGCCGATGTGGTCAAGGATTTCAACACCGCCAGGTTCCGTCTCACGTCGTTTCTCCTGCGCCAAGAGGTCCGCTCCACAGGCCGGGCCGACTGGGACCCATGCCGGGCGCACACCGCCTCGTCGATGAACCTGACGGTCGCCTTGCGCTTCCTTTGGGTCCCTGCGACCAAGTCCCCGGAGGAGTTCCACCTCCAAGTCAGCGCCCATGCCGGGCGCACCGCCCGGCGTCAGCGGCCGGGACCGCGCAACGTCGGGATCGAGCAGGGTGCCGACTAGAGAGGCGCGGTCCCGGTTCGCTGAACGCCGTGGTTGGCCAGCCGGTGATTTGGAGCCTCACGGGGAGTCTCTCAGTAACCCAGGTGGCAGGTGAAGTTGTCGACGGATAACGTCTACCATCGGTACGAGACCAGTGATGCGGCAGACCTCCAGGCCGTCGGCAAATGCCCACGGGCCTGGACCT
>Ga0302046_10004538_pt1 | contig 12357 bp, 10 predicted proteins | sample RVTome_11_FD_200261 | JGI IMG/M metagenome (GOLD analysis project Ga0302046, IMG submission 200261) | Soil microbial communities from uranium-contaminated site in the Upper Colorado River Basin, Wyoming, United States - RVT147D111 (version 2) ... | reverse complement strand
GCGTCCTCGCCTACGCGGTCCGCCGCCGGCGCCACGAGATCGGCGTCCGGGTCGCGCTCGGCGCCCGGCCGGGCGACGTCGTCCGCCTGGTCGTCGGCCGCGGCCTCCTCCTCGTGGCGGTCGGGATCGTCCTCGGCCTCGCCGCCGCGCTCGCGGTCAGCCGCTCGCTCTCCGGCCTCCTCTACGGCGTCACCGCCACCGACCCCGCGACCTACGCCGCGCTCGCCGGGCTGCTCGCCGCGGTCGCGGTCGCGGCGTCGTGGGTGCCGGCGCAACGGGCGGCGCGGATCGATCCGGTGACGGCGCTGCGGGCGGAGTAGGGCCGGGCTTCTACGGCCCGCCGGTGGCGCCTGACCAGGCGGAGAGGTCCCCGGACTCAAAACCGTCGGCGAAGATCTGGTCGGTGCAGAGCCAACGGGCGATGTTGTGCGACGGGAGGCCGCCGGCGGTCCGGAACACCCCCCCCGCGTAGAGTGCGGGGCCGTCGCCGTCGTCCCACACCGCCAGCGCGGAGACGAAGAAGAAGGAAAACGGCGCCGGCTCCTCCATACCCGCCGGATCGCCGAGCCCGGACCAGGTGGCGCCGTCCCAGCGCGCGAGGTGATTGACCTCCGTCCCTCCGGCGCCGAGGAAGTCTCCGCCGGCGTGGAGCGCCGGACCGGCGACGTCGTCGTACACGCTCAGCGCGAGCACCCGCTCGTCGGTCCCGGTTCCCCCCGGCCCGCTCAGCGCGGACCACGCACCGCCGTCCCACTTCGCGACGTTGTGCACCGCAGTGCCCCCCATGAGCGTGAACCCGCCGCCGGCGTAGAGGGCGGCGCCCCCGCCGTCGTCGTAGACCGCGAGGGCCCCGACCCCCCCGGCGGTGCCGGTTCCCAGCGCCGACCATTCGGCGCCGTCCCACCGCGCGATGCTGTTCGCGGTCACGCCGCCGGCGGTGGGGAAGTCGCCGCCCGCGTAGAGGGCGGGCCCGGCGTCGTCGGCGAAGACCGCGAGTTCGAACACCGGCCCGCTCGTTCCGTTCCCCGCCGGTCCGCTGAGCGCCGACCAGCCGGAGCCGTCCCACTTCGCGATTCCGGGCGCGAACACTCCGCCGGCGGTCGCGAAATTGCCTCCGGCATAGAGAGCGGGGCCGGTCCCGTCGTCGAACACGGCGAGCGCGAACACGGCGGTATTCGTCCCCGGGTGATCGGGTCCGGGGAGCGCGGACCAGGCGGTGCCGTCCCACCTGGCGATGTGGTTGACGGTCACGCCGCCGGCGGTCGTGAAGTAGCCACCCGCGTACAGGGCCGGGCCGCTCCCGTCGTCGAATACGGCGAGCGCGGCGACCGCGCCGTCCATCCCGTTCCCCGCCGGTCCGCTGAGCGCCGACCAGCTCTCGCCGTCCCACCGCGCGACCCGATTCACGGTCGTCTCGCCCGCGCTGACGAACTCACCGCCTGCGTAGAGGTCGGATCCGCCGCCGTCGTCGTACACCGCGAGCGCGTAGACGGCTCCGAACTCGATGCCTGCGCCCGCGGCCGTGCTCAGCGCGGACCACGCTCCGTCCCAGCGCGCGATGTTGCCGGCGGCCTGCCCGCCCGCCGCCCCGAACCCGCCTCCGGCGTAGAGCGCGGAGCCGGTCCCCGGGTCGTAACCGGCGAGGGCGAGGACGGTCCCCGACACCCCCACGCCGGACGGCCCGGGGAGCGCCGACCATCCGGCGCCGTCCCACTTCGCGACGCCGTTGACGACCACGCCGCCGGCCGTGACCATCACGCCTCCCGCATAGAGGGCGGGTCCACCGCCGTCGTCGTAGACCGCCAGCTCCTCCACCGCGCCGTCGGTGCCGGTACCCGCCGGTCCGCCGAGCGCGGACCACGCGGCGCCGTCCCACAGCGCGACATTGTGCACGGTGACGCCGCCCGCCTCGGTGAAGAAGCCCCCCGCGTAGAGGGCCGGTCCGCCGCCGTCGTCGTAGGCGGCGAGCGCCCGGACCTCCCGGCCGCTGGCGACGCCGCCGATGCCGGTGCCCGCCGACCCGCTGAGCGCGGACCAGGCGGTGCCGTCCCACTTCGCGACGCCGTTGACCGTCACGCCGCCGGCGGTGATGAAGCGGCCCCCCGCGTAGAGAGCCGGTCCGCCGCCGTCGTCGTAGACGGCGAGCGCGTTGACGGTCGGAAAGGAGGGCCCGCCGACCCCGGTGCCCGCGGGCCCGCTGAGCGCGGACCAGGCGGTGCCGTCCCACTTCGCGACGCCGTTGACGACCACGCCGCCGGCGGTGTCGAACATGCCGCCGGCGTAGAGCGCCGGGCCGGAGCCGTTGTCCCAGACCGCGAGGGCGAGCACCGGCGCGTCCATCCCGTTGCCCGCCGGCCCGCTCAGCGCCGACCAACCGCTGCCGTCCCATTTCGCGATGCTGTGGGCCGCTACGCCGCCGGCCAGGCTGAAGTCGCCGGCCGCGACGAGGGCCGTACCGCCGCCGTCGTCGTAGGCGGCGAGCGCGAGCACGACCGGGTCGCCGAGGAACGCGCCGCCGCCGATCCCGTTGCCCGCCGGTCCTTCGAGCGCCGACCAGGCGACGCCGTCCCACCGCGCGACGCGGTTTGCCCCGACGGCACCGGCGGCGATGAACCCGCCCGCGGCGTAGAGCGCGGGACCGCCGCCGTCGTCGTGCACCGTCAGGGCGTAGACGCCGCCGTCCAGGTCCCTGCCTTCGAAGCCCGGAGTCCAACCGCACGGGGACGCGCCGTCGCCCGGCCCGGAGGGCTGCCGTCCGCGCGCTCGCGCGGCCGCGGGCGGGTCGTCGAGGAGAGGAGCGGAGCGATGACCGTCGACTCGCGGGCCGGGAAGCACCGCCAGCAGACCTCCGAGCGCAGCCAGGAGGAGGGGCCACGGGAAGACAGTTTTATGCTCCAACACCATTTCAATGACATCATAGCATGAGCGGTCGGCGGAACTCGCGCCGGGCGGCCGCACGGCCCGCGCGCCGGCTCGTTGCCGGGCGATCACCGCGCCGGCGGCGGCCAGCGGAGGCTTGAGCACGGCGCCCGGTGCGTCGTGCGCCGCGCTCGCGGGCCTGCTCGCCGCGGTCGCGGTCGCGGCGTCGTGGGTGCCGAGCCGGCTCAGCCGTGAGCTGGGGCCGGCACGGTCGCGCCCGCCGCCGCGCCGCCGAGGCGGGCGCGCAGCTCGGCGCGCTCGGCGCGGACGGCGGCGGCGAAACCGTCGGCGCCGTGCGCCCCTCCGAGCTGCTCCTCGAGCTGGGCGTAGGCCTGGTCGGCCTCCGCGAGCAGCTCCTGCTCGACCAGGGTCAGGGCGCGGTTGTGGAGGGCGCGGATCGCCATCGGGTGCTCCGGCCCCCCGAGCCGGGTCCAGATCGCCTGGGCGCGGCCGAAGGCCTCCTCGGCCTCGGCGAGCTCGCCGTGGTCGGCGAGCGCGAGACCGAGGTGGTTCCAGCTATTGGCCACCGCGCCGTTGTCGTCGCCGAACCGGCGGCGGCGCAGCTCGAGCAGCTCGCGGTGGCCGGCGGCGCGCTCCGCCGGATCCTCGAGCAGCGAGACCAGTTCGCTGCGAATCACCAGCGTGCGCGGCGCCTCGGCGCCGAGGGCGGCGACGTACAGCGACAGCGCCTCTTCGTAGAGCGCGCGGGCGTCGTTCGCATTGCCGGTCATGCGGCGCATCAGCGCGAGCCCGGTCAGGACGTCGGCGTAGGCGACCGGGTCGCGGTCCCGCCGCTCGCGCATCAGGACGACCGCGCGCTCGAGGGCGCGAACGCCTTCTTCGCCGTGCACCACGCTCGCCAGCGCCATCAGCGCGGCTGCCTCGACCTCGGAGTCTCCGCCAGGCGAGGCTGCGAGCACCGCGAGGCTGGCGCGCAGCTCGCGTTCGGCCTCGGCCTGGAGGCGGGAGGCGTGCAGGGAGCGGGCATAGTTGATGCGCACCGGCACGGTCGCCGGGTCGGACTCGCCGAGGCGGTCGATCTCGGCCTCGCGCGCGGCGCCGAGCAGCTCCCGCGCGCGCTCGTAGTTGCCGCGCTCGAGCCGGATGCGGCCGAGGGCGTGGCGCAGCGCGGCCTGGACCTCGGGCTGGGCGTCGAGGTCGGCGGCGCGCGCCTCGCCCTGGTCGAGAAGGGCGCCGATCGACACCGAGTCGCCGATCGCGCCGGCGTGCGGATCGGTGGCGCCGAAGGTCTCGAGCAGCAGGTCGACCACCGCTTTCGCCTTGCGCTCCTCGGCGGCGGCGTGCTCGCCGGCGCGGATCGCCCGCGCCGACTGCACGGTCGAGACCACGGCGAGCGCGGCGAGGGCCAGAACCGCCGCGGCGGCCGAGGCGACCGCCGCGCGGTGGCGGCCGACGAAGCGGCGCACCCGGTAGGCGAGCGAGTCGGGCCGCGCGCGCACCGGCTTGCCGTCGAGCCAGCGCTCGGCGTCGTCGGCCAGCTCGCCGGCGGTGGCGTAGCGCTCGTCGGGGCGCTCGCGCACCGCCCGGCCGGCGATCGCCGCGAGGTCGCGGTCGAGCGGCTCGGGCGCGGCCGGCAGCGTCGGCCCGGAGGCCGCCGCGCTCGTGGCGCGGGTGGGGAGCCGCCCGGTGAGCAGCTCGCAGAGCAGCAGGCCGAGCGCCCAGACGTCGGTCGCGGTCGTCACCGGCTCGCCGCGGAGTTGCTCGGGCGCGGCGCGGTCGGGGGTCATCGGCGCGCGCTCGGCGGCGAGGGTGGCGCCGTCGGCGGGGCGGCCGGCGAGGAGCTTGGCGATCCCGAAATCGAGCAGCCGCACGCCGGCGGTCTCGTCGACCAGGATGTTCGACGGCTTGAGGTCGCGGTGGACGATCAGGTGCGAGTGCGCGTACTGCACCGCCCGGCACAGCTTGATGAAGAGCCGCAGCCGCGCCCGGCGGCCGAGCCTCCGCTCGGTGCAGAACTCGGTGATCGGGAGCCCCTCGACGTACTGGAGGACGAGGTAGGGGCGGCCCTCCGGCGTGGCGCCGCCGTCGAGCAGCGGCACCACCGACGGATGGCTGAGCCGGGCGAGCACGTCGCGCTCGAGCCGGAAGCGGTCGAGCATGCCGGTCGCCTCGAGACCCGGGCGCAGCAGCTTGACCGCGACCTGCTGGCTGTAGGAGCCGTCGGTGCGCTCGCCGAGGTAGACCTCGCCCATGCCGCCGCGCGCCATCGGGCGCACCAGCCGGCAGGGGCCGATCCGGTACCCCGGCGGGAGCGCGGTCTCGTCCCACCGGAGCAGGTGGTCCTCGATCTCGAGCGCGCCCTCGTCGCCGCTCGAGCGCAGCATCTCGTCGACCTCGCGGCGGAGCGCGGCGCGGCCGGCGCACTCGGCGTCGAGGTAAAGCTCGCGCTCGCCCGCCGGCAGCGCCGCGGCGGCCGCGAACAGCTCCGCCAGGCGGTCCCAGTCCTCGGCTCCGAGGGCGTCGAGGCCGGCGGGGTCGAGCGGCGCGGGATCGGCGGGCACGGGCGGCTCATCCTCCCGGTCGAGCATCAGGCCTCAGGCGGTCCGGGCGCCTCCGGCGTCGGACCGTCGCCGCCGCCGTTGCCGTCGCCGCCGCCGGCGCTCGAGTCGAGCCCGCGGCGGACCTCCTTGCGCAGCCAGGCCCGGGCGGCGTCCCAGTCGCGCTGGACGGTCTTGGTCGAGACCGCGAGCGCCGCGGCGATCTCGGCCAGCGAGCGGCCGCCGAACACCCGCTGCTCGAAGATCCGCGCCGCGCGCGGCTGCGCCGCCTCCAGCCGCGAGAGCGCCTGGTCGAGCTCGATCATCTCGTCGCACGCCCGGTCGCTCAGAAACGGCGCCACCTCCTCGATCGGCACCGCGACCGCGTCGCCGCCGCGCTTGACCCGCCGCCGGGCGCGCGCGTAGTCGATCAGCACGCGGCGCATGGTGGTCGAAGCGGCGGCGAGGAAGGCCTCCCGGTCGTCGACCGTCAGCTTGCGCTGCCCGGCCAGGCGCAGGTAGGCCTCGTTGACCAGCGCCGTGGTGCCGAGCGTGTGGCCGGCGCGCTCGCCGCGCAGCCGGCGGCTGGCGAGCTGGCGCAGCTCGCGGTAGAGCAGCGCGGTCAGCCGGTCGAGCGCCCCTGCCTCGCCCCGGCGCACGCGCGCGAGGGTGTCGCCGACCGCCGCGGCCTCGCCGGCGCCCTTGCCCGCGGGCGCGGGATGTCCAACTCCGTTGCTCGTCGTCGCCATCGAAGCAGAGAGGCGGCGCAACCGACGGGAAGTGACACCCTCACGAGGGAAGCGGCAGCGTCAGCGGAAAGCGACCGGCTGATGCTAGCACTCGTGTCGGACGGGCGCAGCAGGAGGCTCCCTGGTAACATCCGCCTGTGCCTGAAGTCTCGCGCTTCTTCGGCATCGTGATCACCATGCACTTCAACGATCACCCGCCGCCCCATTTCCACGCCCGCTACGGAGGGCGAAAGGCCGTCGTCGAGATCGACTCTCTCGCGGTGCTGGCCGGAGGATTGCCCCCACGAGTCCAAGGATTCGTCACCGAATGGGGGCTGCGGCATGCGAGCGAGCTCCGCGAGAACTGGGATCGGGTGCAACGGGACGAGGCGCCGCACCCCATCGAGCCGTTGGAATAGCCACATGTTGAAAGACATCGTCGAAGCCAGGCCGCTGGGCGGCTACCGCCTCCATCTGCGGTTCGAGGACGGGGTCGAGGGGGAGGTCGACCTCGGCCGGATGCTCCGGTTCCAGGGCGTCTTCGCTCCCCTGCGTGATCCTCAGCAGTTCGCCCAGGTCTCCGTGGACCAGGACCTTGGCACCGTGGTGTGGCCCAACGGTGCCGATCTCGACCCCGATGTCCTCTACGCGGAGGTCACGGGGGTCCCGATCGACCTCCGGAAGCCGGTGGCGGTGGACTGATCCGCTGCCGGAGGTTTGGCCGGGCTGCGGCAAAGGAACTATGAGCGAGATCGGCAGGCTCGAAAGCTGGTCTACAGCGCGTGGCCTACCCCGCTATCTGGTAGCCGTATCTCACGCCGAGCTTCACAAGTACCAGGTCGTCCGCGGCGACCATGCAGGGATCGTCACTCGGCGGGCACAAGCACTTGCGGCCCAATGGGACGAGGTTTGGCGGAAGAGAAAAGCCGCAGCCGAGCTTCACTCCCGGAGAGTCGCCGCGGCCCAGGATATCGACCAGAAGAAACACCTCGCAGCGTATCGCACTCAAGAGGCCCAGGACATACTTGATCAACTTCGGGGAGTTCTCGAACGGACACTCGCCCTCAGCACCTCCTTTGACTGGGAGTCCCTGAAGGATCGAAGCCCGTACCCCGTTCCCGCGCCGGCTCGTCCGTCGCCCCCGCCTGAACCCGTTCCTCCGAAGCCGTTCCGTGAACCCCAGCCAAACGATGCCGAATTCCAGCCTCGTCGCGGCCTGGTAGATCGCCTGTTCCCCGGGCTGTTGGATGTGCTTTCGCCGTCGAGGCGCGTGGTACGTGCTGCTACCTCCGAAGCGTCGTTCCGCGCGGCATACGATCGGTGGAAGGAGGCAACGAAGAAACAGGGTGAGCAATACGTCGCGCGACGGCGCGCACATGAAGCACAGTTGCGGGCCGTGGAAAACAACCATCGCGCTGCGTTGCCGCGTTGGGAGGCAGATCGCGCGCAATACCATCACGACCAGGCGAAAGCCAATGGCCTGATTGATGCGAAGAAGACACGATACCTTCAGGGTGACCCTGAAACCGTAGTCGAATACTGTGAGATGGTACTAGCCAGGTCTGAATACCCGGACTACTTCCCTCAGGATTCTCAGGTCGAGCACCAGAGGGAGGCGCGACTCTTGATCGTTGCCCATCAGCTTCCCCCTCCCGAGAGCATACCCAAGGTCATCGAAGTGCGCTATGTGAGAACGTCCAATCAGTTCGTCGAGAAATCCATGCCGTCGGCTAAGTTCAAGGAGTTCTATGATAATCTGCTATATCAGATTACACTCCGAACAATGCATGAGCTGTTCGAGGCGGACCAGGCCGGCGCGATCGAGTCGATCGTGTTCAATGGCTACGTACATGGCAAGGACCCGGGAACGGGACATGAGATTAACCCTTGTGTGCTCTCTGTCCAAGCCACCGGCACGGAGTTTCGGAATCTGAACCTCCACGACGTAGATCCGAAGACGTGCTTCAAGAGACTTAAAGGCGTATCGAGTGTGCGACTTCACAACCTTGTGCCGATTCCACCGATCATGACCTTTGAGCGGGAGGATCGGAGATTCGTTGATGCTAGGCCGGTGGCGGACAGCATCTCTGAGGGCGACAACCTGGCTGTGATGCCTTGGGAGGATTTTGAACATCTCATCCGAGAGCTTTTTGAGAGAGAATTCTCAGTGGTTGGTGGTGAAGTCCGTGTTACTCGCTCGAGCCGGGATGCCGGCGTCGATGCAGTTGTGTTCGACCCTGACCCGCTGCGGGGTGGCAAGATCGTGATTCAAGCAAAAAGGTATACGAATACTGTCAGTGTTAGCGCCGTCAGGGACCTGTATGGTACATTGCTTAATGAAGGTGCGAACAAGGGTATCCTTGTGACGACGGCGGACTACGGGCCCGATGCCTATGATTTCGCGCGGGGTAAGTCTCTGGTGCTCATGAACGGCAGCAACCTGCTTCACCTTCTTGAGCGACACGGCAAGAGAGCGCGAATCGACCTTCAGGAGGCGAAGCGCCTGCAAGGTGGGCAAGCGGGCTGACCTCGGCACCGTGTGACGAAGGTGGCCGTCGCCGCGGAGAGCGAGACCTCTGCTCGAGACTGGATCACCGGGTATCGCCGACCCGCACCGCCCGCCGGATCGTCACCGGCTCTGCCAGCATCTGCCCGTCCGCCGGCAGGGCGTGGATCCGCCGCACCACGTCCATCCCCTCGACCACCCGCCCGAACGCCGCGAAGCCTTGCCCGTCGGGGTTGCGGCGGCCGCCGAAGTCCAGCTCCGGCTGGTCGCCCACGCAGATGAAGAACTCCGAGGAGGCGGTTCCGGGTTCGAGGCGGGCCATCGACACCGTGCCGTCGCGGTGGGCGAGGCCGGTTTCGGCGGTGGTCTCGTGGGGGATCGGGGGGAGGCGCCGGGGGTGGTCGTCGGCGAAGCCGAGGCCGCCCTGGACGACCTCGATCTTGACCGGGTTGTCGGGCTGGTTGTCCGGGGTGACGACGCGGTAGAAGGAGGCGCCGTCGAAGCGGCCCTCGTCGACGTAGCGGAGGAAGTTCGCGGCGCTGGCCGGGGCGCGGTCGGGGTAGACCTCGAGGACGATCGCGCCGAGGTCGGTCTCGAGGCGCACCCGGGAGGCCGTGGCGCGAGCGGTGGGGGGGCCGGCGCTGACTGGATCGGCGGCATCGGCGCCTGGGCGGCGGGTCGGGACGCCGGCGCAGGCGAGCGCCGCGAGGGCGAGGGCGGCCAGCACCAGCGCCGGCGCACCGCGGCTCACCCGCGCGCTGGTGCGCGCCGCCCACCGGGCGAGCCGGCCGGGTGCGCGGAAACCCCTCACGCCGCCTCCATCCCGCGCCGTCCGCCTTTCCGCCTCAGCCCGCGGCCTCGACCAGCTCTTCCGCCTTGGCCGCCCACACGAAGTCGCTCTCGGTCAGGCCGTCGATCTTGTGGGTGTAGATGGTCAGCTTGACCTTGCCCCAGGTGAAGCAGATCTCCGGATGGTGGTTCTGCTCCTCGGCCATCTCGCCCACCCGGTTGGTGAACTCGAGGGCGCCGCGGAAGTCTTTGAACCGGTAGGTCTTCTCCAGATGGTGCCCGGAGACGACCTGCCAGCCGCCGCCGAGCTGCCGGTGGAGCTTCTCGAGCTTCGCGCCCTCGAGCGGGGGCACGCCGCCCCGGCAGGGGATGCACTCCTTCTTCGCCAGTTCGCTCATCGCGACGCTGATCGTACCCGATCGCCCCGCGGCCGTCACGAGCCGCCGCCGCGCCGGCGGCGTCGCCGGGCGGGCCGACCGGCGCCGGTTTGATGGTACCCTCTGCCCGCCATGGAGACCCTCCGAAGCTACGTCTGCGGCCGCTGGCACGAGGCGGACCGCGGCTTTTCGGCCCTGGTCAACCCCTCGACCGAGGAGGAGATCGCGCGCGCCGGCAGCGACGGCGTCGACTTCGGCGCCGTGCTCGAGCATGCCCGGGGGCGCGGCGGGCCGGCGCTGCGGGCGCTGACCTTCGCCCAGCGCGGCGAGCTGCTCAAGGGGATGGCCAAGGCGCTGCGCGCGCAGCGCGACGAGCTGCTCGCGCTCTCGCGGTCCAACAACGGCGCCACCACGCCGGACGGCTCCTTCGACGTCGACGGCGGCGGCGGCACCCTCGCCTACTACGCCGCGCTCTGCCGCGGGCTCGGCGAACGGACCGTCCTCGCCGAGGGCGAGGGCGCCCAGCTCGCCCGCACCGAGGGGTTCTGGGCGCAGCACGTGCTGGTGCCGCGGCGCGGCGTGGCCGTGTGCATCAACGCGTTCAACTTCCCGGTCTGGGGCTTCGCCGAGAAGGCCGCCTGCGCGCTCGCCGCGGGCGTGCCGGTCGTCGTCAAGCCGGCGACCGCCACCGCGCTGGTCGCGGCGCGCGCGGTCGAGGCGGTGATCGCGGCCGGCGTCCTCCCCGAGGGGGCGCTGCAGATGATCGCCGGCGGCACCGGCGACCTGCTCGACCGGCTCGGGCCGCAGGACGTGCTCGCGTTCACCGGCTCGGCCTCAACGGCGCTCACCCTGCGCCGGCGCACCCAGCTCGGCGCCGCCGCGACCCGCTTCAACGTCGAGGCCGACAGCCTCAACGCCGCGGTCCTCGGGCCGGACGTCGCCGCCGCCGCGGGCGACCCGACGTTCGATCTCTTCCTGCGCGACGTCGTGCGCGAGATGACCCAGAAGACGGGACAGAAGTGCACCGCGGTGCGCCGCGTGCTCGTGCCGGCCGAGCGCCTCGGCGCGGTGCGCGACGCGCTCGCCGAGCGCCTGGGCGCGGTGGTGACCGGCAACCCGGAGGACCCGGAGGTGACGATGGGGCCGCTCGCCAGCGCGGCGCAGCTCGCCGACGCCGAGGCGGGGGTGGCGGCGCTCGCCGCCTCGGCCCGGATCGTCCTCGGCGGCGCGTGCTGCGACGGCCGCGGCGGCGAGCCCGGCCGCGGGTACTTCTTTTCCCCGACGCTGCTCGAGGCCGCCGACGGCGGCGCCGGCGGCGCGGTCCACGAGCGCGAGGTGTTCGGCCCGGTCGCGACGCTCCTCCCCTACGACGGTTCGGCCGAGGGCGCCGCGGCGGTGGTCGCGCTCGGCGGCGGCACGCTGGTCACCTCGGCCTACGGCGACGACCCCCGCTGGCTGGGCGCGTTTCTGGCCGCCGCCGGTCCGACCACCGGCCGGCTCTACGTCGGCTCGCGGGCGGCGGCGGGGGAGGCGCCGGGCTCGGGGGTCGCGCTGCCACAGGCGCTCCACGGCGGCCCCGGCCGCGCCGGCGGCGGCGAGGAGCTGGGCGGCCTGCGCGGGGTCACGCTCTACATGCAGCGGCTCGCGCTCCAGGGGAGCCGGCCGCTGGTCGAGGAGTTGGCCGGCGCCGGCCGCGAGGAGCCGCCGCCGGCCTCATGACAGACGACGCCGCCGGCCGAGAGCGGACGCTCCGCGGCTCCTGACCGGCGTTTCGGAGGGAAACGATGCTCACCCGCTACCCCCAGGAGGCGGTGCTGCGCGACGGCCGCCGGGTGCTGATCCGCCCGTTCACCGAGCGCGACACCGACGCCCTCTACGAGTTCTTCCACGGCCTCCCCGAGGCGACCCGCCGCTTCGCCTGGGACCGCATCGACGACCGCCGCCTGATCGAGCACTGGGGGCGCAACCTCGACTATGCGAAAGCGTACCCGCTGCTCGCCCTCGACGGCGGGCGGGTCGTTGCCGACGCCACCCTGCACCGGCGCGAGAACGGTCCGCTGCGCCTGGTCGGGCGGGTCAAGTGGCTGCTCGACCCCGCCTACCGCGGCGCCGGCCTGGGCACGATCCTGGTCTCGCACTTCGTCGCGATCGCCCGCGCCAACGGCCTGCGCCACCTCACCTGCATGCTGATCTCCGATCTCGAGGCGGACGCGATCGCGACGCTCCAGGGCCAGGGCTTCGAGTCGTTCACCGTCCCCGGCTACGGCGCCGACCCGGACGGCAACGCCCACGACATGACGAAGATGGTCCTGAAGCTCTAGCCCGTCCCCGGACCCGCGCCCCCTGATCACCCCCCTCGCGCTCGCCGCCGTCCTCGCCTGCTCGCTCGCCTGGGCCGGGTTCGACGTCGCGCGCAAGGCGCTCGTCCACCGGGTGCCGCCGCTGCCGCTGATGTTCCTGCTCGCGCTCGGGCAGGCGCCGCTGCTCGGCGTCTGGTGGGCGTTCGAGGGCGGCGGCTTCGGCCCCGGCTACCTGGCGCC
>Ga0302046_10004537_pt1 | contig 12358 bp, 10 predicted proteins | sample RVTome_11_FD_200261 | JGI IMG/M metagenome (GOLD analysis project Ga0302046, IMG submission 200261) | Soil microbial communities from uranium-contaminated site in the Upper Colorado River Basin, Wyoming, United States - RVT147D111 (version 2) ... | reverse complement strand
AGCATCCTCCAGATAGGAAGCTAATTCTAAAGTCCAGTACATTTTTCCTTCTTGTTAATAGCCTTATTTTATCGTGCAAAAATAGAATTTAATTAAACAAATCAAACTCTAATATCATTTTTTAAGGACCTGAACCAAATATTAATTTTCAGCCTTTCATACGGCAAAACCTTCTTTTTGTTATCTATATTGCGACGAAATTTTAAAAGTCCTCTCACAAGCATAAATGACCCTATTCGGATGAGTGAAGAAAAGATAATTTTTTCAATGACAGGCGTGGGCAAAATATATCCACCGAAAAAGCAGGTACTGAAAGACATTTACCTCAGCTTTTTTTATGGAGCTAAAATCGGTGTTTTGGGATTGAATGGTTCAGGTAAAAGCTCACTGCTTAGAATAATTGCAGGAGTGGACAAGGATTATCATGGCGAAGTTGTATTTAGTCCGGGATACACTATCGGAATGCTTGAACAGGAACCAAAATTGGATCCGAAAAAAAACGTCAGAGAGGTTGTGGAGGAGGGTGTTTCGGAAGTAGTTTCTTTGTTAAAGGAGTTTGAATCGATTAACGAGAAGTTTGCAGATCCCGCGGTGATGGAGAATCCTGATAAAATGCAAAAACTAATTGACAAGCAGGCGGAAGTTCAGGAAAAGCTTGACGCGGTTGACGCGTGGGAACTGGATAACCGGCTTGAGAAGGCAATGGATGCATTAAGAACTCCATCAGGAGAAGAAAATGTTGAACATCTTTCAGGAGGTGAAAAAAGAAGAGTGGCTTTGTGTCGACTGTTGCTTCAGGAACCTGATGTCTTGCTTCTTGATGAACCTACCAACCACCTGGATGCCGAATCTGTACTTTGGCTTGAGCAGCACTTAAAACAATACAAAGGAACTGTTATTGCTGTTACACACGATCGTTATTTTCTGGATAATGCTGCAGGATGGATCTTAGAATTGGATCGTGGTGAAGGAATTCCCTGGAAAGGTAATTACACCTCATGGTTAGAGCAGAAACAGAGTCGGCTGGAGAAAGAAGAGAAATCAGAATCCAAAAGAAGACGAACTCTGGAGCGGGAACTGGAATGGGTACGAATGTCTCCCAAAGCCCGGCAGGCTAAAGGTAAAGCCCGTTTGAATGCCTATGAAAAATTGCTCGGAGAAGAAGGAAAACAGAAGGAGGAAAAGCTTGAGTTATTCATTCCACCCGGGCAACGATTGGGAAATAAAGTTATTGAAGCAAAAAAAGTGGCGAAAGCCTTTGACGATAAGTTGTTGTTTGATGATTTGAATTTCTCACTGCCACAAGGAGGCATTGTGGGTGTTATTGGCCCAAACGGTGCCGGTAAAACTACGCTTTTTAAAATGATAACCGGAAGCGTAAAACCTGATAGCGGATCATTCGATCTTGGACCCACAGTGCAAATCGGATATGTTGATCAGGAACATGCAGAGATCGACCCCAATAAGACAGTTTGGGAAACCATCTCTGACGGGAACGATATTATCAAATTAGGAACCAGGGAGATGAACTCAAGGGCTTATGTAAGTAAATTCAATTTCACCGGCCCGGACCAGGAAAAGAAGGTGGGGGTATTATCCGGCGGCGAACGAAACAGGGTACATCTTGCCTTAACCATAAAGAAAGGAGCAAACTTGCTATTGCTTGATGAGCCTACAAATGACCTTGATGTCAATACCCTTCGCGCTTTAGAAGATGCCCTGGAGAATTTTGCCGGATGTGCGGTAATAATTAGTCACGACAGGTGGTTCCTTGACCGAATTTGCACCCACATCCTCGCTTTCGAAGGTGACTCCAAAGTGCGTTGGTTTGAAGGTAACTTCAGCGATTACGAAGAAAACAAGAAAAAGCGACTTGGTGATATTGAACCGCACAGAATTAAGTACCGTAAGCTAAAATAATCTCCTGTTCTATCCTCCCTCTTCCCTGGCATTGAAAAGCTTATTCAACCAGCCTTCTCTTTCCTTTCTTTGATTCTCCTTCTCCCATTCAGAGAAATCAAACTCTATAAATTCTGACATGTCAGGCTGCCCTGCATGAACCCAGCAGGTATACCAAAAATCACCAACCATTTTAACCGATGCCCGCATGCGCCTTTCCACCATCCCGGAAAGCATCTCATGATAAGCAGTGGCATATTCTCTTGAATAGGTCCGAACGAAAGAATTTCCCCTTTCTTCATACGTATATTTCTTGTCTGCCGGAAATTTATTACTCAATTCTTTCTCAAATCGCAAAACTGAATCAAGAGCTTGATGACCACTAATCACTGCCTTCCAGGCTTCCCGCAATGGAGATTCTATATACTCAGCTTTGCCCACAAAGAACGTATAATCCTCGAAAAATAATTCAGGCAATCGGGATTCCCAAAACCCATGAATTCCTCTCTGATTGGTTAATTGTCCATTATAGTTTTCTGTGGTATGAAGCGGAACATTGGCATCACCGATGTAATGCCCGATTTCTGCCGAGAGCTTAAGGATTCGGGCAGGATCCTTTTGCAAAAAAGCATCTTTTAGCCGATGATACATAGTAACAATATGCCATGGAACGATTCCATACTCATTGAGACTATCTGCCGGGATCTTCTCCGTAACGCGGTACCAATTCTGTTGCAAAAATTCAATAGTTGAGTCAGGATAAATATCAAGGTCGATATAATGCCTTGGCGCCTCCTCCTTAATTGCATAACGTCGCATATCCGGATTTACAGCATTGTCACTGAGGTATTTAATGTGTGCCTTATAAAACTGGTTTAAAGGAGGCGGAAGAGTAAAAACTGCAAGTTGGTTGATTCGCTGATGAGCGAAAAATCCCCATCGAAAACTACTGATGGCAGCACTGAATAAAATCAAAAAGAAAACCCCTTTTTTCATAAATATTGATGTGTTAAGGGGTTTAGGAATCTATCTGAAAGTCAGATTTTGTAAAAATCAATAAATACTGGTACATTTGCAACCTTAAAATTAATTTACGGGATAACTAATTATGGCTAACCATAAATCAGCGCTAAAAAGAATACGGCAGACCGAGAAGAAAAATACTCAAAACAAATATGAGATGAAGTCTGCCCGTACAGCAATAAAAAAGCTAAGGACAACAACAAAAAAAGACGAAGCGGAAGAATTGCTTAAGAAAGTAACCTCAATGCTTGACAAATTAGCGAAGAAGAACTTAATTCATAAAAATAAGGCTGGAAACAATAAATCTAAATTGAAGAAGTACGTCAACAGCCTTAAATAAATTCTAACTTAACTTAACAAAAACTAGCCCTGCCGGAGAAAATCCGCGGGGTTTTTTATTGTTCTTTATTGCCTTATCTATGGATAAACTGTATGAAAAACCTTACCTGGGTATTAAGACGTGGGCTGAAGAAGACCGGCCCAGAGAAAAGTTGTTGTTGAAAGGCAAAACGCACTTAAGTGATGCGGAACTTCTTGCCATTTTGCTTGGATCAGGAAGTCGAGCTTTAAGTGCAGTTGATTTGGCCAAACTTGTTCTGAACAGTACCGATAATAATCTCAATGGTCTGGCCAGGCTTTCAGTAAAAGATTTGATGAAATTTAAGGGGATCGGCGAGGCTAAAGCAATTAGCATAGTGAGCGCCCTGGAACTGGGAAGGAGGAGAAAAGAACAGGAGCCGGAGAAACTGGATCAAATTTCCTGCTCTTCGGATATTTACCGTCTTATGAAGCCGGTTCTTCTGGATTTGAACCACGAACAGTTCTGGATAATTTTACTAAACCGCAGAAATGCGGTGATGAAAAAATTCCAGGTAAGCTCCGGCGGTGTTTCCGGAACTGTTGCAGATCCTAAAATGATTTATAAGACTGCGCTGGAGTATCTTGCTTCATCGGTGATCCTTGTTCATAACCACCCGTCAGGAAATCTCAAGCCCAGCCAGTCAGACATTGCATTAACCCAGAAGCTTAAAAATGCCGGTGCATTTTTGGATCTGCCAATTCTGGATCACATTATTTTCACTGATAATGGCTATTTTAGTTTCGCAGATCAAAGCATGCTTTAGATGACCCGGAATAAGATTTTCTATTTTGTAATTCTTATTGTTGTTTTATTGATTCTCTTTAACTCCTTTGACAATGGTGAAACCAGGGAAGAATTTCTTGACAGGATTGCAACCGAGAGAGCCAATAAGGATCTCCTTTTTAAGTCGGATAAGGAATCTCCATTCAAGGATTCATTGGTCTTTACCGAATTGAAGTATTATCCTCCCGATCCTGATTATGTGATCGATGCTAAATTTACCAAAATTGCAAGTCCGCAATTGATTACACTGGCCACCAGTGATGGAGCCACCAAGAAATACAAAGAATACGGCTACGCGGAATTTGAGTTAGAGGGTCAAATGAACAAGCTGCTTCTTCTTGAAATGGAAAAACCCTTTCAGAATAAATTGTTTATACCCTTTGCTGATGAAACCAGCGCCAACCAAACCTACGGTGCAGGTCGTTACCTGGAAGCTGACAAGCCCAATGGGAACATTGTCGCACTTGATTTCAATCTTGCCTACAATCCGTATTGTGCGTATTCCGAAGAGTACAGTTGCCCATTTCCTCCTCCTGAAAACTTGCTTTCGGTAGCAATTGAAGCCGGCGAAAAGAAATATTACGAAAATTAAGATTTACGCTATCAACCAAGCCGCATAAATATCTTATTTTTGAGCCTTTAAATTTTCAATTCCACACCACCCTGATTCATGAGGATTTCCCTTAACTGGTTAAAGCAATATATCTTCCTGGAAGAAACCCCTGAACAGTTAGCAGATATTTTAACTATGACCGGACTTGAAGTAGAGGGAATAGAAATTTTCGAATCCATTAAAGGAGGATTAAAGGGACTGGTTGTGGGAGAAGTTCTTACCTGTGTTCAGCATCCGGAGGGAGACAGACTTTCATTAACCACTGTGGATATCGGTGCCGGTAAGCCCGTGCAAATTGTTTGTGGAGCGCCGAACGTAGCTAAGGGCCAAAAGGTCGTTGTAGCACCGGTTGGAACGCTGATTTATCCAATCAACGCGGAACCATTTGAAATCAAAAGAAGTAAAATCAGGGGCGAGTTTTCCGAAGGAATGATTTGTGCCGAGGATGAAATAGGTCTGGGAGCTGATCATCAGGGTGTTATTGAAATGAAAACAGATCTGCCAAATGGGTCTGAAGTCGCCCATTATTTTGAAATAGAAAATGATATTGTCTTTGAAATTGGCTTAACGCCGAACCGGGGCGATGCTACTTCACATATCGGAGTAGCTCGTGATTTAAAAGCTTTTTTGAGAAGAAAGTTGGAATGGCCATCTGTAGATCAATTTAAGGTTGAAAGAAATATTATGAATATTTCTGTAGAAATAAGAGATAAAAATGCATGTCCGAGATATTCAGGCATATCAATAACAGGAATAAACGTTCAGACGTCGCCACGGTGGCTTCAAAACAAACTTGAATCGATTGGCCTTTCCCCCATAAATAACATTGTTGATATTACCAATTATGTGTTGAATGAAACCGGTCAGCCACTCCATGCTTTTGATGCGGATAAGATTGCAAATGGCAGGGTCATCGTACAAACTCTTGCCAATGGCACTAAATTCACAACGTTGGATGAAGTAGAGCGAACCTTATCAGCAGATAACCTGATGATTTGCGATTCAAATGGCGGAATGTGTATTGCGGGCGTTTTTGGCGGGGCAGGTTCCGGAATTACAAAAGAGACTGTAAATATTTTCCTTGAATCCGCCTACTTTTCCCCGGATTCTATCCGCAAAACAAGTCAGCAGCATGGCTTGAAAACAGATGCAGCCTTCAGGTTCGAGCGGGGAACTGATCCCAATCTTACCGTTTATGCATTGAAGCGGGCAACCATGCTTATCAAGGAAATTGCCGGAGGGCAGATTTCCTCTGAAATAGTAGATGAATATCCAAGCCAAATTCCAGACCGCGAAGTTGAAATAACTTATAAAAATGTCGACAGGCTGATCGGAATAACTATTGATCGTGAAAATATTTTCTCAATTCTTGAAAGCCTTGATATCAAAATTGAAAATAAAACCCACGATGGATTTACCGCTATTGTTCCTCCCTACAGGTATGACGTAACCCGTGAAGCCGATGTTATCGAGGAAATCCTTCGAATTTATGGACTCAATAATATTAAAATACCTCCCAAAGTAAGCGCTGAATCTCTGGCGGAATTTCCCCAAAAAGATCCCATTAATATTCTTTCCCGAACCAGTAAATTACTGGCAGCAAATGGTTTCTATGAAATCCTGACTAATTCATTAACCAAGCCGGATTATGCTGAATCAGTAGATGAAATTGATACCTCCGCCAATGTGGCTATAATAAATAAGCTAAGTGAAGACCTTGGAGTAATGCGTCAAAGTTTGCTTTTCTCGGGACTGGAAGTAATGGCCTATAATATTAACAGGAGGCAAACAGATTTGAAATTTTTTGAATTTGGAAAGATTTATCACAAGAAAGCCGGGGGTTACAAGGAGAAGCAATGTATTGGATTGTTCATTACCGGGCTACGAGAGAAAGAAAACTGGATCCGCAAAGATTCCCCGGTAATCTTCCATGATATTATTGGCGCATCGCAGCTGGTTGTTGATTCATTATGTGGCGAAATCATAACTCAATCTCCATCCCGACAAAGTATTTTCTCCTTTGGATGTTCGCTTAAGGTTGGAGACAGAGATATTGGAATAGCAGGTAGGATTAATCCAAGAATTTTAAAATTGTTTGATATTTCTAAAGAAATATTTTACTCAGAATTGGATTGGGACTTGCTTTTAAAAATCTCAAATGATAATATCGTGTACGAAGAAGTGACCCGGTTTCCGGAAGTGCGAAGAGACTTATCTTTGGTTTTAGATAAAGAAGTTTCATTCGAAGAAATCCGGAGGCTGGCTCAGAAGCAGGAGACCTTCTTAATTAAAGAAATGAATGTTTTCGATTTATATGAAGGAGAAAACATTGGAAAAAATAAGAAAGCTCTGGCCATAAGCTTCATTCTTCAGGATAAGAAGAAAACTTTGACTGATAAAGTCATTGATAAAACCATGAAAAGGTTAATGAATACGTTTGAAACTGAATTAGGTGCTATAATTCGAAAATAATGAGCCAAGAAAGACTGCAAAATCAATTATTCTCCCTGGAGCGCAAAGTAAGGCTTCTGGTAGGGGAGTATAAGAAGCTAAAAGAAGAGATAATTCAGGTAAAAGGAGAAAATGACACCTTAGGCCGGACTATACTGAAAAAAGAACAACAGATAGGAGATTTTCAAAATAAGATTAATATTAGTAAAATTGTGGATTCGATAGCAGTTGATGATGTAAAAGCTGCTGAGTTGAAGAAGAATATTGATTTGTATATTAAAGAGATCGATAAGTGCATATCGCACTTGAGTAGATAAAATAATCCGAATGGAGCAACTTTCCGTTAAAATAAAAATTGCCGACAGGGAATATCCTATGAAGGTTCGACCCGAAGATGAAGAAAAAGTGCGGAATGCCGGGAAAGTCATTAACGAAAGATTGAAGAAATATAAAGAGCAATTTGGATTAGAAGATAAACAAGATTTACTGGCTATGGTAGCTTTTGATAGCCTGGTGGATTTACTAAACCTGGAAAACAACATTTCGGGAGCCGACGATGGTGTTTTGCAGAAAGTCGATGAAATAAACCAGCTTGTATCTCAGGTTCTTTAAATAATACTCCACATCAGTATAGCCCTTCACCTGGCTTTTATACATCCCGACTATCGTCAAAAATAAACGTGACGGGATTATGTCTGAAATCATGATAATTATTGCCTCCGCCGGTGCCCTTGTAGTTGGTATCGGACTTGGGTGGTTGATTTTCAGTAAGAAATTTCAACAGGAGGAAAAAAAAGCATTAGAAAAAGCCGAAATTATTATCAGGGAAGCTGAAATTAATGCAGAAACGCTTAAGAATAATAGAATTCTGGAAGCGAAGGAAAAGTTTCTCAAAATGAAAGAAGATTTTGAGGAAGAAGCCCGAAAAAGGAAGAACCTCATTCTTAGCAATGAATCCAAAATCAAACAACGGGAGGCAAGTATTTCAAAGCAGTTTGAGGATATGAAACGAAAAGAAGGAGATTTGGATCGTCAAAAGGATGAACTTAATGAACAGCTGGATATCGTTAAAAGAAGGAAAGATGAACTTGACAAATTCCATCAGCAGAAAGTGAGTATTCTTGAAAAGATTTCAAACCTGACTGCCGATCAGGCGAGAGAACAATTGATGGAATCGCTTGTGGAAGAAACTAAAGCAAAAGCCTCTTCAAAAATTAAAGAGATTGTAGACGAAGCAAAACTAACTGCTACCAAGCAGGCGAAAAAACTTGTCATTGAAACTATCCAACGAACAGCCACAGAGCATGCCATTGAAAATTGTGTTTCTGTTTTCAACATTGATAGCGATGACATTAAGGGAAAAATAATTGGCCGCGAAGGTAGAAATATCCGGGCCATTGAAGCTGCCACGGGAGTTGAGATTATCGTGGATGATACTCCTGAAGCAATAATAATTTCAGGCTTTGATCCTGTTAGGCGCGAAATCGCGAGATTATCCCTGCACAGGCTGGTTGCGGACGGAAGAATTCACCCGGCAAGAATTGAAGAGATCGTTGCTAAAACCCAGAAGAATATTGAAGAGGAGATAGTGGAAATTGGGGAACGCACCGTAATTGACCTGGGGATTCATGGATTGCATCCTGAATTAATCAAAATGGTTGGCAGAATGAGATTCCGATCATCTTATGGACAAAATTTGCTGCAACATTCCAGGGAAGTTGCGAACCTGTGTGCAATAATGGCAACCGAGCTTGGTTTGAATCCCAAGCAGGCGAAGAGAGCAGGCTTGCTTCATGATATTGGAAAGGTTTGGCCGGAAGAATCGGAAAAACCTCATGCAATTCTGGGAATGGAGATTGCCCAAAAATATAATGAACACCCTGCTATTTGTAATGCAATTGGAGCTCACCATGACGAGATCGAAATGACCACCCTGGTTTCTCCTATCATACAAGCTTGTGATGCCATTTCGGGTTCAAGGCCAGGTGCCCGAAGGGAGGTCATGGAATCTTATATAAAGAGACTAAAAGATTTGGAAGCACTTGCATTAAGCTTTGATGGTGTACATAAATGCTATGCCATTCAGGCCGGAAGAGAGTTGAGGGTTTTAGTTGATGCGGAAAACGTAAATGATCAAAAAGCGGAAATGCTTTCTTTTGAAATAAGTCAAAAGATTGAAAATGAAATGCAGTATCCCGGGCAGATAAAGGTGACAGTGATCCGGGAGAAACGGGCAGTGTCTTATGCGAAGTAGGATTTCGTTTTAGCCCGCTTAGTGATTAATGTTATTCAATAATTCCTAATGAAAAATATTTAGGACCAGATTCATTCTAATCTTTATATGATTTTTCATAGGCATAAAGCTGATTTTGATCAATAATGGCTGTTTTTGATGGGATGTTTAAAAGATCCAAGTTTTAAGTTCAACCTAATTATTTATCGCTTTTCTGAATACAGAGAGGTTACAGTTATCTTGACAGTCGTATTGATAATTGTATTCAAAAAAAATAACTAATTACAATATTTTGTTATTTTGGCATTTTATTAAATATTTTATTTCCAAACTAAATCCTCAATCCATGAAAAGAGTGAATTTACTTGTTAAAACTGCAATTGTGTTTGGACTCGTATGGCTGGCATCATGCAAAGCTGATGACATTCTTAATACCTGCACAACTTGTACTGAAACAACGACACAAGTTTCTTCAGAATATTGCGGTACCATTGTTGAAGTCCAAACTTTTGAGCAGACACTTTACAATACTTCCGGACAGGACTGGACCTGTGTCCGCAATTAGAAGTTACTTTTATGTAATTAAAGCCGGCAAATGCCGGTTTTTTTATTTATGGCCATTCCGACTCTAACATTTTCTGTTAATTCCCGTATTTTAGCTGATTAGTTTCCCCGGACCTTCATGCGGCTAATTCCTTTGACAGCCTTTATCGTTTTAATGCTGATTAATTCCATCCCTTTACGCGGACAGGCCTGGCTTGATTTATCACATCATGATTTTTTGACAAACCCGGAAACAAAACTATCAGGTGATTGGGAGTTTTATTGGAATCAATTGTTAGAGCCGGGTGATTTTAATCCGTCTTTAAGACCTGACTTCATTCATGTTCCCGGCGTGTGGAACAGGCAGGGAGATTACAAAACACTTGGCTATGGAACATACCGGTTTCAAATTAAACTTCCGCCCAATCAATTTGGATTGTCGGTTTACTTTCCAATAATAAATTCTTCCGCTAAAATATGGGTGAATGATATTCTGGTTGCCGAAACAGGGATCGTTAATTCAGACAAAAATTATTATACGCCGCAGCTAATGGGAACCGCTGTTCCTTTGCCGGATAAAGCGGAAGTGGTTACCCTGGTGGTACAGGTAGCTAACTTTACCTATTATACAAGCGGGATTCCATCCCCTCCGAGAGTTGGACGATCAAGTGCCATTTTCGACAGAAATAATCGCAATAACGGCATTGAAAATTTTTTTTCCGGCAGTTTAATTGCCATGTGCATTTATCAACTGATGCTCTTTTTTCTCAATACCCATCGAAAGCCATACCTCTTTCTGGCATTGATTTGTTTTGGTGTTGCCATCAGGGCATTGATAGTCCACGGTGGCTCATTCCTTTTGCCGAATCTATATCCTTCCGTGCATTGGGAAGTATGGAAAAAAATTGAGTTCGCCAGCGTTTATGGAATGCTAATATTATTTCCATCTTACATTTATTATCTTTTCCCAACCGCTGCCTCAAAGCGTATTCAACAGACATTCCTGGTTACGGGCATTATACTTTGCATACCGGTAATCTTTACACCCCATTATGTATATGGTATGCTGCTGGAAATCGTACACCTTTTGTTGTTGTTTGCTTTTGTCTATGCCATTTATTCGGTTATAAAAGCATGGCGTAGTGGAAATAAAGATGCACGGATAATTTGCTTTGGCATTATTGCTTCCTTTCCTTTTATTCTGATTGAAATTATTCAGAACTCGGTTTTCACTCAATACAATATTGAATTCGAATTTCTGGTGGAGGCAGGTGTACTGGTATTCCTACTATTTCAGGTATACCTTCTTGGCCGGCATTATGCACAGGCTTACCGGAGACTGGAAGTTTCAAACAGGGAACTGGAGAGAATGGTTTCAAACAGAACAATAGAACTGGTAACTTCTAACTCAGTTAAAGACCGGCTGCTGTCGGTTATGTCTCATGATGTAAAGAGTCCTTTAAATTCCTTACAGGGGATTTTAAATATATATAACAAGGGCGCGTTGCAGCGAGAAGAGTTTGATAATTTCACAAAAATTATTGAAGCTGATTTGCATAAGACAAGTTTATTGGTTGAAAACATTTTATTCTGGACCAAAAATCAGATTAAAGGCGTAGAAATTAAAATCGAAAAATTTGATCTTAGGCAGTTACTGGATGAAATTACAGGCCTCTATCAGACAATTGCCGGTAATAAAGGCATCCAACTTGGTCATAACTTAACAAATGAAACCGTCATAAATTCAGACAGAAATATTCTCTACTTCGTAATCCGTAATCTGGTAGCTAATGCCATTAAATTTTCCAGGGAGAATACTTCCGTAAGAGTAGAAGTTGATTATGAGAATGATACTATTTTGATTAGGGTTAAAGATCAAGGAGTTGGAATGAATGATGAAATTCTCAGGAATCTATGCGCCCCGGAATTAATTCTAAGTACAACTGGTACCGAAAATGAAAAAGGGACAGGACTCGGCATAGGTCTGTGTAAGGAGTATCTTGAAAAGGTTAATGGTGAAATTGTAGTGGACAGCCTTGAAGGAAAAGGCAGTACTTTTACAATTATTATCAATAAGAAAAATTAACCAAATAATTTTTTGAAAAATCCCTTTTTAGAAACTTTCTCGTGCAGTAAATCAAGAGCAGTTCTTAGTCTTACCAAAGAAGCGGAGTCCTTAATAATATATGCCTCGGCACCTAAGTCAAGCACCTCTTTTTTTACCTTGTCGTCATCTAATGTTGTATAGTAAATGACAGGAGTCTTAATTCTTTTTGATCGGAGTTCTCTCAGAAATTCGACACCGTTCTTTTGACTTTTCTCATCAAAAAAATGATCCAATACTATTGCAAACGGCTTAAGGTGGATATTTGACATCATATCCTGGGGAGTATCAAATGTCTTTACTACGTAATTCCCAAGGCTTTGCTCAAAATGTTCGCTGAGGATACGT
>Ga0302046_10004536_pt1 | contig 12358 bp, 13 predicted proteins | sample RVTome_11_FD_200261 | JGI IMG/M metagenome (GOLD analysis project Ga0302046, IMG submission 200261) | Soil microbial communities from uranium-contaminated site in the Upper Colorado River Basin, Wyoming, United States - RVT147D111 (version 2) ... | reverse complement strand
GCAATGACGCGATCGCGATCGAGCACCAGGATCGATTCGCCGCGCCGCACGCGCCCGAGGTAGTGACTGAGCCGGTTCTTCAGCTCGGAGATGTTTGCTTGCGTCGCCATGGCGTCAAGCTAGCCCCATCTAGAGGCCATCACAAGGCCATCTCCAAGGGCCTGCTCGAGCCAACCTCGCGATCGGCCAGCGGCACGCACCGCGCGCGCCGAGGCCTCGACGTCGGCCGGGCGCGCCCCGAGGGTTGCTTCGGCCGCGAGCCTGGGCGAACGTGCGGCCACCACAAGGAGGGTCTCCCCATGGCGCATCCCGTTCGTTTCGGCATCCAGACCGGGCAGCAGAACGTCACCTGGGCCGAGCTGCTCGACCTCTGGCAGAAGGCCGACGGCTGGGGCTACGACTCGCTGTGGGCGTTCGACCACTTCTACCCGATCTTCACCGGCGCCGACGGACCGTGCATGGAGGCGTGGACCATCCTCGGCGCGCTCGCGATGGGGACCAGGCGGGCGCGCATCGGCCACCTGGTGAACGGCAACACCTACCGCCACCCGTGCGTCGTCGCGAAGGCGGCGGTCACGGCCGACCACGTGAGCGGCGGCCGCCTGAACCTCGGCATCGGCGCCGGCTGGTTCGAGGACGAGCACCGGAGCTTCGGCATCGACTACAAGACCGTCCTCGGCCGCCTCGAGGCCCTCGACGAGGCCTGCCGCATCATCAAGGGCATGTTCAGCGGCGAGAAGTTCACCCTCCACGGCCGGCACTACCAGGTCACCAACGGGCTCGGGAACCCGACGCCGGTGCAGGCGGGCGGCGTGCCTATCATGATCGGCGGCGAGGGCAAGAAGATCCTGCTGCGCATCGTCGCCGAGCACGCCGACCAGTGGAACGCGATGGGCAGCCCGGAGAAGATGGCCGACCTGATCGCCACCATCGAGCGCCACGGCGACACCATCGGGCGCGACACCGGCGCGATCGAGAAGACGATCATGATGCCGCTCTGCTACACCGAGGAGAAGGCGCGGCAGGAGGCGATCACCGGACTCTTCGCCGCCATCCGCCAGACCACCCCCGAGGAGGCCCGCAAGATGACGATGGTCGGCGGCAAGCAGGAGTGCCTCGACCGGGTCGAGGCCTTCCGCAAGGCCGGGGTCACGCACTTCATCTTCATGAGCTTCGCGCCCTACAACGTCGACGAGATGCAGGCCTTCATCGAGGAGGTCGCCCCGGCGGCGCGGCGCTGAGGGCCGCGCGGCCGCGCGTGCCCGGCGGCGCCCGGCCGGCCGCGTTCCTGACGTAGATCAGCTTCCCGACCGGCGGCGGTCCTGCCGGCCGGGCCGGGGTGTGCCGTGATCGAGGACGGCGCGGCGCGCGCCTTGTCGCGCAGCGTCATGTGTGCGAAACAGTACGAGCTTCATCACACCCCACGCAGCGAGGTACCCATGGACGCCACCAAGCCGCACATCACGAGCGAAGAAGAGTCCCGTCGCGTCGCCGAGGAGGCGCGCGAGACGGAATGGGCCGGTCGCACGTTCCTGCGCGAGCTCTTCCTCGGGAACTTCCCGCTGCCGCTGGTGCACCCGTTTCCGGTCGGCGCCGAGCCGTCGCCCGGCTTCGCCGAGTTCTACGAGGCGATGCGGACCTTCATGACGGAGAAGGTCGACTCGGTCGCGATCGACGCCACCGGCGAGTACCCCGAGCACGTCGTCGACGGGCTTCGGAAGCTCGGCGCCTTCGGCATGAAGATCCCGAAGGAGTACGGCGGCCTCGGCTTCACGGTGTCCGAGTACTGCAAGGTGATGGAGATGGTCGGCAGCAGCGACGGCAACGTCTCCGCGCTGCTCTCCGCCCATCAGTCGATCGGTGTCCCGCAGCCGCTGAAGCTCTTCGGCAGCCCCGAGCTCAAGAAGAAGTACCTGCCGCGCTGCGCGGCGGGCGCGATCTCGGCCTTCGCGCTCACCGAGCCTCACGTCGGCTCCGACCCCGCGAGCCTCTCCACCACCTGCGAGCGCGACGGCGACACGTTCATCCTGAACGGCGAGAAGCTCTGGTGCACCAACGGCACGCTCGCCGAGCTGCTGGTGGTGATGGCGCGCGACCCCGAGACCAAGAAGATCAGCGCGCTCATCGTCGAGACCTCGTGGCCGGGCGTCAAGGTCGAGAACCGCTGCCGTTTCATGGGGCTGAAGGCGCTCGCCAACGGCGTCATCAGCTTCCGCGACGTGCGCGTCCCGGCCGAGAACGTCATCGGCGACGAGGGCAAGGGCCTGAAGATCGCGCTCGTCACCCTGAACACCGGGCGGCTCACCCTGCCGGCCGCCTGCGCCGGCATCGCCAAGCAGTCGCTCGAGACCATCAAGGGCTGGTCGGCTGTGCGCGTGCAGTGGGGCGTGCCGATCTGGAAGCACGAGGCGGTGGCGCACCGCATCGCCGAGATGGCGGCGACCACGTTCGCCATGGACTCGGTCGCCAAGCTCTCGAGCGCGATGGCCGACCGCGGCGGCTACGACATCCGCCTCGAGGCCGCCGCCGCCAAGGAGTGGAACACCGTCCGCGCCTGGGAGATCGCCGACCAGACGCTGCAGATCCGCGGCGGGCGCGGCTACGAGACCGAAGCGTCGCTCGCCGCGCGCGGCGAGGCGCCGATCCCGGTCGAGCGGGTGATGCGCGACTGCCGCATCAACCTCATCTTCGAGGGCTCGAGCGAGGTCATGCACCTCTTCATGGCGCGCGAGGCGGTCGACAAGCACCTCGAGGTCGCGGGCGCGATGATCGACCCCAAGAATGGCGTCGGCGCGAAGATGAAGGCGCTGCCCGCCATCCTGTCGTTCTACGCCAAGTGGTATCCGCCGCTCTGGCTCCGCGGCCTCGGCACGTTCTCGGCGTACTCCGACTGGGGGCCGCTCGCGAAGCACCTGCGCTTCATCGAGCGCAGCGCCCGCCGGCTCGCGCGCGCGAGCTTCCACGGCATGGCGATCTACCAGGCCAAGATGGAGCGCAAGCAGGGCTTCCTCTTCCGCTGCGTCGACATCGTGATGGAGCTCTTCGCGATGAGCGCCACGGTGTCGCACGCGCGGCGGCTGCGCGACATCGGCGATCCGCAGGCGGCGAAGGCCGAGGAGCTGGCGGACCTCTTCTGCCGCATGTCGTCGCGGAAGGTGAAGCGGACGTTCAAGGCGCTCTGGAGCAACGAGGACGGCCGCCTGAACAGCGTGGCGGCGAGCGTCATGAAGGGCGAGCACGACTGGCTCGGCGAGGGCCGGCTCGACCTCGGCTTCTCGGCGGAGGACTTCAAGACCCGCTTCGTGACGGCGCAAGAGGACCGGGCGCCGAAGGCGCCGGTCGCCGCGGCGTCCTGATCGAAGGGCGGCCGCCCGCGCGGCGGCCGCCGTCTACTCCACGCAGGGGGTCGGGCTCGCGAAGAGGGTGCCGGCGGCGTCGAGGCAGGCATAGGCCACGGCGCCGGTTGCGAGCGGCGCCGACGTGATGCCGCCGCTGGCGTCGACACGGAAGCCGGGCGTGGCGAGGGCGGCGCCGGTGAACGTCGCGGCCGTCAAGTCGATCCCGGTCGCGACCGTCCCGAAGCCGGGGTGCACGCGCATCAGCGCCTCGGTGACCGCGACCCCGGGAGGGGTCGAGCGAAAGGCGATGCCCTCGCGGAAGCCGCCCGGGCCCTCGGCGAGCTCGTTCAAGATGCCGATCGCGACGCTCGCCGGGCGCCGGCCGATCGCGAAGATGTTCAGGCCCGTCACCGGCAGGTCGGTCGCGGTGCCGAGGTTGCCGACGTCGATCTCGAGGCCCTGCACCGCGCCCCCCGCCATGTCGGGATGGGCGAACGCCAGTATGTTGGCGCCCCAGACCTTGCCGCTTGCGGCGTGGCCGTCCATGAGGGCGTAGAGCGCGACGGCGTCGCTCGCGGCCTCGTGGTTCTCGGTCGCGACCGTCAGCGTGAAGTGGCGGGTGCCGTCTTCCGGTACGCGCTCGGCGATGCCGAAGCCGGCCGTGATCGGCGGCGGGCCGGCCTTGGCGAGCTGGCGCGCGAGCGACCCGCCGTGCAGCTCGAGGAGCGTCGTCGCCGCGTCGAGGGCATCGCCGCCGCCGCCGCTGCCGCAGGCGTAGCCGATCGCGAGCAGCGCCAGCGCGCCCAGCATCCTTCCGCGAGGAGTCATCGCGCACCTCCGTGCAAGGGGGGACGGCGGTCGCCGTCCGTTTCTGTCGCCGTGCTCCCTCCGGAGCGTCAGTAGAGCCCGAGCATCCGCCCCGCGAGCCCCAGCACCGCCAGCACCAGGATCGGCCGGATGATCGCCTCCCCGCGGCGGACCGCGAGCCGCACGCCGAGGGCGCTCCCGAGCGCGAAGCCGAGCGAGAGCCACGCGGCCGGACCCCACGCCACCTGGCCCTGCGCGACGAACACCGGGATCGCCACCAGCGTCAGCGCGGCGTTGACGACGACCTTGATGCTGTTGGCGCGCACCAGGTCGTAGCCGGCGTAGGAGAGCGCGAAGAGCAGGGCGATCCCGACCCCGGCCTGGAAGGCGCCGCCGTAGAGGCCGATCGCGAGGAAGACGACGAAGGTCGCGACCCGCGAGTGGGCGCGCGGCACCGCGGCGGGCACGCGCGTCGTCGTGCCAAGCACGATCGGCACCAGCAGCAGCACCATCACCACCCCGAACAGGCGCTGGAACGTCGCGTCCGCCACCTGCGAGATCGCGACCGCGCCGATCCCGGCGCCGATCGCGATCGGCACCAGCACCGGCACCGCGGCGCGGAAGCCCGAGACGCCCTCGGCGCGGAAGCGCCAGGCCGCGACCGCGTTCTGCGCCAGGATGCCGATCCGGTTGGTGCCGTTGGCGACGGTCCCCGGGAGGCCGAGCAGCACGAGGAGCGGGACGGTCAGGGCCGAGGCGCCGCCCGCGAGCGTGTTCACCAGCCCCGCGACGGCTGCGCCGCCGACCAGAAGCGCCGCGTCGAGCGCGGTCACGAGGCGGCTAGCCGGGCTGGGTGGCCGCGCGTCCCGAGCGTGCGCATGCGCGAGAAGTAGACGAGAGCGTGGCGCTTTGCCAGCCGGCGCCACCCTTGCCAGCGCGCGCCGCATCGGCGAAAAGGCCGCCATGGCCGACACCCGCGACGAGGTGACCGAGGTGCGGAAGGCGCACGTCTTCGACGTCGACGCCCTGGCGGCCTACCTCGGCCGGCACCTCGAGGGCTTCCGCGGCCCGCTCGCCGTGCGCCAGTTCAAGGGCGGCCAGTCGAACCCGACGTTCCTCCTCGAGGCCGGCGGCCGGCGCTACGTGCTCCGGAAGAAGCCGCCCGGCAAGCTCCTCGCCTCGGCGCACCAGGTCGACCGCGAGTACCGCGTGATGCGCGCGCTCGCCGGCACTGGTGTCCCGGTCCCCCGCATGCACCTCCTCTGCGAGGACGACGCCGTGATCGGCGCCGCGTTCTACGTCATGGACTTCCTCGCGGGCCGCATCTTCCGCGACGCCCAGCTCCCCGACCTCGCGCCCGCAGAGCGCGCCGCGATCTACGACGACATGAACGCCGTCCTGGCGCGCCTGCATCAGGTCGACTACACGGCGGTCGGCCTCGCCGACTTCGGCCGCCCCGGCGGCTACATCCCCCGCCAGATCGCGCGCTGGACCAAGCAGTACCGCGCCGCGGAGACCGGAACGATCGCGGCGATGGAGCGCCTGATCGCGTGGCTCCCCGCGCACATCCCGGCCGGCGACGAGACCTGCATCGCCCACGGCGACTTCCGCCTCGAGAACTCGATCTTCCACCCGACCGAGCCGCGCATGATCGCCCTCATCGACTGGGAGCTCGCGACCCTCGGCCACCCCCTTGCCGACCTCGCGTACAACTGCCTCCCGTACCACATGCAGAACCCGGACCTCGGCACCCTGGTCGACGCCGACTTCGCCGCGAGCGGCATTCCGTCAGAGGAGGCCTACGTCGCCGCCTACTGCCGCCGCACCGGCCGCCCCGGCATCGGCGACTGGGGCTTCTACCTGGCGTTCTCGCTCTTCCGCCTGGCCGCGATCGTCCAGGGCGTCTACAAGCGCGCCCTCGATGGCAACGCCAGCTCGGAGACCGCGGCGGCGTACGGCGACGCGTGCGCCGCGCTGGCGGAGGGCGCGTGGAGCATGGTCGAGACGGAGAGCTGACGCGAGGTACGCGCACGGCCACGCAGAGGGCCGATGGCCGACCGCTTCCGCGACACGGGTCGATGAACAAGAGCGCGTGATGCTGAAGCTCGCCGCACGCGAACTCGCTCGCGATGAGTTCGTCGACTGGATCCAGGCGCACGCAATCCCGCGGCGATAACTCCATGCCGCCCAACGATCAGGCGCTGAGCGGCCGGCGCGATCGCCGCGTCCCGGCCCTCGTGGTGACGGCTGGGCGCCGGCCCGCTCCAGTGCTGTTGGGCGGCGAGTGCATCTTGTAGCCGGCTCAGAGTTGCCGCCGCGGCACGAGACCTCCGACGCGGCCCTGGTACTTGCGGTATTCATCACCGTAGCGCTGCATCATGAGCCCCTCCTCCTCACGAATGTAGAGGAGGTAGATCGGAACGACGTAGACGGCCAGAACGACCAGGGGCAGGAGCCGAAGGTAGACCATGCCGAGGGCGAGCCAGATCATGAACGCCCCAAGATAGAGCGGGTGGCGAATCCAGCCGTATGCCCCCCCGTCGACGATGCGCTGGCCTTCGAGGACGTAGTGGCCGCTCCCTACGCTCGGCAGCGAGAGGAAGGCCCACGCCGTCAACGCAACGGCGCCCACGGCGATGCCGGCGCCGGCCGTGGCTCCCACGACGTGGAGGGCTGACCAGGGAGCCTCTGGCGTTCCCTGTGCGGCGAGCACGTAAGTAACTGCGGCGAGGACGACGGGCTCGGGAACGGTGAGCAATTCGACCCATCCCCACCTGCTGGCGACGATAGTCGACCGGCTGCGGAGCAGAGTCCGAATGAAGCCAACGATGACCCAGCCGGTTCGCGCGAAAGCGATCACCGTGACCGTCAGGATCGCGAGCCGAACGATGACGCTAGACATCGTACCTCCGTGCACATGCCCTCCCCCTCCAGGTGGGCGGCCCAACGACCCGCGGTTGAGCGGCCGGCGGCCACCGCCACCCACATGAAGTTAGGATAGCTGCCCGCCGGTCCGCTCCAACCGCTGGATGGTCCCCTGATGCCGCTTCGCGCCCTGTCGATCACGCGCCTTCCTCCGGCGGGTGCCACCGGACCGGCGGAATCCAAGCCCGGCCCCTTCGACGGGCAAGCGCCGGCAGCAGGCTCTTCGCCCACTGCGACAGCTCAACGGTAGCGAGCTCCGAGGGCTCGACGAATCGTGCCTCGAGTGTCTCGACCTGATCGGCGCGAAGACGTCCCCCGAGGCGCCGACACTCGAATACCGTCATGACGTAGGTGCATTCGTCACCGTTCGCGTACACGACGCGGAAGTCCGGCCCGCTGAATGTTCCGCACAGCGCGGTCGGCTCCACGTGCAGTCCGGTTTCCTCCCAGACTTCCCGCACGACAGCATCCTGCGGCGGCTCGTCGGGGTCGATGGCACCGCCGGGGGCCACCCAGACTCCACCGTTGGAGTGGCGAACCAGGAGGACCCGCCCGGCGCCGTCGTACACGAGGCCGGTCACCGAAGGTACGAGCAGCAAGCTCGAACCCACGCGCGAGCGCAGCCGCTGCAGATACTCAGATATCGGCATCGCTCATGTCCCCTGATCTTCGGGCTCCGGTATCCGTCCAACGGCCGGCCGCTGAGCGGCGGCGCGAAGCGCCGTCCGCCTCCAGCGGCGTGTCAGGCGCCCATCCCTCATGGACGCCGGCCAAGCGCGAGCACCTCAGTGAGGATTGCACGGTTGTAGCCGCTGTTGAATCGGAACGACTTCCCAACCCAGACATGCACTTTCTTGCTGCGCGGTTCGGCGGCAATCCTGTCAAGGTAGGTGAGCAGGTCTTCATATACAGGAAACAGCATCCGAGGCGCACCCCAGAAACCGACGCCGACCCCAGTGCGCGCATGGTGCGCCTTCGCCGCCGCGAGAAAGGTGCCGACTTCGTTCTGGAGACGCCCGCGAACGTTGGTTGCAACGGTCGACTTCAGCTGGCGCTGCTTCTTCCACGTGCGCTTGGCCCTCACACGCCTGCGTCTCGCCATCCTCTCGTGCACCTAACGCCTGCATCAGCGGCGAGCTGAAAAGGCGCGCATTGTGCTCTTCTCTTTGCACAATGCGTGACTCTTCGGCTCGTCCTTCTGCATGCGGATGTTAGCGCGCGCCTTCTCCGGTGATGCCATTCCAATGACTCCGAATAAATTTCACGACACTGTCGTCTTCATTGCTGCCAATCACATGCTTCGCGCGGCTTCGAATATGCGGCCCTGCATTGGCGACAGCGACTGATTCTGACGCGATATCGAAAAGCTTGAGGTCATTCACCTCATCTCCGAATACGACCAACGGTCTGTCACTCAGCCCCTCCATGTCCATCAGCGTCCGAACAGCTTGCTCTTTGCTCGCCCGCTTGTCATGTACGGTCAGCCAATACCATCCTGGAGAGTAACGATTTTCAAATAGATGCATCTCCACGGCATCGATGTGCTTGCTGTCGATGTCCTCGGCTAATTCCTCCAGCTGAGGGCGAGAACCGATGGCCGTAATGCATACGACCTTTTCCGCTAAGGCCCCAGGAATGTTGTGCGTCGTTCGAAGCCGTCTGTCGTAATTCCTTTTCCTATCCTCGACATACCATCGCGCTCCAGCGTTGACGATTTCGCTGTAGTAAAGGCAATCCTCCGCCCCATTGAACGTCGAGATGAGCGGCACCTGCCCGTACTTGATCATCGTCCCATACAGCTCGCTCGCCAGATTCGAATCGATGTTGTTCACGACTCTGTGTTGACCTGACTCGAGATCTGAAATGAACGCCCCGTTGAACTCGATCACCGGAAGCTGCAGCCTGACGCCTTGCAGAATGAAGCTTATCGCTACGACGCTTCTCGCGCTCGCGACGGAAAACGCTATTCCCTCCGACAGCAGGTGCTGGAGTTCGCTTCTACTGAACTCCGACAGGGTCGCCGAGTTGCTTAACAACGTGCCATCTAGATCGGAGACGTAGAACGGACTCATCCGTTACTCACTGGGGCGCGGGTTAGCTGCCTTCTTCGACCTGCGGGCTCCCAATCTGACCCTCTTCACAGCGGGAACGCGGTGGGCGCGCGGTCGCGGCGCCGGCGATCCCTGCAGCATCCCCTCGACGCTGATGTCTTCATCAACGTCTGGCCAATGGACTCCTTGCCCCGCCCCGATCAAGCGGAAGTTGGCCCGCTCGGCAGGCGTGGCTTCCGAGAGCCGCCAGGACCATGCGAGGGGAACGCTGATGACGCGCCCGTCGGCGAGGTGCGCGATGATCTCGCTCCGAGTGACTCGCACGTCACAGATCACGGGTTCACTGGCCACCGCAGTGGTCATACCATTCCTCCAGGATTCGTTCGTGATGCCGCTCGATGAGGCGTCGGATTCGCGTCAGCTCGTGCGCGGCAAACCCGTGATTCCGCGCGAGGATCAAGGGGCTCAGCCAGAACTTGCAGGTGTTCGCGTCGCGCTCCACATGGACGTGAGGTGGCTCGCTGCAATCGAAGCTGGTGAAGAAGAACCGATACGGTCCGGGGATGCCGCCGATTCGTGGCACTCTGCACCTCCCACGCTTCCTTCGTCAGCTTCAACTGAACACCTCGGCTTGGCAGCTAACGCCTTGACGATCAGCGGCGGCCGCGAAGCGGCCGTCCGGCTGCATCGCCTTGTTGGGCGGCGTGCGCGCACGCGACGGGTCTTCGCGGGCCGTCACCATGTTGTCCGAGGAATCCGACGATCGCCTCGTTGGTTGCCGATGCGTTCTCCTCATGCATTAGGTGCGAAGCGTCAGCGATCGCGACCCGCTCGACGTTCGGCAAGAGCTCCTCGAGGCGATCGGTCAAGCCAAGGAGAAGAGCCGGGCTTCGCTCGCCTGTGACCAGCAGCGTGGGAACGCTCACACCGCGCACCTCTTCGTCCGCCAACGCCGGGAAGGGAGGCTCCGCCGTCAGCGCGCTCATGTTCTCGCGCATCTGCTGCATGCGGGCCTGAGGAAGCCGTCGGTACGACTCCCTGCCAAGCACCCAGGAAGCGAACGCCCGCAGCGCCGTCTCATCGTCGCCCTGCCGTAGTGATTCTTGGGCTGTTCTCATTGTCATTCCGAACTTCACGATAGCGAGCGCCATCCTCGGGCGTCGAAGGAGGAGCGGCAGCAGCTCCGCAGGACGCGGCGGCACGCTCACAAAGAGTGGAAGGACCGGCGGCTCCTCAAGCACGAGGCTGCGCACGACTTCGGGATGACCGATTGCGGTCAGCAGGCTGATGAAGGCACCCCACGAGTTGCCGACGAGGTGCGCAGGTGCGGCATCGATCGCGCGGAGAAACGCGACCAGATCGTCCACGTGCGGCAGCATCTGGTCGTTTTCGCCCGGCAACATGTCCCTATTGGGCCGTGCGTAGCGGCGGCTATATGCAATGGCGCGGTACGATGCGCCGATCGAGGGCAATTGGTGTTCCCAGGTACGGAGATCACTGATGCCGCCGTGGACGAAGACGACCGGCTCGCCCTCGCCCTGCTCGCGGAAGGCAAGCGGCATCCCGTTGACCGTGGCGGTCCTGGCGTCCTCGAACGTTTTGCTCGTCATCCCGCGAGTTCCACCTTCGCCCGTCGATCAATCAGTCTCATCACGCCGCCCAACAAGTATTCGACGGTTCCACGTAGCACTGCCTCCGCGTGCTATCCCGTCTGTGTATCGCCCTCGACGATAGCAGCCTCGGGAGCCGAAACCTAGAAGAACCAATGCCTTGGCGCTTCGGCGTGGGAAGAGCGGGCCTGATAGGCTGCGAGGACTCTGCTGGATAGCGCGCAAGCGCCAGATCGATGCTGTCGTTCTCGGACGGCCTCAGCGGTGTGTACCTTGAGGGTCTTGCCGGTCAGGCGATGCATGTCCGCGAGGCCAGCGTCCGGTCGGGGGTGGTGTGAAGGAGCCGGGACCTACGATCGGTCCGGAGGGGAGGGGCCGGTGGTGGCTTCTCGAAAGGGACGAGACCGGCGGGCGCGCCGGATGCGCGCCCGCCGGACCACCCATCACCCGCAGGTCGGCAGGATGCAGACGTTCGTCGGCAGCCGCACGCCCGCCGGACCCGGCAGCCCCGCCGCCGCGTTCACCGCCGGGCTCGTCGTGGCGTCGATGCAGAACACCCCGACCTGGAGCGGGTGCTCGGTGTCGGCCTCGCCCGTTCGGACGAGGGACTCGACGATGTCGCCGCCGGCATCGGTCTGGCCGAGGCACTTGCGGGTCACCATCTCGCACGCGTCGCCGTCGGCGGGGCAGTCGCTGTCGCCGAGGCAGCCGCGGAAGGTCTCGATCGCGCAGCGCTGGTCCACGGGTCCCGCCAGGCAGGTGCCCTCGCCCTCGGCGTCGACGGTGCAGATGCCGTCGCTGCAGGCGTTCGGCATCTGCTGGCCGGCACAGTAGCAGGAGAGCCCGGCGGCGGGGCCGGTGCACGCCACGGTGGGCTCGAGGGTACGGGTGCCGGTGGTCAGGTCGATCGGCACCTCGGTGTCGCCGATGTTGGCGGTCGGGTTCGGCGGGCAGTCGAAGCTGGTGTTGCCGTAGAGCGCGGTCGTACCGTGTACGGTGCACGATTGGCCGTCGCGCGGGCCGCCGACGCACACGCCGGCGGTGTCGAACCCCGGGCCGTCGCAGATCGGACACGGCATGTCCTCGGTGAGGCCGCTGTGGATCGAGACCAGGAGGTCCATGTCGCTCGCGCCGCTGCCGAGCTCGGGGACGATCGTCCCGGTGACGTCGTTGGTCACCTCGTTGGTGACGCAGATAGGAAAGCCGCCGCCCGAGATCGGAAGCGGCGCGCCGAAGAAGAAGGCGCACGTGCTCCCGGGGCAGTCGGCGTCGCTCGTGCACGTCACCTCGGTCGCGTTCACGCAGCGCCGGTTGTCGACTACGGTCGTGCTCGCGATCGGGCCGCTGATCGGGCACTCGCCGCAGCCGCCGAGGAACTCGCCCGGACAGCCGACCGCGAAGGTCAGCGAGCCGCCGGTCCCGACCTGCGCGTCGAAGTAGATCCCGCTCCACCCGGTGTCGAAGTCGGCCTCGTCGCCCTGCACGATGTACGTCACCTGCGCGGGGCAGGGGATCATCGGCGGCGCCGTGGTGGAGGTGGGCGTCGGCGTTGGCGTGGGGGTCGCGACGTCGCCCGAGCCGTTGTCGTTGTTGTCGTTGTCGCCGCACGCGCTCGCCATCGCGAGCG
>Ga0302046_10004535_pt1 | contig 12360 bp, 9 predicted proteins | sample RVTome_11_FD_200261 | JGI IMG/M metagenome (GOLD analysis project Ga0302046, IMG submission 200261) | Soil microbial communities from uranium-contaminated site in the Upper Colorado River Basin, Wyoming, United States - RVT147D111 (version 2) ... | reverse complement strand
CGACCCCGTCGTGGAAGGTCGAGAAGTCGCTGGCGCCGTCGTGGGCGTCGGTGCTCGCGACCGCCACCACCTCCGCGAAGCCGGCCGGGTAGAAGATCGTGCCGTCGCCGGTGTTGCCGGCGGCGGCGACCATGAGGAGGCCGGTCGCGGCCACCGCGGTGACGGTGTCCCGAAGGGCGGCGCTGAAGGGCGTGATCAGGCTCAGGCTCGCGACGTCGGCGCCGTTCTGGGCGGCGTACACCAGGGCCGCCATGACCTCGGAGGAGGCGGCGCGGAAGTCGTCGTTCATCGCCCGGAGCGTCATGACGCGCGCGCCGGGCGCGATCCCCGCCATCAGCAGCCCGTTGCCGGCGGTGGCGCCGAGGATGCCGGCGGTCGCGGTGCCGTGGCCCTCGCTGTCGGAGGGATCGGCGTCGGGGACGTTGGCCTCGGCGCACACCGGCAGGTCGGGATTGGTGAAGTCGAAGTGGTTGCAGGTCACGAAGTCCCAGCCCCAGGTGTCGTCGACGAAGCCGTTGCCGTCGCCGTCGGCGCCGTCGGCGACCTCGCCGGCGTTCTCCCACACCGGGCTCATGTCGGCGTGCGCGCGGTTCAGACCGGTGTCGATGAAGGCGACGACGACGCCCGTGCCGGTGGTGCGCTCCCACGCGGCCGGGGCGTGGATGCGGTGCGGCGCCCACTGCCACGTCCCCCACGCCGGGTCCTTGGGGTCGGCAGGCTCGCAGCCGGGCTCGTCGCACACCAGCAGCGGATCGTTCGGGAGCGTCGCCGCCTCGCCGAGGTGGTCGGGGTGGGCGTACACGACGCGCGGGTCGGCGGCGAAGGCCGCCGCCGCCGGGTGCGGATCGACGCCGGGCGCGAGCTCGAGGACCCAGACGTTGGCGAGCACGGTGAGCGCGGTGACGGGCGCGCCGGCGCGACGCCCGCCGCCGCTCGGCCGGCGCGCGAGACGGGCGCGGGCCGCGTCGAGGCTCGCCGCCCCGGGCGCGAACAGGCGCCGCGCCGCCCGCACGTCGAAGGCACGCACGAGCTCGTCGAGCCCGGTGTCGGGCGCAGCGCTCCGGAACGAGCCGCCGTCGAGGGTCCGAGCGACGTCGCCCGCGATCGCGGGGTCGAGCTTGACGATGATCCGCGCCGCGACCACCCCCCGCGGCACCGCGGGGGCGGGGGCCGGGAGCGCAGCCACGAGACCGAGCGCCGCGAGCGCGCCGAGACGCGTAGTGGTTCTCCGCATGTTTCCCTGCCTTCACTCTGATGGCCCCCGGCGCCCCCGGCAAGATGGGGGCTCGCGCCCGACCGGACGACTCGAAACGATACCCGCCGGCCGGGCTTCATCGCCCAAACGGGTTGACCTCCGGGCCCCGCTCGCGTAGCGAGTGTCCCGGACCCGCAGCTCCAGCACCCTCTTGGAGGACCGCCCATGATCCGAACCCGTCCCTTCCGGCTAGCGGGAGCGCTACTCGCCCTGACGCTCCTTCCGGGCGTCGCCGCCGCCGGAGAGCCGCTCGCGGCCGACCACCTCAAGTGCTTCCAGATCAAGGACGAGCTCGGAAAGACCGAGCGCCGGACGGTGCTCGCAACCGACCTCCTGCCGGCGAAGAACCCGCCCTTCGCGAGCGCCACCTGCAAGATCCGCCTGCCGGCGAGCCACCTCTGCATCGAGGCCAGCAAGACCAACGTCCTCGAGGGCGGCGCGCCCTACGACGGGCTGCCGGTCGTCGGCGCGCCGGCGCGGAAGTTCCTCTGCTACCGCATGCGCTGCCCGCGCGAGCGGGTGGAGATCGAGGCGCGTGACCAGTTCGGGGAGCGCGTGATCCAGACCAAGAAGGGCAGCTTCCTGTGCGTGCCGGCCGAGGACGCGAGCGGCGCCACGCCGACGCCGGTGGTCACGCCGACGCCGACGCTCACCGTCGTCGCGCCGACGGCCACGGCGACCCTGAATCCGACGGCCACCGCCACCGTGACCGTCACCCCGACGACGACGGCGACGATCGTCCCGCCGACCGTCACCCCGACGATCACCCCGACACCGACCGCCACCCCGACGGGGAGCCCGACGTCCCTCTTCACCCCGAGCCCGATCGTCATCCCGACGCCGATGCCGTGCGGTGGCCCGGTGTCGGGGCCGATCGGCGGCGACGCCGATCCGTGCGGCGGCGGCATCTGCCCGCTGGGTCTCGTCTGCCTCCCCGACGAGAGCACTGAGGAGTGCTCCTGCGAGGATGTCCCCTGCGGCGGGCCCGCGCCAAGCGGGGGCGTGTGCTCGGCGCTCTGCCCGACTGGCCAGCTCTGCATCTACGACGAGGGGAACTGCCGCTGCGCCCCCCTGAACGAGGCGTGCGGCGGCGACATCGTGCCCCCGGTGCTCCCGGGGCAGCCCGACGGCAACGGCGGCGGCCAGTGCAGCGGGCTCTGCATCGGCGTCGGCATGGTGTGCCTGCCCGTCAACGTCGACGGCCAGGACCTCTGCGGCTGCTTCGCCGGGGCCGGCGGCGGCGAAACGCCCGTTCAGTAGCAAGGAGACCGACCCATGACCCGCACCCGTCTCGTCCCCCTCCTCTCGGTCGCCGGCGTGCTCGCCCTCTGGCTCGCGAGCGCGCAGGCGCAGGTCGCCGCCGACCACCTCAAGTGCTTCCGCGTCGCCGACCGCACGACGCCCAACACCAGCGTCACCGCCGACGTCATCCCGGTCGACGATCCGCCGTTCGAGGATCAGAACTGCCGCATCCGCCTGCGCGGCGGCGAGTTCTGCACGGCGGTGCAGAAGACCAACGTCCGCGACCGCCACGGCGAGCCCTTCGACCTGCTGCCGATCGGCGGCGGCGCGACCGGCGACTACTTCTGCTACCGCCTGCGCTGTCCGCGCGCGCACCCCCGGAAGGGCATCCCCTTCGAGGTGCGGGATCAGTTCGGCGCGCGGACGGTGCACGTGAAGCGGCCGGACCTCATCTGCGCGCCGGCGGAGACCGGGTCCTTCAACCAGTAGCCGGAGGAGCCTCCGGATGCCCGGCCACCCGCGGAACGTCGAGCTACTGGTGAAGGACGGCGAACTCGCGCACTTCGAGCTCGTGGAGTTGCCGGCGCTGCCCGCGGCGGGGCTCGCCGAGGGCGACGTCCTGGTGCGCGTCGAGAAGTTCGGCTTCAGCGCCAACAACGTCACCTACGCGGCGCTCGGCCGCGCGCTCGACTACTTCGCGTTCTTCCCGGCGGCGCGCACCGGGTGGGGCAAGATCCCCGTCTGGGGGATGGGCGCGATCGTCGCGTCGCGCCACCCCGGGCTCGCGGTCGGGACGCGGCTCTACGGCTACCTGCCGCTCGCGCGCTTCGTCACGCTCAGGCCGGCGCGGATGACGCCGCTCGGCTTCGACGTCGACCGCGGCAGCCTCCCTGCCGTCTACAACCAGTACATCCTGACCGCCTCCGACCCCTTCTACGTGCCCGGACGCGAGGATCACATGATGATCTTCCGCCCGCTCTTCTTGACCGACTTCCTGCTCGACGACTATCTCGCCGACGGCCACGACTGGTTCGGGGCCGACACCGTCGTGGTGACGAGCGCCTCGTCGAAGACCGCGTACGGCCTGGCGTTCATGCTGGCGCGCCGCCGCGCCGCCGGCGGCGGCCGGCCGATCACGGCGGTCGGCCTGACGTCCGCCGGCAACGCGCCCTTCGTCGCGGGCCTCGGGCTCTACGACCGCGTCGTCACCTACGACGAGCTCGATGCGCTCCCCCGGACGTCCGCCGTCGCCGTCGACGTCGCCGGCAATGCCGAGGTGCTGGCACGGCTCGGCGCGCACCTCGGCGAGCGCCTGCACGCGATCGTGACCGTCGGCATGTCGCACTGGGACAAGGTGCCCGCGGGCGCCGTCGGCGGCGACTTCGCCGCCGCGGCGCCGGGCGGACCGCGGAGCGAGTTCTTCTTCGCGCCGACGTGGGCCGCCAAGCGCCAGGAGGACTGGGGACTCCCCGGCATGGTCGAGCGCATCGCGGTCGCGTGGCGCGAGTTCCTGGGCGGCGCCGACGCCCGCTGCCGCCTCCAGTACGGGAGCGGCCGCGACGCCGTGGCCGCGACCTATCGCGCCATGCTCGCGGGCGGCGCCGCGCCCGACCGCGGCCAGATCCTCTCGCTCTGGGACGACGCCTTCTGATCCGGCGGCGGCCGCGCCCCGCCTCGCGGCTCGGGCGCGGCCACCGTCGCTCTCATCCCGCCGACGGCGCGAGACGGGTGCCGCCGGCTCTGCCTCCCAGGCCGCTCACGGGGTCGGCGCGTCGCTCTTGGCCTTGAACTGCTCGGCGTCGTTGTTGAGCGCCGTGCCGTAGACCGCCTCCCAGCAGATCGGCGTCCCGGCCTCGGTGTTCGTCACCTGCACACGCACCGGCAGGGTCAAGCCCGCCGGCGGGAGCAGGTTCCCACCCGCGGCGAAGAAGAGCCCGGCGCTCTTGCCCTTGAACTGGATCTTCGCCTTGCCGGCGATGCCCTCCTTGAGCTGCGCCTTCTGGATGCCGTCGGGGGTGCCGGGCTTGTCCTTGTACTTGAACGAGGTCGACTTCGCCTCCCAGCAGTCCTTGCCGGCGCAGGAGCCGCCCGCCGGCACCGCGAGGGCGAGCAGCGGCTGGGTGCCGCCGGAGCCGTCGTAGACGCAGACGACGTAGGAGTCGCCGGCGGTCGGGTCGTCGTAGTCGGCAAGCGTCGTGGCCTCGCCCTTGTTCCACTTCCACAGGAGCTGGTCCTTGTTGTCGTCCTTGCCCTCCTTGATCTTCAGCAGCGACTTGCCGATCTCGATCGGCTCGCGACACCCGGCCAGAGGCGCCGCGCCGCAGAGCTCGAGCTGACACGTCGCCGAGCAGCCGTCGCTCGGGGCGACGTTGCCGTCGTCGCACTGCTCGTCGGAGCCGCGGGTGCCGTTGCCGCAGGCGTCGACCGCGAACGCGACCACGGCGCCGTCCCCCGACAGGCTCTTGATCCCGCCGCGGGCGGCGGCGTACACGTGCGCGTTGTCGGGACTCACCGCAACGCCCTGCGCCGCGTCCAGACCCGAGACGCCGAGCGTCTCGTCCTTCTGCACCTCCAGAAACGCGATCTGTCCGGTCGACGCATCCCGGCGGAAGACCGCGACGCCGTTGTCCTGCCGCCCGGCGGCGTACACGTACGCCCCGTCGGGGCTCACCGCCACGCTGTGCACGCCGTTCAGCCCGTCGACGCCCCCGCCGTCCCGCTCGCGCTCGACGAAGGTGAGCTTGCCGAGGTCGATGCCGCTGGTCTCGCGGCTGAACACGGCGATCGCCTTGTCGGCCAGGCCGGCGACGTAGACGCTCGCGTCATCCGGGCTGACGGCGACGCCGAACGCCGTCGCCAGGCCCTCGACGCCGCCCACGTCGTTCTGGTGGGACTCGACGAAGGTGAGCTCGCCGGTGGTGTCGTCGCGGCTGAAGACCGCGACGGAGTCGTCCACGGCCTCCGCGGCGCCGCCCGCCAGGTAGACGTTCTCGCCGTCGACGCTGACGGCGACGCCGCGCGCACGGCGGAGCCCGGTGACACCGCTCACGAGGTTGACCTCGGCCTCGATGAAGTCGAGGTCGCAGTCGGGCAGGTTGCGCTCGAACGCCACGGCCGCGTCGTCCTGCTCGCTGGCGACGTAGACGTGCTTGTCATCCCCGCTCACCGCCACGCCGTTCGGGCGGCGCATCTCGACGACGCCGCCGACGCCGTCGATCTCCGCCTCGATCCAGGTGAGCGCCCCCGTGCCGGCATCGCGCTCGAAGACCACGACCGCATCGTCCATCTCGCCGATCGCGTACACGCAGGCACCGTCGGGGGAGACCGCCACCCCCTTCGCGTTCCGTAGGCCGTCGACCGGGCCGACGCCGTCGACCTGCGCCTCGACGAAGAAGAGCTCTCCGTCGAAGACGTTGCGCTCGTAGACGAGCACGCTGTCCAGGATTTCGTTCGTGACGTAGACGTGGGCGCCGTCGGCGCTCACCGCCACCCGGGCTGCGCCCCGGGCGTCGACGCTGCTCTCGGCCTCGACGAACGCGAGACCGCCCCCGAACGCGGGCGCCGCCAGCGCCACCGCCGCGATCACGGCGCACGCGTCCATTGCTTGGTTCCCGAACCTTCGCATCGGCCTATCCTCCTTGTCGCGACCGGGCGGGCGCCCGACCGCGGCCGTTTGCGGACGCTGCCGGACACGGCAAACCGGCGCAGGCGTCCGATCCGTTGGCCCGGGCGGAAACGACGAAGGTGGGACCGGCTTTCCGCCGCGGGCGAGCGGACTATCCCGCCGCGGCGAGGGACGCGTCAAGAGAAAAGCGCGCGCTGGCGCAGCACATCATCGAGGACGAGGCGAGGCCGCCACGAGAGTTGCGCTAGAATGGCGCAGTCGCTCGCTCGCGCGGGTCGTTCATCCCGCACGGGCCGGCGACGACCGGTGGAGCCCACACTGGCCACGAGCTGCTCGGCGTACGACAGCGCCCCCGGAATCGCCTCCCCCTCGCCGGTCGGGCCGCCGGAGCGGGCATCCTCGCCGCCGGTGCCCCAGCCTTGACTCGAGCCGCTCCTTTGCCGCTAAGTGCCCCTTTCGCAGACTGCTGCGAGAACTTGAAATGCCGGATTGGCATTTCAAGACTCCGATCCCGAAGCCGAAGAAGCGCAGGAAAGCAGCCCAGACGGAAGGCGCCTGATGAAGTACTGGGTGGGCGTAACGGACAACAGCTGGTTCGAGTTCCTTAGCCGAGAAGCCCCGGACGAGGTCAACTTCTGGCAACCGAGCGGCAAGCCGCCGTTCATTCACCTCGAGCCAGGCGCGCCCTTCCTGTTCAAGCTGAAGAAGCCGTTCAACCACATCGCCGGCGGCGCCTTCTTCGTGAAGTTCTCGTCCTTGCCGATCTCGATGGTCTGGGACGTGTTCGAAAGGAAGAACGGCGCGGCCACGCGCACCGGCTTCGAGGCGATGATCCGACGCTTGACGACGGATAAGACGGCGAAAGACCCGTACGTCGGCTGCACCGTGCTGAGCGATCCATTCTTCTGGCAACCCGACCAATGGATCGATGCCGAGCCGTATTGGAAGCGCAACGTCGTCGTCGGCTCCTACTACGACTCAGAGGAGCAACCAGGGGCACGGCTGTGGAACGAGGTTCAAACCCGCCAGGCGCTGCCACTGGTGGCCGACGCTCCGGTTGCCCTCACGCAGGACCGGGACCGATACGGCAAGCCGGTTCTCGTCAGACCACGCTTGGGCCAGGGCGGCTTTCAAGTCGTCGTCACCGACGCTTACCAGCGCCGCTGCGCCATCACCGGCGAACGCACCTTGCCCGTTCTCGAGGCAGCTCACATCCTGCCCTATGCCGAACGCGGCCCGCACGATCTGCGGAACGGCCTGCTCCTACGTTCGGACTTCCACAAGCTCTTCGACACAGGACTCGTTACCATCACCCCCGACCTCGACGTCGAGGTGAGCTCGAAGATCCGCGAGCACTGGTTCAACGGCAAGGCCTACTATCGCCTGCACGGCCGGCGTCTGGCGAACCTGCCGCCCGACCCATCGCACCACCCCTCGCGAGGGTACCTGCAATGGCACAACGAGAACCGATTCCAGGCCTGATCTGACGGTTCGACTCACCGCCCCTTGAAGACCGGCTTGCGCTTCTCGACGAAGGCCTTGGTGCCCTCGGCGGCGTCCTCGGTGTGGGCCGACATCGTGCCGGCGACGGCCTCGTAGTCGAGGATCTCGTCGAGGGTGCCGGTGAGGGCCTTCAAGACGCAGCGGCGCGCGAGGTCGATGGCGACGCTCGGGCCGGCGGCGAGCTTCTTGGCGTAGGCGAGCGCCGCGGGGAGGGCCTGGCCCTCGTCGACGAGCTCGTCGACGAGGCCGGCGCGGTGCGCCGCCTCGGCGTCGAGGATGTTGCCGGTCTCGACCATCATGAGCGCGGTCGAGAGCGACGTCACCCGCGGGAGAAGCCAGGTGATGCCGCAGTCGGGCGAGAACCCGAGGCGGACCATCGCGGCACACAACCGCGCCGTCCGGTCGGCGAAGCGGCGGTCGCAGGCGAGCGCGTAGGCGAGGCCGGCGCCCATCGCCGGCCCCGCGATCGCGGCGATGACCGGCTTCTCGACCTCGACGATCATGCGCGTGAACTCCGCGAACGGCCCCGCCGGGGTCTTCCGCTGGTAGCGCTCGAGGACGGCCGCGGAGAGGCCGGGAATGCCGCGGTCGCTGCCGCCGCTCAGCCACTCGGCGTCGCCGCCCGAGCAGAAGGCGCGGCCGGCGCCCGTCAGCACGATCACCCTGACCTCGTCGCGGCGCCGGAGGCCGCGGAAGAGCTCGACCAGGTCGGTCGCGAGGTCCCAGTTGACGGCGTTCAGGCGGTCGGGGCGGTTCAGGGTGACGACGCCGACGCCGTCCTCGACGCGAAAGTGGTAGTGGTCCTTCTCGGCCATGAGCGGTCTCCTCGTCTGCTGCTAGCCTTCCTTGATGCCGCGCACGATGTCGCGCACGCGGTCGTCGTCGGCGCGGAGCTCGGGCGGGAGGTCGAGCAGCACGGTGTCGTAGACGCCGGCGGCGCGCTCCTTGAGCTTGGGGACGAGCTCGTCGTAGGTGCCGACGATCGCGAACTCCTCGAGCATGTCGTCGCTGATGAGCGCCGGCAGCTCCTGCCACTTGCCCTCGACCGAGAGCGCGTGCAGGCGCATGCCGAGGTCGCGCCAGCCGTGGAACTCGAGCACCCCGTGGTAGGTGCGGGTCGAGGCGTAGAAGGCGATGCGCTGCTTCGCCGCGAGCCGCGCCTTGGCGACCGCCTCCTCGTCCTTGCCGAGCGCCAGGAAGGGCGCGCCCACCACGTCGACGTCGGCGCGCGTGCGGCCGGCCTTGCGCGTGCCGGCCTCGATCGCCGGCAGCAGCACCTCGCGGGTACGGCGGAAGGTGGAGATCGGGTGCAGGCGCACACCGTCGCAGAGCTCGCCGATCAAACGCGCCATGTAGACGTTGACGGCGGCGAGGTAGATCGGCACGTGCGCGTGCGCGATCGGGCCCGGATTGAAGAAGGGCGACATCATCGTGAACCGGTAGTGCTCGCCCTCGAAGTACGTCGGCCGGGCGCCGTCCTGGAAGGTCGCGAACATCGCGCGCAGGCAGAGCACGTACTCGCGCAGGCGCGGGCCCGGCGCCCCCGTCCAGGGCGCGGCGTAGCGGCGCTCGTTGTGCCCCTTCACCTGCGTCCCGAGGCCGAGCTGGAAGCGGCCGCCCGAGAGCTGCTGCAGGTCCCAGGCGATCTGCGCGGTGACCATCGGGCTCCGCGGGAACGCGATCGCGACGTTGGTGCCGAGCGTGATCCGGCTGGTGTGCTCGGCGGCGATCGTGACCGGGAGATAGGGATCGTGGCCGGCCTCGGGGAAGGTGCCGCCGTCGTAGCCGAGCGCCTCGACCCGGCGCGCCGCGGCGGCGATGCCGGCGATGGTCATGGTCTCCTGCCCCTTGCCGGCGTACTGGTCGGTCTCGGGGCTCAGCATCACGGTCTCGACTTTGAGGGCCACGCGGGCGTCCTTCCGGTGCGTCTGGGCGGGGGCGCCACCGCCTCGCGAGACCGATGGCACCGCGGCTGGTTTTGGGACAAACGGTCGTTTACGTTACAACCGCTTCACCAGCAAGCCCCAGCGGCAGGAGGATGCACGCGTGACCGCCATGACCGACGAGACGAGCCTCAGCTACCTTCCCGAGGACCTGGCCGACGACGTCAAGGGCATGCTGCGCGCGCTCGCGACCGAGTCCGAGCCCGAGGACGCCCCGGTGGAGGTCGACGAGTACCTGATCCGCCACTGGTGCGAGACCCTCGAGGACGGCAACCCGCTCTACCTCGACGCCGACTACGCGCGCGCGCAGGGCTTCGACTCGATCGTGGCGCCGCCGGGCTCGGTGATGACGACGTTCGCGATGCCGCTGCGCTGGCCCTGGCCGCCGCCCGGCGCCGAGCCGGCGCGACACATCCACTACGTCGTCAAGGAGCTGCTCGAGCTGCCGGTCGGCATCATCACCGAGATCGAGGTCGAGACCGGCACGCCGCTCCAGCTCGGCGACCGCGTGCGCGTCAGCCAGCGCCTGGTCTCGATCTCGCCGTGGAAGAAGACGCGTCTCGGCGAGGGCCACTTCTGGACGATGGACCGCATCTACCGCAACCAGGAGAGCGCCCTCGTGTGCCGCGAGCGCATGACGGCGTTCGGCTACGGGCGCGCGCGCGGCGGCGGGGGCGCGGCGGCCGGCACCGGCGGCGGCTGGAGCCCGGCCGTCGAGGAGGTGATCCAGGGCGCGCGCACCGGCTACCGGCCGCCGGTGTACCCCACCCGCTGCTGGGAGGATGTCCGCGAGGGCGAGCAGCTCCCCCGCCTGGTGATGCCGATCACCTTCACCCGCTGCGTCTACCTGGCCTCGGCGACGCGCGACTTCTCGCCCCAGCACTCGAACCGCGAGTACGCCCAGCAGCGCTCGAAGACCAAGGACGTGTTCGTCAACACGCCCTTCAACCTCGGCATGGTGAGCCGCTTCGCGACCGACTGGGCGGGGCCGCAGGCGACCGTCCGGCGCATGAAGATCGCGATGCGCGGCAACGTGTGCGCCGGCGACGACATGATCCTCACCGGCACGGTCGCCCGCAAGTACGTCGACAACGGCGAGAGCCGCGTCGACCTCGCCATCACGATCGCGACGCAGGACGGCCCGATGGTCCCGTGCGAGGCGACGCTGGCGCTCCCCACGCGAGGCGGCGAGGAGAGCTAGCCGGACGCCGCCGAAGGCACGGGCGGCGTCGGGGTCAGCTCGCGGCCTCGAGCTCCTCGTCGATCACTTCCTTGAAGGCCTCGAAGGGCTGGGCGCCGGAGAGCAGGCGGCCGTTGATGAAGAAGGCCGGCGTGCCGTCGACGCCCACCTTGCCGCCCTCGTCGAGATCCTTCTGCACGTCGGCGCGATAGGTGTGCTCGGTGAGGCAGGTCTCGAACTGCGCGGCGTCGAGGCCGACCTCGCCGGCGTAGCGCTTCAGGTCGTCGGTCTGGAGAGCGGTCTGATTCTTGAAGAGGGTGTTGTGATACTCCCAGAACTTTCCCTGCGCGCCGGCGCAGTTCGCCGCCTCGGCGGCCGGGAACGCGTTGGCGTGGAAGGGCAGCGGGTAGTCGCGGAAGACGAGGCGGATCTTGTCGCCATAGGTCTCCATCACCTGGTCGACGACGACCTCGGCGCGCTGGCAGTACGGACACTCGTAGTCGGAGAAGGCGATGATGGTCACCGGCGCGTCGGCGCCGCCGCCCTTCTCGGGACCGCCCGCGGTGTCGACCTGGATGACCGGCGGCCGGAGCGCGATCGTGGTCTTGTGCTTCTCCTTGAGCTCGCCGAGGAACTCCTCGCGGCGCAGCGCCTGGCGCTGCTGCCCGAGGTACTCGAGGAGCTGCGGTCGCACCTCCTCGAGGCTCCGGCCGCCGAGCTGCGCCTGCGCCTGCTGGTAGAGCATCTCGACCTCGGTGTCGCCCGGCGTGCCGGCCTTCGCGACGACCTCCTCCTGGTAGAGAGCCTCGGGCGTCGTGCCGCGCGCCTTGGCCTCCTGCTGGAGAAGCTCGGTCGCGACGATCTGGTCGAGGCCGTTCTTGAGGACGTCGTAGCGCTCGGTCTCGACCTTGATGAGCTCGGAGCGGAGGCTCTCCTCGAGCTCGCCGCGCGTAACGACGCGGTCGCCGATGGTGGCGACCCGGTCGCCGGCGTCCTTGGCCGGGGCCGCGACCGGCGCGGGCGCGCCGCCGGCGCTGGTCGCCGTGTCGGTGCCGGCGCCCTGGCCGCCACCCTCGGTGCAGCCGGCCGCGAGCACGAGCGCGACGAGCGCGATGAAAGGTCGTGAAACGAACGTCATGGTGAACCTCCCCGTGTAAGCGGCGGAGGCTATGGTGGAGGGCGGGCCGGGTCAAGGATGGGTTGGGGGCTCGATGCTTCGTGGCGGGCGGGGTCGGCCGGCGTACGTTCGGCCTCGACCGCGGCGGTGCGGAGGGGGGGTGGGTTTGGTACGTTGTGGCGGTGCGAACGCGGGAAGCCGGAGCGTGCGACTGAATGACCGTCGGGACGGATCCGGAGTGGGGTGCGTCGCCGTGGCGGGTCGCGGTCGCCGTGCCTGCAGCTCCTCTGCCCGCGCGGCGGAGCGTCGTGGTCGTCGGGGGTGGGCTGACGGGGCTGGCGGCGGCGTGGGGGCTGGCGCGGAGTGGAATCGACGTGCGTGGGGCGCCTTCGACTGAGCGACCCCGCCGGCGACGCGCTCAGGCGCCGCGGGTCAGGGCGTGGGCGACGACGTAGCCGAAGGTCATGGCCGGGCCCATGGTGCCGCCGGCGCCGG
>Ga0302046_10004534_pt1 | contig 12364 bp, 14 predicted proteins | sample RVTome_11_FD_200261 | JGI IMG/M metagenome (GOLD analysis project Ga0302046, IMG submission 200261) | Soil microbial communities from uranium-contaminated site in the Upper Colorado River Basin, Wyoming, United States - RVT147D111 (version 2) ... | reverse complement strand
TCGTGATGACCTCGCAGATCTGGACGTTCGCGCCCAACGAGATCCGGGTGCCGGCCGGCTCCACCGTGACCTTCATCGCCACCAGCCGGGACGTCGTGCACGGCCTGCTCATCCCCCGCGCGCGGGTCAACGTGATGCTGCTGCCGGGGCAGGTCGCGAAGGTGACGACGCGCTTCGACCGGGCCGGGGAGTACCCGATGTTCTGCCACGAGTACTGCGGCATCGCGCACCACACCATGTGGGGCAAGGTGATCGTGGAGCCGACGCCATGACGGCAGTCGCGACGCACGGCCGTCTCACCGCCGCCTACCTGACGGTCGCGCTCCTGGCCCTGCTGGGCGGCGTCGTCACGGGGCTGGCCCAGGGACTGGAGCACGCGGGCATCAATGTGTATCCGGCGCTGGCGCCGGTGGTGCAGTCCTACTACCACGGCCTCAGCCTGCACGGCGTGCTGAACGTGCTGGTGTGGACGACCTTCTTCATCTGCGGCTTCCTGCCCTTCATCGCCGTGCAGGCTTTCGGCATGCCGCTGGCGGTGCCGCGGCTGGGCTGGCTCACGTTCTGGCTCATGACCGGCGGACTGCTGCTGGCCGCCGTGCCGCTCGTCGGCAACGCCGCGACGGTCATGTTCACCTTCTATCCGCCGCTGAAGGCGCACTGGGCGTTCTACGTCGGCCTCACGCTCGTGGTCGCTGGGACCTGGCTGGTGACGCTGAACCTGGCGCTCACCTGGCGCGCCTGGCGGCGCGCGCATCCCGGCGAGCGCACGCCGCTGCCGGCGTTCATGGCCCTGGTCACCTTCAGCATGTGGACGCTGGCCTCGGCGGGGCTGGCCGCACAGATGCTCTTCATGATGATCCCGTGGTCGTTGGGGCTCGTGAGCGGGACCGACGCGCTGCTGGCCCGGGTGCTCTTCTGGTTCACCGGCCACCCGATCGTCTACTTCTGGCTGCTGCCGGCCTACGTGTCCTGGTACACGCTGGTGCCGCGGCAGGCCGGGGGCCGGCTCTTCAGCGATCCCCTGGCCCGGGCCTCCTTCCTGCTCTTCCTGGTGCTGTCGACACCGCTGGGCTTCCACCACCAGTACACCGACCCCGGCATCCACGAGGGCTGGAAGCTGGTGCACGCCTTCCTGACCTTCGCGGTGTTCTTCCCGAGCCTGCTCACCTTCTTCAACGTCGTGGCCTCGCTCGAGAGCGGCGCCCGCGCGCGCGGGGGCCGAGGCTGGGTGATGTGGTTCGCCAAGCTGCCATGGGGCGACCCTTCGGTGGCCGCCCAGGTGCTAGCCATGCTCCTGTTCGCCTTCGGCGGCATCGGGGGTCTGGTCAACGCCTCGGTCAGCCTCAACCTGCTCGTGCACAACACGGCCTGGATCCCCGGCCACCTGCACCTCACCGTCGGCACCGCGGTGACGCTGTCGTTCATGGGCATCACCTACTGGCTGGTCCCCGTGCTCAGCGGCCGCGCGCTCTGGAGCCGGCGCCTGGCGCTGGCCCAGGTGTGGCTCTGGGCCGGCGGCATGGTGATCTTCTCCAACGCGCTGCACCGGCTGGGCCTCATGGGCATGCCCCGGCGCACGATGATCGGCGCGGCGGCCTACATCCAGCCCGAGTGGAAGCCGGTGCTGCCGCTGGTCGCCGTCGGCGGCACGATCCTCACGCTGAGCGCGCTGCTCTACTTCGCCAACCTGCTCCTCACGCTGCTGGCCTCGCGCGTGCCCCATCCGCACGGCGTGGCCTTCGCCGAGGCCATGTCGGGAGCGGACCACGCGCCGGCGATCTTCGACCGCCTGCGCCCGTGGCTGGTCCTGGCCGTCGTACTCGTCGCGCTGGCCTACGGGCCGTCGCTGGTCCACCTGATCGCCACGACACCGTTCGACAACCCTGGACTGCGGGTGTGGTAATGGAACGCACGTGTGATCGCCTGAGCCTGGAGCGGCTGCGCCGGCACCTCACCACCGAGGTGGTCGGCCACCACGTCTACATCTTCGACACCGTGGACTCCACGAACCACGTGCTGGCCGGACTGGCCGACCGCGGGGCCGCCGAGGGCACCGTCGTGCTGGCCGAAGCGCAAACGGCCGGGCGCGGGCGGCACGGCGCCTCGTGGTTCTCGCCAGAGGGCGCCAACCTCTACGTCTCGGTCCTCTTCCGCCCCCGCCTGGCGCCCCGTGAGCTGCCGCTGTTCGCGCCCATCGCCTCCCTGGCGCTGGCCGAGACGGTCTGGCTGGAGGGCGCACCGGCCCGTATCAAGTGGCCGAACGACGTCGTCGTGCGCGGCCGCAAGCTGGGCGGCGTCCTCGTCGAGGCGCCGGTGATCGGCGGCCGCGTCGTCCACGTGATCCTCGGCATCGGCGTGAACCTCAACGTGCAGCCTGCCGAGATGGCGGCCGCGCTCGGGCCCGCCGCGGCGGAGGCGGCCGTGTCCTTGCGCGAAGCCCTCGGCCACGAGCTCGACCGCAACGTGTTCGCCGCCGCGCTGCTGGGCCGCCTCGAAAAGTGGCACCATACCTTTGTGAGCCGCGGCCCCGAGGCCGTGCGCGTGGCCTGGCAGGCCCGTGACGCGCTGCGGGGGCACCGGATCGAGGCGCACGTGGGGGACGACGTCTGCGTGGGCCGGGGCCGCGGGATCGACCTCGACGGTAGCCTGGTCGTCGAGGACGACCGGGGCCAGGCCCGACACGTCGTCGCCGGCGCGGTCCGCATGCTGGACGCCCCGGAGTTGGATGACTGAGCCTGCGGCACTCGCCTTGCACCTCGGCGCCACGACGACGCAGCCGCCGGCGCCCCGAGCGAAGGAGACGACGTCATGAAGGCGCGCAACGTGTACGCACGAGTGAGCATCGAGGCGGACATCGATTCGCTGGAGGACTCCCGCCAGGCGACCGCTGTCGTCCTGCGCGCCCTGCGCGATCGGCTCACGTCCGAGGAAGCCGCGCAGGCGGCCGCGCAGCTGCCGCAGGAGCTCAAGCGGCTGTGGGCGAGCGGGCGCCCGGCCCTGCGCCAGCCGGTGAAGCTGCACCGGCGCGAGTTCCTCGAGCGTGTCCGCGTGGACGCGGGCCTCCGGTCGCTGAGCCAGGCCGAGATGGTGACCGACGCCGTGTTCGCCGCGCTCAAGGAGCAGCTGTCGCCCGGCGAGGCCGGCGACATCATGGCGCAGCTTCCCCGCGACCTGAAGGCCCAGTGGGCGCGGGCATGAAGCGCATCGTGTGCGCGACCGACTTCTCCGAGCGGGCCGTCGCCGCCGAGCGGCACGCCGCCCGCCTCGCCCGGGCCCTCGGCGCCGAGCTCGTTCTGGCCCACGTGGGGACCGAGGCACCGCTGTGGCGGGAAGGCTTCTACACTCCCGACGTGCGCGCCGTCTTCGAGGGGCAGCGCAAGTGGGCGGCCGACACCCTGGGTGCCAGAGCCGAGGCGCTGGCCGCCCAGGGCGTGGCGGCGCGCGTCGTCGTGCGGGTCGGCCTGCCCTGGGAAGAGATCGTGCGCCTCGCCGCCGAGGAGCACGCCGACATGATCGTGATGGGCACCCAGGGCCGCACCGGCCTCGACCGTCTGTTGCTCGGCAGCGTGGCCGAGCGTGTCATTCGCCGGGCGCCGTGCCCGGTGCTCACCGTACCCCCAGACATCCCCGAGCAGGAGTCAGCACCATGACGACAGTGAACGAGCTCATGACCAGCCACGTGGTCACGGTCGACGCCGAGGCGTCGGGCCACGACGCCGTGGCCCTGATGGTCCGCAACAAGGTCCGCCACCTGCCCGTGGTCGACCGCGCCGGCCAGCTGTGCGGTGTCGTGACCGACCGCGACCTGCGCCATCGTCTCTTCCGTCCCGAGGTGTTCCGGGCGGTCGGCACGGTGCCGGTCGACACGCTGCTCTCCGAGGTCCGGGTCCGCGACGTGATGTCGGCCCCGGTGGTCTCCGTCGGCGCTGGCGCCGAGCTGGAGGAGGCGGCCCGCGTGATGGCCGAGCGGAAGCTCGGCTCCCTCCCGGTCGTGGATCACGGCCGGATCGTCGGCATCGTCACCGAGACCGACGTGCTGCGTCGCATCGTTGGCGCCGACGCCTGCTGCGCCGACGTTCAGACGATCGTGGTGTCCTACCCATGATCGCCCGGGTGGACGTCTCCGGTCTCCCTCCCCGGCGGGTGGCCGGCCTGCGCGCCGACGCCCGGGTGACCAAGGCCCTGGCCGCGCTGCCGACCCGCGTCACCGCCGCCCGGGTGGTGTTCAGCGACGAGAACGCCGCCAAGGGCGGTCTCGACATCCGCTGCGCGGTCACCGTGAGCCTGGCCGGTCGCGGCCGCATCCACGTGGCCGACGTCGCGACGACGCCACGCCAGGCCCTCGACGGGGTCCTCGACAAGCTTGCCCGGCGCCTGGCCCGCACCCAGCAGCGAGAGCGGCAGAGCGCGCGGCGGCCAAAGAAGTATCATGTGGCCGCCCGCCTGGCGGGCAGGAGGGGGTGACGATGCGTGTGCTGCTGGCCACCGACGGCTCCGACGACGCCCGGGCGGCGGTCGCCGGGCTGACCCATTTCCCGCTGCCGGCCGGCAGCCGCCTGCGCATCGTCTCCGTCGCGAGCATTCCGGCCTCCGCCCTGGACCTGCCGACCGTGCGCGACTTCGTCGGAACGGTGCGCGCGGAGGCGCGCCGCACGGCCGAGGCGGCCCAGGGCGTGCTGGCCGCCCGGTTCCCCGACGCCGAGGTACAGGTGCTCGAGGGTGAGCCACGCCAGGCGATCCTCCGGGCGGCCGAGGAGTGGCCGGCCGATCTCGTCGTGCTCGGCGCTCGCGGGCTGGGCGCCGTCGCGGGCTTCCTGCTCGGCAGCGTGTCGCTCGCCGTGGCGCGCCACGCCCACGCGAGCGTGCTCGTGGTCAAGGGCGGCGCCCGCGGCCTGCGCGGCGCGCTGGTGGCGGTCGACGGCTCCGAGCACGCCCGCGCGGCCGCGGCGTTCCTGGCCGGCCTGCCGCTCGATCCCGCGGTCGCCGTCAAGCTCGTGGGGGTGGTCGAGGTTCCGCCCTATCCCGCCACCACCCCGGGCTTCGCCTCCGGCATGGTGCGGCAGGCCATCAAGGACATCGTGAAGGAGCGCCGCACGGCACTCGAGCAGGCGCAGGCTACCGCCGCCGCTCTCTTCGAGGGCGTGGTCAAGAAGGTCGAGCGCCAGGTGGTCACCGGCACCCCCGTCGACGCCCTGGTCGGGGCGGCCGCGACGCCGGGCGTGGATCTGGTCGTCGTCGGCGCCCGCGGGCTGGGCGCGCTCAAGCGCGTGGTCCTCGGCAGCGTCTCCGAGGGTGTGCTCCGGCACGTCGACCGGCCGGTCCTCATCGTCAAGACCGGCGGGACCGGCCACTGAGCGAGTGAGGCCGCCCCCCGTCGCGGTCATGCTCGCGGTGGCCGTGGGCCTCGCGCTCGGCGTCGGCGCCTATACGTTCGTCTACGCACGCGGCGCCTCCTATCTCACCAACGACCCTGCGGCGTGCGCCAACTGCCACGTCATGCGCGAGCAGTACGACGGCTGGATTGCCGGTAGCCACCGCGCCGCCGCCGTCTGCAACGACTGTCACACGCCGCCGGGGCTGGTGGGCAAGTACACGACCAAGGCACTCAACGGGTTCTGGCACTCGTTCGCCTTCACCACCGGGCGGTTCCACGAGCCGATCCAGATCAACGTGCGCAACCGCGGCGTGACCGAGACCGCCTGCCGGCACTGCCACGCCGCCGTCGTGGAGGCGATCGACGCCGGCCGCCATGGTGCCCGGCGCCTGGCGTGTACGGGCTGCCACGCCGCGGTGGGACATCTCTAGTGACGACCGCATGAAGCGTCCGCTCGTCGTCGTGCTGATCGCGATGCTGGCCATCCTGGCCGGGGCCGGCGGCGTCGCCCTGCTCGTGAACATCCTCGAGCGCAAGAGCGAGGCGCGGAATCCCTTCTATCGCGTCGTGGAGCTGGACGACACGGTGACCGACCCCGCGGCGTGGGGGAAGAACTTCCCGCTGCAGTACGACAGCTACCGGCGGACGGTCGACCAGGTCCGCACACGCTTCGGCGGCAGCGAGGCCGTGCCGCGCACGCCGACCGAGGCCGACCCCCGCTCGATCGTCGCCCAGTCCCGGCTGGAGGAGGACCCGCGCCTGAAGACCATGTGGGCCGGCTACGCCTTCGCGACGGATTTCCGCGAGGAGCGGGGCCACGCGTACATGCTGGACGATCAGACCTACACCGAGCGCCAGATCGTGGCCAGGCAGCCGGGCACGTGCCTCAACTGCCACGCCTCCACCTACACGGCCATGCGGCAGCTCGGCGGCGGCGATCTCGTCAAGGGCTTCGAAGCCCTGAACCGGCTGCCGTACGCCGAGGCGCGCGGACACGTGAGCCACCCGGTGGCGTGCATCGACTGCCACGCCTCCGACACGATGCAGCTCAGGGTGACCCGGCCCGCCTTCATGGAAGGCGTCCGGGCGGTGAAGGCCGCCGAGGGCGTGAAGAACTACGACGTGAACCGCGACGCCACCCGGCAGGAGATGCGCGCCTTCGTGTGCGGGCAGTGCCATGTCGAGTATTACTTCAAGGGGGCGGACAAGCGCCTGGTCTACCCGTGGTCGAAGGGCCTGAAGGTCGAGCAGATCCTGGCCTACTACGACGCCGAGCAGTTCCGGGACTGGACCCACGCCGAGACCGGCGCCCCGGCGCTCAAGGCCCAGCACCCGGAGTTCGAGATGTGGAGCCAGGGCATCCACGCTCGCTCGGGCGTGGCCTGCGCCGACTGCCACATGCCCTATGCGCGGGTGGGCGCGCTGAAGATCAGCGACCACCACGTGCGCAGCCCGCTGCTCAACGTCAACCGTGCCTGCCAGAGCTGCCACCGGTGGTCGGAGGACGAGCTGAAGGCCCGCGTGCTCATCATCCAGCAGCGGACGTACGGGCTGCGCAACCGGGCCATGGACGCGCTGACGGCCCTCATCGGCGACATCAAGGGCGCCGCCGCCGACGGCCGCTCCGAGGCGCAGCTGGCCCCCGCGCGTGACTTCCAGCGCCGGGCCCAGTTCTACCTGGACTTCGTGGAGGCCGAGAACTCCATGGGCTTCCACGCCCCCCAGGAGGCCGCCCGCATCCTGGGCGAGTCGATCGACTTCACCCGCCAGGGGCAGCTCGCGCTGCGGGAGCCACGTCCGCGCTGACGCGCGGCCCGGGCGCGTTCCTCCTGCGCCGAGTCCGTGAGCTCGTGCGCCGGCCGCCGGTGACGTGCCGGGCCGGTGCCAGCGCGGTCGAGGTGGCCCGCCTGCTCACGCGCGAGCACGTGGGCTCGGTGATCGTCGTCGACGATGCCGGAGCCGCGCTCGGCATCGTCACCGATCGCGACCTGCGGGAGAAGGTCGTGGCCGCGGCGCGGGATCCCGCCACCCCGGCCGCCGCGATCATGTCGGCGCCCCTCGTCACCACCCGGCCGGCGGCGTTCGCGTTCGATGCCACCCTGGAGATGACCCGGCGGGACATCCGTCACCTCGCCGTCGTCGACGAGGGCCGGCTGACCGGCGTCGTCTCCAGCCGCGACCTGCTCGACGAGGCGACGACCCACCCGGTGTTGCTGAGCCGCGACATTGCCCGCGCCGTCTCGCTCGACACGCTGGCCGGGCTCGCCGACCGCGTCACGGCCCTCGCGCGCGACCTCGTCGCGGCCGGCACGAGCGCCTACGACCTGGGCCAGCTCGTGGCCGAGCTGAACGACCGCCTGGTCGTGCGCGTCCTGGGGCTGACCGCGGCGGCCCTGCAGGAGGCCGGCGCCGCGCCGCCCGTCGCCTTCTGCTGGCTGACGTTCGGCAGCGAGGCGCGGCGCGAGCAGACGCTGCGGACCGACCAGGACAACGGCCTCGTCTACGCCGACCCCTCACCGGAGGTCGCGCCGGCGGCCGCGGAGTACTTCGCGCGCTTCGCGGAGGCGGCGATCCGTGGGCTCGTCACCGTCGGCTTTCCCCCCTGCCCGGGCAACATCATGGCGTCCAATCCGCTGTGGTGTCAGCCGATGGCGGCCTGGCAGCGGTACTTCCGCCGGTGCCTGGACGAGCCGGTGCCCGAGCGGGTGCTGGGGGCGGCCATTCATTTCGACGTCCGCCCGCTCGCCGGGGCGCTGGAGCTCGGCGCCGGCCTGGTCGAGCTGGTGCGGCGCGAGGCCCCGGCCCACCGGCTCTTCCTGGCCCTGCTGGCCCACGACGTCGTCGAGCGCCGCCTGCCGCTCACGCTGCTCGGCCGTCTAGCCGTCCCGCGCCGTGGTCCCGACGCCGGCATCGTGGACGTGAAGGCAGGCGGCACGATGCAGCTCGTGGGCGCCGGCCGCGTGCTGGCGCTGGAGCTGGGGCTGGCCGAGCACAACACCCTCGACCGCATCCGGGCCGCGGCGGCGCGGGGCGTCTGGCCCGACCGCCAGGCGCGCGAGATCACCGACGCCGGTCAGGTGCTGATGCGCCTGCGCCTCGTCCACCAGCTCGAGCAGCTCGCCCGCAGGCAGACGCCGGACAACCGGATCGTGTCGGCCCAGCTCTCCCGCGCCGACGCCCTCCTGTTCCGCGAAGCCCTGCGCGTCGTCGGCGGCGTGCAGCAGACGGTTCGCGGCCGCTACCCCGAGGGCCTGGGCTGACCACGATGGCGTGGTGGGTCTGGCGCCGGAGCTCGACCTCGCTCGACCGGCTCGTCGCCGAGGGCTTCGTCGCGCTCGACCTCGAGACGACGGGCCTCGACACCCGGCGCGACGCCGTCGTCTCGCTGGCCGCCATCCCCTTCGTCGACCGCCAGCCCCAGCCCGGCCTGCGCACGCTGGTGAATCCCGGGCGGCCGATCCCCGCCTCTGCCACGCGCATCCACGGCCTCGACGACGCCGCCGTCGCCGGCGGGCCGCCGATCTCCCGTGTGCTGCCCGAGCTGGCCGCCGCCTGCGACGGCCGCGTTCTCGTCGGCCACGCGATCGACTTCGACCTCGCCGTGCTGACCCGCGACGCCCGCGCCGCCGCGCTGCCGCCGCTGCGCAATCCCGCGCTCGACACCCGCGACCTCGCCCTGGCGCTCGACCGGCGCCAGCGCGAGATCACCCTGGAGGGCCTGGCCGAGCAGCTCGGGGTACCGGTAATCGACCGCCACACGGCAACGGGCGACGCGCTCACCGCCGGCCTCATCCTGCTGGCCCTCCTGCGCGAGTTCGAGGCGCAGGGGGTGCGCACGCTGGCCGAGCTCCTGCAGCTGCAGCGCGAGGCCCGCCACCGGCGGTAGCCCGGCTGCCGCCCACAACCCCGCCTGGCCCGGCTCTCCCTGGACTGAGGATTGGCGTGTTAGGCCGGGCGGCCGAACAACACGCTCGACGCGCACTTGACGACGGCCACTCTTCCGGTGATCGTGGAGGGTGCTCGTGGCGGGCGCTCCTTCCGGTGCAGCGCGAGCGGGTGCGCACCGGGTCATCGATCAGGCAACGCCCTGCCGGGTGTGACGACCTCGGCCCGCAGATCGACGAGCTGCAAGAACGTCGGCGGCCGCTTCAGGAGCGCCGTGCCCAGCGCCCTGAGTTGCCCGTCCGTCGGCCACCAGAAGTAATTCGCGTCGGCCTTGAGCCGCTCGATCTGCGCCGCTGCGGCCCCAGGGTCGACAGGACCGAGGAGATCCACTCGCTTCATCGCCAGGCGCGTCGCCGCGCTCACGTCGAGCCGTCCGTCCTCCCGTACTCCCTGTCGGAATGGAAGGATCCGCAGCACGCGGACCACATGGTGACGACCCACGTCGACCACGACCGCGAGGAGCTTCAGGTCTCGGCCGGCGCGGGCCGCGGGCAACGCCTCGCCGTCGAACCAGCGCTCGCATGTGATCGCGGGCACGCGACTGACCGTTCCGTCGTCTTCAGCGATGAACCAGCGGAGCCCGTACCCCATTTTCGACCTCGCCGTCTCGTCGCCGGCGCCTCGACTGTATCCGATTCCGTCCAGCCAGCGGGACTCGCGCCGCTTCGTCGATTTGCCTTGCTCGACCCGACACGCCCGGCTATGTTCAACCCCTCACGAACCAAAGGGGAGCCGCCAGGACATGGCCAGTGCCGCCCTGCGATCGAACCGCTCCTTCTCCTACCCCACCGCCGCGGCATCCTCCGCGCTCGCTTTCGCACTTCGCGTAGGCGAAGCCAACCCGACTGGCCCGCCCAAGCCGCGACTGCTCGACCGCGTCCGCGTCGCCATCCGCGCCAGACACTACAGCCGCCGCACCGAGAAGGCCTACGTCGCGTGGATCCGCCGCTACATCGTCTTCCACGACAAGCGCCACCCCGCCGACATGGGGGCGCCCGAGGTCACGCGCTTCCTGAGCTCCCTCGCCGTCGAGGGGAAGGTCGCCGCGTCCACGCAGAACCAGGCGTTGAGCGCGCTGCTCTTCCTGTACCGGGAGGTCCTGGACGTCGATCTCCCGTGGATGGACGAGATCGTCCGCGCCAAGCGCCCGCAGCGCCTGCCCGTCGTCCTGAACCAGGACGAGGTGCGGGCCGTGCTGCGCCGGCTCGAAGGCACGCCGCGACTCATGGCGTTCCTACTCTATGGGGCCGGGTTCCGGCTCCTCGAGTGCTGCCGCCTCCGCGTCCAGGACGTGGATTTCGGGACGAACCGGATCGTCGTGCGTAGCGGCAAGGGTGACAAGGACCGCGTGACGATGCTGCCAGCCGTCGTGAAGCCGCACCTCGCCCGGCACCTGGAGCGCGTGCGTACGCAGCATCGCTCCGACCTCGAGCTCGGCGCCGGCTGGGTGGAACTGCCGACCGCCCTCGCCCGCAAGTACCCGAATGCCGGCCGAGAATGGGTGTGGCAGTGGGTCTTCCCGGCGACGCGCATGTATGTCGACCGGCTCACGGGCGAGCATCGCCGCCATCATCTGCACGAGTCGGTCGTGCAGCGCGCGGTGAAGCAGGCGGTGTGGCGCGCCCGGATCGCCAAGCGGGCCGGCCCCCACACGCTGCGCCACTCCTTCGCCACGCACTTGCTCGAGGACGGGCGCGACATCCGGACCGTCCAGGAACTCCTGGGTCACCGCGACGTGTCGACGACGCAGATCTATACCCACGTCCTGAACCGTGGCCCGTCCGGCGTGCGCAGCCCGCTGGACGGGATGCTGGATGCATGATATCCGCGCCGTTCCGACCAGGATATCCAACGCGCTACACGGCGGCGCCTCGCTGGATAGCACCGCCGGGCGGCGCGGGCGAAGAACCGGTTACTAACCAGTCTCTTATTTAGGCTACACTCGCCAGCGAATCGTGATATGAAGGCGGCATGCGAATCGACGGACGAACGCTGTCGCACGAGACCTCCGAAACGATTCGGCACCTGGCGGTGCGACGGGTCAAGGACGGCGAAGCGCCGAGTAGCGTCATCAAGAGCTACGGGCTGTGTCGCACGACGATCTACAAGTGGATGACGGCGGAACGGCGGGGTGGAGCCGCGGCGCTCACGGCGCGGAAACACCCGGGGCGGAAGCCCGCCCTGGCGCCGCGCCAGAAGCTCCAGGTCCGGGGCTGGATCAATGGCAAGGACCCGCGGCAGTACGGCTTCGATTTTGGTCTGTGGACGCGGCAGATTGTGGGGGCGCTCATCGCGCAGAAGTTCGGCGTGCGGCTGGGCGTGACCGCGGTCGGGCGCCTGCTCGCCGAGTTGGACATCACGCCGCAGAAACCCTTACGGCGCGCCTACGAGCGCGATCCCGCGGCGATCAAGCGCTGGACCACGACGGTGTTTCCCCGCCTGCGCGCCCGGGCCAAGCGCGTCGGGGCGAAGATCTTCTTCCTCGATGAGGCTGGGGTCCGCTCCGATCAAGTGCTCGGGCGCACCTGGGGCCTGCGGGGACAGACGCCGGAGATCCCCACGAGCGGTCGGCGCCAGAGTGTGAGCGCGATCTCCGCCGTCAACGCGCGCGGCGAATTCTGGTACGAGATCTATACGGAGCGGCTCAACGCCCTGCGGTTCGTCGAGTTGCTGACGCACTTCATGCGCGCTCGAAAGAGCCCCGTGTTCCTCGTCCTCGACGGCCACCCCGCGCACACCGCCAAAGTGGTCGCGCAATACGTCCAGCGGCTCGCCGGTCGCCTTGAGTTGCATTTCCTGCCGGGCTACGCGCCCGAGTTGAACCCCGACGAGTTCGTGTGGAATCACCTCAAGCGCCAAGGTGTCAGCAAGACCCCGCTGCGGAAGGATGAATCGCTCCGCAGCCGCGTCCAGTCGGACCTGGCGAACATTCACGCGCGCCCGGCCCTGGTCCGCTCATTCTTTTATGCGCCAAGTGTCGCCTATACTAGGGACTGAGTAGTAAGTAGCCGAAACCCTTGAGCTGCCGCAACGCGAACCGGACAG
>Ga0302046_10004533_pt1 | contig 12366 bp, 13 predicted proteins | sample RVTome_11_FD_200261 | JGI IMG/M metagenome (GOLD analysis project Ga0302046, IMG submission 200261) | Soil microbial communities from uranium-contaminated site in the Upper Colorado River Basin, Wyoming, United States - RVT147D111 (version 2) ... | reverse complement strand
TAGGTTGCAGGGCCAGGCCGTTGACCACTTCGCGGTGGCCGGGCTGATAGGTGGGCGGGAAGGCCAGACCATGCGTTTGCTGGCCGCCGGTGTCAAACGTCGTCCCGTCCGGCCATAAGCGCACCAAATTCATAGCGATTTGGTTATTGCCCATCGCCAGAATGCGCCCGTCGGGTTGCAGAGCCAGCGCTTTGCCTTGGTTAAAGCCGCTCAAATCGAGTGAGGCAATACCGTCGCCATCGAAAGTTGTATCCGGGGCGCCGTTGGGCAGCAGACGATGGAGGGCATATTGTCGGTTACCGCCAGCCAGAGGGGTATGCCAGCCCAACGTTAGCATTTTACCGTCCGGCTGGAGGGCCAGATCCCACAGCTCTTTGGCGGGAAGGGTCAGTTTGCCGCCGGAGCCAAAGGTCCCATCGAGATCACCGTTTGACTTAAAGCGGGCGATAAAGCTTTTTTTGGGAGAGTCAGAAAAGGCGTGGCCGGCTACGATAATTTTGCCATCGGCCTGAACCGCCACCGCCGTAGCTTCTTCTTCATCGCCAAAGCCGGTGGTGAGCTTGCCATCACCACTGAAACCCCCGTCACCGTTGCTGTTATCGTCCAGCGTGCCGTCGGTCTCCAGGCGGGCAACCGCAAAATCATGGTTGTTCCCAATATATGAGGCGCCGACCACCACCAGTTTCCCATTGGACTGTAGGACTATGTCGTGGGCGAATTCACTGATGTCGAACGAAATTTTCACCTTGCCATCACCGCCACCAAAGGTGTTGTCGAGTATGCCGCCGGTGGTGTAACGGGCCACCGCAAAGTCAGTATAACTAAGACTACCACCGTAAGCACTTCCGGCGGCAACAATCTTGCCATCGGGTTGAATCAGAACCTTCTCGGCCACATCGCTATCGTTGGAAAAGTCAGTCAGGACAAAACCTCCATTGCCAAAGGTTGGGTCTAATTGACCGCTGTGGGTCAAACGCATCAGCAAAAAGTTACTGGCGGCGTTGCCTATAGAAGTGGTGTTGTGCCCGGCCACCACGATTCTCCCGTCCGCCTGAACGGCCACATCATAGGGTGTGATAGCCTCCATGCCGGTGGGGGCCGGAATAGTGACCCGGCCGTCGCCGCCGAGCGTACTGTCCGGTTGCCCGTTGGGCAGATAGCGCAGAACATCCACCGACGTTCCCCCCGGATAACCCACGATCACCATCTTGCCATCCGGCTGGATGACCATGCGCGACCATTCAATGAAGAGGCAGTAACAATGCCATCCGAGCTAAAGCCAACAAATGTTTGGTCCACATCGCCCGGAGCGGCCAGCGCCACTGGGAAGAACGAGTAAAGGAGGGTTAGCAGGGCCAGCATGAGCGCACTGCGCCGCCATTGTTTCAGTCTATTTGTATCTTGGTTTATAGTAGAAATGATTTTCACAATAGTTCTCCTAAAATTCAAAAATTTATTTAGGCAGGTCAGCCAGATCAGGCTGCACCGGCTTGGGGTGGCGCATTTGCGCCTTCACCCATTGTTTAGCCGCCACAACCAGGCGGCGCAGGAGTTGGTCTAAATATCTGGCTCGCTGCTGACGAGCGGCCTTGGCCAGCCGCCAGGTTTCAGCCTCGCGCAGCCGGTCCTGATGTTTATCTTCATGTAGGTCTAAAAATGAATCTGGGTGCAACATTATCTTGATTCCCTTCTACAGCCCCCGAACCGGCGCAATTCCGCATCCAGCGCGCCTAAGAAATCACCGGCCACGGCGATCACTTCGGTTCGCCGCTCTTTGCTGGGCGGGGACATCATCAAACCGAACTGATCGAACCAGGCGTGGGCTAACTGGGTGGCCGTGGGAGGCTCCGCACTCTGCGCGTAGCGGGCTAACAGCGGGGCCGCCTGGCCGCGCAGAAAGTATTCATCAAACAACGAGGCTACCCAGCGCGGATGTCTTTCGCTGAATTTTTGATAGGCGCTGGAGACCGCCAGGGACAGCCTCAGACGGCGGAGCCAGCCCTGAAATTTGGTTTCTTGAGTGATCCGCCCCGGCAAAAAACGGAGCAGATCTGTTTTGATTAATCGTTTTGGAAACATCTGTGTATTTTTCCCCAAAGTATGACCTGCCTTAAGACAAGGGCGGCCCCCATGGGCCGCCCCGAGTTGTGGCTGGTGTCGCCAGTTAGCCTCACGAGGCCCGGATGGCCAGCACCTCCAGGTATTCCGACTGGACCTGGGTCACCCCATTCCTGGATTGATTGTGGGTCGACCAGAGCTGCGCCAACTCCTGGAACAACGCGGTCTGACCTTTTTCATCCAGTGCCCCGAAAGCCTTGTACGTCGGGCCGTAGTAGCGGCGGAAGACCTCCACAACCTCGGACGCAGTAAAGGGGAAGTGGAAGGTGATGGAGCGCCGGGTGAGTTGCAGATCAGCCACGCTGCCGTTGAACCGCTCGCGTACAGTGGCCTCATCGCCCCATAGCAGCGGGGAGGGCATACCGGGAGCCGGTGGCACGTATTTGCCCACAATTTTGAGCATCTGGCCGATAAAACCGCCCGGCGTCCAATTGGCCATAGCGATACGCCCACCGGGCCGGCAGGTGCGGGCCAATTCCGCCGCAACAACATCAGGCTGGGGGGTAAACATAGCCCCGAACATGGTCATGATGGTATCAAATGAGGCGTTGTCATAGGGCAGCGCCTCGGCGTCGTTCTCGTCAAACTGGATGGGCAGCCCCTCGGCTTTGGCCTTAGCCCGGCCCTGTTCCAGCAGGTTGGGGGCAATATCCTGGCCGGTGACGCTGGCCCCGCTTCGGGCCGCCGGGAGGGTCAGGTTGCCGGTACCGCAAGCCACGTCCAAGACCCGTTCGCCGGGTCGCAGGTTGAGCCGGCCCACAAACTCCGCCGCGCCCAGGGAATAAGTTTCGGCAATCTGCCCAAAGTCGCCGGCCATCCAGGTGGCCTTGAGTTTGGCTTTGAGGGCTTCCATTTCGGAAGTTAAAGTGATCATATTCGTTTGTTCCTTTCCTTATTTAATGGGTATTTGAGTTTTTGACTCAATTTGTTTTACACCTCAACTATAACCTAGCAGCGTACCCTAAACGTCGCTCCGAGCATACCAAAAACGTACCACAGAGGTTTGGGCGAATTGTTTTCTTGTTGGTAACTGTTCAGCCTGAGCAGTTACCTCTTTTTAAGGTACACAAAGTGCGAAATCTAGGCTTAGTTGGCCAGCGCCACAGTCACGGGAACCGGGTTGCGGATGATATCCAGAACGGGAGAGGTTTTCTGGACATAGTTGCACAGCTCCTCAATCTTCTCCCGGGGAGCATTGCTCTTCACCCGGTAGGTCAGGCGGATGCTTTCGTAGCCAGGACGCACCTCTTCCGACAGGCCCAGGAAGCCGCGCAGGTCCACATCCCCTTCCAGCTCGAAGCTCAGGCTCTCGACGGTAATGCCCTGAGCGGCGGCATTGTAGACAAAGCCAACAGCCAGGCAGGAAGCAAGGGCGTGTAGAACACGGCTTCAACAGCATTTGGGCCGGCGTTATTGCCGAGTAGTACAGGCGGTTCATCCCCGTTGCTACGCCGGGACTTCGCAATTCAGGGCGGCCAGAGCGGTAGCCCATTCGGCCTCGTCTCGTGATTTGCGGGCGCGGAAGTTAATACCCACGGTGCCATAGTTAGCCGCGCTGCTCGATTGGGGCGCGCCGCTAAAGACATCGGCTCGCCAGGTGATCTCGAAATCCACAAAACCGGCCATAACCACCGCCTGCTCCAACTCTGCTTCCAGCAGAGCGCCGGCAATTCAGCCAGTCCACAGGTCTATCTTGCGTTTGGCACTGTCTGGCATGGCCTTCTGGACCAGGATGTCGCCAAGCTGCAGGCGACCGCTCGGCTTGAGCACCCGTGCCATTTCAGCCAGGGCAGCGGCCTTGTCCGGCATCAAGTTAAGCACCCCGTTAGAGATGACCACATCGGCCCAACTATCGGGCACAGGCAGGGCCTCGGCGTAACCTTCGCGGAACTCGACGTTGGCCAGCTTGGCTTCAGCGGCGGCCTGGCGAGCCTTGTTCAGCATGGCCGGGGTCATGTCCACCCCGATCACCTGGCCGGTCGGGCCGCCCATTTTGGCGGCGATCAGGCTGTCAATCCCGGCTCCGCTGCCCACATCCACCACCCGTTCGCCGGGTTTCAGTTTCCCCAGGCTGAAGGGGTTGCCGGTGCCGGCGAAGGACTCGATGGACGTTTCGGGGATACCAACCAGCCATTCCTCCGCATAACCCAACATGCGCGCCAGGGGGCGACCCGTGTGAAAGTGAAAGCCCTGCTGGGGATGCAAGGCCACCTCGGCGTATTCATCCTGAATGGCACGGCGCAGATCAACCAGGTTTAGATCTAACGTTTCAACGACGATATTGTTCATAGTTTCCCCCACCTGATAGGTAGTTGACATAGTTGATTCTCCTTTTTTGGCGTATGGCTCATCTGCAGACCTGCCAGGTACGCTTCGCGAAAACCTGGCAGGTCTGTGGTGGTACCTAGAAGCTCACCGTGGACGCGCCGGAGGCCAGGTATTCGACCACGTTGGCGGCAGTTACAATCTTGGCCCCTTCGATCAGGTCGGCCTGGGTGATGCCACGAGGATTGGTGCAGGCGCCACAGGCCCAAATCTGGCCGCCGTTGGCCACAAAGGATTGGAGTACTTCTTTGAGCGGCGGAAAGCCGTCCTTGCGGATGTCGTCGGCGTAGCCTTTCGTCGCCAGCCAGACCCCTTCGATGGTCAGAAAGACAATGGCCTCTTGATCGGCTGTGGCGGCCACATTGCCGACGATGAACGGCAGGATAGCCCGTTCCGGGTCCTCTTTGCCGTGGGTGGTGTTGACTAAAATTTTGTGGGTCATGATAATTTTGTCCTTTCTTTTAATTTATTGGAGATTGGAGGTAACTGCTCAGGCATGTCATTTCGACCCGCGAAGCGGGAGAAATCCCTAATGCCTATGTATCGCTCCTGGGATTTTTCGGCCTACGGCCTCGAAATGACATGAGGGCTGAGTAGTTACGATTGCAGATTAGTAATTGGAGATTAGCAATCTCTAATTACTCAAGCAGGTCACTTTTTAAGAATATAGAAACGGGTGCGTTGGGCATCTTCTTCAACCGTGTGGAGCAGTTCGTTGCCGGTCAGCCGGCTCCAGGCCGGTACGCCCAGGCGCGCCGCAGGGTCATCCGACCGCACTTCGAGCACGCGGCCGCTTTCCATATCGCGGATCGTCGTCTTGATGAGCGGCGTCAGGGTGGCGCAGGCCAGCCCCGGCGCGTCCAGGATGGCATCGGCCTGTGGTATCGCTCCGTAGTCTGTCATATTCATTACCTCTTTTCTCACCGTGGAAATGTATCCACATAATTTGAACTGTATTCAACAATTCAATTGAATTATTGAGTATATTCTAACGTACTCATCTCCCAAAAATCTTACTCCGACCTTACCTGGGCAAATAAAAACCTCCCCAAAATTCTGAACTTTGGAGAGGTTTTTTGACAACCGTATGACCAATTACGCTTTACGTTTCATTTGGATCTACTGAATCTGGTTAGCTACATCTTACCCTGCACCAAGCCGCGCCAAGATTTGCGAAGCTTCGAACTGGGCGGCTTGGGCCAGCTCAACATCACCCGGCGCGCCGTGGGCTAGCCGGAGTTGAGCGACGGCGGCCAGGCAGCGGGCGGCTTCGTAGTCATAGTTTGCCTGGCGAAAACCCTCGTAAGCCTCGACATAACGGGTCAGGGCGGTTTCGATCTCGCCGCGGGCTGCAGCCAGTTCAGCCTGGGTCTGGCTGCTCATGGCCAACCAGGTGCGGCTGGTATGCTGGCTGGCCGCCTCAGCCAATTGGCGACAGAAGGTCTCGGCGGCGGCCAGGTCGCCCTGGGCCACCCGGACGCTCACCGCCGCCGGCAGCAGTAGTGCGTCACAGGTGGCGCAATGTCCATGCCGGGCGCTCATCAGCAGACCCAGGTCAAGCGCCCGGTCGGCGGCAGCCAGATCATTGGCAGCCAGACGATTGCGGGTCATGGTGGCGTACAAGCGGGCCAGACAGTGCGCCCGCATGAGGGCATGTTCGGCGGCCAACACCCCCTCTTCCAGCGTCGCCAGACCTGCGGCCAGTTGGCCGGCCGCCGTTTGCAGCAGGCCCAATCGCTGGCAAGCCAGCGCCTCGCCAGAGGCCGCGCCAATCTCTCGGTAGAGGCTGATCGACTCCCGCAGTGCCGCCTCGGCCTCGGCCCAGCGCCCGGCCTGAAATTCAAGCGCCCCATTGAAACATTGGCACAGGGCAATGGCGCGGGGTGCGCTCATCCGCCGCGCCTGGGCCAGGGTGGCGCTGACCGTCTGCTTGACTTCCTCGTAGCCCTTATCACCGTACAGGTGATACTCCCACAGTCAGAGATGCACGTCAAAAGCTTCGGTCACATCGAGGTTAGGACCAACCAGCGCCGAACGCCGCTCCTCAAAGTAGAGGCCCTGCCGCCACTCACCCAGGGAGTGACAGGCCAAGGCCAGCATCTCAAAGGCGCGAGCGATGGCGACGGTATCGTTCAACTGCTCGGCAATGGCCAGGCTGCGTTGGGCCACGTTAAAGGCTTCTCGGTACTCGTTGCGATGCCAGTGCAACTGGGCTACGTTATAAAGTACATGCGCGTAATCAGCCGCACGCTCCGCATCATGCTCATCTATCTCGGCTAGAGCGGCGGATAGGTGCGCTTCTGCAGCGGTGGTATTGCCGGCAGTGATCAGGGCCATGACCGCGCCCCGATGGAGACGAGCGCGGTCGTGGGGGGCAGGCTGCCAGCTCCCTCTCTCGCCCTCTCCTCCCTTGGGGACCAAGGCCAGGGCTTGTTCGAAGCGGGCTACAGCGGCCGGCGTGTCGGCCAGGATGATACCCCACCAGCCGAGCGGCTCGAGAATGGCCCAACGGCGGGCCGGGTCGGCCAGGCCCAACTCATCCATCAAGGCCAGCGCCCGCTCGAAATAGCCAATGGCGACCTCGAAGGCATAGACGTTGGCCGCTTTGCCCCCGGCCTGAAGCAGATAGGGCAAGGCGCGGTCACGGCGGTCGCTCAATTCGAGGTGGAAAGCCAGGACCTCGATATAAGGGGCCAGACCCTCGGTACGCTGAGTGTAGAGCGCCTCGATGGCTTCGGCGACCTGAGTGTGGAGCCTGGCTCGTCGGGGGCGACTGAGCGACTCGTACAATACCTGGCGGATAAGCGCGTGCCGGAAGCAATACGCGCTGGCCGTTTCTTCAAGCAAATGACCGGTCAGGGCGGCATCGAGGGCATCGAGCAGCTCGCCGTCGGGCAGGGCGGCCACCCCTCGGAGGACCTCAAAGTCAAACTCACGCCCGATGACAGTGGCGACAGTCAGGGCAGCCTCCACTGGCGGACCGAGACGGGTCACTCGCTCCCGCAACAGCCAACTGAGGCTGGCTGGCACACGCAGGGTCGCGCCCGGTCGTAAACGCCACTGCCCCTGGTCTTCTTCCACGTCGGCGTGCTCTGGTTGAGAGGCCGATACCAGGGAGCGGGTGATTTCCTCGACAAAGAAGGGATTGCCCTCGGCGATTTCGAACACGGTTTTGACCAGGGTGGGCGCTGCTTCGCCGCCCAAGATATGGGCCACGATACGGCCGACGGCGCTCTCTGATAGTGGGGAGAGGGGCAAAGTTTCGCTCAGACGCTCACGGTAGAGGGCGTTGAGCAGGGCATTAAAGGGAGAGGTAATAGCATCGGTTACTTCGGCGCGGCAGGTAGCCAACAGAATCACGGGAGCGGTCCGGGTTTGCCGAGCCAGGTAACGGAATAGACGCAGACTGGTTTCGTCAGCCGCGTGGAGATCATCCACCAGCAAGACAACGGGCGCACGCCTGGCCAGACTGGTCAGAAAAGTTACGGTGGTGTTGGACAAGGCCCAATGTTCTTGCTGTGGATCGCTAGAGCCGAGGCGTTTGAAGTGGGTGATAGGATTTTGCCCGGCTGAAGCGTCGGAAGGGTCATGCTCAGAGGGTTGATGGCGTTCAGCCAGGTAGCGGTCGAAGGCTTCAATGAAAGGTTGATAGGGCAACTGACCTTCCTGTTCGTAGGCTGCGCCAAGGAGGGTGGTCATGCCCGCCGAAGCAGCGAGGCGCAGGGCCTCGTAAGCCAGCCGGGTTTTACCCACCCCGGCATCGCCGGTCAACAGAATAGTTTGGCCGCGACCGCGCCAGGCCAGATGCATTTGAACGCGTAGCGTTTCGAGGTCGGTCTCACGTCCAACCAAGGGGGCGCTTCGTTCAATTTCTAAAGTGATGGGGGTTGGAGGCAGCCAAGAAGGTATCTCCGACGCTGGTCTGTCCTTGTCAGCAGCAGAGAGGGGGAGCGGGGTAAGTTCTCCGTTGAGGATTTGGGTATAGAGGGTGACGGTTTCCGTTTCTGGCGATGCCTCAAGCTCGGCGGCCAAGGCATTTACACAGGCTTGGTATTGGCGGAGAGCGTCGTGGCGGCGACCGGTTAGAGCGTAGGTACGCATCAATTCCCGGTGCGCCATTTCGTCGGCCGGGTCTTTAGCCAGGAGTGGGGTCAGGAGGGCGATAGCGGCGTTATAGTCGCGCCGGTCGCGCCGATGGGTAGCCAGAGCCAGGCTGGCTTCGCGGTGGAGGCGGCGCAGCGCCTCACGCGGGGCGAGCGTCCACTCGGCGTACAGTTCGTCCGGCAGCAGGTCGCCCTGGTAGAGGACCAGCGCCTGTTCGAGATTCGCGATTTGTTGTTCGAGAGGGGCGGTCGGCAATGCCGAACACAGTCGCTCGAACTCCTGGGCATCCACCCAGACGGAGGGTTGAAGGCTCAGCACGCCATCCTCAAAGGCAAAGATGGCGTTGGCTGTGCCGGGACCAAGCGTTGTCTCGAGAGTCTGGCGCAGGGCGTGGAGGGTGCGGTAGAGGTTGTTAGCCCCGGCGGCAAAGTCGGCTTCCGGCCAGAGAAAATCTATGGCCTGATCTTTGACCAGGCGCCGCTCCAGGGCCAGGCGCTGGAGAAGCGCAGCCGCCTTCCGCCGAGACCAGTCAGCCGCATGCAAGACCCGCTCGCCCCGAGCCACTTCAAAGCGGCCCAACAGAAAGAGGCGAAGAAGTGGCGATGTTGAAGCTGACATAAATGGCTGTACCCCCATAGACTTCTTGTTTTCATTTTACCCGTAATCAACCGCCTTGTCTAGCAGCCTGTCGGAGAGAAAAATTTACCCGAATATTTTTCGGTTTTTGCAGCTTTTTCGATGCTAAAACCTATAATTTCGCTCCAAAAATGACGTTTGTCAGCGTTTTGACGAATAATTTTCGGTGCGAGTTGGGTTCTCCGACAGGCTGCTAGGGGGTGAAGAGTCTCCTACGAGCATCCGGTGGAGATGCTTCGACCCCTTGGGGATCTCAGCATGATATTTTCACGCTTCGCGTCGTTGCTGAACCCCGGTTCGGTCGCACTCCTATGACTATCGCACGACGAGAGGCAGATACACCCGGTACCCAGCCGGCGCGGGAGCCGGGGTGCCCACGGGCGTGGCGGTGGGCGGTGGCGTGGGGGTAGTCGGTAGCGTCGGCGTGGACGTAGGCGTAGGAGGCGGCAGCAGTCCCTCAAACTCCACCGCGCCGATGTCGCAGGCGCCGACTCGCAGCATGCCACGCTGGTCGCGCTCCGGGCAGTCGCCAGGCCCCTTGTTGATGAGCGGGCTGCCCGCCAGGGGTAGGTGATAGAAGGTCGTGTTGGGCCCATCGTCTTGCAGGGGACCGAGCTGGGGATCACCCGCCGCCGGAAAGAACGGGCCGCAACTGGCGTCGCTCACGTGGTTGGCCAGATCGTTGCTGATTTGGGTGCTGCCGTCGCCACTGCAGTTGGGGAAGCCAGGGTTGTACAACACCGAGCCGTGGAAACGGGTGTTGCCGTCCAATAGGCTGTGGACGCCGCCGGTGTTGCCGACGATGGTAGTGAAATACAGCTCTATCCGGCCTATTTTGTAGATGCCGCCGCCCTGGTTGTCTTTGGCCTCATTGCCGCTGAAGGTCACGCTGCGTACCTGCACATAGCTGCTCGAACCCGGTGACGGCCCGGCGTCAACGTACAATCCGCCTCCCGCCCCCAGGGCCTTGTTCCGCGTCACCGACGAATTCAACAGGCGGAGTTGGGCATTAAACCGCGCCAGCCCACCCCCTGCACCGGCGGTGTTGCGCTCGAACACGCTGTTGGTCACGACGATCACCGTCGCAGCGTTGTTGGTGTAGAGTCCCCCACCATAGATCGTGGCCACGTTTTGGAAAAAGACAGCGCGTTGGATGTCGGCCTGCGCGTTGTTCACGCTGCCGCCCACGAACACTCCGCCACCGAACCGTCCCCGGTTCCCGCTGAAGGAACTGTCGTGGAGGGTCAGACTGCCCAGGTTGTTGATCCCACCCCCAAACCCAATGCTCGCCTTGTTCTCCGGGACGGTGTTGCTGTTGAACTGCGCGCCGTAGACTCTCAAGGTCCCCAGGCTGTAAATCGCACCGCCGTCGAGGGTCGCGGAGTTGCCGAGAAAGGCAGCGGTCTGGCCGGCCTCCGGGCGCACCGTCGCCGTGGCCCCCGACTCGACGGCCAGCGCGCCGCCGCCGTCGGCTTTGTTGCCGGTGAAGCTGCTGCCCGTAATGTCCAGTGTGGCCGTCTGTTTTAAGAGGATGGCCCCGCCAAGGCCGGTATCCGGGGCTGGTCGGACGGCCTGGTTGTTATTAAACCGGCTGTGGCTGATCCGCAGCGTGGGAGCGCCGGCCGCGGCCGTGCAAATCGCGCCGCCAGCGCCGGCGCTGTTCTTGCTGAAGCGGCTGTGGGTGATGAGGGCCAGGCCGTCGCTGCGGATCGCCCCGCCGCAAAAGGCCGGGCCGGCCTGGCTGTTCTGGATGGTCACGTTATTCAGCGACAACGTACCGTTGCTCAAAATCGCGCCGCCGTCGGCGCTGGGGCTGTAGGCGCTGTCGAGGATAATGTTGTTGAGCGTCAGCGAGGCCGGGGCCACCACCCGGAACAAACGGGTGACCTGGCCGCCGGTAAGGGTGATGGCTCCGCCACCCTGGATGACGGTGTCTTGATTAATGGCCTTCTCGCTGAGGACCAGGATGGTCGCCGGCCCGCCGCAGTTGAACGTCACCGCGCCGCCGCCGGCCAGCGCCGCCGTGAGCGCGGCCTCGGTGCAACTGGCGGGCGTGCCATTCCCGACCACCCCGGCCGCGCGGGCGGGCGCGGCCAGTGATAGAGTGGCGACGAGTAGGATGACAAAAGTGAGGCTCCACCCGGCCAGCGTAGTCCGCCATGGAGTTGATATTTCAATGTGACTTGTCATTTTATAGCTCCTACGCAAATGACCCTCACCCCCAACCCCTCTCCCAAATTGGGAGAAGGGAGTCGCGCCAGCGACGGGGTGAGGGTTTTCATCGCTGGTGGCGTGTCACAGGTTCGTGAACACTCCTTCGAAAATAGAGATTGGTAATTGGAGATTAGAGAGCCGATTATGTGTAATTCAGGACTCAGCATCCCTTCGACAAGCTCAGGACGCAGCCTGAGTAGACCGTAGCGTAGCGAAGGTCGTATCGAAGGGTGCGGCGAACGCGCCGACTCTCGCCAACCCGCACCCTTCGATACGCGCTCCACTTCGCCCTTCGTTTCACTCAGGACAAGTTTCGCGCTACTCAGGATGCTTGTCTCGCCCTTATCTTGCCCATTACGCATAATCGGCTCTCCAATCTCCTTACAAATGCAAAGTTATCTTTGGATAGTTACAAAGTATCTCAGGTTAGCGCACGATGATGGGCAGGTAGACCGGGTACACATTGGAACCGGGCGGCGGCGTGGGCGTAGGCGAGGGAACCGGGTTATTCCCCGTCGTCTCGAAGCGGGCCAGGGCGATATTTTTATCGCTGTCGTAGAACTGCGAGCCGGCCAGGATGAACTTGTCCTTGTCCGCATCGCTGAACTGGACGCCGTAGGCGCAGTCGGACCCACCCACAAAGTCGGTCCGGAACAGGAGCGGCGGCACGTTGACATCAATGGTGCTGACCTGGGCCGCCGCCATGTGCAAGTCGGAACAGCCGGCGGCGACGAGCTGGTTGTCCCCGCGCAGGACCAGGGCATAAGCAGAATCGGAGCCGCCCAAATTGACAAAGCGCTTGCCGTCGGGCCAATGGTCACAGGGTTCGCCAGGCGGGCAGGCGGCCAGGAGGCCCTCGGGGGTGTACTGGGCCAGGGCCACATCCCCGCCATTTTGCACGCGGTACCCGGCCGCGTAAATCCAGCCGTTGGGGGCCAGCGCCAGGGCGGTGATGCCGCTGTTGCCGCC
>Ga0302046_10004532_pt1 | contig 12366 bp, 13 predicted proteins | sample RVTome_11_FD_200261 | JGI IMG/M metagenome (GOLD analysis project Ga0302046, IMG submission 200261) | Soil microbial communities from uranium-contaminated site in the Upper Colorado River Basin, Wyoming, United States - RVT147D111 (version 2) ... | reverse complement strand
ACCACCCGGTCGAACGTCGTCGCTCCGTCGCCGCCGATGAGGATGGGCGGGTGCGGCTGCTGCAGCGGCTTGGGATCGGCCCACATCCGGTCGAAGCGCACGAACTCCCCGTGGAACTCCGGCTCGCGCTTCGTCCAGATCTCCTTCATGGCCAGCACCCGCTCGCGGAGCAGCCGCCAGCGGCTCTTCCAGCTCGTGCCGTGGTCCTCCATCTCCTCGGCGTTCCAGCCACCGCCGATCCCGAACAGGACGCGGCCGCCCGACAGCCGGTCGAGGGTGGCGACCTCCTTGGCCGTGACGATCGGGTCGCGCTCGATGACGAGACAGATCCCGGTGCCGAGCCGGAGGCGCCGGGTCGCGGCGGCGGCGGCCATCAGGGCCACGAAGGGATCGTAGGACGACCAGTATTCCCGCGGCAGCTCGCCGCCGCCCGGCCACGGGCTGCGCCGGCTCGCCGGGATGTGGGTGTGCTCCGGGAACCACACCGACTCGAAGCCACGCTCCTCCAGCGCCCGGGCCAGCTCGTCGGGGGCGATCGCGTACTCCGTGGGAAACATCACGACGCCGTAGTCCATGGGGGCTCCTCCTCGTCAGCGCCGCCCAGCATACGCCAAACCCGGGCGCACGCGTCCGACCGAGGCCGTGCGTGAGCTACACTCTCTTCATGGCACACCCGCGCGCCGTCAGGACCACGTCCCGGAGGCCGCGCGCGCGTCCTGCACGGTCCGCGGGCGGCTGGCCGACGTTCTGGCGTCGGCGCCGCGCGCTCCTGGCTCTGCTGGCCGCGCCCCTGGCGGTCCGGATCGTCGTGGGGGCGGTCGCCGTCGTGGCGCTGTGGCTGGCGGTGAACTGGATATACCAGGTGATGCGCAAGCCGACCGAGCTCTTCTTCCCGGTCAGCGGGGCGCTCGCGAAGACGCCGCCGGAGACCTGGCGTCGATACGGGCGGCTCTTCCGTGCCCACTCCACCGCCGTCATCACGCCCGAGCTGCTCGCCGCGCTGGCCCAGGTGGAGAGCACCGGCAACCCGGTGGCCCGTACGTACTGGCGCTGGCGTCTGACGTGGAATCCCCTGGCGCTCTACCGGCCGGCCTCGAGCGCGGTTGGCATGTTCCAGCTCACCGACGCGACGTTCCGGGAGGCGAAGCGGTACTGCATCCACGGCCACGTGGTCGTCGAGGACGGCCCCTGGCACGACTGGCGCTCGTGCTGGTTCAACGGCCTCTACACGCGAGTCGTCCCGAGCCACGCCGTCGAGCTGACCGCGGCCCTCCTCGACCGCCAGGTCGCGCGCACGCTGGAGGCCCGGGGGCTCGTCACGGCCACGCTCCGGCAGCGGCAGGACCTGGCGGCGGTCATCCACCTGTGCGGCGCCGGCGCGGGCGACGCCTACGCGCGGCGCGGCTTCCGGTTGACCGCCGCCCAGCGATGCGGCGACCACGGCGCCGGCCGCTACCTGGCCAGGGTCAACGACCTCAAGCAGCAGTTCGCCCGGCTGGCGGCCGCCGGGTAGCGGGGCCTTCCTGCGCCCCGGCCCGGCTGGTAAGCTTCCGCCACCGTGGCAGGCCCGGAAGAAGGAGATGACGCGATGATCGAGGTGTGTCGTCTGGGACCGCAGATCGGCGCGGAGATCCGGGGGGTCGACGTCAAGACCCTCGACGACGCCGCCTTCGCCGCGATCTATCGCGCCTGGCTCGACTACAACGTGGTCGTGGTGCCGGGCCAGGAGCTCCAGATCGAGGACTTCCTGCGCTACAGCCGGCGGTTCGGCCGCGTGATGCCGCACCCCTCGAAGATGACGCGCCACCCGGACCACCCCGAGATCACGCTGCTCGGCGTCAACAAGTTCGGCCCGGACGGACGCCTCGACATGGCGATCTATCGGCGGGGCGCCGAGGGCTGGCACACCGACGGCGCCTACGACGAGGAGCCGTTCAAGGCCACCCAGCTCTACGCCCTGGCCGTGCCGAGCGCCGGCGGCGACACGCTGTTCGCCAGCATGTACGCGGCGTACGACGCGCTGCCGCCGCGCCTGACGCAGCGCCTGGAGGGACGCCGGGGGGCCTTCACCTACGGCGGCCGCCGCAAGGCGACGGCGCTGCTCGACCGGGAGGACCGCGACTGGATTCCGGTCTTCCACCCGATCATCCGCACCCACCCGGAGACGGGCCGCCGGGGGCTCTACTTCGACCCGGGCAAGATCCTACGGATCGAGGGCCTCGACGAGGGGGAGAGCGACGCGCTGATCGAGGAGCTGACCGAGCGCATGATCCGGCCCGAGGGCGAGTACCGCCACCGGTGGCGCCCGGGCGACGTCGTGATCTGGGACAACCGCTGCTCGTATCACCGGGCGGCGGGCGACTATCCGCCCGAGGAAGACCGCATCCACTGGCGGGTGTCGATCAAGGACCGCACCGGCGCGAAGGAGGTGTGACAGTGCGACCGAACAGGCTGAAGCAGCTGTGGCGCGAGGGGCGATGGGTCACCATGGGCTGGCTGTCGGTGTCGCACGGCTTCACGGCCGAGGTGATGGCGCGTCAGGGCTTCGACGCCCTCGTGGTCGACATGCAGCACGGGCTGACCGACATGAACGACGTCTGGCCGATGCTGCAGGCGATCTCGCAGACCGACACGGTGCCGGTCGTGCGGGTGCCCTGGAACGATCCCGCCACCATCATGAAGGCGCTGGATTTGGGCGCCTACGGCATCATCGTGCCGCTGATCGACACCGCCGCCGACGCGGCCAAGGCCGTGGCGGCCTGCCGCTACCCGCCGGTGGGGATGCGCTCGTCGGGGCCGGTGCGCGCCGTGCAGTACGGGGGCGCCGACTACCTGGCGAAGGCCAACGACGAGATCGTGGTCCTCGCCATGATCGAGACGAAGGAAGGGCTCGCGAACCTCGACGCGATCTGCGCCACCCCCGGGCTGGACGGCGTGTACATCGGCCCCTCGGACCTGGCCTTCGCGCTCGGCATGCCCCCCCGCCCCGACAACCCGGACCCGGTGCACATGGCCACGTGCGACAAGATCCGCGACACCGCCCACAAGCACGGGATCAAGGCGTGCATGCACTGCGCGAGCGGGACGTTCGCGGCCGGCGCGGTGAAGCGCGGCTTCGACCTGGTGATGGTCACCGCGGACCTCGCCTCGATGATCGCCGGCGTCCGCCGCCACCTCGACGACCTGAAGGCCGGCACCGCGTAGGGGCGCGGGCCCGGCGCTACTCGAACGCGCCCTCCTGATCGAGCTTCATCAGCGCCTGCACGCCGGTGCTGAACGTCGGCCCGCCGCCCGGCACCGCGGCGGACTGGATCGCCTCCAGCAGCTCGCGCTTGGTGGCGCCATGCTGGACGGCCCGGCGCATGTGGGCGACCACGCCCTCCTGCCGCCCCCGGAACGCGAGGATGCCGATGATGACCATCTCGCGGTGCTTGATCGAGAGCTCCCGGCCCTCGCCGATCGACAGCGCGCTCAGCGGCTGGCGGGCCCGCACGTACTCGGGGTCCTCCCGCGCGACCCAGTCCCAGAACGCGTAGCCATACGGGCTGGCGGCCTTCCCGTCGACTTTCTTCGGCTTCACGGCTGCCTCGCGTGTCTTCATCGCGGCCTCCTGGGGGCGAGTCGTGGCATGCGCCCGGTATTCTTCCACACTCGGGGCCCTTGACGCTGGCGGCGTGCCCGGCGATCCTCCAGGTCACCGTGACCGACTTCCTGGACCTCCGCGGCCACGTCCTCGTCGTCACCGGGGCCGCGTCCGGCATGGGGCGGGCCGTCGCGCAGGCGGCGGCCCGCGAGGGGGCGCGCCTGGTGCTGTCGGACGCCGACGGCGATCGCCTGAAGGTCACGGCGGACGAGATCCACGGCGACGTTCAGCGCGTGCGGGCCGACGTGACGCGGCCGCCGGAGATCGACGCGGTCTTCGCGCTGGCCGAGCGGGAGCTCGGCCGGATCGACGGGCTGGTGACCTGCGCCGGGATCATCACCACCACCCCGTCGCTCGACGTGTCCGTGCAGGAATGGGACCGGGTCTTCGCGGTCAACGCCCGGGGCACCTTCTTCACCGTCCAGGCGGCGCTGCGCCGGATGATTCCGCGCGGGCGTGGACGGATCGTGACGATCGGCTCGGACAGCTACAAGCTGGGGGGCGGCCGGATCGCCAACATCCCCTACGCCGCCACCAAGGGCGCCGTCGTCACGCTGACGAAGGGCTTCGCCCGCGCCGTGGCCGGCACCGGGGTGCGGATCAACTGCGTCAACCCCGGTCCCTGCGACACGCCGATGCACGCGCCGCTGACGCCGGAGCAGCGCGCGATGGTCGCCGGCCGCATCCCGCTGGGCCGCTTCGGCCTTCCGGAGGAGATCGCCAGCGCCGTCCTGTTCCTGCTCTCCGACGCCGCGAGCTTCGTCCACGGCGAGAGCTTTAACGTCGACGGCGGCGTGTTGATGGAGTAGTGATGAAGCTTGGCTTGAACGTCGGTTACTCCGGGGAGGAGCTGAAGCTTCCCGTCGACAAGGGGCTCCTCGCGGAGCGTCTCGGGTTCGACCCGGTGTGGACGGCCAAGGCCTACGGCTCCGACGCGATCACGCCACTGCGGCCGGCCTGCCCTTCGTCCTGCGCCGTTAACTGCGGGCCCTGGGGCCGTGGCACCTGAGCCGGTGGCGCGTCCTCCGCTCACCGCAGGCCGATCCGGGCCCGCAGTGAGCGGAGATAACCGTCCGCGCATGAAGGATATGTATGAATTTTCTGACGCCTTTGGTGCGACGACCGCGTGTTATAAGGAAAGGGGTCGCCACTCGACGCAGGACGGAGACCGACATGAGCAAGGACAAGGTACTCACCGAGAGGACGATTCGTCCGCCGGAACCACCTCGAAGCCCGAATCCACCACCACCGCCGCCGCCAAAGAAGTAAGCTGACGCGCGCCCCGGGCCATGCCTTCCACGGTCGAGGCATTGCTCATTGCCGTCGTGTTCGTCATGCCCGGGTTTATTCTCGTTCGAACGCGAGAATGGTTCGTTCCACCCGTCGCGAAGTCCGACGCACTGAGCCTGACGTTGACCAGCATCACGGTGAGCCTCGCGTTCGTCCCGCTCTGGCTGGCCGCCGCCACCGATCTCCTAGACGTCAGACATCGGCTCGTTGCCGCGGCGGCCGGGGCTGGGGCCCCGTCGGTGCTTCTGACCCACCGCGGAGTCGTCGTATTCTTCACGCTGTCGCTCCTGCTCCCCGCCAGCGCCGGCTTTCTTGCCGGGATCGTCTATTGGCAGGACTGGTATCCAAGGCTCGCCGGGCGCCTCCTGCCGAAAGTCGGCATCCCGGCCCCGAGCCGAGGCGTCGGAGAGGATATGTGGGATCGCTTGTGGCTGAACTTGAGGCGTCAGGTGTGGCTCACGATCTACACGAAGGATGGGCCGGTCTACGTGGGCCGCGGTGTCGAGTTCGGCTACACGAGCCAAGGCAGAGACGTCCGTCTTGGCGACGACACACGCGTGTACGACGACAAGTGGAATCCGATTCAGAACACGCGCGACGGTGGCGGTGTCGGTGTCTGGATTCCGGCCGGGCAGATCGTGTCGATCGAGATCTACGATCCGCCGCCATCCAGCACCCCGTGACGTCATTCAGAGGGCAATCCCCAGCGGCCCGGAGGACTCGATCATGAAGCTCGGTCTGAGCGTCGGTTACTCGGGCGCGGAGCTGAAGCTTCCCGTCGACAAGGTGCTCCTCGCGGAGCGCCTCGGGTTCGACTCGGTGTGGACCGCGGAGGCGTACGGCTCCGACGCGATCACGCCGCTCGCCTACCTGGCGGCGGTGACGCAGCGGATCCGTCTCGGCACCGGCATCATGCAGCTGGCCGCGCGCCCGCCGGCCACGGCCGCGATGGCGGCCGGGACGGTGGACGCCCTCGCCGGCGGCGGCCGGGTGATCGCCGGGCTCGGCGTCTCCGGCCCGCAGATCGTGGAGGGCTGGTACGGCCAGCCGTGGGGGAAGCCGTACTGGCGCATCCGCGACTACGTCGCGATCATGCGCAAGGTGTTCGAGCGCAAGGAGCCGGTGGCCCACGCGGGGCGCGAGATCTCCCTGCCCTACACCGGCCCGGGCGCGCTCGGCGTCGGCAAGCCGCTGGTCTCGATCCTCCACATGAACCCGCGGCTGCCGATCTGGCTCGGCACCGGCACCGAGGCGAACGTCAAGCTGACGGCGGAGATCGCCGACGGCTGGCTGCCGCTCGGCTTCGTGCCGCGGCTCATGCCGATGCTGCGCCCCTGGCTGGAGGAGGGCTTTCGCCGCGCCGCCACCGGCAAGGGCTTCCGCGACTTCGAGATCCAGGCGCGCGCCGACGTCGTCGTCACCGACGACGTGAAGGGCGCGCTGGCCCGCATGAAACCGCGGGTGGCCCTCTACGCCGGCGGCATGGGCCACCGCGACAAGAACTTCCACAAGGAGATGATGATCCGGCGCGGCTTCGGCGACGCCGCCCAGCGCATCCAGGAGCTGTACCTGGCCAAGCGCAAGGACGAGGCCGTCGCCGCCGTCCCCGACGAGTTCTGCGACGAGATGGCGCTGGTGGGGCCGGCCGGCCGCATCCGCGAGCGCTACCGCGCCTGGGCCGACTGCGGCATCACCGGCCTGACGATCGTCACCGACCAGCCGGAGGCGATGGAGCTGATGGCGAGTCTCGCCGGCGCGACGCGCTGACGGGCGCCACGTGGGTGAACCGCATCGTCTCTGGCTCGTGCGTCACGGCGAGACGGAGTGGAGCAAGAACGGCCGGCATACCGGCCGCACCGACATCCCGCTGACGGCGACGGGCGAGCAGCAGGGCGAGGCGCTCGGCCGGCATCTGGCCGGGCACCAGTTCGCGCTGGTGCTCACAAGCCCGCTCGGCCGGGCCCGCGAGACCTGCCGGCTGGCCGGCTTCGCCGCCGCCGCCGAGGTGTCCGACGACCTGCTGGAGTGGAACTACGGGATCTACGAGGGCCGGACCACGGCGGCCGTGCGTGCCGAGCAGCCCGGATGGTCGATCTGGACCACGCCAGTCCCGCAGGGCGAGACGGTCGACCAGGTCGGCGAGCGAGCCCGGCGCGTCATCGGGCGCGTCGACGCCGTCGGCGGCGACGTTGCCCTCTTCGCCCACGCGCACGTCCTGAGGATCCTCGCGGCCTGCTGGATCGGCCTGCCGCCGATCCACGGCCGGAACCTGACGCTGGGCACCGCGTCGCTCAGCCGGCTGGGCTACGCGCGCGAGACGCCCGTCATCCAGGTCTGGAACCAGGACTGGCGGCTCGGCCTCGAGACCGCAGGGGAGGCGCCCTCGCTCGGTTGACTCGACCTCCTGCTAGGCGCGGCCGCCGGCGTCGCTGGCGGCGAAGCGCTCGAGGTGGTGCTCGGCGTCGCCGAAGGTCTGCACCAGCATCGTCAGGCGCCGGAAGGTGTGGCTGATCTTCAGCTCCTCCGTCATGCCCATGCCGCCGTGGAGCTGGACGGCCTCCTGGCTCACGTGCCGGCAGGCGTCGGCGATCTTGATCTTGGCGGCGGAGACGACGTGGCGGCGCTCGGCGGCGTCGGCGGTGTCGATCTTCACGCAGGCCAGGCAGGCCATGGAGCGGGCCTGCTCGTAGCTGATCATCATCTCGACCATGCGATGCTGCAGGGCCTGAAAGCTGCCGATGGGGACGCCGAACTGGCGGCGGGTCTTGAGGTATTCCAGCGTCGCCTCGTTGGCGTAGCGGATGGCGCCCACCGCCTCCGCGCACAGCAGCGCGGTGGCGTAGTCGACGACCTCCTCGATCACCGGGTAGGCGTCGCCCTCGCGCCCGAGCAGGGCGTCCGGCCCCACGCCGACGCCGGTGAACCGGAGGTCGGCGGCGCGGAGGTTGTCGATCGTGCGGGACTCCTTGACCGACACGCCGGACGCCGTCCGGGGTACGAGCAGCAGCGTGATGCCGTCGGGGTCGGTGCCGCCGCCCGCCGTGCGCGCGGAGACGACCAGGGTGTCGGCGCTGCCGCCGTGCAGGACCATCCGCTTGTCGCCGTCCAGCACCCAGCCGTCGCCGGTACGGCGCGCCCGGAGCCCGACCTGGCGAAAATCGTATCGCGCGCCGGGCTCGGTGTGCGCGAAGGCCAGCGTGTGCTTGCCCTGGATGAGCGCGGGCAGGATGCGCTCCTGCTGGGCCTTCGTGCCGGCGCGGGCGACGAAGCGCCCGCCGAGGCCGACGGTGGCCAGGTACGGCTCCACGAGCAGGCCCTCGCCGACGGCCTCCATGACCAGCATGACGTCCACCGTGGCGCCGCCGAAGCCGCCGTGCGCCTCGGCGAACGGCAGGCCGAGCAGGCCCATCTCGGCGATGGCCGCCCACACGTCCGCGCTCCAGCCGGCCGGCGAGGCGATGATCTTGGCCCGGGCGTCGAAGGTGTAGTGGGTGGCGACGAAGCGCTTGAGGGTCTCGGCCAGCAGCGTCTGCTCCTCGCTCAGTTCGAAGTTCATCGCGTGGTCTCCCCGGTGGCGCTGGGACGGCTCACAGGCCGAGGGTGAGCTTGCTGATGATGTTGCGCTGGATCTCGTTCGACCCCGCGTAGATCGTCGCCTTCCGTAGATTGCAGTAGCGCGGCGCCAGCGCCGCCGTGAAGCGGTCGAAGCCGGGATCGGCGTCAACGGGCCGGAACGCCTGGGCGAACGGTCCCGCCGCCTGCATCATCAGCTCGGTGAGCGCCTGCTGGATCTCGGTGCCCTTGATCTTGAGCAGCGACACCTCGGCGCCGGGCGGCTTGCCCCCCCGGCGGAGCTGGTCGAGGAATCTGAGGTTCGTGATCTCCAGCGCCATCAGCTCGACCTCCACCCGGGAGAGCCGGTCGCGGAAGCGCGGGTCGTCCAGCAGCGGCCGGCCGTCCTTCTGCGCGGCCGTCGCCACCTGCTTCACCCGGAGCAGCTCGCGCTTGGAGACGCCGATGCGGCCGGTGCCCATGCGCTCGTAGCCCAGCAGGTACTTGGCGACCGTCCAGCCCTTGCCCTCCTCGTGGACGAGGTTCTCGGCGGGCACCTTCACGTCGTCGAAGAAGACCTCGTTGACCTCGTGGCCGCCGTCCATGAGGTAGATCGGTCGCACCGTGATGCCCGGCGTCTTCATGTCGATGAGGAGGAACGAGATGCCGTCCTGGCGCTTCTCCGTGCGGGCATCGGTGCGGACGAGGCAGAAGATCCAGTCGGCGTAGTGGGCCAGCGTCGTCCAGATCTTCTGCCCGCTCACGAGGTAGTGGCCGTCGTCGCGGACGGCCCGGGTCTTCAGCGACGCCAGGTCCGAGCCCGAGCCCGGCTCCGAGTACCCCTGGCACCAGAACTCCTCGCCGCTGTAGATCTTGGGCAGGAAGCGCCGCTTCTGGGCGTCGGTGCCGAAGCGGAAGAGGACGGGCGCGCACATGCGCAGGCCGAAAGCCACCAGCGGCGGCGTGCCGGCGTACCCGCACTCCTCCTCGAAGATGTAGCGCTGGACCACGTTCCACCCGGTGCCGCCCCACTCCACCGGCCAGTCGGGCGCGACCCAGCCCTTCGTCGCCAGGATCCCGTGCCAGCGCGCGAGATCGTCCTTCGCCAGTTCCTTGTAGTCGAGCACCTTGTCGCGCAGGTCGTGGGGCAGATTCTGATCGAGCCAGCCGCGCACCTCGTCGCGGAAGGCCGTTTCCTCGGGCGAATAGGTGAGGTCCATCGGATCGCTCCTCCCGGCCGCCGGTCGCGTTGCGGTCGATCTGACAGGGGCCGATGGTATCAGGCGTCGAGGGGGGCGGTCACGTGAAGGTCAGGGGCTCCAGGCTGGTCTCGCCGCGGGCGAACCGCTCCAGGTTCAGGGGCGCGGCGTCGAGAGTGGTCGCGCGGCCGTCGGCGATCAGCTCGGCCATGAGCTGACCCGCGATGGGGCCGTGCATGAACCCGTGGCCGCTGAAGCCGGCGATGACGTGGAGGCCGGTGGCGCCGGGCACCGCGCTCACGATGCCGGTCTGGTCCGGCGTCATCTCGTAGAGGCCGGTCCAGGTGCGCATGAGCCGGGCCTCGGACAGCACGGGCGCGCGGCGCACGGCGCGCTCCACGAGCGGCTCCGCCAGGCTCCAGTCGAGCGCCGTGCTGAACGATCCCGCCTCCTCCCGGCGGCCGATGCCGAGGAGGATCCCGGCGCCCTCGCGCCGCAGCGAGATGCCCAGGTGGGGATCGATGACGAACGGCGTCGCCTCGGGGATCTGCTCGAACGAAAACGGGGCGGTGATGAACTTCGAGCGCCGCAGGGGCGCGACCGGGATGTCGACGCCGGCGAGCTTGCCGACCACGCCCGACCAGCAGCCGGTGGCGATGACGACCACGGCTGCCGAGACGGGGCCGGTACGCGTCACCACGCCCCCCACCCTGCCCGGCGTGCGGACGAAGCCCACGACCTCGCATCCGGTCTGGATCGTCACGCCAAGCTCGCGCGCCCGCGCGGCGATCGCCGTGGTGGCCAGGTAGGGATCGGCGTAGCCGTCGCGCGGCGAATAGGTGGCGCCGCGCAGGTCGCCGGTGGCGAGATACGGGAACCGGCGGCCCGTCTCGTCGGGCGACAGCAGCCGCACGTCCACCCCGAGGCTCTGCTGGAGGGCCACGTTGCGCTCGGCCTGGGCCTGCTCGGCCTCGGTCGTGACGAGGATCAGGTAGCCGTGCTGCCGGAAGCGCGGATCGACGCCGAACTCGTTCTCGAACCGCTCGTAGGTCTCGATGCTGTGCCGGGTCAGCTCGATGCCGATGCGGTTGGCGTACTGGTGACGGATGCCCCCGCTGGCCAGCGCCGTCGAGCCCGAGCAGACCTCATCGCGCTCGAGCAGCAGGATGCGCCCCGCTTGCCGTCGCGCCAGGTGGTAGGCCGTGCTCACGCCCATGATGCCGGCGCCCACGATGACGACGTCGGCCGTGCCGCCGCTCATGCCCTCCCCCTCCGCTGGAACGGTGGCCCGAGGGTACGCTAAGCTTGCGCGCATGAACATCGCCATCCGCCAGATCCATCCCGTGTTCGTGGGCGAGGTCTCCGGCCTCGACGTCATCGGACCGCTGGTGCCCGAGGAGGTGGCAGCCGTCGAGGCGGGGATGGACCGCTACGCCGTGCTGGTGTTCCACGACCAGAAGCTCACGGACGAGCAGCAGATGGCGTTCAGCCGCCACTTCGGCGCCCTCGAGGATGCCCGGGGCGGCAACATCACCCGGCCCGAGGACAAGCGCCTCCAGGTCGGCATGAACGACGTGTCCAACCTCGGCCGCGACGGCCGGCCCCTGGACCGCGAGTCCCGCCAGCGCCTGTTCAACCTCGGCAACATGCTCTGGCATTCGGACAGCTCGTTCCGCCCGATCCCCGCCAAGTACTCCCTGCTGTCGGCCCGCGTGGTGAACCTCGCGGGGGGCAACACCGAGTTCGCCGACATGCGGGCGGCCTACGACGCGCTCGAGGCGGACATCAAAGCGCAGATCGAAGACCTCGTGTGCGAGCACTCGCTGATGTACTCGCGCGGCTCGCTCGGCCTGCTCGACTACTCGGAGGAGGAGCGGGTGATGTTCCGGCCGGTGCGCCAGCGGCTCGTGCGCACGCACCCCGTCACCGGCCGCCGCTCGCTGTACCTGTCGTCCCACGCCGGCGGCATCGTCGGCATGCCGATGGCGGAGGCGCGCCTCCTGCTGCGGGACCTCACCGAGCACGCCACCCAGCCGCAATTCGTCTACGTCCACCGCTGGCGCCCGTGGGACCTGGTCATGTGGGACAACCGCCAGATGATGCACCGCGTCCGCCGCTACGACGAGCACCAGCCCCGCGACATGCGACGCACCACCATAGCCGGCGACGCCCCCACCGTCTAGTGACATGGGGGGCCCCGAAGGGTCCCGTACGATAGTACAATCGCTCCCCCCGGCAATCGGGGCGGCCGCCCAGGCGCTCGGGCCCAGGGGGCCGGCGGTCGGGAACTCGGCCCGCAGCGCGGCAGCCATGCGCGCCCGCGTGGCAGGGCTCCAGGCGCGCACCGCGTCAGCCTGTGGCGTCAACGCGCCGTGGAGAACGGCATCATACCGCGACCCTCCCATGAACTCCCAGGCTCCGCGCCCCTTCGGCAGCACGAGGATCGGGCCCACGAGGATCTTGCGGAGAAGCTGCCGGGCGAGAAGTGGCTCGGCAGTGAGGGCCCCGCGCCATTCGCCCCACCGTTGCCGGAACGTCTCGACCGCTTCCGCCTGCTCGCGCAGCCTGCGAATGTCGTCCTCGATCTCGACAAGCCGCGCCTCAGCCGCCTCGCGCTCGGCCTGACGCTCCTTGATGGCCGTCAGCAAGACGTCGAGCGTACCACTCCCGGCAGCCACGGCA
>Ga0302046_10004530_pt1 | contig 12369 bp, 12 predicted proteins | sample RVTome_11_FD_200261 | JGI IMG/M metagenome (GOLD analysis project Ga0302046, IMG submission 200261) | Soil microbial communities from uranium-contaminated site in the Upper Colorado River Basin, Wyoming, United States - RVT147D111 (version 2) ... | reverse complement strand
ACGAATCTGAGGCGTTCATCCATCGGTTTACACTCCTTCCAGGGCATCCGGGCTCTCCCCAAATGCCAATTGTGTAAACCATGTCCTCGGAATACCGTGTAAGCGATCTCTCGCTATCTACATCGCGCCGCAAGCGCGCCGCACTTCACTGAATCACTTTGACGCCGCTTGGCCCGCCGATGAGCAACACGTCGGCCGGCCGATTCGCGAAGATCCCCACGGTCACGACGCCGGCAATCTGGTTGAACCGCGTCTCGAGCTCGAGCGGGTTCGCGATCTTCAAATTGTGCACGTCGAGGACGTGATTGCCGTTGTCGGTGACGAACCCTTCGCGCCAGATTGGTTGCCCGCCGGCCTTGACCATCTGCCGCGCGACGTACGACCGCGCCATCGGGATGACCTCGAGGGGCACGGGGAACTTGCCGAGTGTCGGCACGAGCTTCGTATCGTCGATGATGCAAACGAAACGTCGCGACGCCGCGGCCACGATCTTCTCGCGCGTCAACGCTCCGCCGCCGCCCTTGATGAGATGCCGGTGTTTCGTGGCCTCGTCGGCGCCGTCGACGTAGAGGTCGAGGTCGCCGATCGAGGCGAGCTCGACCGTGCGGATGCCGCATTCCGTGAGTCTTCGCGTCGAGCGTTCGGAGCTGGAAATTACGGGTCCGAGCTTCGCAGCCAGCGGCGGCAACAGATCGATGAAGAGGTCCACGGTGCTGCCCGTGCCGACGCCGAGCGCGATGCCGTCTTTGAGATACGACATCGCGGCGGTGGCCGCTCGCCGTTTGTTCGCATCTTGCGACATCGAAATTCCTCCTCCAAAAAAGAGAGTGCCCGCAACTTGGCGGGCACTACACTTGTGAGCTATGAGCTCTTAACGTCGTTTGCGTCGCGTCTTGCGCTTGCTCTTCTTCTTACCACGGCGCTTTGCTGGTCGCTTCGCTCTGCGCTTCGATTTCTTACGTGACGCCTTCTTTCTGGAAGCCATGGGTAGTCTCCGTTGTCGGGATAGACGGGCTTGAGTATATACAAATCGAAACGCATTACCAGCGCGTCAGGGGTCGACGCACATCTACATCTTGCACGAGCGCGCATCGAATGTGATTGCCGGCACACTCCAGTGACTTCGTTACGCGACACGTGTCATACGCTCACGTGCGTCACGCGAGACCGAGAATGAACTTCCAGTGCGCGGTGCTCACGGGCATCACCGACAGGCGATTGCCGCGTCGCAGCAACGCCAAACCTTTGAGCGCTCCGCCAGAGTGTTCGCGCAATGCAGCGAGCGTGATCGGTCGTGCGAGCTTGCGTTCCAACTGCACGTCGACCATGAACCAGCGCGGCTGCTTCGGATCGCTGTCCGGGTCGAAGTGCGCGTCTTTCGCGTCGAACGCCGTGTGATCGGGATAACCCGCGCGCACGACCTCGACGATGCCTACGATCGCGGGCTCGTCGCAGTTGCTGTGATAGAAGAACGAGAGATCGCCGACGCGCATGCCGTCGCGCAGGAAATTGCGTGCCTGATAGTTCCGGACGCCGTCCCAATGGGTGGTCTTGCGCCGCAACTGGGCGAGATCGTCGATGCCGAAGACGTCGGGCTCGGACTTCATCAACCAATGGCGCATGGCTCGCTCCGCTGCGCTAGAAGCGCCGCACGCCGGTCTCGGTGACCGCGCCGTAGAGCGGCACGTCCCAGGCGTGAGAGCGAAGCTCCGCGACGCGTTGTAGCTCGTACGCCACACCGAACAGCTTCGGCCGCCGCCAGCGCGTGCGGCCACGCAAGAACCGGAAGCAGCGGTCGTAGTAGCCACGGCCGACGCCGATGCGCACGCCGCAGTCGTCGAACGCCACGAGCGGCGTCAGCACGAGGTCGAGCTCGCGCGCGTCGATCGCGCTCCCAAGCTCGGGCTCGAGGATGCCGAAGAAGTTGGTGGTGAGCGCGCGACTCGACTTCAGCTCGCGGAACGTCATCCTCATGCCGTCGAGCACCGGGGCATAGAGGCGTTTGCCGCGCAGCCGTGCCCCGTCGAGTAGCGGCGCGAGCGAAGGCTCGCCGTCGAAGGCGAGGAACACGGCGACACGGCAGGCGCCGTGAAACTCGGGCAGGCGGCGGATGTTGGCTTGGATTGCGCGATCGGCGACCGCGCGAGCCGGGGCGGGTAGCGCGCGGCGTTTCGCGCGCAGCGTAAGTCGTAGCTCGCGCCGCGCCGCTGCGTCGGGCGGCGAGGTGGTGCTCCCCGCCTGAGCCGTCACGGACCGTTGCTCTCGAACCGGAGCAACAGGTGGGGTATGTCGTCGGGACTTAAGGCTTTCCGGCTGGGCCGGACATGCACATCATCGCCGACAGAACTTAACCCCAAAAGCATGATTTAGGGTCCGAGAGACCTTCGTCCGCGTCGCACACCGCAGGGAGCACCAAGACCGATTATAGGCTGAGCTGTTTCGTGGGACCGAGCGCTGTGTCCAAGTGCTCGCGCATGGCCCTGATGCGTAGCCCGACGATGCTCTTGAGCTCCTCGTCCTGGCCCTGGGCCTTCAGGAGCTCGTTGGCGAGATTCAACGCCGCCATGACGGCCACGCGGTCGAGCCCGACGACTTTGCCGCTGTCGCGGATCTCGCGCATCTTGTGGTTCAGGAGCTCGGCCGATGCGAGTAGCGCCGGCTTCTCTTCGGCCGGGCACGCAACGTTGTACTCTTTTTCCAGGATGCGAATCGTGACCTGCGAAAACTGGCTCACGCAACCTGCTCCATGCCCTTGAGCCGGCCGATCATAGCCTCTACGCGACCGCGCACTTGCTCGTTCTTGTGCAACAGCGTGGCGCGTTCCGACATCAGCGACTCCTGGCGGTGCCGCAACGATTTGTTTTCTTCTTGTAGCTGCCGACAAACGACGACGAGCTCTTCGAGTCGCTTCTCCAGACGCTTGAGCTCGAGGTCGAAGCGGTGATTGACTGGTTCTGCACTCATGGGTCGTGAATATAGAACCGCGTCGAGTGAGGGTCAACAACGTGAGCGGCGGTGATAGCATGCGCGAGCGGTCGCGCGAGCGCTCCATCGCGACGTGACAGAGGCTGCCGCCACTTCGATGCTCGACTACGACCGACTGCGCGATTCGCTGGCGAACGTGGGTGCGGTGGTCGCCGTCGCCGAGGTGCACGGCGGCGTGTGCGGGGCGCTCTGCACGAGCGATTCCCGCGCCGCGGCGCGTTGGCTGCGCGATTGCCTCGACGATCAACGCCTAGAGCCCAGCGCCGAGGTGACGCGTGAGCTCGACGAGCTCATCGACGCGAGCCTCCGGATGCTCGGCGACGCGGACCTCACGTTCGAGCCGCTGTTGCCGAGCGACGACGCGCCACTCGAGGAGCGAGTCCAAGCGCTTGCGCTCTGGTGCCACGGCTTTCTCGCGGGCCTTGGCGCCACGGCGCCGGGCTTACCTACCGGGCGTGGCGGCGACTTGGGAGCGCTTGACGAGATCCTGCGCGACTTCGGCGAGATTAGCCGCGCCGGCGTCACCGAGGATGAGGCCGAGGGCCCGGACGAGGCCGATTTTGCGCTCGCCGAGGTCCACGAATACGTGCGCGTCGGCGTGCAGCTCGTCTACGAGCAGCTCGCCTCGTACCGAGCCCAAGCCGCGCGCGAGTTAAACTGATTCCCGAGGTCTCCGACCGTGAATGGCAAAGAGTTCGCGCGCCGCCGCAAGCACCTGATGGAGCTCATCGGGCCGCGCGGCATTGCCGTCGTGGCGTCGGCTCCCGAGCGCGTGCGCAGCCGCGACACGCTGTTCCCGTACCGCGCCGACAGCGACTTCTACTACCTCACGGGCTTCGCCGAGCCCGAGGCCGTGGTCGTGCTCATGCCCGGCCGGCCGCAGGGCGAGTTCCTGCTGTTCTGCCGCGAGCGCAATCCCGAGCGCGAGCAATGGGACGGCCCCCGCGCCGGCCCCGAAGGCGCCGTGGCGATCTTTGCCGCCGACGACGCCTTCCCCATCGCCGACCTCGACGACATCTTGCCGGGGCTCATCGAGCGCAGCGATCGCGTCTACTACTCCATCGGCGGTAACGAGTTCGACCAGCGGCTGCTGGCCTTCATGAAGACACTGAACGCGAAGCGCCAGAGCGGCCATGCACCGAGCGAACTCGTCGCGCTCGACCATCTGCTGCACGAGATGCGGCTCTTCAAGAGCCGCGCCGAAACGAGCGTGATGCGCCAGGCGGCCCGCATCGCCGTCGCGGCCCACACTCGCGCCATGCGCGCATGCCGGCCCGGTATGAAGGAATACGAGCTCGAGGCCGAGTTCGTCCACGAGTTCCGCCGCCACGGCGCCGAGTGCTCGTATCCGCCGATCGTGGCGGCCGGCGCCAATGCTTGCGTGCTGCACTATCGCGCGAACGACGCGTCCTTGCGCGACGGCGAGCTCGTGCTCATCGACGCGGGCTGCGAGGTGTCGATGTACGCCTCCGACGTCACGGGCACGTTTCCCGTCAACGGCAAGTTCAGTGCGGCGCAGCGCGAGCTCTACGAGGTCGTGCTCGAAGCGAACGTCGCGGCCACGGCCAAGGCCCGGGCCGGTAACCACTGGAACGATCCGCACGACGAGGCCGTCGACGTCGTGACGAGAGGTTTGAAGAGCCTCGGGTTGCTCGAGGGGCGCGTGCCCCAACTCGTCAAGTCGCTCGCCTACAAGCGCTTCTTCATGCACAAGACCGGGCACTGGCTCGGCATGGACGTGCACGACGTCGGCGACTACAAGGTCGCCGACCATTGGCGGCTGCTCGAGCCTGGCATGGTCATGACGATCGAGCCCGGGGTCTACGTGTCGCCCGACGACAAGAGCGTCGACAAGCGCTGGCGCGGCATCGGCATCCGTATCGAGGACGATGTGCAAGTGACGCGCGCGGCGCCCGACGTGCTGACGCAGGGTCTACCGCGCACAGTGGCCGAGATCGAGCGGCAGATGGGCGGCCGGGCGTGAAGACGGGCGCGAGCCGCGCCTGCGACGTGCTCGTCGTCGGCGGCGGCGCCGTCGGGTCGGCACTGGCGTGCGCGCTCGCGGAGCTGCCGCTCGATACGGTGCTCGTCGAGGCGCAGCAAGCGCGGAAGCTCGCGCAGCCGGGGTTCGACGCGCGCGTCACCGCGCTCGCGAACGGCTCGCAGCAGATCCTGGCCGCGCTCGGTCTCTGGGGCGATCTCAAGGGCTATACGGAGGCCATTCGCTTCATTCACATCTCGGAACGCGGCCGGTTCGGCGTGGCCCGCATCGCGGCGGCCGAGGAGGGCGTGCCGGCGCTCGGCTACACGGTCGAGAACCAGGCATTGGGCCGCGTGCTCTGGGAGCGCTTGCAACGCGCCTCACGGTGCTCGCGCCGGCGCGCGTCACGGAGCTCACGCGCGAGCCCGATGCGGCGCTCGCGACCGTCGACCAGGACGGCGCGAAGCTTGGGGTGCGCGCCAAGCTCGTCGTCGCGGCGGACGGAGCGCGCTCGGCCATTCGCGCGGCGCTCGGCGTCGCCGTCGACGACCACGACTACGAGCAGTGCGCCGTGATCTTCAACTGCGCCGCCGAAGCGCCGCTCGCGGCGCGGGCGTTCGAGCGGTTCACGGAGCGGGGCCCGATCGCGCTGTTGCCGCTCAGTGGTGGCCGCGCCGCCGTGATCTGGACGCTGCCTGCGGCCGACGCGCGGCGCATCGCCGACTTGCCCGCCGCGGAGTTCGCGGCCGAGCTAAGCAACGCGTTCGGCTCGCGGCTCGGGCGTTTCACGCGCATCGGCGAGCGCCATCTCTACCCGCTCGCGCGAGTCGCGAGCGACACGATCCACGGCGAGCGCGCCGTGCTCATCGGCGATGCCGCGTTGCGCCTGCACCCCGTCGCCGGCCAGGGCTTCAACCTCGCGCTGCGGGATGTCGCGACGCTCGCAGAGGTCATCGCCGACGCGTTGCTCGCCGGGCGTGCGGGCGGTGTCGCCGTAGATGTGGGCGCCGCGGACCTGCTCGAGCGCTACGCGGGCTGGCGCGCGGCCGATCGACGGCGCGTTTCGGCGTTCACTCACGGGCTCATCGAGCTGTTCGGGGAGTCCGCGCCGGGACTGGGACTGGGGCGTGGCCTCGGGCTCTTGGCGTTCGATCTCCTGCCCGGTGCGAAAGCGCTGCTCGCGCGCCAGACGATGGGCAAGGCCGGTCGATTGCCACGGCTCGCACGCGGCCTGCCGCTACTCGCCGGCGAGCCATGAACGGCACGCCGACCGGTATCGTCATTGCCGGCGCGGGCGTCGTCGGCCTCGCCGTCGCCGCGCTGCTCGCCACGGGTCGCTGCGCCGACCGCCTGCGCGTGCACGTGCTCGACGCGCGACCGCTGCCGCGTTGGCGCGCCGAATCGATGGACCCGCGCGTCTACGCGTTGTCGCGCGCGTCGCAGCAGCTCTTCGAGCATCTCGGCGTCTGGGAGCGCGTGACGGCGGCGCGCGCCGCTCCCTATCGGCGCATGCGCGTGTTCCAGGGCGCCGACCCCCATGCTCCGGGCGCGCTCGATTTCGACAGCGCCGAGATCGGCGAGCCGGACTTGGGCCACGTCGTCGAGGACAGCTTGCTGCGCGCCGTGCTTGCCGATGCGATTGCGGGCGCGCCGAACGCCACGCTCGCGATCGGCGCCGAGATTGCCGCGGTCGCCGTCGAGCCCCGTAGTGTCGTCGCAGAGCTTGGGCTCGGAGGCAGCGTCCGCGGCTCGCTGCTGCTCGCGGCCGACGGCAGCGACTCGACCGTGCGGCGCCTGCTCGATCTGCCGGTGGCCGAGCATCGCTACGAGCAGACCGCGGTCGTCACGCACGTGACGAGTAGCGCCGCGCACGGCGAAACGGCTTGGCAGCGATTCATGCAGGGCGGTCCGCTCGCGTTCCTACCGCTCACGGACGGCCGCAGCTCCGTGGTCTGGTCGCTGCCGACCGCCGACGCCGAGCGCTTGCTCGCGGTAGGCGACGCGGAGTTCCTCGCGGCGCTCAACGAGGCGAGCGCCGGTGTGCTCGGCGAGCTCACGGCATGCTCTGCGCGCGTGGGCTTCCCGCTCAAGGCCCTGCATGCGTCGCGTTACACGACGCAGCGCGCGGCGCTGCTCGGCGATGCGGCGCACACGGTGCACCCGCTCGCGGGGCAGGGCATGAACTTAGGTGTGCTCGATGCCGCGTGCGTCGCGGCCGTCATCGAAGATGCGCTCTCGGCCGGCGAGGACGCCGGCGACCTCAAGGTGCTGCGCCGCTACGAGCGCGAGCGCAAGGGCGACAATTTGAAGAGCTTGGCCGCATTCGACGGGTTGAACCGCCTGTTCCGGCTCTCCCCCTGGGTCGCGCCGGTCCGGGCGCTCGGCCTCGCTGCCGTCGATGCGTCAGGTCCTGTCAAACGCGCGCTCATGCGCGAGGCCCTGGGGCTAAGGGCTGGGCACCGACACCGGCTACGCTGGTCTTGAGCTCCGGGGCAAGCATAGAATCGACCGCTATGACTGAAAAAAGGCCATTGACTCTGGGGCTGCTCGTCGGCGCGTGCATTGCAGCGAGTCCGCTCGCGGCGCAGGAGCAGGCGTGGAACCGCACCCTCGAGCGCATCGCAACCGGTGTCGTGTCGATTCGGATCGACAGCACGCGATCGTTCGACACCGAGCGCAACCAATCGAGCCAAGCGACGGGCTTCGTCGTCGACGCCGAGCGCGGCCTCATCTTGACGAACCGGCACGTCGTGACGCCGGGCCCGGTGCGGGCGCAAGCCGTGTTCTTGAATCAAGAAGAGGTCGAGCTCGTGCCGGTCTATCGCGACCCGATCCACGACTTCGGTTTCTTCCGCTACGACCCGCAAGAGCTGCAGTTCATGAAGCCGACCGAGCTCAAGCTCGTGCCCGAGGCCGCGCAGATCGGCCGCGACATCCGCGTCGTCGGCAACGACGCCGGCGAGCAGCTCTCGATTCTCGCGGGCACGATCGCCCGGCTCGACCGGCAGGCGCCGAACTATGGCCGCGGCAACTACAACGATTTCAACACGTTCTATCTGCAGGCCGCGTCGGGCACGTCGGGCGGCTCGTCGGGCTCGCCCGTCGTCGACATCGAGGGGCGTGTGGTCGCGCTCAACGCCGGCGCGAACTCGCAGGCCGCCTCGAGCTTCTTCCTGCCGCTCGACCGCGTCGAAGTCGCACTGGCGATGATTCAGGACGGCGGTCCCGTGCCGCGCGGAACGCTGCAAACCGAATTCGTGCACAAGCCGTTCGCCGAGTTGCGCCGGTTGGGGCTCGCGCGCGACACCGAGGCGCGCGTCCGCGAGGCCTCTCCGCAGCAGACCGGCATGCTCGTGGTCGAGCAGGTGATCCCGGAGTCGGCCGCGTCGACCAAGCTCGAGCCCGGCGACATCCTCGTCGAGGTCGACGGCAAGCTCGTCGCCGAGTTCGTGCCGCTTGCGGCCGTGCTCGACGGCGCCGTGGGCGGGGAAGTCACGGCCGTCATCGAGCGCGGCGGCGCGCGTCTCGCGCATCGGCTCGAAGTCGACGATCTACACGCGATCACACCCGCCGAGTACATCGAGTACGGCGACGGCGTGTTCCACACGCTCTCGTATCAGCAGGCGCGGCATTTCTACCGGGCGGTCGCCGGCGTCTACGTAGCGAACCCGGGCTATGTGTTCGGCAAGGCCGCCATCCCGCGTGGCAGCATCGTCACGAGCATCGGGGCCGAGTCGCTCGACGACCTCGACGATTTTCAGCGCGTCCTCGAATCGTTGCCCGACGACAAGCCGGCCCCCGTGCGCTTCGTGACGTTCGACGAGCCGCAGACCGAGCGGCAGCGGCTCATCACCAACGACCGCAGCTGGTTCCCGGCGCAGCGCTGCCGCCGCGACGACGCGCTCGGCGTGTGGCCGTGCCAGGCGCTCGCGCCGAGCCCGCCGCGCGAGCCCGCGGAGCCGAGCGAGGGCACGACGTTCCCGCGCGAGGGCGAGCGGCACGTGCAGGCCGTCACCCCGTCGCTCGTGCTCGTGAACTTCGACATGCCGTACACCGTGTCGGGCGTGGCCGACCGGTACTACTACGGCACGGGGCTCATCGCCGACGCAGAGCGCGGCTGGGTCGTCGTGGATCGCAACACGGTGCCCGTCGCCATGGGCGACGTGCGCCTGACGTTCGCGGGCACGCTCGAGGTCCCGGGGCGCGTCGAGTACATCCATCCGCTGCACAACTTGGCCGTCGTCTCGTATGATAAAACGCTAATCGGCAGCACTCCGGTGAAGGCCGCGACTTTCCTGTCGAAAGCCATCGTGCCCGGCGACGATGTCGCCGTCGTCGGCCTAGGCGCCGACTTCAAGCTGCTGGCGCAGTCGAGCGAGGTGGCCAACGTCGCGGCCGCGGCGTTCCCGTTGTCGCGCACGCTGCGGTTCCGCGAGACGAACCTGGATGTCGTGACGCTCGTCAACGGCCCGTCGGAGTTCGACGGGACGATCGTCGATTTCCAGGGTCGCGTGCTCGGCATGTGGGCGAGCTTCGCTTATCAGAGCGGGCGAGATCTCACGCAGATCAATCTCGGCATCCCCGCCGACGTCATCGTCGACATGCTCGCCAACCTGCGCAGCGGTGAGGCGTTGCGCTCGCTCGAAGTCGAGTGGGCGCAGCTGCCGCTCGCGACGGCGCGCAGGGTCGATCTGCCCGAGGAGTGGATACGGCGTTACGAGGCGCACAATCCCGCGCGGCGCGAGGTGCTTTCCGTTGCGATGACCGTGGCCGAGTCGTCGGCCTCCCGGTTCTTCCGCTCGGGCGACATCCTGCTCGGCATCGACGGCGCGCTCGCCAACACGTTCCGCCAGGTCGAGAACGCGACGCAGCAGCCGACCGTCGAGGTCACGGTGCTGCGCAACGGTCGGGAGGTCACGGGGACGGTCGCCACGGCGGCGCTCGACGGCCTCGGCATCGAGCGCGTCGTCTCGTGGGCCGGCGCACTGGTGCAAGCGCCGCATCGCGAGCTCGCCGTGCAGCGCGGTATCGGCTTGGGCGGCGTGTACGTGAGCTTCTTCAACTTCGGCTCGCCCGCGAGCCGGTCGGGACTCTTCGCGGGGCGCCGCATCGTGGCTATCGACGGTCAACCGACACCCGACCTCGACACCTTCGTCCGCGTTGCGACGACGCTCGGCGACCAGGAGTCGGTGCGGCTCAACACGATCACGTTCAACGACGTCCCGGAAGTCATCACGATGAAGCTCGATCCGCAATACTGGCCGAGCTACGAGCTCGTCCGTGACGGCTACGACTGGCGGCGGCAGACGTTGAACTGAGCGCAAGACGGGGCGGGGGAGGATTCGTGGCGGCACCTACACTCGGCCTGCGCGGCATAGGCTTGCGTTTTCTATTCGCGTTCGCGCTCGTCTGTTTCACCTGGAACCCGACGCGCTACAACTACGTGGCCTGGGCGCTCGTGCAGTGGCGGGAGAACCTGGCGCCGCTCGTCGCGTTCAGCGGGCTCATCATGCTCGCAGGTTGGATCTTCTTCCTGCGCACGACGGCGCGCTCGCTAGGCGTGCTCGGCGTCGGGCTCTGTGTCGCGATCGCGGCCACGGTGCTCTGGGCGCTGTTCCAATACAACCTCGTGCAGCGCGAGAGCACGACGCTGATATCCTGGATCGTGCTCATCCTGTTCAGCGCGATCCTCGCAACCGGGATGTCGTGGGCGCACCTGCGCACTCGGTGGTCGGGGCAGGCGACGGTCGACGACGTCGAAGACAACTAGCGTCGTTATGTGAATGCGGTCCTTGGCCGGCGCGCACGTTTGCTGCACAGTCGGACGATGGCCGCCGTATCGCCGTGTTCCGTCAAACTCGCTCTTTGCGCGCTCGCGCTGGGGGCGCTCGTTGCGCCCGCTGCCGATGCGCAGAAGCTGTATCGATTCCAGGATGCGAACGGCGTCTGGGTGTACACCGATCGGCACCCTGGCGGCGAGCAACGTTACGAAGAGCAGCAGGTCGAGCGGCGGTTCGTGCAGCCCGAGATCGGCATCTATCAGCGCTCGACGACCGACGGGATCGCGCTCGTTGCGCACAACACATACTTCGGCCCCGTGCAGCTCGCGTTCCGGATCAACGCGATCGAGAACGTGGCCGCGGACACCCCGCGCCGCGGCGTGGAAGTGCTGCCGCCGCGCAGCGAGACGGAGTTGCTCGTGGTCGGCAAGGCCGTCGATCAGGTGACGCTGCGCTTCGACACGGAGTTCGAGTTCCTGCCCGGCGAGCCCGGCGCGCTGCACCGCCCGACGCAGCCCTACCGCCTGCCTTATGCGCTCGCGAGCGCGATCCGCGTGTCGCAGACGTTCCCCGATATGACCACGCACACCGATCCTGCGAGCCAGCACGCGGTCGATTTCGTCATGGACGTGGGCACCGACGTGTTCGCGGCACGTGAAGGCGTCGTCATCGAGGTCGCGAGCGACTTCTTCGAGAGCGGCACGAATCTCGCCGTCGATGGGCCGCGCGCCAACGTCGTGCGCGTGCTCCACGACGACGGCACGATGGCGCTCTACGTGCACTTGAACTGGAACACGATCCGCGTCGTTCCGGGCCAGCGCGTGCGCCGCGGCGAGTATCTCGCCGACTCGGGCAACACGGGCTTCAGCACCGGACCGCACCTGCACTTCGTCGTGCAGCGCAACCGCGACGGCGCGCTCGTGTCCGTGCCCCTCGAGTTCGCGGGCGCGAACGGACCGATCGCGCTCGCGAGCGGCGAGACCTACACGGCTTACTAGAGCTCGACGCCCTCGCCGAGCTCGAGCGGCGCGCGGCACGTCATCCCTTCGCACACATACGCGACGGCCTTCGCGTGCGGCGCGCGTTGTGCGAGCAGGCCCGGCAGCACCGCGTCGTTCGGGATCGCGAATGCGAGCCGCTGCGGGCGGTCCGCCTTCGCGATCTGAGCTCGCCAGCGCGCGAGCTCGGCCGGCGTGCCGCGTACGACGACGAGCGTGGGCGGTGCGAGCAGCGCGTCGAGCGCGGCCAGCAGCGTCGCGTAGGCCTCGGGGTGCCGCTCCGCGCCGGCGAGCGCGGCGCGTACCGTCCGCTCCGCGGCGTCGAGATAGCGCTGCTCGCCGAGCAGATGGCCGAGCGCCACGAGCGTCACGGCCGCGACGCCGTTGCCTGCCGGCACGGCCTCGTCCGCGAACGGCTTCGACCGGTGGATGAGCCGCTCGTGGTCGTCGGCCGTGAAGAAAAAACCGCCGCGCGCGTCCTCGAAGCGCGCGAGCAGCACCTCGACGAGCTCGCGTGCGAACTCAAGATCGGCGTCGCGCCAACGGCACTGCAAGAGCTCGAGCAGCCCGCGCGCGAGATTGGCGTAGTCGTCGAGGTACCCCGCGAAGCGCGCGCGGCCGTCCT
>Ga0302046_10004529_pt1 | contig 12371 bp, 12 predicted proteins | sample RVTome_11_FD_200261 | JGI IMG/M metagenome (GOLD analysis project Ga0302046, IMG submission 200261) | Soil microbial communities from uranium-contaminated site in the Upper Colorado River Basin, Wyoming, United States - RVT147D111 (version 2) ... | reverse complement strand
CCTCGGCAATCTCTTCGTACGTGAGGCCTTCGAGGTCTTTGAGAATCACCGGAAGGCGAAACTTCTCCGGTAACGCTTTGAGGCCTTTTTCAACCAGCTCCTGCGTTTCGGTCGACACCGGATCGACAGTTGTACGCTCCCTGAATTCGCGATCCTCCAATTCGTCAAGCGACTGGAAGGAAAAGAACCTCCGGACCTTACGCTTCCTCAACTCGTCGCGGCCCCGATTGACCGCTATGCGGTACAACCACGTGTAGAATGTCGACTCAAACCGAAACCGTCCGAGGCCTTCGTAGGCTTTGATAAAGACTTCCTGCGCCAGGTCGTCAATGGTTGCCGGCTCATGGAAGATGGAATACAGGAGATTCCTGATCCGCTCCTGGTAGCGTTCCACCAACAGGCGAAAAACGCCGTCATCCCCGGCCTGGAACAGGGAAACAAGGACTTCATCGCTTTTACTTTCGAGCCGGTCATCGCCTGTGCGTGCAAGCATGCTCGCGGATTGGTCACCTGTTCTATGCCTGGGTTCATTCATATAGACGGTTGAGTCCATCGCGGAGTTCCCGGAATCTCCCCGGGGGTTAAATGCAAAACCCGTATGATTCTTCAAGAAAACATGCCTCCTGAAGCGTCATACGGGTTTTCACCGGGAAAGTTCTCCGTTACGCAGCCTCTTCTTTCACAGAAGTCGGGACTCTTTTTTCGAATTCATCCCTGAACCGCCGGATCATAGATTGAATGGGCCAGGCGGCTGCATCACCGAGCGCGCAAATAGTATTGCCTTCAATGTTGTTTGCGACATCCATCATGAGGTCGATATCCTCGCTTCGGCCTTCTCCACGGACAAACCTGTTGAGGACTTTTTCGAGCCATCCGGTTCCTTCCCTGCAGGGAGTGCATTGTCCGCACGATTCGTGGTGATAGAATTTGGCGATACGGGCAAGCACAGCGACGAGATCAGTATCCTCATCCATAACAATAAGTCCGGCGGTGCCCACGGCAGAGCCGGCGGCTTTCATCGAGTCAGCATCCATGGAGATTCCGTCGAGCTGATCCCCGCGCAAGATCGGTGTGGAAGAACCACCAGGGATAACAGCCTTAATCGCCTTGTTACCGGGAACGCCTCCCGCATATTTATGGATTATCTCCAACATGGGAACCCCGGTCGGCATTTCGAAGACGCCCGGATGATTCACGTGACCGCTGACACCAACCAGAATCGGCCCAGGGTGCTTGGGAGCTCCAATTTTTGAATACCATTCCCACCCATTATTGATTATGCAGGGGACGTTGCTCAGCGTCTCCACGTTGTTGATTGTTGTCGGGCAGCCCCACAGTCCGTACTGCGCCGGAAACGGCGGCTTGATCCTGGGATAGCCGCGCTCCCCTTCCAGAGAGTTCATCAGGGCGGATTCCTCGCCGCAAATGTACGCCCCCGCCCCCTTATGGATGATGACCTCAGTGCCAAATCCTGAGCCGAGTATATTCTTCCCCACGTATCCCCTTGCCCTTGCATCATCAAGCGCTTTTTGCATCATGCGGATCCATTTTCCGTACTCGCCGCGGATATAGATAAACGCTGTCGTGATTCCCATGGCGTAGCAAGCAATCAGGGTGCCCTCGAGGAGCAGGTGGGGATTAAACTCAAAAATCTGGCGGTCTTTGAACGTGCCCGGCTCCGACTCGTCGCCATTGACGCACAGGTACTTCGGCTTGTCGGTCTTCTTTGGCATGAAGGTCCACTTTAAACCGGTGGGAAAACAAGCGCCCCCTCGTCCGCGGAGGTTCGATTTTTTCACTTCGTCGGTCACTACTTCGGGGGTCATGCTAAGTGCTTTCTTAAAAGCCTTATAACCGCCGTTTGCCTCATAAACGTCGATGGTATGGAGCTTCTGAATCAGGGGAAGAATGACAGGATCCATTATGCGCCCACCCGTCTTTTCGCGAAGTCTTCGATCATCCGATCCACCCCTTCCGGAGTCAGATTCTCATAATATTCCTCCCCGACGGCGCACATCGGTGCACCGCCGCAAGCACCCATGCATTCCACTTCCGAGAGGGTCCACGCACCGTCGCTTGAAGTTTCGCCCATTTTGATGCCGAGTTTCCCTTCCAGGTGCCGGACGATCTTCTGCGAGCCGCGGATCATGCACGAAACATTCGTGCACACCTCAATATGGTTCCTACCGATCGGCTTCGTCTGGTACATCGTGTAGAACGTCACAACACCCAGGATATGGCCGAACGGGAGGTTGAGAAGCGTCGCAACCTCCTTCATTGTGTCCTGGGATATATAACCGTACTGCTCCTGCGCGATCCACAGCACCGGCAGAACAACGGCCTGGGGGTGGGGGTAGCTTTTCTTGAAATTTTCGATTCGTTGCAGACTCTCGGAACTTAGCATGGTTATTGCGGATTGCGCCTGCCTGCCGGTAGGCAGGGATTGTTAATTGGAATTTATGTGATCATCGATTGAGTTTTGCAGTCTTTCCGGACGCTGTGAAGATCGCCGTCAATTCTCTTGCCTCCCGATGAAGGTCGAGGGCTGATTCTGAAGAATTGAGCCCTGATTCCATCACCATCTCAAGCCAAAATTGCGACTCGTCGGCTTCTTCTTCGACGATGGTTGTTTTCGAAACAAAATCTCGCCGCGAACGCGCTTTGGCTGAACGATAGTTAGCAGCCACTGAGGTTCCCGCCCGAAGAAGTTGCCCCCCGATGATATCGCCAACCTTGGTTTTTGGAAAACCTCCGACAAACTTGATGATACGCAGCGCAAACCGTTTTGTCTGCGCTTTCAACTCATTTGCATCCATACACCCCCCAGTGAATATTCCCCTTTATGTCCTATTTGGCAATTTCAAATTCGTCCCGTAAAAAGGCGGCGGGAAACAAAAAGCAGGCAATTCGAAATTCGTCCCGCCAAACAGCGGCGGGATCTCTGCTTATCACAATTCGAAATTGACAATTCGAAATTCGAAATCATTTATCCGCTTCTCCCATTACGGGATCAAGACTGCCGATAATGGCTACGATGTCTGAGATCATTGAGCCCTGAAGCAGAACGGGGAGAGCTTGGAGGTTCACGAATGACGGGGATCTGATTTTCATGCGCCAGGGGTTGCCATCGCCGTTGCTATAAAAGTAAAATCCAAGTTCCCCCTTTGGGGCCTCCACCGCGTGATAGATCTCGCCGACCGGCGGGTCCACGCCAAAGTTGATCAGCATGAAATCATGAATGAGTTCTTCCATCCTGGTGTAGATCCGCTCTTTCTTCGGAAGGACTTTCTTGGGTTCAAAGGCATGGATGCTTCCCTGCGGAATTTTTTCCAGGAGTTGTACCAGCATCCTGCGGCTTTCCTTCATCTCGTCCATGCGAACATAGTACCGGGCGAGAGAGTCACCGCCTTCATACACCGGAACGTCGAATTCAAGCTGCTGGTAGACGAGATAAGGGTTGGCACGGCGCAGGTCGTGGCTGACACCGCACGCTCTCAGACAGGGGCCGGTTACGCCAAGGTCTATTGCCTGTTCCCGTGTGATCACGCCAATTCCATCCGTACGTCCGACAAAAATTCTGTTTTTGTTCAGCAAGCGTTCGCACTCGCGAAGGTTTTCGGGAAAATCGTCGATAAATGTCCGGATCATTCCCTCTGCCTGGGGGGTCATATCGTGGGCAAGGCCGCCGATGCGCGTATGACTTGTCGTAAATCGTGCACCGACGAGGTTTTCAAAGATGTCGTACAGTTTTTCCCGTTCGCGGAAACTCCACATGAACACTGTCAGTGCCCCGACGTCCATGGCCATGGATCCCAGCCACAGGAGGTGGGATGACAGGCGGGCAAGCTCGGTGATGATCGTTCGCAGGTACTGGGCTCTAGGCGGAGCCTCAATGCCGAGGAGTTTTTCCACTGCCAGTATATAGGCAACGTTATTGGAGAGCGGGGAAAGGTAATCGAGGCGGTCGGTGTGGGGAATGAACTCGTGGTACGACGATGACTCGGCAAGTTTCTCGTACCCTCGATGGAGATATCCGACCTCCGGCACACAGCCGATAACCGTTTCGCCGTCGAGGCGAACAAGCAGGCGGAGCACGCCGTGGGTGGCCGGGTGTTGCGGACCCATGTTGAGGATCAGGTCATTTTCGAGCGGGTCATTAAAAGTGAACGATGTGTTCTGATCCTCGAGAGCCTGAAGGATCGTGGATTTACGTCCGATTTCGCGGGTTGCCGTGGTTTCCATGGAGTTACTTCTTGGGAAGCTGAAGAGAGCCCGGAATTCCCATCAAGGGGAAGTCTTTCCGCAACGGGTAGTGCTCAAAGTCATCCGGCATGTAAATTCGTCTCAGATCCGGATGACCGTCAAAGAGAATGCCAAACATATCATACGTTTCACGTTCATGCCAGTTGGCCGTTGCCCACACCATCGTTACAGTGGGAACGTGGGGGTGAGATTCTTCAGCGAACACTTTCAGCCGCAAGCGATGGCGATGCTGAAAGGAATAAAGATTATACACGACGCAAAATCGTTTCACGGGAGTGTACATATCAAGGCCGCACAGGTCCGCAAGCAGGTCGTACCGAAACTCCCCCGTTTTCAGGAACCGGCAGACCTCCACTATCCGATCCGCGGCCACGACAACGGTCAGCTCCCCACGAAATTCATGAGATTCGAGGAGAGCGTCACCGAACTGCGCCTTGAGTTTCTGGAGAACAATCTGATTCATTTACTCAGGGATTGATGGGGACCGATGGTGGTGCGGAAAATCTCCAATGAGGGCGGTGCTGCTGCCGCGGCTTTCGCCGCGTTGGACTTTCTTTTGAAGAATCATCAGCGCGTTCAACAAGTTGTCAGGCCGCGGGGGACATCCTGCTACATACAAATCCACGGGAAGAAACAGGTCAATTCCTTGCACCACGGAGTATGTGCGGTACATTCCGCCCGACGAGGTGCACGCACCCATGGCGATCACCCATTTAGGATCCGGCATCTGGTCGTAAATCTTACGAACGACCTTCGCCATCTTGTAGGTCGTTGTGCCGGCCACGATCATCACATCTGCCTGACGGGGAGAGAATCGGAACACTTCGGAACCGAACCGGGAGGAATCGAAGCGCGGACCGGCGAATGCCATCATTTCAATGGCGCAACAGGAAATGCCCATCGGCATGGGAAAAAGGGAATTCTTCCGACACCAGTTAACTGCATCTTCAATCTTCGTCAACATCAGGCTGTCGCCCAGTGCCTGTTCTAATCCCATTCCAACGCTCCTTTTCTCCAGACGTAGAAGTATCCAACGAGAAGAATTGCAATAAAGGTCAACATACTAAAAAACCCCAACGGGCCGAGGTCTGCAAACGACACAGCCCACGGGTACATAAACACAATTTCAATGTCAAAGAGAATGAACAAGACCGCCACCATATAGAACTTCACCGAGAACCGCTCCCTGGCGGAACGGACCGGCTCCATGCCGCTCTCGTAGGTTGACATTTTCTCATCGTTGGGGCGTTTCGGGCCGAGCCATTCATTGACCTTGACGGCAACAACGCCAAAGAGAACAGCCGCAGTCAGCATGAGGAGGATCGGTATGTAGTTTTCAACCATACAAGCGGGAAAAAAGTGCGGAAATCGCCGATTTGCTATATGAAGTTTATGGAAAAATGGAATAAAAGTAAAGGAGAGGAATAGAGCTTTCACACTCCGGCAGCTTCTTGCCTGTCGATTCCATTAGGAATTGACCGGGAGAATCTGTATCTTTAATGCTGTCAACTAACAGTACACCGTCTACACATCTACAAGTCCCTGTTCCCGAGCAATCGGAAACGGTTCCGCTGCTGCCCGCTTAGGTACCTCCCAAGGTTCAACGCCGTCAGTCAGATGAGAGCTCACGAGATGTGTTTCGTGGGAAGGAAGTGATGTTCTGGTAAGTTCGGCGTACACCTTCTCCGGCGGTTGAGCCGGAGGTTACTTAATCGAAAGGACTCGTTCCATGGAAAAAGGAACAGTCAAATGGTTCAACGGAGCAAAAGGCTTCGGATTCATTTCACGCAGTGGCGGCAGCGATGTGTTTGTACATTTTCGTGCCATCAATGGTGACGGGTACAAGACCCTGAATGAAGGCGATGCTGTTGAGTTCGAAGTCGAGAATGGCCCCAAGGGCCCCTCGGCCAAGAACGTCACGGTCGTCTAATCAACGAATCGGACCATCACGGGCCCCGCCACACGGCGGGGTTTCGTGTTTTAGCACCCTCCAAACTCTCCACTCCATCGCCCTACTTCGCTGTTTCCCTCGGAAGAGCCAGACTCACTTTCACTCCCTCATCGAGTTTTCCTTCGATCGATACGCTTCCGTGATGGCGGTCGACAATGCGGCGAACAATGGCCAATCCCACTCCGGTGCCCGGGAATTCATCATCACGATGAAGCCTTTGGAACATGCCGAACAATTTGTGGCTGTAGGCGGGATCGAACCCTACCCCGTTGTCTGAGATGGAATAGACGATGGCATTTTCTTTGACCACCCCGTCGATTTGAATGACCGGTTGTTCCCGAGGGGATGAATATTTGACGGCGTTGGAAATCAGATTAATCCACAACTGGCGAAAAAGGACCGGATCTCCGGAAACCGCCGGAAGATCACCGATTTTCAATTCTATTGCCTTTTCTGCGCCGGACACCGCTTCCTGCGCGATCATCGAGACAAGGTGTTTCATGTCGACAAGAGTATAATTCATGGAGGTCCGTGTTACACGAGAAAGAGACAGAAGGTCTGAAATAAGCTGGTCCATTTTACGAACATTGGACACAATGACGGAAAGGAGCCTCTTTCCTTCTTTGCCAAGTTTTTCGGAGTGTTCGGAGTCCAGAATCCTGGAAAACCCTTCAACAGCACGGAGTGGAGCACGGAGGTCATGCGAGACGGAATAAGCAAATGCCTCCAATTCCTTGTTCACCGTCTTGATCTCCTCTGTCCTCTGATTCACTCTTCGTTCCAAATCCGCATTGAGCCGAAGAATCTCCGCCTGGTCCCGTTTGTGTTCGGTGATATCAAGCGACATAATGACAATGCCCTGCGGCACAGCCATGACGGAGAGTTGGAACCACCTCGTTGAACCATCATCAAACAAGAATTCGTTGAGCAGGTGATCAGAAGTCCCCGTCTCCATACAACGACGCAGAACTTCAAACATGGGGGTGGTTTCAATGCCGGGATATACATCCATCATTTTCCGGCCAAGCAATTCCTGCTTCGTTTTTCGGCCATGGCGTGCGACCGTATCATTGACATAGAGGTACGTCCAGTCCCAGCCTAGGATCTGGCATCCTTCCAGCAGATGATCGATGATACTTCTGAGTTCGGCGTCCCCAAAACTCATGTTGGACTCCCCTATGAATGGATGTTGTTCTGACAGGGTACAAACAGCGCACGCAAGAACCAAGACGGGGGTTCACCCATCGGGAGAATGATGTCGTGATATTATGTTCGTGGAAGGAAAAAGGTATACGGGACTTTCGAATTCATTTCCCGCAGGAGGAGCAATCCGAGTTCCCGTGCGTGGTAATCTCCCCATTGTGAGGATTCCCCGCGCGGAATGGGACTGCCGGGCGGCCTGTGATCCCAATTATTCGGACGATGGTAAATTGAATGGAGGATCAGCCCCTCGTGTCTGGGGTTGTCTGAAAGATATGGCGGAGAAAATAGTGTATTGGTGATCGTGAGGGCAGCGCCCAAATAGCAGGCTCCTGTTTTCTTCTGCCCGTGTGCCAGGTGATATTTTCCCAGGCGCATGAATCCCTGAGCAGCAATGGCAGCAGCGGAACTGTCCACCGGTTCGTGTTCATTGAACGGGTCCGCCGGTCTGCTGCGATAGCCTACAAGCTGAGCAAGGCCCGGAGCCCCGGTATCCCAGTAGGGAATTCCATCGGCCGGCATTTCACCCAGATAATAGTCTGCAACGGCAGATGCCACATCATTGAACCTTTGCAGGACTCTCCGCTTCTTCCAGCCCGGCTTGAAATTTGATTCTGGAAGCACGGAGAGAAACTCCAACTGCTCGGCAAAACCAAGCAGAATCCATGCCAGCCCGCGGGTCCAGGTAGTAAACGGGGAATAGCCCTGTTGGGTGCTGGGACACCGGTAGGAGCCGTTATTCAAATTGAAGATCGACTCATGAGCCACACGACCGCGAACGTCGTATGCGTCACGTCCTTTGCCAAAATAGACATTGTACAACGCGGTAGTTTCAGCATGCGTCAAAAGGCGATGAAGAAGGTTCACCTTGTTGTCCCCTTCCTCCATCAGGACATGTCCGAGCTGATGAGAAACAGCAAGAGATCGCAGGGAGCGGACCGTGTCGGCAAAAAGCGAGTGCGGACCATTGAAGGAGTAAATATACCCCAATCCGCCCGGCAACGCCGTCCACCGGGCAGCCTGAATCGCCCCGCTTACTTTGAGCGCCAAGCTCCATCCCTCTTGATCTCCCTTGTCCTCCTGAATCCCCCCCTCTCTCATTAACCTCAGGAGATTCCCATAGGTGCTGATGATATTAAAACCGTGATCATGGACCCCAATGTGACTTACATGATGAGCCATATGGGCAACGGTACCTGCCCGCCCGATCTGAAGGAAGCGTTCATCGCGCGTCGCGTCATATTGAAGCAGGGCGGACCCGAATTGAAAGCCATGGGTCCATTCCGTCCAACTCCGGGAAGTATAACTCCCAGCCTCAGTAAACACGGGTGCACCGCGGGAAGGGTCCCAGGATTTCTCGAGACTAAGTATTTTCTTCGCGGAGAGTTCAAACATCCGATCGACCTGTTGTTTCAGATCGCCAACCTTCAATGCTGTGTCGATGCTCACCATAGTTCAAAGCCTCGGAATAGTCAGACCACCGTCGACGTGGATAACCGCGCCAGTGGAGAACGGAACATGACCGCTCAGGATTGCTTTCACCACCAATCCCACATCGTCCGGTTCGCCCCACCGTTTTTGCGGGATGGCACCACCTGCCATGAGCGCGTCGTACTTCTGCCGAACCCCGCCCGTCATGTCCGTTGCCATGATGCCGGGGCGGACCTCGCAAACAAGGATTCCCTCGGGGCCCAGCCGTGTCGCCCAGAGTTTGGCGCACATCGAAAGTCCCGCCTTCGACATGCAGTATTCTCCCCTGTTCGTGGAAACCATCTCCGCAGACACCGACGAAATAAACACGAGAGCCAATCCGCCCGGGAGAAGCGGCCGCGGACGATCCTTGAGCCAGTATTGCGCAACGCGTTGGGTAAGAAAATGCGGACCCTCAAGATTCGTTGTCATGACATGTTCAAACGAATCCTCCTTCATTTCAACAAGGTCCAGACGCTCCTTCGGCCCGATGCCAGCGTTGTTGACCAGAGCGTCAATTCGTCCAAATGTTTCAATAGTTTTTCCAACCAACGCCTCACGGTCACCTGTCTTCCCGACATCACCTTTCACGGCTATGAATTGTTGATCCGGCCGTGCTTGCTTTTTTCGGCAAAGATCGATTGTTTCACTGGCGGCAGCTTCGTTGGCGACATAGTTCACGACGATCGAACAGCCCAATTCCGAAACACGTTGGGCAATTCCCCGCCCTAATCCTCGACTGGCGCCGGTGATAAGGACAACGGGTGTGGGATCTGGCATACTTTGTCCTTAATGCGATTTATGTGTTTTGTTTTGGAGTAATTTCTTGAGGGCTCTGTCCCTGAGATCTGCACGGGCGAGATCGGCGTACAATTCCGGCCGGCGCGATGCCCGCACTGCAAGGTTCCGATCGCTGGCGAACGGGAAGTAGAATTCGGTGACTCGTTTCCCGCCAAGGTCGACATCCGCCGTGACCACACCGATCCCCCGGCCAGCTTCACAGAGTATTCCGCCATCCCGGCCGATGATTCCGCTTCGCCCGATCATTTTTCCCGGGCGCCACTGGCCCTCGGGAAAACCGAAGCAAGCAGACACAAGGGGAAGCCCCGTATCGACAGCTCTGGAACGGTACCGAATCTCCCAATCCACCTCCCCCCAACCCGACTGGACATGCGGGAACAGGAGCAACTCGGCTCCCCGCAGCATTAGAACTTGCGCAACCTCGGGGTATTCAATGTCCATACAGGTCATGGTGCCAACAACACCGAAATCAAGTTCTATTGTTTTCAGATCGTTGCCTGCAACAATTCCCAATCGCTGTTCCGGTATGGTCGGATGGCTCTTCTGATAACAATCCACCAGCTTTCCCTTCCGATCGAGGAACACAACATAGCTTGATATCTTTCCTTTCCATCCTCCGAACACCGGCAAGGCAACATTGATCCTGCTTTTCCGAGCCAGAGCCCCAACCTTGTTGACAAAAGCACCGGGGATCGGGTCTGCAATGTAATCCTTTGGATTTTGTGAAATGGATCGATGGTCTAGATTTGCGTACTCTCCAAACAGGATGAAATCCGAACCCCTTGTACCGGCCGTATGTATCATTTCCGCTATTGCGCGAAGATTTTGTGTCCGCCTCTGTGCGAGGGATGATCCCCGGAGCACGGCGGGGAGCTGACCTGCGCTGATTCTCACGGTTCGATTTTTCATGGATGCGATTCTCCTGCGGCGATCCGTTTTCGCGTCCCCAACCACGCAACGGCTCCAAGTGTCAACAACATTGATCCGGCAACAAGGTTCAGGATTCCCGGGGCCACTTCAGATGAAGGAAGGAAGGAACAGGCGACGAGAATACCTCCGAAAACAATGCATATTCGTCCTAAAAGTCCGTAAATGCGAAGCCCTGCCATGGCATCGTGGTGTCCTGATTCGAGCGCCGGAGTTGCCAGATCCTTTGCGAAGGCAAGGATGGTTGCATTCCGCGGATCATCCTTCCGGAACCAATACGCGGAGCCAAAGAACACAACAGAAGAGACAATCGATTCGCTGAGCATGTTTCGGACAAAAGTTTGTTCCTCCCAAACATTTGTGATCATCAGAAACACCGCAACTAAAACGGCGGCCGAGCAGGAAGCCATACCCGACCACCAGGGCGTTCTGGTATACACAATCCCCAGAGCCACCGGCATTGCAAAGGCGGCCGTGAGTGAGTAAAATACGAGGGCAAATTGAAATGCGCCGCCGAGTGTGGGAATATACAAGGCAACACCGATACCGAGGATACCAACCACCAGCATCGTTAGCCGCGCGATGAGCAGTTGTGTGCTGTCGGACGGCGCCGTGCCGGTCAGGCGTTTTTTGATCGGGGCATACACATCACGCGTAAGAGTTGCCGACAGCCAGTTGAAAGAATCATTTGCCTGGCCAAGAGTTGCCGAGAGAATGGCAGAAACCACGAAGCCGATCAGCCCATGAGGAAGGAGCTTCAGAGCAAGGCTCACAAAGGATGCTTCTGCCGGGACGGCAAACGACGGCCAAAGGGAGTTTATGTCGGGGAATATTATCCGTGAACCCATGACCGGAAGGATCCAGAGCAACGGACCGACCACCGAAAGAACCGCGCACAGGAGAGCCATTTTTTTGGTGTCCCGCTCATCGGGGACGCTGTGATAACGTTGGACGAGCTGCCATCCGACGTTATAGCCCAGGAGAACATTGATCATATATGAAATAAGGAAAAGCGGATCGGCAGCATCCCCCGTAACCGTAAGGTAACCTTCGGGCGCTTCTGCCAGCAAACGTTCAATACCGCCGAGGAATCCTTCTCCTTCCCCAAGGTACATGAACGTCACCGGGAAAATAATGACCGTCATGACCGTGATGATGATGGCCTGAATTGAATCCGAGAGCACGGCAGCCCACAATCCGCCGATAACGGAATACAAAACCATTACGATGCCTGTGAGCAGGATGGAGAGCTGGAATCCCGTAATCGTCACAACGCCCAGATCGAACACCCGTTCACTAAATCCAAGTGCCGTCGATACAAAGATACAAAGGATATACAGCCCTTGTCCAATACCGACGATTTGCGGAATAATTGCCGTGAGCGAATAGAAATACGTCGTTGACGGCGAAAATCGTTTGGTAAGGAACTCGAGGGGCGAGTGGATTCTTGCCCTTCTCCAGCGCACCCCGAACACGAAGTATCCAAGAAGATACGCCCAGAATGCCGTGGTGAAGATCACCACGGCACCCATTCCGTTCAGATAGGTAAATCCTGCTGCGGCAACAAACATGAATGCCGAATACCCCGACACCCAATTCGAAAGCCCCGCGACCAGCCACGGGATCTTTCCGCCGCCGCTAAAATACTCGTCGGTATTCTTGTTCCGCCGGGCGGCGTACATCCCGACCCAAACGATGGCAATGAAATAGAAACCGATAAGAACGTAGTCAAAGCCGTTGACGGTGTTAAACTCGGGCA
>Ga0302046_10004528_pt1 | contig 12372 bp, 11 predicted proteins | sample RVTome_11_FD_200261 | JGI IMG/M metagenome (GOLD analysis project Ga0302046, IMG submission 200261) | Soil microbial communities from uranium-contaminated site in the Upper Colorado River Basin, Wyoming, United States - RVT147D111 (version 2) ... | reverse complement strand
ATTCTCGTGACAGCAGTTTTGTGAGAGGAGGGGGCACAATATCGGGATCACCCGCGTACCTGAGCCGCACCCAAAACCCATGCTTCGTGACTTCCGCAAAGCGGTGCAAGTACTCGGCAGAGTTATGTTCGAGTGCCCCCAGGTCGAATTCACCCATTATCCCGATTCGTACCAGCGCATCGAAAGCGTTTGCCGGAGGAGAAGCGGTTACAATCTGGTATCCGTTGAATTCAATGCTGATTGGATCCCACCATTCTGCCCGGTCATTGCGCAAATCCTGCGACGACAAGAACCCGGCACTCCGTTTCATTTCCCCCTCGATTGCGTCCGCTATCGGGCCGTTGTAAAACGCCTTCGCCCCTTCGCGGGCAATGCTCCGGAGCGTTTTGGCCAGATCCTTCTGCACAAGTTTCTCTCTTGCTGCCAATGGTTCTCCATTATGCCCATAGATCTCCTTTGCGTGAGAAGGAAACTGCGAAAACGACCTCGCGATCATCTGAGCCGTACGACTTTCGATGATGTATCCTTCTTCTGCAAGCCGGATCGCGTCCACAAAGAGCTTGCTCCAAACCCAGTTCCCGAATCTCCGGGACATCGCCTCCCAGGCATTAACATTGCCCGGCGTCGAAACAGCCTTCGGCCCCCGGCGGTTTTCCAGATAATTTGGTGTTGGCGACCGGAATTGATCTGAATCTACCGCGAGAGGAATTCTCCCGCTCGCATTGAGGAACCATGCCCTCCCTTCCTTCGCATCATACAGCATGATTGTCCCATAGCCACCCATTCCCGACATCATTGGCTCGACCACATTGAGGGTAGCAGCAACTGCAATCGCAGCAGAGAATGCATTCCCTCCCTGTTTCAGAATCCCCAAGCCTGCTTCAGTTGCAAGCGGATGCGCACTGCTTACCATTCCGCTCGTGCCGACTGCCATTTGTTTCGCCGACTGGGCTTCGGCAGACATCCATCCGACGCATTGAATCAAACCCAGGGGGATGATCAAACGTAAGAGCCTGCACTTTTTTGCGACGTTTGCAGTGCCACTACGGTTGATCGCTTTGAAATTCATATAGTTCCCTCTGAATCCATAGTATGATGAAATACACTTATCCAAATGTTCGCGGACAAGGCACCGGGAAACCAGAGAAAATCGACCGACGGTTTTTTCACTTCTGACAAACGGTCATGGTACCGGCATTTGCCGCACCCTGAGCCTTTGAGGTCTGGGCAAATGCACGGTTCGAGTTCACAAGCTTCTGACATTCAAATTCCAGTTCTTTTTTGCTAATCAGCTTCGTTATCGCCACAGCCACAAATGCCAAGGAGGACGAGTGGAAGAAATGATCAGGCAAAGAAGGCCTTCATAGCGTTCTCTCATAGATTAAACTTGTACAAGCATACAAACACGATTTTCGGATTTTACAGAATCAAGCTCCAATATGAAACCGTTTCTTGGCAGGTGGTTTGAATACACCCGTCAGAGGCCTTGTTTTGTTTATGAACTGTAATGGGACCAATCGAGCTTCTACTGTCCTGTTTCGACCATGGGATTACTACGACGAGATCCACAATATGCTTACAAAACAAACGACAGGCGCAGGGAAATTTGGACTGACACTAGTTAGTGACCCATGAAGATACGCAGATTGAGGGAAAGTGTGACAACGCCTCGACTGGAAAATCGATGAATTGACTCAGGAAAGAGTCAAACTGTTTTAAAGGTGTGTTGGGTGAACTGGAGAAAGCCGAGGTTGTGCGGTCAACTCCTGCCCAAAGATCGGTGGGCACCAAGGTTCGAGAGGGTACTTTAAGTTCATCCCCGTAGTTCAGCTTGGCAACCGGTTACACGGCAGCATCACGTTTTGTGAACTGTGTGTTGCGCCAAGCCCGGTTATAAAAAAACACTTGACATGAAACATCGCGTTCACTACCTTGTATTTAAGAATATACTAAAATATAAGAAAGCTGAACAGTATGAAGCAAATAATAATACAAGGGGTCAAATGCATCGGGCCAAATTTCAGTAGGGCTGAGTTTTCGCTGATAAAGCGAAATTTGGCTCAACAGGAAGGGCTCGATACCTTGGCCGATTCTCTTGGAGCGGCTGCCAACCTGCAGCGATTGAAGATTCTCTATCTGTTGTCTGCCCACAAAGAAATGTGCGTTTGTGATTTGGCAGAAGTGCTTGAATTGTCGGATTCGGGGGTCTCACAACATCTTTCGAAGCTGAGAGACAGAAATATCGTGAAATCCCGTCGAATGAACCAGACCATGTTCTATTCGCTTGTCCAGAATGTGTTTACGTCGCACTTGGTGGATATCCTTGCACTGAATGAAACGAAACAGAAGCACGCATTCGTCCTCGATGGAAGGAGTTAAATCATGAAGACTCGTCGATTCATTTGGACCTGTGGCGTTCTAGCTGCGATTGTCGCTTCAATGTGCTGTATTGGACCCGCATCGGTGTCAATAATCGGAGTGGCATCGTTTGCCGGATTCTCAATGTTCGATACATATAGGCCGTACATGATAGCTGCGTCGCTTATCTTTGTTGGCGTATCCTTCTGGTTGACATATCGAAGGAGAACGGTTGATTGTGGCGATGGCACATGCAAGGTTGAAAACATTCCCCTGCGGGACAAAATCGGAACTTGGGGCATGTCGTTGTTTGTCATTGCAGCCATTGCTTTTCCGTATCAAGGATCATTACCATGGTCCACACCGCGTGGTCCAAACGAGGATGTTAGTTTTGTACGCGTCCCCCTTGTTTGCAATGCCGCTCCCAGCATTGGATGCGGTAGCAAAGCCAAATTCATTATGCTTGAACTAATGAATCAGCCAAGTGTGGAGGAGGCATGGCTGAATCGCTCCGGGACAGTTCTCGCTGTCGTGTGGAATACATCGTCGCGGGATGATGTGAGAAAGTACACACTGAGGGATGTATTCTCACGCCACGGAGTATCGATGGCGCTGCTTTCGGGTGATGAGCAAAAGGAAAGCGAAATTGAGTTTAAGGAGCGGGGGAAATGGTACAAAGGATCCGATGTTGACGCACTCAGTGTGGAAGAAGCGGGGATTATTGCAGATCGGATGATTGTCTCGATTAGCAAGAGAGTGTCATTCAAAAAGGAGAAGGACAAAGATGCGCTGCGAGATGATATTAAATCCATCATCCAGCGCTGCTTCCTCTCGATCAAATCTTTCAATGAATTGAATGATTCCGCAGAGCAAAGCGTTTCAAAGGAAATTATCGCAGCTGGCGAAAAATATCTTGGTAAGGGAAACATGCCCAATATGAAAGTAATCCGGAATGAATGCAATTTATCAGGTGAACACGAAGACTGTTGTTCGATCAAAAAGGAATGATCTCAAAGAAGGGGGATACGTTCATCGCTGAATCCACCATACTGTGCCCCAATTGTGGATCTTCGAAGACCGAGTTAATGCCTGTGGATGCCTGCGTTCATTTTTACCACTGCGTAAGCTGTGGTGTCCTGCTCCGACCCAAAGCTGGGGATTGTTGTGTCTTCTGCTCCTACGGCAACTCGAAATGTCCCTCGAAGCAACTCGAAGTCACTTTAAAATAGCCTCGGAAGTGGATGAGGATGGATTTGAGCCGAACCAAAACCAATGAGGTGCCGATTTAGTATTCGTAGCGGAACGACCAAGCGACGGAAGCTCAGGAATGTAAATCGCAGATTAGACCGACCATTCGGGAACCTTATCGCGGAAACCAATCGAAATCAGCTGTTGTCTCAACGATCATCAGTCCCTTCGTTGGTCAAGAATGTCCGGGATGACCCTTAGCAGTATCGATTTGGTGGAGGGCTCAGCTTGAAATCGCACGGGGGTTTTCCACAAACAGTGATCCCATAATCTTGAATTCTTCCATCACCGCAGGCTTTCTATATTCCCAACATAGAGCCACGCCTTTCCTTGAAACTCGTTGTCGTTGCCGCCTGCATCAATCCCTGTACAGGTAAAAGCGTGTAGCCCAAAAACCCCCGAAAGCTGATCGGCTGTGTCAAAGAACTGGGTGTGATAATTATCCATGTAGCGCTTGTAGGATTGCTTCGGTGTGAGGATGAGGATTTTCTTCCTGGCTACCCTCTTGAATTCTGCGGCTGTTTGAGAGAGATCCCGGACATGTTCGATTGTATGTGCGGAGACAATGTAATCGAAGTATTTGTCCGGAAACGGGATTCTTTCAGCGAAGCCAAGCTGCCATTGAATCGAAACCCCCGCATTCTGACCGGCCTCTTGTGCAATGCGCAAGGCCTCTTCGCTCACGTCCATTCCGGTAACGCGGTGCCCAGCCTGAGCCAATCGGATCGCCAATCCGCCGGCCCCGCATCCCACGTCCAGGACTGATCCCGGCTCAGTCATCGCATTTAAAAAGAGCGCGGCATCCTTGGTGTCGACGCAGTCATTCCCCCGATTCTTCCATGCGCGATCGTAGGCGGCCTTCCATTCTTCATCGGTCAGGTTCTCGAATTTCTTACGCCAATCCACCTCAAACCAATCGCCGTATTTTCTCCGCAAGGTGCGCCGCGCAAACCATCGCTGATTGATTTCACCAAGCAATCTGCGCAACGGCCGGGGAAGAAATCCCTTCAGAGATTCGTACAGGCGGGCCATGATTCTATCGCGACATCTGCATGATGTACCTCCACAGATTCGTCGGAACTGGCATGACAGAAAGCCGGGAAATCCTGACCAGTTCAAAGTCCTTGAATACTCTTTCAGCCTTCACCGCCGCAAGCGACACAGGGTTGGTCAATTTCCTGACGGGCTTCAGATTAATAACCGCAAGCCGCGGGTCCTTTGCTTTCGGATCGGCATACGGTTCACTTGTCACCTCTGCAATCCCGACGATGCTTTTTTCATCCCCCGTATGGTACACCAGGACCTGGTCCCCTTTTTTCATCGACCGGATGTGTTTGAGGGCAACGGGATTGGAAACGCCGTCCCAAACCGCCTTGCCGTCTTTTACCAGGTCGTCATAGGAATACGTGCCCGGCTCTGTTTTCATCAGCCACGTCGGCATATCTCCTCCTGTCAAGGTGAAAGTTCCGGTATTCGGACTCTGACCATTCCGCGTACCGCGTTGCAAAGGAATACCTCATCGGCAGAGGCCAGATCATCGGGATAAAGCGGTTTTTCAATCAAAGAAATGCGTTTTGATGAAAGCAGGTGTGCACGAAACGTCCCCGGCAGTAATCCGGAATCCACCGACGGTGTGTAATACCGGCCGCCGGATCGGATCACCACATTTGCTCTTGTGCCCTCTGTGACCTCTCCTTTTTCGTTTTGGACGATCGCATCGAAAAACCCGTTCGATTGTGCCGCCGCGTACTCGGATTCATACAACTCCCTCCGCGTTGTTTTATGAAACAGGAATCGATCCCGGGAATGAGTCCGTCCCCGCGCAATACAGGCCCGGAGATCCTTTGGCAGGTCATCCAGCAGACTTCCCTCGAGGGACAGGTTTCCATTGCGGTCCAGAAGGAGGCGTCCCCGGATGGTTTTCTGCTTTCGGAGAAATCCTTTGGCCGCACCGGACAGCTTTTTTCGCACTTCTGCAAGATCGCATTCAAATCCGAAATACCGGGCGGAGGACCGAAGCCGCTTTACATGGAGCGGAAGAAGAGACCAGCCCCGGTTCGGCGTCCAGAGCATCGTTTCTATCAATTGAAAAGCACCTTGCGGTTCAAGGAGGAAACGCGCTTTGAGCAGGCATTCTTCATACTCTCCGAAGAGCTCGGAGTCATGCACGACGCCGCTTCCCACTCCGATCACAGCCCGGCCGTTCCCTTTCTCAATCACCGCCGTCCTGATTGCAACGCTGAAGACTGCCGTATCGTTCGGAGAGATATATCCGATACTCCCTGTGTAGATCCCTCTGGACGTCGATTCCAGTTCACGAATAATTTGCATCGTACGTATTTTCGGCGCACCGGTGACCGATCCGCTTGGGAACAGGGCCTGAAACAATTGCGGTATTCCAACATTGCGTTTCAGGCGCGCCTCGATCGTGCTTGTCGCCTGAAAGAGCGTTTCGTACCGTTCGATCTCAAAATACTTCCGCACCCTGACAGTTCCCGGCCGGGCGATCCGGCCTGCATCATTCCGCAAAAGATCGACGATCATAAGGTTTTCCGCCCGGTTCTTCTCGGATCGCTCGAGCCACTCTTTTTGACGACGATCCTCTTCCTCTGTCCTTCCCCGCGGAGCCGTGCCCTTCATCGGTTTGAGGGTCAGACGGGTTCCCTCCTTCCGAAAGAACATTTCGGGAGACACCGAAAGAACACAGTGAGTGCCCGTATTGATGAAGGCCGAATACGCCACGCGTTGAGAGCGTCGAAGCATGTCGTACCAATCCGCCGGGGACCCCGGATAGTTCATTGTCAGCGGAAATGTGAAATTTACCTGGTAGGTGTCACCTTCCGCTATATACCGCTGAATCCGTTCGACTGCAGCGGCATGGACATCCTGCGTGATGTGAGGTTGAAGCATTCCGGCCACCTGCATTCCCTTCTCCTTTTTTCGGGGCGCGCGGCGCGGAGGATGCATTCCACCCCACACGGCAGTCTTTGCCGACTGGTTAAATATCGCAGGCCGCTTATAGAGGCCAAACCACAACAACGGAACTTTTGGCATGCGATCCCTGGGAAGTCGTTCTTCAAACGCGAGCCCGGCCTCGTAGGAAACAAAGCCCGCTGCATACAACCCATCACCGACTGCTTGCTCAACTGTGTTGATGGCGGGCACCACATCGTCGAACTCCCAAGCAATAATAGTGTGTTGCGGGTGCGCAAACAGGTATCCCTGTCGGCTCTTCGAAGGAGCATTTGATTCCAGAAGAACGGATCCCGGGGTGTCTTTGACAGCGTCGAGGACGGCGTCTCCGAGCATGCCATCGGGGGTGAACCACGTGGGGGAAGGGTGTTTCATGCAGGAGTTGAACAAAAACGCCGCCTTTTCCCAACAACGAAAAAGACGGCAGGCATTTCGCAGTTCCCGTTATTGCACGGCGAGAAGTGCTTCGATCTTGCTGATCACATCCGAGTCTGTCGGTTTTGTCCTTGTTGGAATCATTGCAACGACCGTCCCTTTGCGATCAACGAGGTATTTTTGAAAATTCCATTTCACTTCCCCCGGAACCGGCGATTGTGTAGTCAGATACTTGTAGAGCGGGTGTTGATCCTCCCCCTTTACGCTGATTTTTGAGAACATGTCGAACGTAACATCGTAATTGGTAGAACAAAACTCCTTGATCTCATCGTCCGTCCCCGGTTCCTGACCCCCGAAGTTATTCGCCGGAAATCCTAAAACAGCGAGACCGCTTTTGCTGTACTTGCGAGAGACCTCTTCCAGGTCTTTATATTGGGGGGTATATCCACATTCCGAGGCCACATTGACCATGAGAAGAACCTTCCCTTTGTACTCGCTCAGAGACCGCTCTTCTCCATCGATCGTCTTCATGGTAAAGTTGTACAACGGTGAAGAGTCAGCCATGGGATGATCCTGCAAAGGGTTGGTGAATATGAAGGAGAGAAAAATCAGCAATGAGAGATTCATGTCGCACTCCCGGTTTCTAAGTTTTCGCGTACAACCATTTAAGCACGGAGGGTCCTGCCATATTCTGGAGGCGGTACATCAGCCTCCGGCCGTCCTTCTTCAGCGCATAGGCCCTGTTGAGATATTCCCGTGTCGCCTCGTCAAAGTTGCCGAGTGCAAATTGCCGTAATGCAAAGTTAACAAAAAGATCTGCTTGCGCGTTCCTGAGGAGGCTGTCGTTTGGATCATTGAACCAGCGACTTTGCAGGGATCGAAAAGACCGGTGAAGATTGACCCTGTCGGTTGAAAGCCTTTTCCTGTTATCATCGAGATGAACAAGTGCACAGGGTGATTCAGAATACATGGCCTTGGTTAACTGAACCACCTTCAGGCAAAAATCAACGTCCTCGAGACAAGTGAGCTTATCGTCAAAAGCCGCGAGGGCATTTCTTCGAACGAGGATCGCACTGAGGGGAAACGTATGACCGGCGAGGACATTCAGAAACACATTACCAGATTCCCCGTTATAAGGGAAATAATCCACCGGTTTGCCGTTTCGAAACGTTTGAACCGGGGAGATGACGATCCCTACGGATCCGACGGAAGTCTCAAACGCTTTAACCTGATCTTTCAGCTTATTCGGCAGAAACTCGTCATCGTCATCCAGGAATGCAATAAAATCCCCTTCTGAAGCCTCAATCCCTGCATTCCGTGCGGCACCCGGTCCGCGGGAAACTTCGTTGCGGAACGGCTTCACCCTTGCGTCAGCGATGCGCTTCACGACATCGGGCGTCTCGTCGCTGGACCCCTCATCAACAAGGATGAGTTCGATATTCGTGTGCGTCTGAGCCAGAACGCTCTTCACAGCCCTGGCGAGCAGCGTTGCCCGGTTCTTGGTGGGCAGAATAATGCTTACGAGAGGCTGCGACGACGAGGGATCCATTCTACCGGGCTTTAACTTCGCTTGCCGTCGGCACAATCCACCATGCCACCAGATACCCGATGATAAACGGGAGAATGCCGGTCACAAAAGTAAACACCACGGCGATCAACCGAATGATCGTAGGATCGACATCGAGATGTTCCCCGATGCCGCCACAAACACCGGCGATCTTTCTGTTGGATTCAGAACGGTAGAGTCGTTTCATAGGTTGGGCGGCATGTGGTTGCCCTGCCGCGGGCTTTCGTTTTGTTCCCATGGAGCAATAAAGAGAAAAACAGCCCGGGAATCAAGGAGGGGAAAAAATAAGAGGAGGGATGGGATCTCTCCTAAACAGGAGAAAAAACACGTGTAATAAAGGGGCATCCACTTCGACATTCTTCATTCAGCGTTCGACATTCGACATTGCTTTGATTGTTGTTCAAAAACAATGTGTCCAATATCGAACGTCCAATTTCGAATGTCGAAGTTGCCTACTTGTGCAACACTCTGAAATTTCCTTTATCCGTCCGAAGCCGGAGGGTCGGTCCGCCACCGTTGACATCGCCGTCATAGCTGGAGCGGTTTTTCGACCTGCTCCTGGATGTCCGGGATGAGGCAAGGCTGAAATCAGAATCGAAATCACCCCTTCTTCCCAGGTCGGCATCGAGCGTAAAACCGGCGGATTGCGGAAAAACAAGGTCAATGTCGCCTTTGTAGGTTTCAAACGAGCTCGCGGATGGAAAGGAGGAAAACTCGATCCGACACGTACCTTTGTACGTTTCAAGATCCATGGCTCCAGAAAGACCGGTCACGTCAACGCTTCCCTTGTAGGTATTAAGATCGATCCTCGCCGCCAGATTTCTGATATCGACTTCTGACTTGTAATCTTTAATGCGAAGAGCGGCTGTCGAAGGCATTTTAATGACATAGTGCACGTACGGAAGCGAGCCGGTATCTCCGTTGAAAATTCCCCAGAACGATCCCGATCGCTTTCGAATCCCGTCATAATCCGTCTGAATGCGGACTGAGCCCGGAGAATCGGAAATTTTGATCTCGGTTTCACGGACTTTGTCATCGGAATATCGACCCCAATCCTCGGCCTCGATCGTCGCCACAATTTCCACCTCAGATTTCTCCCAGGTTTCCACCTTGACGCTTCCTTTATAGGTATCGATCGAAACCCTTCCGTCGCGGTTCAGCGGAACCGTCTTACGTACTTCCCGGGTTTCCTGGCTGAAAACAAGGGCCGAAACGAGTACGCTGCAAAACAGCACATACGCCGTCAATTTCATAGGCATTCTCCCGAAGATATCCTAGTGCTACGCAATGAGACTCATGAAGTTGCGGAAAGGTTGGGCTATTCATCGGTCGGGCGGCGGTTTTTCTTTCGCTCGGAACGGATCCGTTTTGCTTTGAGGCGCTGTTCGCGGGAGTTTTTTGACGGCTTTGTCGGTTTGCGCTTTTTCCGGGGTTTTAGCGCATTCCGGACAATCTCCGTGAACTTCTCAAGAACAATTTGCTTGTTTTTCCATTGACTACGGGACTCCTGCGAAACGATCCTCAAAACACCGTGACGATCAAGGCGAGAATGGAGCCGTTCGATGAGAATGGCCTTTTCTTCAGGCAATAACACCTGCGAATGACCAATATCGAACCGAAGCTCGACCCTGGTTTCCAGTTTGTTGACATTCTGACCGCCGGGCCCGCCGCTGCGCGACGTTACAAGAATCAGTTCATTGAAAGGGACCGACAATCGATGAGTAATGACCAGTTCATTCATAAGGGCCTGTTTTGAAGAAACAGATTTTCCACTTTGACCTGAATCAATGGGTACCTTGTACGGGGTCTGACCGTCACGAACGCCGTTTCGATCTATAAGGACCTCGTGTTCATGGCGAACGGCGAAGCCGGTGTGTATGTCGCTCAGGCCGCGGTGGATCTCGAAACAGTGCCAACCACAGATCCCAATCTGACGATCCGCGGCAAAATGCAATTCGGTACTGCGGAATCGGCAAATTTTGTCGCAAGTAGCAACGCCGTTGTCTTCGTGGCAACGGGCCTGGGTGGTCTGAATATCGTCGAGATCCTCAACTACTGATTTCGTGCAATCAAGCATTGCAGCACAAGGGAGCCCGAGCAATCGGGCTCTTTTGATTTCACGACCTTCCTCACAACACCGTCGTATCATTCCTTCCCTTGGGATCGCAAAGAAGATGAGAAACAAGAATCGATGCAAACGACACGTCATACAAATCTCCATCAAACACCATCGTCAAATTGTTCATCTGGCTTCCTCGGGAGTGAAACGAGCAAGCACAGCCCGTTTCAGCAATTCCAGCGGAAGTGAACCGATGCCAAGGATCGTCTCGGCAAATTCCCGGTCACTCAGCCCGACCCCCTTCATGTTCCGCAATGTTGCGCGCAGATTCTCAAGTTCCAGCCATCCGATGATGTAGCTGGGTGCCTGGGTTGGCCACGTCGTGTACCGGTTTACTTCGGCCTCGGCAGCCGATTGTTCGAGCCCAACCTCATCCATGAAGAACCGAACGGCTTCTTCGTATGTCATTTGGCCTGTGTGAAGCGAGGGATCAATGATCACTCGTGCCGTTCTCCAGAGCCGCATTTGCAGCCAGGCGAGGCTGTCATCTGCATTCTTATAGAACCCCTCGCGCCCCATCCAAGCCTCACAGTAGAGACCCCATCCCTCTCCGAAGTAAGTGCTGCCCAACCGAGACCGCACCATGCTCGGATTGTTTCGCGAATACAGAGACTGGAGATGATGACCGGGATATCCTTCGTGCAGTGCGATGACCGTCACCCAGCCATTGTTCTGAGCACGGAGTTTCTGCTCTTGCTCTCCTTCGGTCATTCCCGGCACCACGTCTGACACAAAAAACCTGCCCGATGGTACATCATTCCGGATCTCTATTCCGCCATATCCCGCCCAGGCATAGGTTTCACGAAGTGCCGGCGGAGTGGGAACAAACAGCAGGGTCTCGGGTTCCGGAATGGAAATTAGCTGTTTTGCAATGATCAGATTCCGGGCTCTGTCAGATTCACGTCTGTAAGCATCCGCAATGGTTCCCGACTCCGGGTGGCGCCCTTTCATTTCCTCGACGAGCATTTTCCAGGATTTCGCAGGGTCAACTCTCCGCGCGAGATCCTCAAGTGCCGCCTTTGTCTCGGCATGTACTCTCCGCCCCACGGCAATCATCTCATCCGCCTCGTACGGAAGAAAATGCACTTCAGTCAGCAACCAATTATAATGATTTTTTCCCACGCTCCATGAATTTTCAGTGCCCGAATTGAGCGAATTGAGAAAGGCTTTGAAATCATTGATGGCATCGGCGGCCTCCTCACTGTGTTTGACAAGATCATCCTGCAGTGAATCGGGCGCTTTGAGACAGACCTGTTCTACAAATTCGTCCTTCAGAAATGATTCGTACCGGTCCGCAGTATTCCGGGCAAGTCTGACCCACAGAACCGGCGGATCGACAAGCTGGCGTTTGCCGAGTTCCAGTGCTTTTGGAGCGTCCTGAACTATTTTGAGAATGGCCTGCCATTCCTGTCCGGAAGGTTTTCTTTCCCCGGCCACCTGCCAATAAAGTCCTCCAACGGTCAAATAACGGTCCGGTACGCGTTCGGCTTCACGAAGAACGGTGTCGCGAATCGCACGCTTCAGCATCGCTTCAAGCTGCAGCCATTCAATCAGTTTTTCAAACCCAAAGGTCGCAGTATCGATTGCCCGGAGATCCCGAAGGGCATTCGTTGCACCGACCGCCCTGCGATATTCTGCGTCAGCCCGCAGCCACGGAAACGGATCGGATGAGTCAGCGACCTGACGTTCGCGGTAGTTTCCCGCGAAGTAGGAATCGACAAAGCGATCGAAT
>Ga0302046_10004526_pt1 | contig 12375 bp, 10 predicted proteins | sample RVTome_11_FD_200261 | JGI IMG/M metagenome (GOLD analysis project Ga0302046, IMG submission 200261) | Soil microbial communities from uranium-contaminated site in the Upper Colorado River Basin, Wyoming, United States - RVT147D111 (version 2) ... | reverse complement strand
GCGGAGCTTACATTGCTCGGCTTTCGAATGCTCGATGGCATTGTTCAGCATTTCGGTAAAGGCGTAGCGGAAGATTGCCTCGACGTTGGGACGAAGGGCGCGGGCGAGGTTGAGCTTCATCGCCAGCTCGTCGTAGAGCTTACTCTCGTCCAGGCCGTGGAGCGGCACGTCGCGCGAGATCGAAACGGGTGCCGGAGCTCGTGCCGCCAGGCTGTAGCGTGAGCCACGGGTCGCCCCCGCCTTGATGATCTCTCCGGAGTCGATCAGGGCGCGCAGGTGAGCGTTGAGCGCTTGCCTGCTAATGCCCAAATGGCGACGGAGCTCTCCTCCCGAGGCCGAGGGATGCCGGCTGAGGTAGGCACGGATCCGCTGTTTCGTATCCACGGACCTCTTTTAACGTGATTGTCAAGTCTTTGTCAACTGTATCTATATTTTTATCGTCAATCTAATATACAACAAGCATCTGTTAAATAATGATTTATAGGCAATCAATTAACGAGGGGCCTTGCCGTGGCATGGGTGCCCGCCGTTCGATTGCCAGCTAATTGTCAATTAGCGCTTCGTGAAGATTGTCAACTTAACCCAATCGACTACCCGTTCGCGCACTCCCACTCTTCATTCCTCTTTGAGCCGACGGCTCATGAGCTCCTGGATCGCCACCTCGGGTGTCGTCTCACCTCGGAGGAGCCGCTCCATCTGGAACGTAATGGGCATCTCCACCCCATTACGGCGAGCGAGGGCCACGGTGGCATGGGTCGTCGGCACCCCTTCCGCCACGGTGCGCATCGAGGGGAGGATCGCGCCGAGCGGCGTTCCCCTGCCGAGCTCGTAGCCCACGGAACGGTTGCGCGAAAGCTCTCCCGTACAGGTCAGGACGAGATCCCCCAACCCCGCCAGACCGGCGAGCGTCTCCTTCCGGCCACCCAGGGCCGCGCTCAAACGCGAGATCTCGGCTAGCCCCCGCGTGATCAAAGCAGCCACGGCGTTGTGCCCCAATCCAAGCCCCGCACTCATTCCCGCGGCAATGGCAATGACGTTCTTGACGGCGCCGCCCAGCTCGACACCGACGACGTCGTCATTGGCGTAGATGCGAAACGTCAACGAGGAGAGCTCGTGCTGAACCCTTCGTGCCAGATCCGTCCGGTCGCAGGCTGCGACGAGCGCGGTCGGGCGATCGCGGGCCACCTCTGCCGCGAAGGTGGGCCCGGAAAGTGCGATGACGCGTGGCTCGAACCGCGACCGTAGCACTTCGTCGATCACCTGGCTCAGGCGCAGAAGCGTCTCCTCCTCGAGCCCCTTGCTGGCACTGACGAATAAGGCTTCCCTGGAAACGTGGGGTGCGACGTCGTTCAAGACCCTTCTCAAGTGGCGGGAAGGCACGGCGGTCAGGACGATCTCGGCCTCCCGCGTCGCCTCTTCCAAATCGTTCGTGACGCCGAGGCTCGCGGGAAGCTCGACCCCGGGGAGGAAGAGCTCGTTCACTCGGTTTTCTTTGATGGAATCGACCACCTCCGGCTCGTAGGCCCAGAGTCTCGTTTCGTGGTCCTGGTTGGCGGTCAGACGAGCAAGAGCGGTTCCCCACGCGCCGGCACCGATGATGGAGATACGCATCTTTAGCGTGCATTAGTGCCGCGGGGCCCCACCGCCGTCTGGCGAGCTCCGGTCAAAGCAACCACGCAATTTGACGGCCGACAGGTGACTGCGCTTTCGTCGGGTCGTTTCTCAAAGCTCGCTCACTCCTCGTTCGCTCGCCGGTCCTCCGCTCGCGCAGGCTGGCTCGTATTTCATCAGCTTGCTAGTGTCGGCTGGCCTGATAGAGAAGGTAGATGAACCCGCCCCACACCCCGGCGAGGACGATGGTCATCATGACGTAGCCGCTCGGCTCCATCTCAGCTCCTATGGCGGGCGCCGACCCGTGCGCCCCAGAAACGATTCAACGCGAGCAGGGCACCGATGACCGCGCCCCACTGTAACAGGGCGGTGCCCACGCTGTAGGTATGGAAGGGATTCCACCAGCCTTCAGGATCGTAGACCGTCGCCGCTTGGTGGAACCACCACGCCACGAGGGCGAGGAACTCGATCGGGATGGCCACGGCGATCACGTAGACGAACCAGTTGCCGATGACCCAGCGCTCCTCCGGAGTATTGACGAGCTCTCGGCGAAACCGGCCGACCCCGAAACGAATGACCGCGAAGGCAATGAAGAGCCCCGAGACCAGAAGCCCCAGTCCCCACGCCCAGTCTTGGTTCTCGAGGAAACCCATATGCCATGCCGAGGGCAACCCCAACCCGAACCCCAAGACGCCCACCAACGTAACGGCCCGCGTCCGCCGCATGCCCAAGTCCACGCACATTCGGGTGGCCATTTCGATCATGGCGATGAGAGACGACACGGCCGCGAAGCTCAGCGCCAGGAAGAACAAGGCCAGGAAGAATCCCCCGCCAGGAACCGCTTCGAAGAGGCGCGGCAACCAAATGAACGTCAAGCCATAGTTACCCGCGCCGAGGGCGTCGCGGGCCTGAGCCTCGGGCAACACCGAGAACACGGTGCACATGACGGCGATTCCCGCCAAGAGCGAAGCCGCGTAGTCGCCGAAGACGGTCGTGTAGCTCGTCAAGACGAAATCGTCTCGCTTGCGCAAGTAGACCCCGTAGGTCATCACCAAACCCCAGGCCGCTCCGGTGCTCCAGGCGGACTGGCTGAGCGCCTCCAGCCACACGCGATAGTTGAGGAGGTCGCTCCACACTGGCGTAAAGAGGAAGCCCAGCCCCTTGATGGCGTCCTCCAACGTGACGGCGCGGACGGCGGCTACGATCAGCAGTCCGAAGAGGATCGGGATTAAGATTCGGTTGGTTCGTTCGATGCCCCGGACCACGCCACGATGGATGATGAGACAGCCCAACGCCATGGCGGTGAGGTGAAATAGCGCCGGCTGGAAGCCGCCATGCGTAAAGGCGTGCCAATAGGCCTCTGAATCATCGCCGATCGCGCCGGCACCCACGGTCGCGAAGAAGTACTTTAGGCACCATCCGGTGACGACGGAGTAGTAGAACATGATGAAGCAGGTGCAGATCCCGACGAACACCCCCATCCAATTGAAGCGGGCACCAATCAGATGCCCCACCGCGCCTGCTGGCCCTCGCCGGGTATGCTTGCCCATCGCGAACTCGCAAATCACGAGTGGTAAGGACCAGGCGAACATGAAGACGAGCCAAGCGATGAGGAACGACCCGCCGCCGTTGGCGGCGGCGACTCTGGGAAATCGCCAGATGTTCCCCGTTCCCACGGCCATCCCGATGACCGCGAGCAGGATGCCCCAACGCGAGCTGAAAACCTCTTCCTGAGCCTTCATTGGGACGTCATTCTAGTCCCCCGAGCGGGCTCATGATAGTCTTCCCACAGCCGTCGTCCTCATGCTGACCGCAGCGTCCATCGCTCTGGTGATCATCCTCTGCCTCTCCGCGTTCTTCTCGGGCTCGGAGACCGCCCTGATGTCCTTGAACCGGTATCGATTGCGACACCTGGAGGAACGGAGGGGACGCCAAGCCACATTGATTCGCCGCGTCCTGACCTATCCCGAGAAAGTATTGGGAACGATCCTGACCGGGAACGTGTTCGTGAACACGGCGGCGGGCGCCCTGGTGACATACGCAGTGACTCTGGCCGTCACCGACCCGCAGCAACAAGCCGAGGCGATCACGTTGTCCACGTTGGGACTGACCGCGCTGCTGCTCGTTTTCGGTGAGATGGTTCCCAAGAGCTTAGCGGCCCGACACCCGGAACGCTGGTCGCTGCTCGTTATCCGACCCATCGTCTTCTGCATCCGGCTATTCAGTCCGGCGGTCAAGTTGTTGACTCTCGTGTCCAACGGGTTCCTCCGGGTGTTCGGTGAAGTGCCTCGACCGCTAAAACACGAGATTACGCTCGAGGAGCTCCAGGTCCTGATCCACGGCAGTGGCGACGGCGCCGGAGAGCCGGGCGGCAAGCGTCAGATGTTGCGCAACGTGTTCGAGCTCAGTGAGACCAGAGTCTCCGAGGTGATGGTGCCGCGCACCGAAATCGTTGCGGTCGAGGTCGACGCACCGCTCGAGGATATCTTGTCCCTCATTCAGAAACACCGCTTTTCACGGATACCGGTTTACCGCGAGACGCTCGACAAGGTGGAAGGGTTGGTCTATTCGAAAGACCTCATTCGATACAGGGGGAAGGACGTTCCCTTTCAGCTCGCCGACGTCCTTCGTAAACCCTACTTTCTGCCGGACGGAGCCAAAGTGGAGCAAGCCCTGGAGCAGATGCAAAAGCAGCGCGTTCACATGGCGCTGGTCGTCGACGAGCACGGGGGCGTGGAAGGCATGGTGACCCTGGAAGACCTGCTGGAAGAAATCGTCGGTGAGCTCAGCGACGAGCATGAGGAAGTCTCCCCGATCCGGGCCCTGCCCGATGGCAGCTACTCGCTGAGCGGATCGATCTCGGTCAAGGATCTCAACGAAGGCCTGGGTTTGGACCTACCGGAAGAGCCGGACTACAACACGCTCGCCGGTCTCATCCTGACTCGACTGGGGCGGATACCGGCGGGAGGAGAAGAGCTGGCGGTCGAGGGACTGATGCTTTCGGTCGAAAGGGTCAGCCATCGACGCATCGTCCGCGTGAGAGCGAAGCCACTGCAATTGAACTCTGAGGAGTCGAGTCCCGGCGACTCCTGACGACTCCCGACGACATCTAACTGCTGGCGCTCGACTCATTCCTCCATTTCATCTTCGTCCTCGCCGAAAAAGAAGTAATCAGCACAGATAGCCGTGCAGAACCAGCGTCCGCTTCGATTTACGCCACAGTCATCGCAGAAGTAGCGGTGGCAAATCGGACACTTCCGGAGCTGCTTTTCCTCGTCGCTCGCGTTGCACTGGAAACAATTCAATCGCTGGCCCTTTTCCTGTCGCTTGCGACGCGGGGAGTCCTCAACCCGCCCGCAGGCGCGAAGTCGCCGGAGGGCGAGCCGTGGGGGTGGGGCCCCGCGGCTTTGGGAGGACTCTCGTGGTTTGTTGACAATTTCGCTTGAACACCATTAATATACAATGTTTAGAGGAATTTACCAAAGCTCTCCAAGACGCTCAAGCCCGGGTGGCCGGAATCAACGGCGCAGCCTTGGCGTGTCTCGAGGGCCGCACCCGGCACCGGCAGGAAACCGACACCCTAATGCTTCTCCCCAACGTCGATCGCGCCATTCGGCGGCATGGCCTGATCCGCCCGGGAGAGCGGGTACTGGTCGCCGTTTCGGGTGGTCCGGATTCGGTGGCGCTCACCCAGGCGCTCGCCGAGTTGGCTCAAGGTCACGGCTTCGAGCTGCGCCTCGCTCACCTCAATCACCAATTGCGGCAGGGAGCGGACGCCGACGAGGCCTTTTGTGAGCAGTGGGCGAAAAGCCTTCGGTTGCCGCTCGCCACCGACCGCATCGACGTCGCACTCGAAGCGCGGCGCTCCCATTGCTCGCTCGAGGAGCAGGCGCGTAACAGCCGCTATCGATTCCTGGGCGCGACGGCTGCCCGATGGAATTGCCGCCGAGTTGCCGTGGGCCACACACGCGACGATCAGGCCGAAACCTTCCTGTTGCGATTGTTGCGCGGAGCCGGGATCAAGGGCCTCGCGGCCATGGGTCCGGTCTCCTCCCTGGACACGTTACCGAGCGGGCTCATCCGACCCATGTTGGAGGTGACGCGATCGCAGGTTCTCGCGTTTCTGGAATCGAGACACCTCCCCTATCGCCAGGATCCCTCGAATGAGGACCGTTCCATCCCACGCAATTTCGTTCGCCACGAGACCCTGCCGTTTCTGGCCGCGCGGCACAACCCCAACCTGGTCGCCACGCTGGCCCGTACGACCGACCTGCTCCGAGACGACGAGGACTGGATGGCACGGGAGGCGTCTCGGGTCCTCGGGGACCTCATGGGCGGGTCCGAGGACGACTCCGATCGCCTCTATTTACCGGTCGGGGAGCTCGTTGCTCTACACCCGGCGCTTCAGCGACGGGTCGTTCGTGGTGCCATCCACTTGGTACGAGGTAACTTGCGCGCCCTGACCGCCCGCCACGTGGAAGACGTGCTGCGGCTCGCCGGTACCGGGAGCAGCGGGCGCCGCTTGTTCCTTCCCGGGCTTGTCTGTGGGCGCTCCTTCAGTCGGCTCTGGTTCGAACGGGACGGGCCTCGAGACGTGCGGCTCCCGTCCGAGGCTACCCCGGCCAGCTCCTGGGGAACCGGGTCAGACCGGCCCGCTAGGCGCTATAATGGTTACGAGTACGTCTTGACGGTGCCCGGAGAGCTCGCGATTCCGGAGGCGGGCGGGGCCATCCGCGTCGAGGAGGCGGAAGCCTCCTTTCTTCCGGAGGCGACGGGAGACACCGTCAAGGTGGCACTCAGGGAGGTTGACGTCGCGTTGAGGGTGCGGAATCTGGTCCCCGGCGATCGTTTCCAGCCGTTGGGAGCGCCCGGTTCCAAATCCGTCTCGCGTTATCTGATGGAGCGCCGGGTTGACCGGGACCGAAGGAGACAGATCCCGCTCGTTGTTCGCTCGGATGAAGAGATTCTTTGGGTGGCAGGTTACGCCATCTCCGAGGCTTCGCGAATCGGTGCGGACGCTTCCCGCGTGCTTCGATTGAGCTGGTTGACACAATGAGCGAATGGGTCAAACCCTCGGTACTTTTCAGTGAGTCGGCGATTCGGGAACGCATTCGAGAAATCGGCCGCCAGATTACCGTGGATTTCGACGGACGGGAGATTGCCATCGTGGGTATTCTGAAGGGCACGGTCGTTTTCATGGCCGACCTCATTCGAGCCATCGAGCTACCCTTGACTTGCGACTTCCTGAAGATCGAAACAACGAAGGATCAACGTATCGAGATCTCGTTCAGTCCGGAGACCGACTTTCAAGACCGAGACGTCCTTCTGCTTCAGGACGTCGTCGACACCGGCGTCACGATGAACTTCATTACCGGGCACATACAGGAAGACTGGAAGCCCCGTTCACTCCGAATCGCGGCACTCATCGACCGGGAGCGGCAGCGAAAGGTGGATTGCGCGGTGGACTACGCGTGCTTCAAGGTAGACCAGGACGGCTTCGTCGTTGGATACGGCCTGGACAGCGAAGAGAAATACCGGGGAGTGCCGTACCTCGGCATTCTCGAGAAGAGAACGACTTGAGGGCGGTCTTTCCGACCCGAGCGTGAGGTCATAACCCTCGGAGGCCAATGTTGAACTCGACCATGAAAAACCTGATGTTCTGGATGGTGGCAGCTTTGCTCATCATGCTCTTCTGGAGTGTGTCATCGCGCATCCAGCAGAAGGAAAAAGATCTGGCCTTCAGCGCATTCATGGAGCACGTGGATCGAGGAAGTGTCGCGGAGGTGACGATTACCGGTAGCGACGCGGGGAGCCAAATCATAGGGAAGCTGAAGAATGGAGACCCGATCCGGACCTTTGCTCCGCCTCAGTACGAGGCTCTGGTCAGCAAGTTGCTCTCGCAAGGTGTCGAGGTCAGCGCGCGCGACGCAAACGGCTCCTCCGTTTGGGCGCACCTCATCAACTGGACGCCGATCATCATCATGATCGCCTTTCTCGTTTTCTTCATGCGTCAAATGCAAGGCTCGGGCAATCGGGCGCTTTCCTTCGGCAAGAGCAAGGCCAAGTTGAGCGGCTCGCAACAAAAGAAAGTCACCTTCAAGGATGTCGCTGGCGTGGACGAGGCGAAGGAAGAGCTCCAGGAAATCATCGACTTTCTCAAGGAGCCGCAGAAATTTCAGAAGCTCGGCGGTCGGATACCCAAGGGCGTTTTGCTCATGGGGCCGCCGGGCACCGGCAAGACGCTGCTCGCCCGCGCCATCTCCGGCGAGGCGAACGTGCCCTTTTTCTCCATCAGCGGTTCCGACTTCGTCGAGATGTTCGTCGGCGTGGGAGCGAGCCGCGTGCGCGACCTCTTCGAGCAAGGAAAGAAAAACGCTCCTTGCATCATCTTCATCGACGAGATCGACGCGGTGGGACGCCATCGAGGCGCCGGGCTCGGGGGAGGACACGACGAGCGCGAGCAAACGCTGAACCAATTGCTGGTAGAGATGGACGGTTTCGAGTCCAATGAAGGCGTCATCCTCATCGCGGCCACGAATCGGCCGGATGTCTTGGATCCGGCTTTGCTCCGACCCGGCCGCTTCGACCGGAGAGTCGTCGTCTCGCTGCCCGATGTCAGGGGTCGCGAAGGTATTCTGAAGGTTCATACCAATCGCATCCCGCTCGCTTCCGACGTCGACCTGTCCATCCTCGCGAGAGGTACGCCGGGATTCTCGGGAGCCGACCTCGCCAACCTCGTGAACGAAGCCGCTCTCAACGCGGCTCGCTACGGTCGCAAGGCCGTCGGCATGCGGGACTTCGAGGACTCGAAAGACAAGGTGCTCATGGGAGCGGAGCGTCGATCCATGATCATGAGCGAAGGCGAAAAGAGGACCACCGCTTACCACGAAGCGGGGCACGCGCTGGTCGCGGCGCTCTTGCCCGACGCCGATCCCATTCACAAAGTGACGATCATTCCCCGCGGCATGGCCCTGGGGGTCACGCAGCTGCTTCCCGAGTCCGAGCGTTACAGCGCGAGCCAGGTCTACGTCGAGGCCATGATCGCGGTCAAGATGGGCGGACGCCTCGCGGAGGAGCTCATCCTCAACCAGGTTACGAGCGGAGCTCACGACGATCTCGAGAAAGCGACGGAGTTAGCTCGCAAGATGGTCTGCGAGTGGGGCATGAGTGAGCGCCTGGGTCCCATGACCTTCGGTCGGAAAGAGGAGCAGCCGTTCCTGGGGCGAGATATCGTCCACCAGCCGGACTACAGCGAGGACACCGCCATCAAGATCGACGAGGAGGTCAAACGGATCGTGGAGCGGAACTACAAGCGGGCCAAGGATCTCTTGACCACCAATCGGGAGCTCTTGGAGCGCGTGGCGACGACCCTCCTGGAACGCGAGGTTCTGGACGCGGAAGAGGTGCGGATGGTGATCGAAGGGATTCCACTCAAGGAGCGCGTGCCCGCCTCCGCCGAGGCGGCTCCCGAAAAGAAGGCCGAGAGCAAGGACGAAAAGAAGAAGGCCTCGCTGACGCCCCCCATTCTGCCGGAGCCCAAGAGCATTCCGCAGAGCTAGTGCCGTAGCAGGGGAGGCAAGGCCCAGCAACGCCTGCTCGAAACCGTTGGCGAAGCGAGCTCGGCTCGACCGCAACCACCGGACGCCCTTGAGCCAGACGAGCGTGTCGACTTGCCGAGATGACCAGGCCCGTTTGAGATGAGTCGGCGTTGACCGTTTCACGTGACGTGGTGTCCCCCCCGGCGGCGAGGTCCCTCCACGTGTTCCGCGCCCGGGGCCGGGAGCTCGTTCTCGGGCATCGAACCTGCGTGATGGGTGTCATCAACGTGACACCAGACTCGTTCTCGGATGGCGGCCGATTCTTGGATGCCGATCGCGCCGTCGATCTGGGCCTCCAGATGGTGCGCGAAGGCGCGGCGATGATCGATATCGGGGGCGAGTCTACCCGGCCGGGAGCATCGCCCGTCCCGGCGGAAGAGGAACTGGATCGCATTGCGCCGGTCATCGACAAGCTCCGACCGGAAACCGACGTCTTCATCTCCATTGATACCACCAAGGCCTCGGTCGCGCGATGGGCGCTCGAGCATGGCGTCGAGATGGTCAATGACGTCTCCGCGTTGCATGGCGACCCGGACATGTCGGGTCTGGTTGCCGAGACGGGAGCGGGCGTGGTCCTCATGCACATGATGGGCAATCCTCGCACCATGCAAGAGAGTCCCACCTATCGGGACGTCGCGGCCGAGGTGTGCGCGTTTCTGGAACGGGCCGTTGCGGCCGCGGAGACCGCCGGCGTGGCCCCGGATTCCATTCTCGTCGACCCCGGCTTCGGCTTCGGTAAGACCGTCGACCACAACCTGGTCCTGCTGAATCGGCTCGGCGCTCTATCCAGTCTCGGCAAGCCGATCTTGGTCGGGACGTCCCGGAAGAGCTTCATCGGCCGGTTGTTGGACCTCCCTGTCGAGGAGAGACTCCACGGCACGTCCGCGTCGGTGGCGGCGGCCATCTTGCGCGGCGCCCACGTGGTGCGCGTCCACGACGTACCGCAAATGGTGCAGGTCGCGCGTCTCGTCGACGCCATCTTGAACGAGACTGGGGCGGGAGAAACCGGGTGAGTCGGTTGGCAGATTACCTGCACGCCTTCACCGAGGCGACCGAGTTCTCGTGGGTCGATGCCATCGACATCCTGCTGGTGAGCTTTCTCATCTACAAGCTTCTGGAGCTGATTCGCGGAAGCCGCGCGTTCCAGATGGTGGTGGGCACGCTCATCGTGGTGATGCTGTACTTCGTCTCACGCTGGGCGCGATTGGAAACGGTCGACTGGCTACTCAGGAACAGCCTCGCCTATGTCGGATTCGCCATCATCGTTCTCTACCAGGCCGAGCTTCGCAAGGCGCTTGCCCACTTGGGCAAGGCACCGCTCTTTCGATTCCTGGGGCCACACACCAGCGAGACCATCGATGAGGTCGTGTTCGCCACGACGACGCTGGCGCGTCGCAGAACCGGCGCGATCATCGTCATCGAGCGGGACATCGGCCTTCGTAGCTACATCGAGGGCGGCATCATCCTCGACGCCATTCTCACGTACGATTTATTGCTCTCCATCTTCAATCCCCGGACACCCTTGCACGACGGAGCGGTGATCGTCCAGGGGAACCGCGTGGCCGCGGCTGCTTGCTTTCTGCCACTGTCCATCAACCCCCACCTGTCGAAGGAGCTCGGCACACGGCACCGGGCGGCCATCGGCATTACCGAAGACACCGACGCCGTCGCCATCGTGGTCTCGGAGGAAACGGGGACCATCAGCTATCTCGAGGACGGGAACATCCTGCGGGGCATGGATGGCGACACGCTGCGGTCCAAGCTGCGGCAGGTCCTGGCGCCGGGGACGGCGAGGTCTGCTCAGGAGCGAGACACGAGCGTCCGAGAAGGCTCGACGATATGAGATTGCGACTCTGGGATAACCTCGGGCTGAAGCTCGTGTCTTTGGTCCTGGCCTTCTCCCTCTGGTACATCGTGGCCGGCGAACGGGGAACTGAGATCGTGGTCTCGGTCCCCTTGGAATTTCGAAACCTTCCGGAGGGACTCGAGGTCATCGAGGAATCGGCACAGCAAGTCGACGTGCGTTTGCGAGGTTCCTCGGAGTTCCTGCGGGCGCTCTCGCCCCAAGCGATCCAGGCAGCCATGGACTTAACGGAAACCAAGCCCGGACACCAAACCGTCTATCTCACTCCTTCCCAGGTGGAAACACCCTACGGCGTGCGCGTGATACGGGTCACGCCGGCTTCCGTCAATCTCGTGATCGAGACGCTCGCCGAACGTACCGTGCAGGTCGTCCCACGCGTCGTGGGGGAGCCGGCCGCTGGTTTCGTGCTGACGGACATCCGCCTCGAACCTCCCCAGATCACCATCACCGGTCCCGCGTCCACATTGGAGAATTTGGAGCAACTTACGACCGAGCCCATTTCCGCCGAGGGTCTGCGGGAAACGTATTCGCAATCCCTGCAAATCCTCATCGACGATCCGTTCGTGAGGCTCATCGACGTGAACAGCGTCGAGGTGACGCTCGAGGTCCAGGAGGAGAGCGTCGAACAAGACTCGGCCGATCCCGATGCCGGGGATGCTCCCGGACCATCTGGACTATCGCGCCGGCCCGGACGGTCCGGAGAGAACCGACGGGCTGGGCAGGCCGGACGGGCATCGAGATGAACGGTTTATTCGGGACAGACGGCATTCGCGGCGAGGCCGGAGTACGCCCGCTCGACCCTGATACGATCCATCGCGTCGGCCGTTCCCTTGCTCGAAACCTCGCCGCGGGCCATGCGACAACGAAGCCGCGCATTCTACTGGGACGCGATACCCGAAGCTCTGGCAGCGCCATCGAATCCTGGCTCGCCGGGGGGATTGCCGCCGGGGGTGGCGAGACGTTCTCCGCCGGTGTGATGTCCACTCCGGGAGTCGCCTATCTGACTCGACGGCTCGGATTCTCGGCCGGCATCGCCATTTCCGCATCCCACAATCCCTTTCCGGATAACGGCGTGAAGATCTTCTCGGCAGGGGGAACTAAGTTGAGTGAAGGGCTCGAGGAAACGATTGCGGAGGAAACCCTCCAGGTGACTCTCGAGGCACCCCACGGCGAAGACGAAGCCATTACGCTGCCACGACCCGATCCGGCCCTTCAGGACGAGTACGTCGCCTACTTGAAGTCGACCCTCCCTCCTACCGTGACCGTCGGGGCGCTGGGAAGCTTCCGGCTGGCCGTGGATTT
>Ga0302046_10004525_pt1 | contig 12376 bp, 10 predicted proteins | sample RVTome_11_FD_200261 | JGI IMG/M metagenome (GOLD analysis project Ga0302046, IMG submission 200261) | Soil microbial communities from uranium-contaminated site in the Upper Colorado River Basin, Wyoming, United States - RVT147D111 (version 2) ... | reverse complement strand
CTCCCGGCTGCGCACCTCGACGAGCTCTCCGCGGCGCAGGGCACGCGCCTCGTCCGCCCTCGCGTCCGGATCCAGACCGGGGTCCGCACGAGGGCCCAGGCGGTGATCCAGGCGGCCGAAGCTCTCCCTCGTGATCCCGAGGCGCCGACGCAGCGAGCGGAGCGCACGCCAACGACGCCGAACGATGCGCTTCGTCGTGAACCACGCCACCGGCGGCAGGCAGCGCGCCTCCTGGGCCGGGGTGAGCCCCGCCTTCCCCACGAGCGAGTACAGCGCGCGGCCGACGCCGAGCGGGGTGATGTCGAGCTCCCTCCAACGCGTGGGATGCAGGCGGCGCAAGAACGCGTCCCGACCGCGCGGATCGGCGGCCGGCATCGAGCGATGCGACAGGCACTCGCGCACGTGCACCAGGGGCCCCATCAAGGCGAGCTCCACCGAGAGCATCGTGTCGTTGGCTGCCGTCATGCGGATCAGTCCCGAGCCCCACAGCGCCTCGCGGCGGATCAGCCCGTAGTTGGGGTCGTAGACCAGCCGGCTGTCGTCGAGGAGCGACATCATCACACGGATGCGCTGGGCCGGATCCGGCGAGTCCGGCACCTCTCCCTGGTGGATCAGGCAGGCCGAGTCGCCGGAGTCGAAGTGGGCGCGGAACGCGGAAGTGACCGCGATGGCGTCCGGCCGGGCGGCGAACGCCTCGAGGCAACGCGAGAGGTACGACGGCTCGAGCCAGTCGTCGGCGCCGAGCATCCGCACGAACTCGCCGCGAGCGAGGCGGAAGACCCGGTTCACGTTCTCGATGAGGCCGAGGTTCTCGGGATTCGTGAAGAGCCGGATCCGGGAATCCCGCGCCGCATACTCGCGCAGGATGCGGGGCGTCGCGTCCCGCGACCCGTTGTCGGAGACGACGATCTCGAGATCGCTGAAGTCCTGGGCGAGCGCCGAGTCGAGAGCGCGGCCGACGGAGGCCTCCGCCTCGTAGACCGGGAGGCAGATCGTGACGCGCGGTCGCTCCTGTCCCACTCGCGTCTCCCCGGGTCTCGAGACGAACGCGTGGGCGGGCCGGTCTCTCCGGTCTTCGCTCTGCTTGCGCGAGGTGCCCACGGGACGGCGTGCAGGCCGTGCCCATCGTATCAGAGCCGCGCGCAGGCGTGTTGCCTCGTGCCGCCGCTCGGATCGCGAGCCGCGCAACCGGGAGGTGATCCGTTCCCGCGACTGCGGCCCTGGAAGCGGCCGGCAGCGGGTCGCCGGAGGGGCGCGGCTATCCTGGCCCCATGACGGTCGAGGAGCCCTCGGTCGAGGCCGCGCGCGATCCGCTGGGCGATCCCCCGCTCGGCGCCCGAGCGCTGAGGGGCAGCCTGTGGACGCTGCTCCGCTACGGCGTCGAGTACGTGCTCCGCTTCGGCAGCAGCCTGGTGCTGACGCGGCTGCTGTTCCCCGAGGCATTCGGCCTGATGGCGCTCGTCAACGCCTTCATGATGGGTCTCCAGCTCTTCTCGGACCTGGGGATCACGGCCAGCGTGATCCAGAGCCCGCGCGGAGATCGGCCTGAGCTCCTGAACACGGCCTGGACGCTCCAGGTGCTGCGAGGCGCGCTGCTCTGGAGCATCGCCGGGCTGCTCTCGCTGGTGATCGCCGGCGTCTGGGGCCAGGAGGAGCTGCGCCTCCTGATCCCGGCCGCCGCTCTCACGGTGTTGATCCGCGGCTTCGACTCGATGTCGTTGGCGCGGCTCCAGCGGCAGCTCCAGCTCGGCACGCTCACGGCCATCGAGATCGGCTCGCGCGTGGTGGCGGTGGCGCTGATGATCGGATGGGCGCTCCTCCACCCCACCGTGTGGGTGCTCGTGGCCGGCGGGGTCGCGGGTGCAGCCGTCAGGATGAGCCTGAGCCACACGGTCCTGCGCAGTCATCGCCATCGCTTCCAGTGGGACCGCGAGGCCATCGCGCAGCTCGTGGGCTTCGGCAAGTGGATCTTCGTCAGCACCGCGCTGACCTTCCTCGCCAGCCAGACGGACCGCTTCATCTTCGGCCGCCTGCTCCCGCTCTCGGATCTCGGCGTCTACAGCATCGCGCTGCTGTTCGCGACGCTGCCGACGCAGGTGCTCTGGAGCATCGGGAACCTGGTGCTGTTCCCGGCGTTCAGTCGCCGGCTCCGATCGCGCGAGGCATCCCAGGAGATCTACGAACGCGCCCAGCGGCCGGTGCTCTTCCTCGGCAGCCTGGCCGTGGCCTTCCTCGCCGCCTCGGGGCCCGACCTGATCGGCACCCTCTACGACCCTCGCTACGCCGGAGCGGGATGGATGCTCCAGGTGCTGGCCTTCGGGAGCTGGCTCCAGATCCTCCAGACGACCAGCGGGACGGCGCTGCTGGCCCTGGGCGACCCGCGCCAGCTCGCGCTCGGCAACGCGCTCAAGTTCGCCGGCATGCTGGCGCTGCTGCCCGCCGGCTTCGTGGCGTTCGGCGTCGGCGGCGGCATCGCCGGGTTCGCGGCCTCGGAGCTGTTCCGTTACGGCACCTTCGTCGCGGGCATGCGCAAGCACGGGCTGCCGGCCCTGCGTCCGGACCTGCTTCCCTCGGCGCTCACGCTGGGAGCGGCCCTCGCGGGCCTGTCGGCGCCACGCGCGCTCGGGCTCGAGGAGGCGAGCGCGGCGGTGAGGCTCGCCGCGGCGGCGTGCGGCGTGCTGGCCGTCTGGACGCCCGCGGCTGCGCTCGGCCTGCGCGCGGATCTCGCTCGTCTCGTGACGGGACTGCGCGCGCGCGGTACGCGCCCGCGATGAGCCGCAGCGTGGCACCGGGCGAGCGCGGTCGCTTGCAGCGGAAGGGCACCCCTCTATGCTTCGCCAGCCGAACGGGGGCCCTGGATCGCGAGCCGGCATCGCCTGGGATCTCGTGACCCAGCCGCGCTGCCCGACCGAGGAGAGGGGTGAGCTCGTCTTCGCAGCGAACGACCCGGGCCGGCCAAGGGTCGGGCGGCGGGCCCGCGGCCCGCGTGGCGCTCGTGACGGGCGGCGCCGGCTTCCTCGGCTTGCACCTCTGCGAGCGCCTCGCAGCCGAAGGCTGGACCGTCCACGCCACGAGCCGTTCGGCGCGCGGGCCCACGCCCGGCATCCGCTGGTGGGCCGCGGACCTCGCGGATCTCGAAGCGGCGCGCGCCTTGCTCGATGCGGTGAAGCCGGAGCTCGTCTTCCACCTGGCGGGAGCCGTGACGGGCGCGCAGGAGGCCTCGCTCGTCCATGCGACCCACCACAGCCACGCGACCAGCGCCTTGAACCTGCTGAGCCTGCTGGCGGGGCGATCCGTGCAGCGACTGGTGCTGACCGGGACCCTCCTCGAGCCCGCGGGAGCCGTGGAGACCGCCGTGCCCTCCTCGCCCTACGGCGCCGCCAAGCTCGTGAGCGCGCTCTACGCCCGGATGTTCTTCCGCTATTTCTCGGCGCCCGTCGTCGTGGCGCGACCGTTCGTGACGTACGGCCCGCGGCAGCACCCCGACAAGGTGCTCCCCTACGTGATCCGCTCGCTCTTGCGGGGCGAAGCGCCGCGGCTGGGCAACGGCGATTGGCGGGCCGATTGGGTCTACGTGGACGACGTGATCGAGGGCCTGCTGCGAGCGGGTACGCGGCCCGGTCTCGAGGGCGCCGAAATCGATCTGGGCTCGGGTCAGCTCGTGCCCCTGCGAGATCTCGTGCTGCGGATCGGTGGGTTGCTGGCCGCTCCAGACCGCATCCGCTTCGGCGAGCTCGGCGACCGGAGGGACGCGCCCGAGCGCGCGGCGGATGTCGCCACGGCGAAGCGTCTGCTCGGCTGGGAGCCGTGCGTGTCTCTCGAGGAGGGCCTGCGCCGCCTGATCGCGTGGCACCGGGCCCAGCCCTGAACGCCGGGGGGCGGATCGCTCCCGGACGGGCCCCGCGGCGGGTGCGGGGCGATGAGCTATTGGTCGGAGCCCATGGAGCGCCTCCGCCTCGACATCGCTCCCCGAGCCACGCCCGTGGTCCTGTGCCTGGGCGCCCACTGCGACGACATCGAGATCGGCTGTGGCGGGACGCTCCTGCGCTGGCGCCGGGAGCGGCCGACGCTCGAGGTACACTGGGTCGTGTTCGCCTCGGACCCGGTGCGCCGGCGTGAGGCCGAGCTGGGCGCCGCGTGCTTCCTGGGCGATCCCCGGGCCGAGCGCCTGGTGGTGCACGATTTCCGCGAGGGCTTCCTCCCCTATCACGGGGGCGCGGTCAAGGAGGCGTTCGAAGCGCTGAAGCAGGATCTTCGCCCCGATCTGATCTTCACCCACCAACGCGACGATCGGCACCAGGACCACCGGCTCGTGTCCGAGCTCACCTGGAACACCTTTCGCGACCACCTGATCCTCGAGTACGAGGTGCCCAAGTGGGACGGCGATCTGGGCCAGCCGAACACGTTCCTGCCGCTCGAAGCCCAGGACGTCGAGGCGAAGATCGCGGCGCTGATCGAGGTGTACGCGAGCCAGCGAAGCCGCCACTGGTTCGACGCGGACACCTTCCGGGGCCTGATGCGCCTGCGCGGCGTCGAGTGCGGTGCGCCCTGGGCCGAGGCCTTCCACGCCCGCAAGCTGGTGCTCTCGGGCTAGCGTCGCTCGGGCGACTTCCAGAGCTCCCAGGGCGCGGCGCCGCTCGCGTAGAGATCCTGGAGCTGCTGCCACTCCTTGAAGGTGTCCATGGCCACCCAGAAGCCCTCGTAGCGGTGGGCCCGCAGCCGGCCGAGCTCGATCAGGCGCTGGAAGGGGTCGTAGACCAGCTCTTCGCCGTCCTTCATGTGGGAGAAGATCTCGGGGCGCAGGGCCATGTAGCCGCCATTGATCCACAGATCACCGTTGCGCGACTCTTCGATCCGCTCGACGCGCCCTCCCTCGTCCGTAGAGACGACGTGGAACGTGGCGCTGGGCCGGACGCACAGGAAGGTGGCCACGGCATCGCTGCTGCGCGCCTGGTCCACGATGCGGGGCAGCGGGAAGTCGGTCAGGTTGTCGGTGTAGTTGGCGAGGAACATGTCCTCGTCCTGGACGAACGCCTGCACCGCCTTGAGCCGCTGCCCGATGTTCGCCTGGGTCCCGGTGTCGACGAAGGTGATCTCCCAGTCGGCGATGTCTCGGTTCAGGAGCTGGACACGCTGCCCGCCGTCGCTCAGCACGAAGTCGTTGGAGAGGGCCTCGCTGTAGTTGAGGAAGTACTCCTTGATCACGTCGCCCTTGTAGCCGAGACACAGGATGAACTCGCGGTGGCCGAAGTGGGCGTAGTATCGCATCACGTGCCACAGGATCGGCCTGTAGCCGATCGGGACCATGGGTTTGGGAATGCGCTCCGAGTATTGGCGGAGCCGCATGCCGAAGCCTCCGCAGAAGAGCACGACCTTCACAGCACCTGCACCTCCGGGATGGGGACGACGAAGCGGCCGCCCCAGTCGCGCACGTGGGCCATCTGCTGCATCACCTCCTCCTTGAGGTTCCAGGGCAGGATCAGCACGTAGTCCGGGCGGGTCTCGGCGATGCGCTCGGGGGCGTGGACGGGGATGCGTGTCCCCGGCAGGTACGTCCCTTGCTTGAGCGGATTGCGATCCACGGTGTAGGCCAGGAGATCGGTACGCACGCCGCAGTAGTTGAGCAGGGTGTTCCCCTTGCCGGGCGCACCGTAGCCTGCCACCTGCTTGCCGGTGTCCGCCGCATCGATCAGGAAGCCGAGCAGCCGTCGCTTGGTCTCCCGCACCCGGTCCGCAAAGGACGCGTAGAAGGCCAAGGAGCGCATCCCCGCCGCCCGCTCCTGCTCGCGCAGCGCCAGCAGGCGAGCCTGGGCGGGCCGCTCGGCGCCGGACGCGTGGCAGGCGAAGATGCGCAGCGAGCCTCCGTGCGTCGGCAGCTCCTCGACGTCGAAGATGCGCAGGCCGTGGTGCGCGAACACCTCCTCCGCGGTCGCGAGCGAGAAGTAGGAGAAGTGCTCGTGATAGATGGTGTCGAACTGGTTGCCCTCGACGAGGCGGAGCAGATGCGGGAACTCCATGGTCAGGACGCCCGCGGGCGCCAGCAGGGCGCAGAGCCCGGCGACGAAGTCGTTCAGGTCGGGAACGTGGGCCAGCACGTTGTTCCCGATCAGGAGATCCACGCGTCCGCGTCGGGCAGCGAGCTGGCGGGCCACCGCTTCGCCGAAGAAGCAGACTTCGGTGTCGACGCCACGCTGCGCGGCGCCTCGCGCCACGTTCTCCGCCGGCTCGATGCCGAAGGCCGGGATGCGCCGCTCCACGAAATACTGGAGCAGATAGCCGTCGTTGCTGCCCACCTCGGCCACCCGGCTCCCGGCGTCGAGCGAGAAGCGGGCGACCATGGTCTCGACGTAGCGCCGGCAATGCTCGAGCCACGAGTCCGAGTAGGAGGAGAAGTAGTGATAGAACCCGAAGATCTCGGCGGGGTCGACGTCCAGGCCGAGCTGCACGAGGAAGCAGCGCTCACAGACGAAGGCGTGGAGCGGGTAGAAGATCTCGGGCCGGTGGACCTCCTCCTCGTGGACGTGCCGCTGGCAGAGCGGAGACGGCCCGAGGTCCACCACGGAGTGCTGCAGGAGCGTCCCGCAGAAGCGACAATGCCCCGCCCGCCCGGCGGAGACGCCGGCGGCGGCCACGTTCGTCGCTCCGACCTGGCCGCGCGCAGATCCTCTCATCGGCGTCCCGACCCCCGGGCGGAGAAAGCTAACACACACCGGGATCGCTCGATCCCGGCGACCGCCAGCGCAGGTCGGAGTCGAGTCGCCCGTCCTCGAGCAGGCGGCGGATGTGGACGATGCGCAGGTAGCGGTCCCCCTCCAGCTCTTCGCGCGTGATCCCGACGCTGCGATAGGCATCGTGGAGCTGACGGACGCCGCGCTCCACGGTCCAGCCGGGCTGGAATCGCGGCAGCATCCGCGCGAGCTTGGCGAAGTCCACTCGATAGCAGCGCGGATCGGGGCCCGCGCCCTGCGCGTACTCGACGCGGCTCCCTTCCACGACCTTCAGCACGTGCTCCGCGACGTCGCGGATCCGATAGTTCTCGCCCTGGCGGCCGACGTTGAAGGCCTGCCCGTGCACCAGCTCTCTCGGTGCCTCGAGCACCGCGAGGAAGGCGCGACAGAGGTCCTCCACGTGCACGAGCGGGCGCCACGGCGTGCCGTCGCTCTTGATGAACACGCGCCCCGTGGTGCAGGCCCAGCCCACGAGGTTGTTCACCACCAGGTCGCCGCGCAGCCGCGGCGAGACACCGTAGACCGTCGCGTTGCGCATGAAGGTCGGGCTGAACGAGTCGTCGGCCAGCGGCAGGACGTCGCGCTCGACCCACACCTTGGAGCGGCCGTAGGGCGTGAGGGGGTTGAAGTCGGCCGTTTCCGACAGGACATCGTCGCTGCCCGCCGCGCCGTAGACGCTGCAGGAGGAGGAGTAGACGAAACGTGCGACACGAGCCTGCTTCGCAGCCCGGGCGAGCTGGAGCGAGGCGCGATGATTGATCTCGTAGGTGCAATCCGGGCTCAGGTCGCCGAGCGGATCGTTGGACAGGGCCGCCAGGTGGACGACGGCATCGAAGCCCGAAAGGTCCGCGGCGCGCACGTCGCGCAGGTCGCGGCGCAGGGCGGGCAGGGCGCGCGGCGCGGCCCCGAAGTCGCAGCCGTCGAAGAGCCCGCTGTCGAGGCCCACCACGTCGTGGCCGGCGTCCTGGAGCAGCGGCGCCATGACCGTCCCGATGTAGCCGCCGTGTCCGGTCAGCAGGACCCTCATCTCACGCGAGCTCCAGCAGTCCGTGCCCGAGCAGGAGGTCGGCGGCGGCGCGCACGGTGGCGAAGCGCAGCCCGGAGCGCTCGGCCGCGTCGAGCAGGGTGTGGCTCCCGTCCGAGACGGTCAGGACCCAGAGCATCGCGAGCTGGAGCTCCTCCGGATCCCCCGCTCCGCCGAGCGTCCGATACAGCCCACGCCTGCCGAGCTGGGGCTCGCCGTCGGGTGAGAGGTTCCGATAGCGGGCGTCGCCCTCGAGCAGGTCGATCCACTCGTCGAGGACCTCCAAGGCATCGACGAGCTGCCCGTCCAGGACGAAGTCGAGATCGTCCGCCGAGGTGTGGTACTCGGGGAAGCGGCCCGACTGGCCCCGCATCAGCGAGCCCACGGCCAGGCGCAGGCCGGGGGAGTTGAACTGGCGCTCGTCGTAGCCGTAGGGGCTGTAGTCGACCACCTGGTGCTCGCGAGCCCGGCTGCGCAGGACGTGGCGCATGGCGCGGTCGACCGGGGCGTCCCCGGAGAAGGTCCGCTTGTAGGTGAGAGGGCGCGCGTCCCCGAGGCAGGTGAGGGTCAGTCCGTGGCGGATCCGGGAGACGCGCTCGCGGTTCCGGGCCAGCCAGGAGATCGCGCCGATCGTGCCCGGCGCGAACAGGAAGCGCAGCCCGTGGCGGTGCCGCCGGCCCGCGCGCTCGCGGGCAAGCCGGGCCGCGATCGCGACGCCCGAGAGGTTGTCGTTGCACAGGGAAGGGTGGCAGACGTGGGCCGAGAGCAGGATCTCCTCGTCGCTCTCGCCCGGCAGCAGGCACTCGCCCCAGGTGAGGTGGCCGGGAGCGAGCGAGGAATCGATGCACACCTCGTACTCGCCGGGCTCGAGCGCGTCGAGCTGCTTCTGGGTCAGGCAGAAGCCCCAATCCTCCTGGTAGTAGGAGGTGCGGTACGGAATCCAGTCCGGACGGTCGGGGAGGGCGTGGAGGTGTGTGCGGAGCTCCTCCAGGCTCATGCGCCGCCGGAGCGGCGCGCTGTAGCTCACGACGTGCAGGTTGTGCGCGGCGAAGTCGACCACGCGCTCGCCGCGCGGGCCGGCGATCCACGCCTCGCGGATGTTCCACTCGTACGGAACCTCCCAGTCGAGCACGCGGGTCCCGCTCGCCACCTCGTGGATCTCCAGGGGCACGTGCCGGGCAAGGATCTCGAGCGTCCGGCGCACGCCGTCTCCGGTGATGCTGCGGCACAGCGGGTAGAGCTCCTCGATGAGCTCGCGCATGGCCAGCGCTCGGAAGCTGGGGTCGATCGTCGGCACGCTCAGGATTCCGCAGCGTCGAGGTCGTAGTCGGGGTAGCCGGCGTCCCGCTCGGAGATCAGCGCGGGCTCGTGGGGCCAGGCGATGGCCAGCCGCGGATCGTTCCAGCGGATGCCGCGAGCCGCCGAGGGTACGTAGGGGGCGCTCATCTGGTACGAGACCTCGCTGTCGTCGCGCAGGGTCAGGAAGCCATGGGCGAACCCCGGCGGCACGTAGAGCATGCGCCGGCTCTGCGCGTCGAGCTCGACCGCGGTCCACGCGAGGTGCGTCGACGACGCGCGGCGGAGGTCCACGATCACGTCGAGAATCGCTCCGGACGTGCAGCGCACGATCTTCGCCTCCTCGTGGGGAGGCGCGTTGAAGTGCAGGCCGCGCAGGGTGCCCCGCTTCGGGTTCCAGGAGACGTTGCACTGCGCGTGCACAGGGGCCAGGCCGCGGTCGGCGAGCTCGCGCTCGCAGTAGCTGCGCGCGAAGAAGCCGCGCTCGTCCCAGTGGGGCTCGAGATCGATCAGCCAGGCGCCGTGGAGGTTCGTGGGAGTGAAGCGCACGGTCTCTCTTGCCTCGCTGCACCCCCGGGAACGGCACAACCTAGCACCACCACCCGCCGCTGGGAGGATCGTGCTGGCGGACGTGCCCGTTCCGCGCTCGGACGGCTCTCCGTCACGACGCCCGCCGCGTTGGTGATCCACACCCAGGCCCTCGCAGCCGAAGCCTCCTCCCGAGGCCTCGAGCGGCCTGGTGGCTGGCGCGCTCCGGTGTGGCGGCGACCGGGTCGCGCGCCACCTGGTCGGCAAGCACGCGCGGCCTGCTCCGCACGCTTCGAGGATTGCGGAAGTCCTGGATCGCTTCAGCGGCTACGCGACCGACCGGAGGCTCGATCGCCGCGCCCCTCGGTCACCGGCGGCATCCATGGCGCGCGTCCGCGGGGCGGCGGCCCAGTCGTTCTTGCGGGATACGTAGCTCGACCTGCGGAGCACGGCGAAGACCACGACCTGCCCCGTCACGACGGCCTCTGCGGATCCAGGAGCCCGCGACATGCGCTCTCTCGGCTGCGAGGTACCGGCCGCGGCGATCCTGTGCGCCAGGGGCGGTCGGGTGGGGACTCCACCCTCGGGCTGGTGAGCGGAGTCACGTTGCGGCGGGAGGCGGGCGCCGATCGACCCCCCATGTCCGCTGCACGTCGGTTGCAACTGGAGAGCACCGGGCCCGCACTACCGGGCGCGGGGCTTTCGCATCTCGCGCAGCGCCTCGAGGCCCTCGGCTACCCGGTGGTCGAGGTCGAGACCCAGGAGGGCGCCCGCGCCCTGTTGGTGGACCGGGGCGGATCCGGCCGGGCCGCCATCCTGCCCTTGGCGCTGGCGGACCGTACCGGCGGCAGGCTGGAGGGCATGGTGCGCGCGCTGCGCAGCCTCGCGCCCACCCGGAGGCTGGTGCCTCTCGGCTTCGGATCCCTTCCGGCCGCCGTCCAGCGTCAGCGCCTGCGCGACGCGGGCATCGAGCTCCTGCTCTGCGAGCCGCTCGACGCCCACGTGCTTCGCTTCCAGGTGAACCGGGCGCTCGCGGCGGGACCGCTTCCTCCGCGGCTCGCGCGCCGCGCGCCGGTGGGGCGCGAGGTGGCCGTGCGCGGCCGCTTGCGCACCCGCTCCATCCCTGTGTATACCCTCTCGACCCAGGGCGCCTTCCTCCTCACCGATCGGCCGCTGGCCCCGGGCCGGCGCCTGCTGCTCGAAGTCCCCGTGGGCCTGATGCGAGCGCGCGCCCGGGCGCGCGTGGTGATGGCCAACCCCCCGGGCGCGAGCGCCGACCCCTCTCTCCCGCCGGGCATGGCGGTGGCGTTCGATGCTCTCGACGCCCCGTCGGCCGCGGTGATCAACCGCCTGGTGGACGAGCGCCTGGCCGGGCTGGCCGCCTAGGCACGCGCGGCCGGCGATTTCAGTCGACAGGCGGAGCGCTGGCGGTCCAAGGTGGCCCGTGGGACTTCTCCCGAGGTGCCCATGGGCTCGAAGCTTCGCAGACTCCTGCCGTGCGCCGCCCCGCTCCTGCTGCTCACGGCGTGGCTCGGCGCCGCGGCCCCGGCGTACGCGGGCGCCGACGAGGCGATCCCGCTGGTGGACGAGCTCGTCGCCAACGTCGAGTCGCTCGGCCTGCCGATCCCGCTGGAGCGCAGCCTCGTCCGCCCGCTCGAACGCGTCCGCCACAGCCTCGTGCGCGGGCACGAGAAGGTGGCGCTGGTGCAGCTCCGGACGTTCGAGCTCTTCGTGCGCCTGCTCGGCGGCTGGCTGCTCGACGAGGAGATCGCCGAGGCGGCGCTCGAGTCCGCGCACGTGATCCGGGTGGCCATCGCCCCCGGCCCGCCGCCCGTGCTCCGCAACCTCGCCGTCGTCTTCGGCCCGTGGGATCCGATCACCGACCGGGCCGGCGACTTCGTGTTCGTGGCCGCCGAGGACAAGGTGTTCCTGGAGTTCGGCGCGGTGGTGGACTCGCCCGAGGGGCCGAAGCCGCTCCCCACCTTCGAGTACCGCCTGTCGCCCGACGCCGCCGTGGTGTCACCCATCGACGGCCGGGTCGAGACCATCGCGTTCAAGCCCGATACGAGCGACTACGAGATCCGCCTGCTGGCCTCGCCCCTGTCGCCGTTCCTCGTGGTGGTCGACCACGTGACGGAGCTGCTCGTCGCCGAGGGCGAGGCCGTGGCCGCGGGCCAGGCGCTCGGCCTGCCGGGCCCGTGGTCGGACACGCTCGGCCGCACCGAGCTCCAGCTCGTGAACTTCGTCGAGCGGCGCAGCTACTGCCCGCTCGCCCTGGCCGACCCCGCGCTCGCCGCGGACCTCGGGTCCGACGTTTCCGACCTGATGGACGACTGGGAGACCTTCCAGGGCGACGGGACGCTCTACGACCAGGCCGCCATGGCCATTCCCGGCTGCCTCGCCGACTCGCTCCCCGAGTGAGAACGGGCCAGATCAGGAACGGAAGTTCCACCGACAGAGAAGCGCCGTTCCTCGCGGATGTCGCCCCACCGGCTCCATCTCCGAAAGCGAAGAACCAGCAAAGCCTGCGTGAATCCATGCTCCCTGGCCCGGCGATTGCAGTACCCAGGGGCTACCCCTTGGGGAGGGACCACCATGAGCCATCGTTCCGTCTCGTATCTGCGGTCCGCCGCCGGCCGCTCGCTCTTCGCCCCGCTCCTCCTCCTGTTGGCCACATGGGTCCTGGCCGACTCTGCCGCTGCGCTCACCCTCGCCATCGACCTCGACATCGCCACGCCCGGAATCCAGAGCACGCGGACGGTCGGTCTGGGACAGAGCTTCGCCGTCGACGTGGTGCTGG
>Ga0302046_10004524_pt1 | contig 12377 bp, 13 predicted proteins | sample RVTome_11_FD_200261 | JGI IMG/M metagenome (GOLD analysis project Ga0302046, IMG submission 200261) | Soil microbial communities from uranium-contaminated site in the Upper Colorado River Basin, Wyoming, United States - RVT147D111 (version 2) ... | reverse complement strand
CTTCGATCACCCGCCGCTGTTTTCGCTGCTGGTCGGGCTGTCGAGCACCCTGGGCGGCGCCCGCGACTATCTTTCCTGCACCCTGCCGGTGATGCGGATCGTGCCGATCCTGCTAAGTCTCATCGGTCTGCTCCTGCTGTACCGCCTCGCCAGGTTGTACGGCGCGGAGGAGCGTGCCGCGCTGCTGGCGGGGCTGGTCTACGCCGTCCTCCCGCCGATCGTCCTCGCCCACCGGCTGGTCAAGGCGGAGAGCCTTCTGGTTCTGCTGTTCATGGGCGCGATCCTGGCCGCCGGCAGGAGCGGCGAGGAGGGCTCGCGGCGCGGCGCGATCCTGGCGGGGCTTCTCTGCGCGCTGTCGATCTGGACCAAGGCGACCGGACTGGCGGTGTGCGGGACTATTCTCATTCTTCTCCTGGCGCGGCGCCGCCGCCGCGACGCGGCGATCGTGGCGGCTATGACCGTGGCCGGCGCAGGACTCTATCTGCTGTATGCATTCGCTTACGACTTCGATCTCTTCCTCGCGGTCGTCAAGGCCCAGACGACCTCCAAATGGGTGTCGCTCGACGCCATGCTTGATCTGCTCGAGGGCAAGGTGGTGGTGCAGTGGTTCGGGCGCGGCTGGTACCTGTGGCTGCTGCTGGCCGCCGGCGTGGCGGCGTTCCGCAGGGAACGCAGCCTGCTGCTGCCGATGGTGATCTACGGCATCCTCGTGGTCATGACCGCCGATCATCGGGTCATATTCGGCTGGTACCGGACCCCGCTCCTGCCGTTTCTCTGTATCGCCGCGGGCATTTACCTGCACGAGATGCTGCGCGAGCCCGATCTTTTTCGCACTTTCCCGTTTGCCGCCTCGGCGGTGGCGACCGGCTTTCTTTATGCCCTCCCCGAGGGGGTGACCGCCACCAAGGGAATGACGGTGCTGTTCGCGCTCCTCGCCGTCGCTCCCTTCCTGCCGCGCCTCATGTCCGACCACCCGCTGGCGCTGCGTCTGGCGCGGGGCGGCGCCGCGCTGCTTTTGCTCTGCTTCCTGCTCGCCAGCCTGGCGACGGTCGGAGGGCTGGTCGAGATCTATGCGGCGATGAGGGGAATGCGGTGAAAGCCCCTCCGGGCGGTGTCAGGACGCGCTGGCGCGCAGGCGGGCCATACCGGAGCGGATCAGGCGATCAACGGCGGAATTGTCCCTGGCTTCGCAGTAAATCCGCAGCAACGGCTCGGTGCCGGAGGGACGGAACAGGATCCACCCGGCGTCCCCGAGCAGCAACTTGAGGCCGTCGAGGGTATCGATCCCCTCCACCCGCAGACCTCCGAGCCGGACCGGCGGATGCCGCTGCAGCCGGCTGACGGCGCGGCGCCCCTGGTCGGTCGGCAGGGGAAGATCGACCCGCCGGTAGGCATAGCGTCCGAATTCCTCCTGCATTGTTTCGACACAGCGGCTGAGACGACGTGGGCCGGCGGCCAGCATTTCCATCATCAGCAGCCCGATCAGCAGCCCGTCGCGCTCCGGCAGGAACCGCTTCACGCCGATCCCTCCGCTCTCCTCGCCGCCGATCAGAATGTCCTGTTCGAGCATCAGCCGGGCGATGTGTTTGAACCCGATCGGCAGACTGTGGAACTGCAGACCGAAGTGCCGGGCGATGCGCTCGGCCAGCAGGGTGTTGGCGAAAGTGCGGGCGATGCCGCCGCGCCACTGCTTGTGGCGCAGCAGGTGGAGCGCGACCAGGGCGAACACCTGCAGCGGGGAGACGATGCGGCCCTTCTCGTCGCATACCCCGAGCCGGTCCCCATCCCCGTCGGTGGCGATGCCCAGGTGCGCCCGATGCCGGATGACGCTCGAGCGCAGCAGTTCCAGGTTCTCGGGACGCGGCTCGGGCGAGGAGCCCCCGAACAGCACGTCCGGCTCCGAACGGATGGTATGCACCCGGATCTTGCCGCCGCGCAGCAACCCCTCGAGGATCCGGGCGCCGGTGCCGTGCATGCTGTCGATGACGACCCGCAGGGGGGCGCGGCGGATCGCCGCCATATCGGCCACCGCATGCAGCCGCGGCACGTAGGCAGGCAGGAACGGGTGGCGGCGGTCCGGGGCCCGGCCGATGCGCGGCGCCCGCCGTCCGCACAGCGTCTCGAGCCGCTCGGTCAGTTCCGGGGGGGCGCTCCCGCCGAAAGCCGCCTTGATCTTGAGCCCGTTGTAGGTGGGCGGGTTATGGCTGGCGGTGACGCAGATTCCCAGAGAGGCGGCGGAGGCGACCACCTGGCAGGAAACCATGGGAGAGGTGGTCGGTCCATCGGGTAGAATAGTCGGGATGCCGTTCCCCTCCAGTACGGCGGCGGCCGCGTCGGCGAACCGGCGGCTGAGAAAGCGGGTGTCGTGCCCGACCGGGACGGGTGAACCGGCGTTCCCCTCCTCGTGGATCAGATCGGCGACCGCCTGGGCGACCTTGTGGACGTTCTCGAAGGTGAAATCCTCGGCGATCAGACCGCGCCAACCATCGGTTCCGAAACGAATCGACACCTGCTCTCCGTTGACCCCGCTCGGGGCATGTGCTATTTTCCGCGGGCCGCATGCGCCAGCCAAGTGTTCTTCCGGCGCATGCCCTAACCCAAGGCGGCTTCGCCGGCGCATTCTACCCGGCGCACCGTCCTCCAGCAACTGATGGGATGATCAACCTTCCAACCTGGATTACGATCATCCGCATCTTCCTGACGCCAGTGCTGGTGGTCGTCCTGATGACCCGCGTCACCGGCCTCGAGCATCTCGGCCTGTCGTGGCAGATGATCGGGGTGGCCGTTTTTCTCCTGGCCTCGCTGACCGACTGGCTCGACGGCTGGCTGGCCAGGCGCCGCAACCAGGTCACGACGCTCGGCATCCTGCTCGATCCGATCGCCGACAAGCTGTTGACGTCCGCCGCCTTCATCTCGCTGGTGCAGATCGGCACGGTGCGGGCGTGGATGGTCTGGATCATCGTCGGCCGGGAATTCGCGGTCGATGGTCTGCGCATGATCGCCAGCAGCCAGGGGGTCACCATCGGCGCCAGCGTCTGGGGGAAATACAAGACCGCGAGCCAGGTGGTGGCGATCGTGCTGTTGATTTTCGGCCACGAGTATCTCGGCAAGTGGGACCTGGCCGGTGATGTCGCCATCTGGGTTGTCGTGGCGCTGGCGATTCTGTCGGCGGCCGACTACTTCATCCGCTTCGCGCGTCGACTCGGTGTCATCGGCGGTGGGCCGAAAGCGGCCGGAGACGTTGGTGGATAGACCCGGCGCATCTGCCGTCGAGCGGAGCGTCTGGGCCCGTCTGCGGCAGCTTTTCTTCACCGGTCTCGCCATCACGCTGCCGCTGATCATCACCATCTGGCTGCTGCGCATTCTATTCGAAATGGTGCACGGGATCTCGACCCCGGTGCTGCTCGGCCTGATCCGGCTGTTATCCCCCCGCTACGCCGAAAACCCCGCCTTCGCGACCTATTTCGCCCCGTTCATCGGTATCCTGCTGACCGCCCTCCTGATTCTGCTGGTCGGGAGTCTGACGACCAACCTGTTGGGACGTCGCATCGTCGACTCGTTCGACCGGCTGATCATGCGCCTCCCGCTGGTCCGGGGGATCTACGGCGGAGCCCGCCAGCTCCTCGATGCCTTCCGCAGCAAGCCGTCCTCGTTCCAGAAGGTCGTGGCGGTTGAATACCCGCGCGCCGGCGTCTATACCGTGGGGTTTGTCACTCATGAGCATGCCGGGCTGCGCAGCGCGGGCGGGGCGACGCTGAACGGTTATTCGTTCGTCTTCCTGCCGACGTCGCCCAACCCGACCTCCGGCTGGCTGGCCCTGGTGCGCGACGACGATCTGGTGCAGCTCGACATGTCGATCGAGGACGGCTTCAAGCTGATCCTCAGCGGCGGTCTGGTGCTGCCGGGGGAGCGGGAGAAACAGGCGTGATGTTCTACTGGTTCGTGAAGGGGGTGTTCTATCCGTTCGTCCGTCTCTACCTCGGGCTGCGGCGTGAAGGGCTGGACCATATTCCGCGCCGGGGGCCGTTGATCATCGTCGCCAACCACGTGTCGTACATGGACGCCATTCTGCTCGGATCGGCCGCGCCGCGGCCGATCCAGTTCATGGTGCTGCAATGGATGTACGATCTTCTCCTCCTGCGCTGGTTCTACTGGGGGATGGGGACCGTTCCCGTGCAGTCCGATGGGAACGACCGCAAGGCGATCAAGCGGGCGATGCGGGTGCTCGAGCGGGGCAGGGTTCTCGGTATCTTCCCGGAAGGAACGCGCAGTCCCGACGGCCGCATCGGCGAGACCCGGCCTGGAGCGGCGATGATCGCGGCGCTGTCCGGGGCGCCGGTCGTGCCGGCCTTCATCGCAGGCGCCCGGGAGTCGATGCCGGTCGGCGCCCGTTTTCCTGCCCCCGCCAGGGTGCAGGTGCGGTTCGGTCCGCCGATCCGCTACCAGAGAGACCGGATGAAGCGTGATCGCAACGGCATGCGCGAATTCGCGCTGGCGATGGAAGCGGCGATCCGCCGTCTCGCGGGGGAGGTATGATCGCCCCCCGGGCCGAACTCCTCGCCATCGGCTCCGAACTGCTCGGCCCACTGCATCTCGATACCAATGGTTCCTTTCTGTCCAGGCGGTTGGGGGAACGTGGTATCGAGGTGCGATTTCGCACCACGGTCGGGGACAGCGACGCCGATCTGTGCGCCGCGTTCCGCGTGGCGCTCGATCGATCGGGCCTGATCCTGGCGACCGGGGGACTCGGTCCGACGGTCGATGACCGGACTCGCGAGGCGATCGCGACCGTACTCGATCTGCCGCTGCTCGAGGATGCGGCAATCGCCGCCGAGATCGAGGCGCGCTTCCACCGGCACGGCCTGACGATGCCGCCGCGGAACCGCCGTCAGGCCCAGGTGCCGCGCGGCGCCGAGGTGCTGCCGAACCGTCTGGGAACGGCCCCCGGCCTGTTGCTCCGCTCCGCCGGAGTGATGATCGCCCTGCTGCCGGGTGTGCCGTCCGAGATGCGCGCCATGACCGACGAAGAGCTGCTGCCGCGTCTCGGGGCGCCGACGCAATGCCATGTCGATCGAGTCCTCAAGATCACCGGCTTGACCGAATCGGAGGTCGACCGGCGATTGAGCGGGATCGAGCAGAAGGCGTCGAATCTCGGCTGGACCATTCTTGCGGGGGCGGCGCAGATCGAGATTCATCTGCGCGAACTCGTCCCCGGCGGGGCGGAGCCGGTCGTGATCCCGCCGATCGAGGCGGAGATCCGGCAGGTCCTCGGGGTCGACCTGTTCGGGTGCGACGAGGACACGCTGGAGGGGACGGTCGGCCGGTTGCTGCTGGAGCGAGGGGAGTCCCTGGCGGTCGCCGAGTCGCTCACCGGGGGGTTGATCGCGCGGCGTCTCACCGACATCTCCGGTGCCTCGCGCTACTTTCTCGGCGGGATCGTCGGTTATGCCGATCGGGTCAAGATCGCCGCCCTCGGGGTAGGGCGGGAGACGCTCGACCGCCATTCGGCAGTCAGCGAGGAGGTCGTGGCGGAAATGGCGGCCGGTGTGAGGGAGAGACTGGGGGCTGACTGGGGCCTGGCGGCGAGCGGCTACGCCGGGCCCGGCGGCGGAGGTGTCGAGCGGCCCCCCGGCACGGTCATGCTCGCCGTGGCGGGCCCCGGCGTGGCGCGGACGCGGACCCTGCGGCTGCCGGGCGATCGGTCGGGAGTGCGCGCGCGGGCCGCCCAGCTGGCGCTCGACCTGCTGCGGCGCGCCCTTCTCGGGGAGCCGGCATGAGGCTGTTCGTCGCCGCCGATGTCTCGCCGGAGCTGCGCGGGCGGCTGACCGCGCTGCAGGAACGCCTGCGCGATGTGCCGCTCGATCTCCGTCTGGTTCGGCCCTCCGGCATTCATCTGACGCTGCGGTTTATCGGCGAGACGGCGGAGGAGCGACTGGACGACATCGTCGCCGCGCTGGCGGCCCCGGCGTCCGCCGGCCTGTCCTGTTTTACCCTGCGCGCGGCGGGGCTCGGGGTGTTCCCGCCGCACGGGACGCCGAGGGTGATCTGGATCGATCTGGGAGGCGATCGGGAGGCGGCCGCCCGGCTGGCTGCCGCCGTGGAGGCCGCCCTGGTGCGGTGCGGCCTCAGCCCGGAAATACGCCCGTTCAAGCCTCATCTCACGGTGGCGAGGGTTCGGGGTGCGAAACGGGGTGACTGGCAGGCGGCCCTCGCGGCGCTGGCGGAGGAGCGGCTCGGTGAACTGCTCGTCGACCGGTATCATCTGTACGAGAGCCAGCTCGGCCGGGACGGCGCGACCTACCGCAAGCTGTCCACCTGGGCGCTGTCGGGAGGCGCGGAGTGATCACGTCTGGAGCGCTGGTGCTCGCCGGTGCGGGAGCGTTCCTCCTCGGCGCGATTCCGTTCTCCTGGATTCTCGCCCGTCTGTTCTGCGGGCTCGATATCCGCACCGTCGGCAGCGGCAACGTCGGCGCCACCAACGTGGCGCGTTCGCTCGGCTACGGCATCGGGGTCGCCGCGCTGCTGCTCGATGCCGCCAAGGGAGTGGCGGCCGTCCTGCTGGCCCGCTACCTGTTCGGTGTGGAGGCGATCACGGCGCAGGCGACCGCCGGGGGGCTGGCGGTGCTCGGTCACAACTTCACCCCGTTTCTCGGGTTTCGGGGCGGCAAGGGTGTGGCGACCGGCGCCGGCGTGCTCGGCACTCTCGCTCCGCTGGTCCTGCTCATCTGTCTCGGGGTGTTCACCGTCACGGTCGCCCTGTCCCGCATGGTGGCGCTCGGCTCGGTGCTCGCCTCCGCTGCGCTGCCGCCCGTGGCGTGGCTCGTCGACGGCCACCCCAGCCTGATCGCGCTGGCGTTTCTCCTCGCTGCGCTGGTGATCATCCGGCACCGGGGAAACCTGTCGCGCATGATGAGCGGCAGGGAAAACCGGCTCGGCGGACGGGAGAAAACATGAAGCCGGTGGCGGTGATCGGCGCCGGAAGCTGGGGCACCGCCCTGGCGATCCATCTGGCCCGCAACGGCGCCCCGTGCGTGCTGTGGGCGCGCGGGGATCGGGCCGTCGAGCTGCAGGCGCAGCGTGAGAACAGGCCCTACCTGCCCGGTCAACCGTTTCCCGACACGCTGCGGGTCAGCGGCGATCTCGGCGCGGCGCTGCGCGCGGCGCCGTTCGTCCTGTTCGTCGTACCGGTACAGGTGAGCCGCGCGATATTCAGGCAGGCGGCGAGGTTCGTCCCGCCGGGCGTCGACATGATCATCGCCTCCAAGGGGATCGAGCAGGATACCCGGCTGCGGCTCTCCCAGGTCCTGGCGCAGGAGCTGGGGCCGGATGCGGCGGATCGTTGCACCGTTCTGTCGGGACCGAGCTTCGCCGCCGAAGTGGTGCGCGGCGATCCGACGGCGGTGGTGGTGGCCGGTCAGAGCTCCGCAGCGACGCAGCGGGTGCAGGCCCTGCTGTCGGTCGGCAATCTGCGCGTCTATCGCAACAGCGATCTGATCGGCGTCGAACTGGGGGGCGCCCTGAAGAACGTCATGGCGATCGCCACCGGCATCGTCGAAGGGATGGGGCTGGGGGACAACACGCGGGCCGCGTTGATCACCCGGGGGCTGGCGGAGATCGCCCGGCTGGGGACCGCCCTCGGCGGCGATGCGGTGACCTTCGCCGGGTTGGCCGGGGCCGGCGATCTCATCCTGACCTGCACCGGCTCCCTCAGCCGGAACCGATCGGTCGGCATGGCGGTCGGCCGCGGACGGAGCCTGGATGAGGTTCTGGGCGAGATGCGAATGGTGGCCGAAGGGGTTGCCACCACCCGCGCCGTGGTCGCCCTGGCGGCGGAACGACGCGTGGAGATGCCGATCGCCTGCAAGGTTCACGAGATCCTGTTCGAAGGCCGGCCGGTTCGCGACGCCGTGCAGGACCTGCTGTCGCGCCCGCTGAAGGAGGAATCGTGATCGATCTGCACAACCACCTCCTGCCGGGCATCGACGATGGGGCGAAGAAGCTGGAGGAGACGCTCGAGTTCCTGCGCATCGGAGCCCGGGACGGAGTGCGGACGGTGACCGCCACCCCGCACATGAAGCCGGGGGTGTACGACAATTCGCGCGAGGACATCCTGGAGCGCGTCGCCATGGTGCGCGAGGCGCAGCGCGGCGACGAAGCCGAGGCGGTCACCCTGCTGCCGGGGGCGGAGGTCTATTTCAGCGGCGACGTCGTACAGCGGGCGCGCGACGGCAAGCTGATGACCATCGCCGACGGTGGCCGCTATCTCCTGCTGGAGCTCCCGTATCAACAGAGTCCGCTGGGGGTCGACGACACCATCTTCCAGCTGCGCCTGCTCGGTCTGACGCCGCTTCTGGCCCATCCGGAGCGGGTCGCCTATTACCTCGAGGACATCGAGCGGGTCGCCGCTTCGGTGCGGCTCGGGGCGCTCACCCAGGTGACCGGGAACTCGGTCACCGGCCGTTTCGGCAGCAAGGCGCAGGATTTCGCCACCCGCCTGCTCGAGCGCCGCCTCGTCCATGTCCTGGCCAGCGACAGCCACGACGTGAAGTACCGGCCTCCGCTCCTTTCGGAGTCGGTGCGCGCCGCCGCCGCGATCGTCGGTGAGGAGGCGGCACGTCGCATGGTGGAGGAGACCCCGCGGGCCATTCTCGCTGGCGCGGAGGTGCAGGTGGAGGAGCCGCTGGCTCCCCGGGGCGGCGGTCCCTGGCATCGACTGAGCTCCCTTTTCGGCCGCCGCAGCGGCCGGCGATAGTCCCCATCTTATTTACAAAAGTTGTTGATCCTGATAGGATTACGGTCTTTTCAAGGAGAATGGAGGGGGCTTGAGATCGGCACGGCGATGGATGAGGTTTGGGCGCTCCGGCCTGGCGGCCTCGGTCCTCGGCGCGGTGCTGCTGACGGCGGTCGGCTGCGCCTCCGGCGGTGCCGACAAGAGCGAGCGCAACGACGCGCAGCGCTACCTGCGGCTCGGGCAGATGCAGCTGGAGCAGGGGAAAACGAGCCAGGCGATCGAATCGATGCACAAGGCGATCGATCAGGATCCCGGAATGGTTGAGGCGTACAATTTTCTCGGTCTCATTTACCTGACCAACAGCGAGTTCGACAAGGCGATCGAGCAGCTTGAGAAGGCGATTAAGATCGACCCCTATTTCACCGATGCGCGCAACAATCTCGGCATCGCCTGCCGGCGCGTCGGTCAACTCGATCGGGCGGAGAAGGAATTCCTGGCGGCGCTCAAGGACGGAAACTATCGCAGCCCGGAGAAAATCTACCTCAATCTCGGACATCTCTACCTCGAACAGCAGCGCACCGGTGAGGCAATCGAGTCGTTTCAGCGGGCCATCGAGATCGAGCCGGAGTACATGCTGGGATTGCTGGGGCTGGGACAGGCTTATATCGCCGCCGGGCGGATCGATCAGGCGGAGACGGCCCTGAACACGATCATTCGCATCGCGCCCGATTCGCCGGAGGCGGAACGCGCCCGGCAGATGATCACGGGGCAGGCGAAGCGGGACGATCGGTGAGTGGAGGAGCGGCATCATCGCCGGGACGCCTGGAGCGATTCCGTCTGGAATTGCGCCGCACCCGCGAGGGGTTCGTCGGCCGCCTGGCAGGGCTGTTCCAGTCTGCCGATCGCCCCCCTGAGAACTGGGACGAAGATCTAGAAGCGGCGCTGATTCAGGCCGATCTCGGTCCGGGGGCGGCGCAGCAGATCGTCGCGCGGGTCCGTCAGGGGGCCCGCGACGGGAGGCTCAGCTGGGAGACGCTGCGCACCGTCGCCCGCGACGTGATGCGGGAGATGCTCGAGGCGGGAGGCTCTCCGCCCGCAGCCCCGACAGGCGGTCCGCGGGTCATTCTCGTCGTCGGCGTCAACGGCGGAGGGAAGACGACGACCGCCGGCAAGCTGGCGCGCCGTCTGGCCGGATCGGGAGCCGGGGTGTTGCTGTGCGCCGCCGACACCTTTCGCGCCGGCGCCGGCGAACAGCTGCAGCAATGGGCCAGCCGGGTCGGAGTGGAGTGCATCGCACACCGGAGCGGGGCTGATCCCGCCGCGGTCGTTCACGACGCGGCGACCGCGGCGCTGGTTCGCGGCAGTGATGCGCTGATCGTCGATACCGCCGGTCGCCTGCATACGCAGGACCCGCTGATGCGGGAGCTGGAGAAGATCGTCCGGGTCGTCGGTCGGCAGATCGACGGAGCGCCACACGAGGTGCTTCTGGTGCTCGATGCGACGACCGGACAGAACGGCATGAATCAGGCGCGCGAGTTTCTGTCGGCCGCCCGGGTGAATGGTCTGGTGCTGACCAAGATCGACGGAACGGCCCGCGGCGGGGTGGCGCTCAGAATCGTGCAGGAATTCGGCATCCCCCTGCGCTACGTCGGCGTGGGAGAGGGACCGGACGATCTGCTGGAGTTCAATGCCGACGACTACCTGGACGGCCTCCTTCCTTCGGCGGCCTGAAGGGCGGAGTGTCGGGTGGACGGCGGTTGCAGGTGAGCAGCAGCGGCGGGTTCGAGGCAGCGCGACGTTTCTTGCGCGAAGCACTGCGGCTCGCCAGTGCAGGTCGGACCAGCCCGAACCCGATGGTCGGCGCCGTGGTGGTCCGGAGGAACAGGATCGTCGGGCGCGGCTACCACGCCCGGGCGGGTGAACCGCACGCCGAGGTCGTCGCTCTCGCCGCGGCGGGACGCCGGGCGAGAGGGGCGCGTCTCTATGTCAACCTGGAACCGTGCTGCCATTTCGGGCGAACGCCACCCTGCACCGACGCGATCATCAGCGCCGGCGTCAGGGAGGTGATCGCCTGCATGCGCGATCCCGATCCGCGCGTCAACGGCCGCGGATTTCGCGCCCTGCGGGCGGCCGGGATCGGCGTGCGCGTGGGAGCGCTGGCGAGCGAGGCGCGACGGCTGAATGCGGCGTTCGTGCGCTGGACGGGAAGCGGCCTACCGTTCGTGACGCTGAAGGCAGGGATGAGCCTCGACGGGCGCATCGCCACGCGGGCCGGCGAGTCGAAATGGATCACGTCGGCGGCGGCGCGCGCCGCGGCGCGGGCGCTGCGGGCCGAGCATGATGCGGTGCTGGTCGGCGTCAACACCGTGCTGGCGGACAATCCGCGCCTGACGGCGGCGGGGCGATCGCGGCGCGGGAGGATGGCCACGCTGCCCCCGGCGCCGGCTCGCATCGTCCTGGATAGCAGGCTGAGAACACCGCCCGGGGCGAGGGTGGTCGCGGCGGCGGGAGGCGAGACCGTCATCCTGACCCGTCGGGATGCGCCGCTTCGCCGCCGCCGGCGACTCGAAATGGCCGGCGCGCTGGTGATCGATGTGCCGGCGAGGAACGGCCGCTTGTCGTTGCGACCGGCCCTGGCGGAACTGGGACGGCGCGGCATTCTGAGCGTGCTGATCGAGGGGGGTGGAGAGGTCCTGGGCTCGGCGCTCGACGAGAAGATCGGAGATCGCGTGGTGCTGTACGTCGCGGGCATGGTCATCGGCGGCCGGAGAGGCCGACCGGCCTTTGGCGGGCGCGGCGTGGCCAGGCTGAGCCAGGCGATGCGGGTGCGCGACCTGACGGTCAGCGACCTCGGGAGCGATCTCGTGATCGATGGGATGCCGGTGTTTCCCGGCGTCCGGCGCGGGTGAGGCGGGCATGTTCACGGGCCTCGTGGAAGGGACCGGGAAGGCGACGCTGTCCCGATCGGGCGGTGGTGAAACGCGTCTCCGCGTCGATGCCCGCTGGCTGGGGCAGGTCGAGCGTGGCGCCAGTGTGGCGGTCGACGGGGTCTGCCTGACGGCGGTGGAGAGCGGGCCGGGGTGGTTCGCGACGGTGGTGTCGCCCGAGACCCTGTCGCGCACCACGCTGGGACGGCAGGGCGGCGGGTCGCGGGTCAACCTCGAGCGTCCGCTGCGGGTTGGGGACCGGCTCGGCGGACACATCGTGCAGGGGCACGTGGATGGTATCGGCGAGGTGCGCGCGGTCGCCCCGGAAGGGACCGGAGCGAGGATCCGCATCGACCTGCCGGACGACCTCGAAGATTGCGTCGTCATGAAGGGTTCGATCGCCGTCGATGGCGTCAGCCTGACGGTGGCGGCGCGCGGCGCAGGATGGTTCGAAGTGGCGCTCATTCCCGAGACCCTGGAGGTCACCGGGATGAGCGACTATCGTCCCGGGTCACGGGTGAATCTCGAGGTCGACGTTCTGGGACGCTATGTAGTCGAGTACATGAAGCGCCGCCGCCTTGAGCCGGCGGCGAGCGTCAGTCGTGACCTGCTGGATCGATTCCGGTCGGGCGGGTAAGGACGAGGAGGTCCTGTGAGCAGCAAGAAGAAGTCGAGTGCCGCGGCCCGGGCGGCGGCATTCAGCAGCGTCGAACAGGCGA
>Ga0302046_10004522_pt1 | contig 12378 bp, 12 predicted proteins | sample RVTome_11_FD_200261 | JGI IMG/M metagenome (GOLD analysis project Ga0302046, IMG submission 200261) | Soil microbial communities from uranium-contaminated site in the Upper Colorado River Basin, Wyoming, United States - RVT147D111 (version 2) ... | reverse complement strand
GCTCATGCCAATCTCCGGGCTTTCCTTTCTTTGCCATTGTTCTTGAACCGAGGCCCCTTTGCTCCACCGGCATTACCCGGCTTCGACGCTCATACGGGCCTCTCCGCCACCCTTCATGACCCAGCCTGTCCCTCGCGGGTCGCCAGTTGGGATCTCTCTCTCCCATCATGATGGGTTTCCCGTGTTATCACAGCACTCCTGTCGCACCCATGCCGTCGCCACTACCCCGGCGAACGGACGCGCTGCTTGCTTCGCTCGCTTCACGCGCCCTGCCAGCCTTCTCCGTTTCTCAACCGGATCGGCGTTCGCATCACCCTTTTCGAGGCTTGCTCGACGTTCATTCACATTACGGCCTGGTTGCTCGCTGACTCGCTAAACGAGCCTTTGACATCGGGAGCTTCGACCGCCACCGTTACCAGTGTCATTCGTCCCGACTGCTTCCGGCGGAGCGAAAGTTGCCGGGTGGGGATTCATTCCCCACTGAACTGCTGCGCTTCCACGGCGCACTGAGAAATGCGGGCTAAATGCCGCTGAGACTTGGATTGTAGGCAAAAACAACCCGTTAGGGGATGCCATGCACAGAAAGCTCCGACCTAATGATCGAGGGATCAGAGCTGCACTCCATACTATTACAGGGTTAGAAGTAACAAGAGTTATGGCAAGCGGGAGAGCTCTCATTTCAAAATGGATGAATGAGATCGATGTTTGCTCTAACCTAGAACAGTGAAATGGTTCAGATGCGTATACTAGCGTTTATCATGCTCTGCATTTGTGTAATAGTGTTGGGATGTGTAAAAGACAAACACAAAGGCATTGCTCAATTTGTCATGGGTAAAAGCAAGATCGAAGATGTTGTACTGTTACTTGGACAGCCCGATCAAATTTATAGAACAAATTACTTTAATTCGGACTTGCTAGTATACCGTTATTTCCTAGAACCCAGGAGGCGAAATGTGACGGTAGGGGAAAAGGGATTTGAAATGAACGGATCAGTGATCGAACAGGTCGAGGATTTCACTTTTGATAAGTCAGGAGTGCTAAGCGATCGAATGACTACAATGAAGACTCGGATGCACAAGCGCAATGATTCAAAATATGGAGTAGAGTGAATGAGGTGTGAGTGAGGAAGTGAAATAGGTGCACGTCTCCACTTTTGCAAAAGCAGACCACCATCTTCCTGAAGCAGGACGGCAAGCGCATGCCCTACCACACGTTCCGTCGGATCCTCCAACGACAGGCGACCTCCGCCGGCCTGGACATCACGGTGACCCCGCATACCTTTCGGCGGAGCTGCACCACCGAGCTGATCCGGAGCGGTGCCAACCTTTACCACGTCAAGGAACTCCTTGCGCACCAAAGCTTGGAAACCCTCAAGCACTACTCCAAACTGACCATTGAGGACCTGAAAGCCACCCATGCCCGGTGCCATCCGAGGGAAAGGGAAAGGCTTTCCTGAACCTGACAAGGCACGGTGACTTCCGGCTCGCTTTTCCCTTCGTGGGAGGTAAGCTCAGTGTTGCTATGAGCGCAGAGGAAATTATCTCTGAACTAGAGAAGTTGGGCCGCTCGGAATTGGAGAAGGTGAACGCTAAGTTGCCTCAACTTCTCCAGGACGAGAGTCGCCTGACTTCCGACCGATCCTGGGGAGAGGCCCTACTGGCAGTAGCTGCTACGGGGGAGGCATTGCCGACAAACCTTGCGCATAACCACGATCATTACCTGCACGGAACGCCGCGTAAATGAAACCGGTTTTCGGGGAGAACCAGATGAGCCAGACACTTCAAATCGAGTTGACGATCCCAGATGAGCTGGCGCGCTTCCGCCTGCCCGATGGCGTGCAGGCCAGACTACAGGAACTCCTGGATCGGCAGGATGCAGGACAACCCCTTACGGCTGCTGAGCGTAGTGAAGCCGAAGGATTGGTCACCCTTTCCGAATTACTATCCCTGCTCCGCCTAAAGTCCCAAAACCAAGATTCCACTCGCAAGGCAAAGTGAGCCCGGTTAGCTCAAGGCTGCGCCAGACCGTCATAGAGCGCGCTCGGAATCGCTGCGAGTATTGCGGGCTTGCTCAGGAAGGCCAGGAAGCCACATTTCACATAGACCATGTCGTGCCGGTCGTGGCAGGTGGGGCAACTTCAATGGACAATTTGGCACTGGCATGCGTTTCCTGTTCACTGCGAAAGGGCGCTCGGGAAGTAGCGATGGATCCGGTGTCCGGGAAGCCTGTTCCGATCTTCAATCCACGGCGAGACCATTGGGCTAATCATTTTGAGTGGGTGGGTATAAAAAACCAAGGACGCACGGTGACTGGGCGCGCGACGGTCGAAGCTTTGCAAATGAACCGCTTACTGGTGTTGGAAATGCGTCGCGTCGTGGGAATCCCCGGTAATCACTCCTCGCAATGATCCTTCGATCATGCTTGCCGGTGCACCATCAAAAAGCTCGAGATGCCTTCCTCGGCGTAGATTTCGAAGCCGTTGTACCGGATTTCGACGTGCAATATCTGGCCACGGACATTACAGCCCCAGCCAAAAGCGCACTCCTCTTCCCCCCTCTGTGGCCCTCTGCGCTTCTCGGCGACCTCTGCGATAAAGCGAGCGCGAAGGCGCTTCACTCGGGGTTGCAGGCTGGAGCAGGGCGTGGGGGAGTCTCCCATTCTCTTAACACGCAGATCACGGACAAGCGCAGAGGGCCACAGAGCGAATCAGGCAGACGAGCAGGCCAAGCATTGATGAATCGCGATGAAGTTACAACAACCAATCAAGACCAACGGCCACAACCCAGCGGGCCCTTCAACCCGGATTGCCTGCTTGAATCGCTTTCCACTCCTCCTCGACAGAACAACGCCTTACCCAATCGTTCAACGCCGCATGGTTCAATTCCTCGCCCGACACGGCCAGCATGGCGCTGATGTCACGAAGATGCTTGTCTGATCCACCCTCGCGAAAATATTCCAACTTGCGAACAATGACATACTCGGGCGGCGCAACCACAATCGGTTGACCACGGAATTCAAATCGTCGCGCGTGACGGAAAGCCCAGGCATGAAATTCGTCGCGCCCACTGGTGTAAAAGTCGGCTTTGAAGCCGGTGTGGTTGTGAACAATGTTGAACTGTCCCCCCTTCTCCCTCGCCGATTCAGCCTCTATGACTTCGCAAGGTGGAACATAGTAATCCGGATAGGGAAACGCCTCCAAAAGGCCAACGACGTCCTCATGACGAAGGAACACAACAAAGTCAACATCAAGGGTAAGTCGTGGCTCGCCATAGAGAGTTGCCGCCACGCTGCCACAGACGATGTAACGCACACCCGACTCGTTGAGCGGACGCACGAATAGGAGGGATAACTCAGGTTCGGGCATGGACAAAGATACGCCTCAATTCCTGAGCAATCTCTTGCTCCGACCACTCCGCGTGCTGCCGACGTAACCAGGACGCCTTAAGTTCTCGAGCTGACCAGTAGAGCCCTTCCGCCAGCGCCAAGCGCGCGCCCGGTGTCATCCGCCGAAACGCGGCGAACTGTTCCGGGCATGTTTGTTCGTCCTTTAGCACGTTGCGAGTATCCCATGACAACCCTATCCAGGCAAGAGTGCAGTCCTCCCACCGTCAGGGGGGTCACATCGGTTCAGGACTGGAGACAGCGGAGCAGGGGTCACGTCTCGGCATTCAACATTTGGAATAGCTAGGCCCGAAGCACATTCTCCGTGTCTCCGGTTGTGACCACGGATGGCACGGATGACGCGGATCGGAGTTTCCGAATCCGTGTCATCCGTGTGATCCGTGATCCGCTTCCCGAATGGTCCCTTTCCTTCCTCCCCCCCTCTGCGGCCCTCTGAAAGCGAGCGCGTAGGCGCTTGACTCGGGGTTGCAGGCTGAAGCAGGGCGTTGGGTAGCCGCCATTTTCTTATCGCCGAGGACGCCGAGAAGCGCAGAGGGCCAGAGGGAATGGCGGTTTGTCGTTGATGCGGGACGGGAGGCATCTTACAAACGGTGGGACGTGACCATGCCGCGCGATGCCTTGTTTGATGTGAGTCGCCATGTGGTCCTGGTGTCGGGCGGGACACGCGGGATCGGGCGCGCCATCGCCGCCGCATTCGCCGAACGCGGCGCCCGCGTCATCCTCACCGGACGCCACGCCACCGCCGCCCAGGAAACCGCCGCCGCCCTTTCCACCGACAAACACCCCGTCGAAGGCGAAGCCTGCGATGTCTCCGATCCCAACGCCATCAAGGCGCTGGTCGAGTCAGTCCACCAACGGCACGGCCGCATCGACACGCTGGTCAACGTCGCCGGCGTCAACCGGCGCAAGCCGGCAAGCGACGTCACCGAAGAGGACTACGACTTCATCCTCGACATCAATCTCAAGGGCGCCTTCCTCATGGCCCAGGCCGTCGGACGCGTCATGTGCAAACAGGGTGAAGGCAGCCAGATTCACATCAGCTCCCTGAACAACGATCGCCCGCTCAAGAACGTCGGCCCCTACGCCATGTCCAAGGCGGCCCTGGGCCATATGACCCGCGTCCTGGCCATGGAATGGGGTCCGCATGGCGTGCGCGTCAACGCGTTGGCACCCGGATTTGTCCTGACGGACCTGACCCGCAAGCTCTGGTCCGACCCGACCATGCAGGCCTGGGGCCGGGCCAACACGCCCTTGGGCCGCCTCGGTGAACCGGTGGACATGGTCGGCACCGCGTTGTTTTTGGCCAGCAACGCCTCCGCTTTCATGACCGGGCAGATCCTCTTTGTGGACGGCGGCTTCACCGCCGGCTGGGCCTGGCCCATTCCTTCCGGGGGCGGACAGTAGCACGTTTCCCAGTGTCCCTAGTTTTTTACAATGAACGGCACCGAACCATCCTCTCTCCACGAACAAATCGGCGCACGCCGGCTCCCGGACGGTTCCTGCCGGTTCCGCGTCTGGGCCCCGCGCAGCCGCCAGGTCACCCTCCACCTGACGGCTCCCGAAGATCGCCTGGAATCCATGGGCCGGGACGATCATGGGTATCATGAGATCGTCCTCCCGAACATCCCAGCCGGCACGCGTTACCTCTTTCGATTGGAGGATGGTTCGGAACGTCCGGACCCCGCCTCGCGCCACCAACCCGACGGCGTCCATGAAGCGTCCGCCGTCTTCGACCCCTCCTTTGCCTGGACCGATGCCGGGTGGCAAGGCATCCCGCTCCGTGACCACGTCTTCTACGAGCTGCACGTTGGCACCTTCACGAAAGAGGGCACGTTCGACGCGATCATTCCGCACTTCGCATCACTCAAGGACCTGGGCGTGACGGCGATCGAGCTGATGCCGGTGGCGCAGTTTCCCGGAGCGCGCAACTGGGGTTACGACGGTGTGTATCCGTACGCGGCCCAGCACAGTTACGGCGGACCCGACGGTTTGCGGCACCTGGTCAACGCCGCCCATGCGGCTGGCATGGCCGTGGTGCTGGATGTTGTTTACAACCACCTGGGTCCGGAAGGGAACTCCCTCGGCTGCTTCGCCCCCTACTTCACCGATGCCTACAAGACGCCGTGGGGCGAGGCGATCAACTACGACGGCGCCGAGAGCAATCATGTGCGGGATTACTTCGTTGGCAACGCCCTCTCCTGGCAGGTCGATTTCCATCTGGACGGCCTCCGCCTGGACGCCGTCCATGCCATCCGCGATTTTTCGGCCGTGCCGTTCCTGGAGGAACTGGGTGTGGCCTGCCGGGCCCACGCGGAGCGAACCGGTCGCGCGTTCCCGTTGATCGCGGAGAGCGACATGAACATGGCTCGGCACATTCTCCCGCGTGCGGGTGGCGGCTATGGACTGGACGGGCAATGGAGCGACGATTTCCATCACTCGCTCCACACCCTGCTGACGGGGGAGCGGGACGGATACTACAAGGACTACGGCGCCGTGCATCATCTGGCGCGCGTGATGCGCGACGGCTACACCTACACCGGCCAATACTCGGCCTACCGGCGTCATCGCCACGGCAGCGACCCCAGCGGAACGGAAGTTCGCCAGATGGTGGTCTGTGCCCAGAACCACGACCAGGTCGGCAACCGCATGCTGGGGGATCGCCTGGGCCGATTGGTGTCGGCCGAGGGCTTGCGCACCGCCGCGGCCGCGATGTTGTTGAGCCCGTTTGTGCCCCTGCTTTTCATGGGGGAGGAATACGCCGACCCTGCGCCGTTCCTATACTTCACCAGCCACGGCGACCCCGGCCTGGTGGAAGCGGTGCGCAAGGGGCGACGGGCGGAGTTCGCCGCGTTTGCCTGGAAGGGGGAGCTGCCTGATCCGCAGGATCCAGCCACGTTCGAGGCGTGCCGGCTCAGCCACGGCCTGGCGGAGAAGGGAACCCACGCCGCGCTGCGCCGCCTCTACCGGCGCGCGATCCAGTTGCGTCGCGAACTGCCGGCCTTGTCCGGTGCGACGCGCACATCCGTGAGTGTGGAGGAACACGCGAATCAGCAAACGATCTGCGTCCGCTATCGCGAAGGAGAGAAGGAAACGGTGGTGCTGACGCTGTGCTTTGCCAGGGAACCGGTCGAGGTGGAATGTTCGTTGCCGGAAGGCACCTGGCGTCGGGTGCTCGACACCGAGGAAGAGATCTACGGCGGCAGCGGCCAGGTGCGGCCTGAAACGCTCACCTCGACAGGAAGTGTGAGATGGTCGTTCGCGGGCGTCACGGCGGTGTTGTGGCGGAGAGCATGATGATACTCGCGATGGATGGCAAGTGAAATGCCGCCCTGCTCCAAGGCCGAAGGCCTGTAGCCGCGAACTTCAGTTCGCGCCGCAACCGGGAGTCTCGTTGAATACGCGAACTAAAGATCGCGGCTACAAGGATGGAGCGGGACAAACGTTTCGACAAAGCGCGCTCCGGAGGAGATGATGTCCGGCGACGAGACAAGCCGGCCATTCGGCCGACCGCCCCCATGCAAAAATTCATCTGTATCCACGGACACTTTTACCAACCCCCGCGCGAGAATGCCTGGCTGGAGGCAGTGGAAGTCCAGGATTCGGCCTTTCCATATCACGACTGGAACGAGCGGATCACCGCCGAATGCTACGCCCCCAACGCCACCGCGCGCATCATGGACCCGGACGGCCGCATTGCGAGGTTGATCAACAACTACGCGCGCATCAATTTCAACTACGGCCCCACCTTGCTGGCATGGATGCAGCAAAAGGCGGTGGACATCCATGACGCCATCATCCAGGCCGACCAGGAGAGCGGCAAACGCTTCTCCGGCCACGGCTCGGCCATCGCCCAGGCCTACAACCACATGATCATGCCGCTGGCCAACGACCGCGACCGGCGGACGCAGGTGCTGTGGGGCATCCAGGATTTCCAGCATCGATTCGGCCGGATGCCCGAGGGCATGTGGCTGCCGGAAACGGCGGCGGACACGCCCACGCTGGAGGCCCTGGCCGAGCAGGGACTCCGCTTCACGATCCTCTCCCCCTACCAGGCCAGCCGCACGCGCCGGCTTGGCACCGGCAAGTGGCGCGACGTCACCGGAGGCAAGGTCGATCCCTCGATGCCCTACACGGTGAAGCTACCTTCCGGGCGGCAGATCGCGGTGTTCTTTTATGACGGCCCCATCTCGCGCGCCGTCGCCTTCGAGCAATTGCTGGGCAATGGGCAGCACTTCGCCGGGCGCCTCCTGGAAGCCTTCGACGACCGCCGCACGCATGATCAGTTGGTGCACATCGCCACCGACGGGGAATCCTACGGTCACCATCATCGCCAGGGGGAGATGGCGCTGGCCTACGCCCTGGAACACATCGAGACCGAGAAACTGGCCCGCCTGACCAACTATGGCGAGTTCCTCGCCTTGAACCCGCCCACACACGAGGCGGGGATCCACGAGAAAAGCTCCTGGAGCTGCGCCCATGGCGTGGACCGGTGGTGGCGCGATTGCGGATGCAACTCGGGCGGGCACCCGGGCTGGAACCAGGGCTGGCGCACCCCATTGCGGGAATCCCTCGACTGGCTCCGCGACGCCCTCATCCCCCGCTACGAGGAGGCCGCCGGCCGGCTCCTCAAGGATCCTTGGGCGGCCCGCGACGGATACATCTCGCTCATCCTGGATCGGTCGGCCGAAAACCAGGACCAGTTCTTTGAACGCCACGCCAAGCCATCGCTCTCCGGGGAGGAGCGTTTCACCGCCCTCAAGCTCCTGGAAATGCAGCATCACACCATGCTCATGTACACCAGTTGCGGCTGGTTCTTCGATGAGTTGTCCGGCATCGAGACGGTGCAGATCATCCAGTACGCGGGCCGGGCCATTCAGCTCGCGGACAGCCTCGGCGGGGAGAGCCTTGAGCCCGGCTTTCTGGGCATCCTGGAACGCGCCCAGTGCAACGTGAGGGAGCACCAGAACGGTCGCGTCGTGTATGAGAAATTCGTCAAGCCGGCCATAATGGACAGGGTCAAGGTCGGCGCGCATTTCGCGGTCAGCTCCCTCTTCGAGAACTATCCGGAACACGCGCGGATCTATGTTTTCACGGTGGAGCAAAGGGAACGGGAACTCCTCACCGCCGGCAACTCCCAGCTCGGCCTGGGCCACATGAAGGTGACGCACACGACCACGCGAGGCACCGATCACCTGACCTATTGCGTCCTGCACTTTGGCGATCACAACATCAATGGCGGCGTGCGTCGCTTTCGGGACCCTGAGGCCTATGAGCAAATGAAAGCCGAGATCAGCGAGGCCTTCTCCCGGGCCGACTTCCCGGAGGTCATCCGGCTCATGGACCGGCACTTCGAGGGGTCCCATTACTCCCTCAAGTCCCTTTTCCGCGACGAGCAGCGCCGGATCCTCAACCAGATCCTGCGGAACACCCTGGCCGACGTGGAAAAGAGCTACCGCCAAATCACCAATGTGAACACGCCGCTCATGCGGTTCCTGGCGGACCTTGGCGCGCCGCTGCCCCGGGCTTTGGAAGTGGCCGAGGGCTTTGTCATCAACGCCGAACTGCGTGAGCAATTCGCCAGTGACCAGCCGGACCTGGAACGCATCCTGGCCCTGCTCAAGAACGCCGGCACCAGCCATGTGGACCTGGAGGCCGATGACCTCACCTACGCGCTCAAGGGCACCCTCGACCGCCTGCTCGAAGACCTGACGGATGCACCCGCCGACATGACGTTGCTGCAGCGCATCAAGGAACTCGCCGGTATCCTCCCTCTCCTGCCGTTCGAGGTGAACCTTTGGAAAACCCAGAACCTGTACTACGACATGCTCAACTCCGTGTTTCACGGGTTCCAAAACCGGGCCATCCAGGGCGTCCCGGAAGCCCAGAACTGGGTTCACAGCTTCCTCTCCCTGGGCGACCGGCTCGGGTTTCAGACGAGCACCTACCGAAATGAATCCCAGGTCGCCCCTTCCCAATAACTCGGTGTCGCTGCCCCCTTCTGATGCGGTGCCACCGTCCGGACGCCGGCCTCGGGCAACCTGCCGCATGCAATTCCACGCCGGATGGACCCTCCAGCAGGCCCGCGCCCAATTGGGCTACCTGGCCGCCCTGGGCATCTCGGATCTCTATGCGTCGCCTCTGTTGCTCGCGCGTCCGGGCAGCACACACGGCTACGACGTGTGCGATCCGTCCCGGCTCAACCCCGAACTCGGAACCGAACACGATTGGGCGGCCCTGCAGGCCGAACTCCAGCGCCTCGGCATGAGCCTGGTCCTGGACATCGTCCCCAATCACATGGGAGTCGGACACCACGCCAATCGATGGTGGTGGGACACGCTCCAACTCGGGGAACGCTCGCCCTACGCGCGTCACTTCGACATCGCATGGGACGCCGGTGGACGTGCCGGTCAGGTGGAGCTGCCTGTGTTGGGCAGGCCTCTTGATGAGTGCCTCGCCGCCGCCGAGATTCAGGTCCGGCTCACGGAGAACGCTTTCGTCCTCGCCTACTACGACCGCCTCTTTCCCCTCTCACCGGAGACGTGGCGAATCTTGCTTGAGCAACCCGACCCACCACTCTCACTGGACTTGGACTCCATGGAAAAAGACCTCCATGCATGGTCCGGAGGCAACATGGAGGCAGGGAGCAACGTTCGAGAACGTTTGCGCCGATGGCAGGTCGATCATCCCGGCGAACGCGAGGCGATGATCAGGCGGCTTGATTTGCTTCACAGGCCTCCGGGAAGCGATGTGGCGGAACTGCTGAGCCGGCAACATTACCGCCTCAGCTTTTGGCGCGAGGGCCGCGCCAATTACCGTCGCTTCTTTGATGTGACCGACCTGGCCGCGTTGCGCGTGGAGGATCCCGATGTCTTTGAGGCGGCGCACAGCCGCATCCTGGACTGGGTGGCGCGGGGTGAAGTCTCCGGACTGCGTGTGGATCACCCGGATGGACTGCTTGATCCGAAAGCCTATTTTCTCCGTCTGCAGGCCGCCTGTCTGGCCCGGCGCCATGACGATCCCGAGTCCTGGCCAGGAGAGACCGAACGGCTCCTGACCGATCTGCAGCGAGGCACGGGTTCCCCGCCCTTTTATGTGGTCGGGGAAAAGATCCTTTCCGAAGGCGAGGTCCTTCCCTCCTGCTGGTGTCTGCATGGCACCACTGGATATGAGTTCCTCAATGAGACCAACGGCCTGTTTGTGAGCGCACAGGGATGCCAGGCGTTGAGCGGGGTGTATGAACGATTCACCGGCAGGACGCCCGACTTCATCACCGTGGCGCACCAGGGCAAGCGCGACGTGCTCGACGCTCACTTTCCCGGTGAACTGGACGCGCTGGCCACCAGGCTGCACGCCCTCGCCGAACCCAGTTTCGATGGAACCCGCGTCGAGGACTGGCGGAGGGTGTTGCGTGAATGGATCGTCGCCTTGCCCGTGTACCGGACCTATCTCAGCCTGACGCACGTGGAACCGAGCCCTGCCGAACGGGAGCAGATCGACACCGCCACCCGCCTGGCCATCGCCTCAAGTCCCAAGCTGCCGGCCACGATGTTCACGTTCCTGAAGGCACTCATGCACCCAGGTGACGCGGCATGGGCTGAGGTTCAAGGCAACGTGCTGGACATCGTCATGCGGCTCCAACAACTGACCGGCCCGGCCACGGCCAAGGGCGTCGAGGACACCGCGTTTTATCGTCACTACCGCCTGGTGTCGCTCAACGAGGTGGGCGGGGAGCCGGGACGGGACGGCGTGTCGATGGAAGCCTTTCATGCCTTTCAGGAGGATCGAGCTCTTCGCTGGCCGCATGCGATGTCCTGCACCGCCACGCATGACACCAAGCGTGGCGAGGATGTGCGGGCCCGGTTGAATGTCCTTTCCGAAATCCCCCAGGCCTGGGAAGAGACCGTCACGTCGTGGGCTAGAGCGAACGCGGGTCGAAAGACCATGGTCCAGGACCGCCCGGCTCCTTCCGCCAACGACGAGTATCTTCTCTACCAAACCCTGGTCGGTGCCTGGCCCGCCGGCGTGGCGGCCACGGCCATGCCGGAGGATTTCAAGCGACGCATCGCGGATTACATGACCAAGGCGATCAAGGAATCCAAATGCGAGACCAGCTGGATCGATCCCAATGAAGCCTACGAGAGCGCCACACGGCAGTTTGCGGAAGCGATATTGGACGCGGATAAGTTCCGGGAGCAAATGGTTTCCTTCTCCGCGCGACTGGCCCGTGCGGGCGTGGTCAACAGCCTGGCTCAAGTCCTGATCAAGCTCACGGCGCCCGGTGTGCCCGACCTCTACCAGGGCACCGAACTCTGGGACCTGTCGATGGTGGATCCGGACAATCGGCGCCCCGTGGACTACGCAGCGCGCCGAAGCCTGCTTGAGGATCTCCAGCGCCAATGGACCGGACTTCCGGAGTCGCGTGAGACGTGGCTGCGCGAGCTCTTGGAGCAATGGCCCGATGGGCGCATCAAGATGTTCACCCTCTGGCGAGCGTTGCAATGCCGGCGCGAGTATGGCGAGGCCATGAGCAAGGCCAGCTATCTGCGCCTGGAAACTGCGGGCACCCGTGCCGCCAACCTCTGCGCCTTCGCCCGTGCGCATGGTGGACGCATGCTATTGACCGTGGTGCCGCGCTGCGCATCAGACCTGTTGGAGGACCCAGGACCGGTTTGCTTTCGGGAAGACGCTTGGGAAGACACAAGCGTGTTGTTATCGCAAGGCCTGGCACAGTGTGCCTGGACGAACACGTTCACCGGCGGCGAAGTGCAGGCGACTAACGGCACGCTGCGCGCCACGGACATCCTCTCATCCTTCCCCGTCGCCCTGCTCAGCGGTGTGTGTTTGTAGTTCCGCCTCTTAAGAAACTCGATGTGCAACGTGTTGGAGTTAAGGGCTGGCCCTAAAGCACGACGAAATCGAAGGCCCCTCACCCTGGCCCTCTCCCGGGGGGAGAGGGAACACCATCTTCCGCGTGGA
>Ga0302046_10004520_pt1 | contig 12380 bp, 10 predicted proteins | sample RVTome_11_FD_200261 | JGI IMG/M metagenome (GOLD analysis project Ga0302046, IMG submission 200261) | Soil microbial communities from uranium-contaminated site in the Upper Colorado River Basin, Wyoming, United States - RVT147D111 (version 2) ... | reverse complement strand
TGCTGACCTCCAGCTGGTGATAGTGGAGGCCGTGGCGCAGGATGTGGTTCAGGGCCCGCACGTTGTCCCGGCTCACCCCTTCGGTGTCGGTGACCTCGGTGGCGATGGCGCGGATCAGATCTCGCAGGTCGTGGAAGCGCTCGATCCGGCGCGAGGCTTCGTCGGGATCGTCCCGCAGGTGCGCCCGCTCGGCGCTCGCCGCCCGATCAGAAAGCAGGCGCGCCTTGCGGAGCCAGCTGATGAGCGCATCCGCATCCGCGACATCGTCGGCCGGCCGGCCGGGGGTGAAGAACAGCGTGTTCACAAACCGGACCCACAGATCGCTGGAGGGCGGTTCGGGCAGGAGGTCGCGCGTTTGGTTCATGGCCGTAACCATTATAGGGCGCTTGACAAGTTACTGATACTCCCTTAGCATCAGTAACCGATAGTGACATTGTGAACAGTTACCGATGCCTCCGGTTCGCCCGGCGGGGAATTATCGGGGAAACACAGGAGGAACCAGGATGAGCCGCGGTCTGACGTATATGGCTTTGATCGCATCCATCCGCCAGCGCGAGCTGCTTGAGGAGGCGAATCGGGAGCGGTACCACACCGAAATCCCGCGTCGCCGCCGAAGCCGAATCTTCGGCCTGAGCCTGCCGCGCGCGCTGCGCCGGACGCGATAAGACCACCACAACCGATGACGCCGGGCCGACGGGCCCGGCGTCTTTCGTTTTCCGATGAGTGTCGGTTCGTAGAATGACCGGATGCCGCGACCCCAGGCCGCTCGGCGCTCGACGTCCACCGGGCTGTCCAACGCCGAGCTGGCCGCCACCTTTCGCGAGATAGGTGACCTTCTCGACCTCCTCGACGAGGTCCCGTACAAGGCGGTCGCCTACCGTCGGGTGGCCGATGCGGTCGAGCGCTACCCGGCCGACCTCGCCCCGCTGGTAGCTGCCGGCCGAACGCCGAAGATCCCGGGTGTGGGCCCAGCCATTGGCGCCCGACTGACCGAGCTGGCCACCACCGGAAAGCTGGAGTACCACCAGCGGCTGCGCGAGCAGGTCCCGCCCGGGCTGCTCGACGTGCTTCACATCAGCGGCGTCGGGCCGCGGACCGCGCGCCAGCTCCACCTCGAGCTGGGCATCACCTCGGTCGACGAGCTGCGCGCCGCCGCCGAGACCGGCCGCGTGCGCGAGGTGTCGGGACTCTCGGCGCGCACTGAGCAGAACATCCTGGAGGGAATCGCGCGCCTCGACCGCCAATCAGACCGGCTGCTCCTGCACGAGGCGGATCGGTTGGCCAACGAGATCCTCGACGGCCTCCGGCGCGTGCCGGGCGTCCGGCGCCTGGAGGCTGCCGGTTCGCTTCGCCGCCGCCAGGCGACCATCGGTGACCTGGACCTGTTGGCCGCCTGCGACGACCCGGCCGAGCTGGTCCGCGCCTTCGAGGGCCTGTCCACCATCAACCGCGTGATCGTCTCGGGAACCGACAAGGCGAGCGTCGTGCTCGCCGTCGACGGGGACCGGCAAGTGGATCTCATGCTGTGCCGGCCCGAGGCGTGGGGGTCGCACCTGGTCCACTTCACCGGCAGCAAGGAGCACAACGTCACGCTCCGGGCCCGAGCACTGGATCGCGGGCTGTCCCTCAGCGAGAAGGGGTTCCGGGTCGTGGACACCGGGGAGCTGCTGCTGGCGGCCGATGAGGAGGAGGTCTACGCCCGATTGGACCTGCCGTGGATCGCCCCCGAGCTGCGCGAGGGTGAGGGCGAGATCAGCGCGGCGGCAGACGGGCGCCTCCCGCACCTGGTCGAACGCGCGGACATTCGCGGCGACACCCACACCCACTCGTCCTGGACCGATGGCGTGGATGACATCGCGACCATGGCCAACGCCGCCCGGGCAACGGGCCTGGAGTACATGGTCCTGACCGATCACTCCCCGTCGCTGGGCGTGACCCGTGGTCTGTCACCCGAACGGGTGGCCGAGCAGCGCGCCGAGATCGGGCGCCTGAACGCGGAGCTGGACCCGTTCCGCATCCTGCACGGCACGGAGATGGAGATCCACGCCGACGGCTCGCTCGACTACCCCGACCAGCTGCTGGCCGGGTTCGATGTCGTGGTGGCCAGCATCCACACCGCCCGCAGCCAGCCCACCGAACAGCTGACCCGGCGTGCCCTGGCCGCCATCGAGAACCCGCACGTCGACATCCTGGCGCACCCGACCGGACGCATCGTGAACCGCCGCGACCCGGTGTCGTACGACTGGCCGCAGCTGTTCGAGGCGGCGGCGCGCACCGGGACCCTGCTCGAGATCAACGGCAGCCCGCGCCTGGACCTCGACGAGCGGCTGGCCCGCGACGCGGCCCGCGCCGGCGTCCGGCTCACGCTGGCCAGCGACGCCCACCGCACCGAGGAGCTCGTGTACCTCGACTACGCCGTCGGCGTGGCGCGCCGAGCGTGGCTGGAACCGGATCAGATCGCCACCACCCGTGGCGCGGAGGATCTGCTCGGATGAGCGCCGTGGCCGACGGACGCCGGATGCTGCGCGCAGGGCGGGTGCGCGGCGCCCGGGCCGTCAAGCGGGCCGGACCGCTCGCCCTGCCGCTCATGCTTGCCGTGCTCGTGGCCGCCGGCTGGGCGGTCGATCCGGTGGCCCTGGCCATCGTCCTGGCTCTCGAGCTGGCTATTGCTGGCCTGGGCACGGCGGCCCTGCTGGGGGCCGTGCGCCCGTCGATCGGCTACGCGCGGTACGCCATCTTGGCCGTGGTCGCGGTATCGGTCACCCTCGCCGGACGGCAGCTGCCGGACGGCATCGGCCCATTGGCCGCCCCGGTGGCCTGGGCGTTCCTGTGGTGGACCCTCCACACCGAGCGCAAGGGTGCGACCAAGCCCAGTGGCCGCCTGGCGTTGGACCTGTTCCTGGTGCTGACCGTGTTCGCCGCTGCCGTCGGCCTGGCGGGGCTGTTGCCGGGAGAGCTGTGGCTGTTGCAGATCGTCCTGCTGGGCATCCTGACCGCCGTCGCGTGCCTGCGCGCGGCCGAGGCACGGGGTGCGCTCGGCGTCCCGGCCGTCGCCCACGGGGCGCTCCATCTGCTCGTCGTCCTCCAGGTGGCTACGGCCCTCATGCTGCTAGAGCTTCCCCAGCCGGTGGGGCCCGCGCTGATTGCGTTGACCTTCCACTCGTGGAGTGGCGCCGCCGACGCCCTGCAGTCAGGGACGTCCGACCGGGCCGTGGTGCTGGAATACGGTTCCCTGGCCGCCATCGGAGCCATCGTGGCCCTCTTCCTGAGCCGCGCCTGACCGGCGCCGAGATCGCGTTGACACCGTGAGGGGGCGGTGATACAAATTGGCGCCCTCCGACGGTCCCGCCTGCCGCACGCGGTGCCGTTCGCCCACTGATCACGCCGCGGGGAGAGTCGTGCGCCCATGACCGCCGGGGATCCGGACGCCACCATCCGGCAACGCCGCCAGCTGGCCGACATCGCGATTGGCCAGGCGACGCGCGGCGAGTGGCCGGCCGCGGTCGAGACGAACCAGCAGATCATCGAGCTGGGCGGCGACGTGGACGCCTACAACCGGCTGGGCAAGGCGCTGAGCGAGCTCGACCGCCACGCGGAGGCGCTGGAGGCGTACCAGGCCGCCCTGGAGCGGGAGCGGACCAACCGGATCGCGGAGCGCAACATCGAGCGCCTCGAGGCGTTGCTGACCGCCGCGGATGCCGCCCGCGGCGACCGCCACGCGGCCCGCGCTCCGGCTGCCCTGTTCATCGAGGAGATGGGCAAGACCGGCAGTGCGCGGCTCATCAACCTGGCGCCCGCCAAGCAGCTGGCACCCCTGTCCCCGGGCGACGCGATCGAGCTGCGCGCCGCGGACGAGGAGCTGGAGGCCCGCGTGCGCGGGCTGAAGGTGGGCCAGGTGGAGCCGCGGGTGGCGAATCGGCTCCTGAAGCTGATGGCCCAGGGAAATCGGTATGAGGCGGCGTTGACCACCATCCGCGACGACGACCTGCGCCTCATCATCCGCGAGGTGTTCGCCGACCCGGCGAATTTCGGGACCGTGTCCTTCCCGGGCGCGGCCGCCGGGCGCACCGGTGACGTCCGACCGTACATGAAGGGCACCGCCCTCCGGTACGATGACGACGAAGAGTCGGAGGAGCCCGAAGAGGAGCCGGAGGAGGTCGAGGAGCTCGACACCTCCCTTCCGGAGCTCTCGAGCGAGCCCGAAGAGGAAGAGGAACTGCTCGAAGAGACCTAGCGCTCATGACCGAGGCCGAACGGAAGAGACTCGACCACGTCGTCCTTCCTAGGCGGCTTCCCGGCCTCGCCCTGCTGGAGCGCTACTTCCCCTCGCCGGCGGATAACGTCCTCGACGCCGAGCTGGCCTCGTTCGCCGCATCGGGCGACACGATCCTCGACCCGTGGTCCGGTACCGGGTGGACTGCGCGCCGCGCCGTGGCTCATGGCATGCGGGTGGTGGCGGCCGAGGCCAGCCCGTTCGCGCAGATGGCGGCGCAGGCCTTCCTGCTCGCGCCCGAGGTCGCCGCGGTGGATGCCGCCTTTGCCCAGCTGGCTTCCTCGCGGCGGGTGGACATCCCGCTCCGCCAGCACATCGAGGAGCTGTATGCCTCGCGCTGTCCGGTCTGCAACCGCCCGGTCGTGGCCGATGAGTTCATCTGGCCACGGGACGCGGATGCGCCGGGCCGCAAGGTCTACCGCTGCACGGCCTGTGACATCGCCCTCGGCGGAGCCGACGAGCGCGTGGCCCCGGTCGACGAGACGGACTACGCCAAGCTTGGGCTGGAACCGCCCCGGCCGCAGGCCGCCGAACCGGCCGTGGAGCCGGCGGCCGATGCCGACGAGGACCTGCCGCCCGCCCCGGTGGGCCTGATCGGGGATCCGCTGCCGGTCGAGCCGTCCATCCTGGCCCCCCTCGGCGAACCGGGTGGGCCGCCACCTCCGCCGGCCCGGGCGCCGGATCCGCCGGTGTCGTTCCCGTCCGGGGAGGGGCCGCGGTACGCCTCCACGGTGCGGCCGACCCCGGTGCCCGGGCCGGTCGGAACCGATATCCGCCAGGGCCTGGCCTACCAGCAGATGCACGACCGCTTCCCCGTGCTCGACGACCGGGGCGACGTCGTGGACGAAGTGCTCGACCTGTACACCGCGCGCAACCTGTACGCGCTGCAGGCGATCGCCAACAAGATCGACGCCGAGTTCCACGACCAACCCCTGGCGGCCGTGTTCCGCCTCGCGCTGGCCGGCTGCCTGCTCCCCGCCAGCCGGCTGAACGGCTACCCCGGGCGTGTCGCTTCGCTCCGGATCAGCGGCGGCCACGTCCGCCAACCGGCCTCGCGCCATCACCGCGAGGTCAACGTGTGGCGCCTGTTCGAGGTCGCCTACCAGGACGTACGGACCGCGCTGGCCGCGCTGGGCCGCGATCGGCGTCCGGTTCGCTTCGCCGCCGATCTGGACGAGCTGGGCGGCATGAATGCCGCCAATCTGCTGTGGATCCGCTGCCGCCCCGCGGTGGTGGGCCAGTACCTGCCGCCCGACAGCGTAGACCTCGTGATCGGCGCCCCGCCGCCGCCGGAGAGCGTGGACGAGCTGAGCTTCGAGTACCTGGCCACCGCCTGGCTGCTCGGGCGGGAGGCGGCCGAGACGCTCCGGCTGGAGCCGCTCTTCGGGGGCGGCTCGTCCCGCGCGGATGGCGCGGAGGTGACCGCCTTCCGCCACGCCATGGCCTCCGCGGCGGGGGCCCTCAAGCCCGGCGGCTGGTTCTGCGTCCTGCTGGAGGGCGACGACACGGATCGGGTTCTCGCGGTGGCCATGGCCGCCGCGGCCGCCGAGCTGGAGCTGGTGCATGCCATTCCCCGCGAGTCAGGCCGGGTGGGAGACGGCGTGGCGCTCCATTTCCGTCGCGCGTCGGCCGAGGATCGGCTCCGGGACGCGGTCCGACCCAGGCCGCTGCGCCTGGGCGCGGAAGGCGGTCACCTGACGTATCCGGAGCTGGCGGGCGCCATCGAGCGAGCCACGGTGCGGCTGCTCCGCGACCGCGGCGAGCCGGCCGGCCTGGCGCGGATCGCATGCGCGGTGCTGATGGAGCTGGAGCGGACCGGCCTGCTGCGGCGCTTGGTGCAGGCCCGACCGCCAGAAGAGGACGACGATGGAGCCAGCCCGCGCGAGGAGGAGCTGGTCGGCCGGGTGGAGCGCGGCGGTCCCGCCCTGCTTGCCGTCCTGCTCCGCGAGGAGCTGTGGCGCGACGACCACCCCAGCCTCGAGCGGGTCGCCGATGCCCAGCGCCCCACCTGGTGGCTGCGTGAGCCCGCCCTGGCTGACGGGACGCTGGCCGACCGCGTCGAATGGGCGACCTTCTCGCTCGTCACCACGGCCGGCCGCCTGGACGAAGCCGGGTTCCTGGACCGGATCTTCGCGCTCTTCCCGGGAACAGCCTCGCCTGACGAGGAGCTCGTCCGCGCCTGCCTGGGGGCATATGCCGCGGTCGGGGATCACGGTCAGCTGCGGAGCGAGGAGGACCTGGCGACCCGAATCGCCGATCACACGCGGGTCCTGGCCACCATCGTCGAATTCGGCCATCGGCTCGGGCTGCGGACGTGGGTCAGCCGGCGCGAGCAGGAGCGTCCGTGGCGGGAGGCCACGCTCGGTGACCTGCTGCGCGAGGACGAGCGGCGAACGTACTTGCCGCTCGTGATCCGTGCGCCGGCCGATGTGCTGGGCGCCGTGGATGGGTTGTGGTACGTCCGCAATCGGTCCAGCTATCTGTTCGAGGTGGAATGGACGGCCATGATTGGCGAGGCCGTCCTGCGCCGCGGAAGCCAGATCCCGACGTCGGAGCAGCAGGCCCGATTCCTGGTCATTCCCGCCGAGCGAACCGACCTGCTGCGGCTGAAGCTCGATCGCTCACCGTGGCTGCGGGCCGAGGTCGAGCGACAGAACTGGCACGTCCTGAAGTGGCCGCACCTGGAAGCCCTGGTGGCGCGCGACGGCGCTCGGATCGAGTGGCTGGAGCCGATGATCGGCCTGGACCCGCTGGTCGAGCGCGGCGGCAAGCAGCTCACCATGTTCGGCGAGTGATCTCGAGCCAGGGCGGGTAGTTACCCAGGACTGACAGCGCGCTTCAAGCGTGGTTATCCCGGGGAGTCAGTCACAAGTGATTGGTTGACCGACGCTCACGGGTCCCCAGCGAGATGCGAGTTACACATGACTGGCCGATCCTCGGCGTCGAGTGATCGGCTTGACCGGCGCCCGTATAGTCGAATTCGGGAGTGCCGTGGTTCCCCCCCGCGGCACTCCCGTTGCGTGCCCCGGACCGCCTCAGCCGGTACGACTCGCGCGGCGCCCTGGCCGGCGCATGGCACGCCGGACGACCGTCATGACTTCGCGAACGTACCGCTCGCCCTGCCCGCTGTCGATGGCATGCGTCAGGCAGCCGTCGATGTGGTCTTCCAGGACCAGCATCGCGACCTGGTCGGCGGCGGCGGTCATGGCCTCGACCTGCTGGAGGATGTCAAGGCAGTAGGCCTCGTCCTCGACCAGGCGCTGGAGGCCACGGGCCTGGCCCTCGATCCGGCGCAGCCGGTTGATGAGCTCTCGGCGGTCGCGACTGTAGCTATGGCGGAAATGGTCGGTCCCGGCCGCGGCGTCGTGCGTGTCCATACTCGGGGGTAGTATGCGCATCGGCTCCGGAGGCGGTCAATTCGATCTGCCAAGCCTTCCGATACGATGCCTGCCATGAATCGGCTTGCCAGCGCGACCAGCCCGTACCTGCTGCAACACGCCGACAACCCGGTCGACTGGTATCCGTGGGGCGCCGAGGCCCTGGCCCGGGCGCGGAGGGAGGATCGGCCCATCTTCCTGTCCATCGGCTACTCGGCCTGCCATTGGTGCCACGTCATGGCCCACGAGTCATTCGAGGACCCCGTCACGGCCGAGCGGCTCAACCGCGACTTCGTGGCCATCAAGGTCGACCGCGAGGAGCGCCCGGACATCGACGACGTGTACATGGGCGCCGTGCAGGCCATGACAGGGTCGGGCGGCTGGCCGCTCAGCGTTTTTCTGACCCCGGACCTGGAGCCGTTCTTCGGCGGGACCTATTTCCCGCCCGATGACCGGCACGGCCTGCCCGCATTCACGACCGTGCTGGAGGGTGTGGCGGAGGCGTATCGGGAGCGGCGTGGCGAAGTGGCCGGAATCGGGGCCCAGCTGGCCGCCCACCTCCGGCACCAGATGTCCGTCGACGACAGCGCCGGCGCCGCCCCGGGGAGTCAGCAGCTGGACGCCGCGGTGCGCCGGCTGGGCGGGTCGTTCGACGCGGTCCACGGCGGCTTTGGCCCGGCCCCCAAGTTCCCCGCTCCCATGACCCTGGAGTTCCTGCTCCGCCGCTGGCGGGACACGCGGGACGAGGCCACCCTGCGGATGGTGACGGTCACCCTGGACCGCATGGCCGACGGCGGCATCCATGACCAGCTGGCCGGCGGCTTCGCACGCTACAGCACCGATGCCTTCTGGCTGGCACCCCACTTCGAGAAGATGCTCTACGACAACGCCCTGCTGGCCCATGCCTACCTGGATGCGTTTCGGGCCACCGGGATGGACCGATACGCCCGCGTCGCCTCCTCGACCCTGGACTTCATGCTGGCCGAGCTGGGGACCGATGAGGGTGGGTTTGCGGCCGCGCTGGACGCGGACAGCGAGGGCGAGGAGGGCCGGTTCTACGTCTGGGACGCCGACGAGGTGACCGCGGTCCTGACCGATGCCGGGCTGGCGGCGGCGGACGCGGCGGCGGTGGCCGCCCACTGGGACGTCACGCGTGGTGGCAACTGGGAGGGCCGCACCATCCTGCACATCACCAGCGCTCCGCCGCCGGAGCCTCCGATCCTGGAACGCGCCCGTGCGGCCCTGCTGACCCGCCGGAGCGAGCGGGTCCGTCCGGGACGCGACGACAAGCAGCTGGCGGCCTGGAACGGCCTCGCGCTGCGGGCGTTCGCCCTCGCCGCGCTGGTGCTGGGGGATGAACGGTTCGTGGCGGCCACCCGGGACCTGGTGGCATTCATCCGAAAGGTCCTGGTCCACGATGGTGACCGGTTGTGGCGCACGGCCCGCGCGGGCGTGGCCCATACCCCCGGCTTCGCCGAGGACTACGCGGCGGCGGCCGATGGGCTGCTGGGGGCATACGCCGCCCTCGGCGAGCCGCGGGACCTGGAATTGGCCGAGGCGCTCATGGCGCGGCTTGGGTCGGACTTCTGGGACGGAGAGAGTGGCACCCTCTACGACACGGGGCCCGATCACGAGCAGACGGTGGCCCGTCCACGCTCGCTGCTCGACGGCGCGACGCCTGGCGCGAACTCGATCGCGGCTGACGTCTGGCTCCGGCTGGCGCTTCTGGGCGGCGACCCGGAGCACGACCGACGCGCCCGTCGCATCCTGGCGGCGGTGGGTTCGGCCATCGAGCGCCAACCGTCGGCCTTCGGGCGGATGCTGTGCGCCGCCGATCGCGCCCTGCGCCCGGCAGTCGACGTGGTGGTTGCCGGCGAGGCCGCGAACCGTCGCTCGGTCGCCCTCCGCCGTGCCGCCGCGGCTCCATACGCGCCGGACCTGGTGATCGCCGGCCTGCCTGCGGGCGATGAGCTCCGGGGCCGCCCGCTGTTTATCGGCAAGGTCGCGCGGGAGGGCGTGCCCACCGCGTACGTGTGCCGTGGGTACGCGTGCGATGCCCCCACCGCGGACCCATCCACCGTGACTGCCCAGGTGATGCGTCTCGCCGGGAGCGGGTCGTCAGCCGAGGCGCCGGCCTAGGCCGGCACGAACGACAGCCGGACTCGCCGCCGGACGTGATCCGCGTTCGGGTCCAGCAGGGCGATGGATTGCCAGGTCCCCAGCGCCATCTGGCCACCGATGACCGGCACACTGAGCGATGGGCTGACCAGCAACGGGAGGACGTGGTCCGCGCCGTGGCCCTGTGAGCCATGCTGGTGGCGCCAGCGATCGTCGCGCGGCAGGAGCCGGTCCAGGGCCTCGACCACATCGGCGTCGGAGCCGCTGCCCAGCTCCATGACGATCAGCCCCGCCGTGGCGTGAGGCGCGAACAGGTGCAGGATTCCATCGCCGCCCGCAGCCGCCTCGGCCACGAATCGGGCACAGGCGTCGGTCAGGTCGTGGACGCCGCGTCGCCCGCCGGTTTCGACGTTGATCTCTCGAGTCTCCACGCTCCGAGCCTAGCAGTCGACGGCCGCGATCTGGCGGCAGCCCTCGCGGGCGGCTACGATCCCGGTCGATGCAGCCAACACCCCGCCTCGTCCGTCTGCTGACCGTCGTCCTCATCATGTGGGTGGCTGGTTGCGCGCTCTTGTCGCCGAGCCCGACGCCAGGCCCAACTCCCGAGCCGACAGCCACGCCGTCACCGACCCCCCGGCCAACGCCCCAGCCGACCCCCACGCCAACGCCGGTGCCGACCCCGGTTCCGATCAACCCGGCGCTTCTGGATCGGCGCATCACTGTCCTGTTCGCGGGCACCGACTCCACCCCGGACCGGGTGGCAAACGGATACGGACCGCTCACCGATTCGATGGTCGTTGCCTCCGTCAGCGCCGACCACGGCCAGCTGACCATGGTCGCCCTCCCGCGCGACGCGACCGACATTCCGCTGGGCAACGGGGCGATCTGGCACTTGAAGGCCAACGCGATCCGATTCAGCTACGGCATGGACGGGCTGGCGGCGTCGTTGCAGCAGACCTACGGGGTTCCCATCGACTACTGGATCGAGCTGAACATGACCGACTTCCCTCAGTTGGTCGATGCTCTCGGAGGGCTGTGGATCGACGTCCCCTACGCGATCAACGACGGCGAGATCGGCTTCAGCATCGCGCCGGGCTGGCAGCGGATCAGCGGCGCCACGGCCCTGGCCTACTCCCGATCCCGGTTTACGGACAGCGACTATGCCCGGGCCGGGCGCCAGATGCAGCTGATCGCCGCGCTGGCCCACCGGATCTCCCTGATGGACGACGAGTTCGACCTGGGCGCGATGCTGGCCCTCCTCACCACGCTGCGGACCAACGCGCCGCTCACCGACCTGCCGACACTCCTGCAGGTCGTGGGCGATGCGGCGTACGCCAACGTGTCCGCGACCGTGCTGTCGCCACCCCGCTTCGCGCTGTATACCGGCATCGAGCCGGGAACCAGCCGCGGCTGGGTGATGATCGCCAACGTGGCCGAGATGCGCGCCTACGTGCGCGCCGTGATGGGGGACTGAGCCGGCGTTACTGGCGAGCCCCGCAGTTGTAGCAGACGGCGTCGCTGGCCCGGATGGTCGTCCCGCAGGTGGCGCAGTCTCGAGCCAGGTCGGCCTCGCAGCGCGCGCAGTACACGGCGCCGGGCGGATGCACGAGTCCGTCGACCAGGCAGTACGGCGCCCCCGCCGGCAGGCTGACCGGCGCCCCCGGATCGGGTGCGATCGCCTCGCCGACCACCGCTTCGGCCTCGATCCCGGTCTGCGAGGCGCGGAGGTACCCGATCAGCAGCCAGGCCACGTACAGTCCCAGCGCCCCGATCAGGGCCAGCGGGACGAGGATCGTCAGGCGCTCGGCCCATCCGGTGGCGAGCGACTCGATCAGGCCCTTGAGATCCATCGGGCGCCGATTCTAGCGCGGTTCGGCAACGCAGGACCGCCTGATAGACTCCCGCAAAGTCCGCAGCCGGTGGCACATGGCCCGACCCCGGATCGATCCTCATACGCCGCTCAGCGAGCTCCATGTGCACCTGGGAGCGGCCGTGACCCCGGCCATCATGTGGGGCATCGCGCACGCTCAGGGCATCCGGCTGCCGACCAAGGACTACTGGGCCTTCCGCGAGCTGATCACCCTCGGGCGCCGCCGGCGCCGGACCTTTGACGGGTACCTCGACCTGTTCCACTGGACCGAGCTCATCCAGTCCAGCCCGATCGCCGTCGAGCGCAGCGTGTATGAGGTCATCGGGGGGGCGTATCGACGTAGCAACATCACCCGCCTGGAGCTGCGCTTCAACCCCATGAAGCGCAACCGGGGCGGCGAGCAGGACCTGGACCACATCATCGCGGCCGCCGTGCGGGGAATGGATCGGGCGATCCTCGAGTATCCCCAGGTGCAGGCCGGCCTGATCTTCTGCCTGGACCGCGCATTCAGCCGCGAGCTCAACGAGATCCTGGCCGCCAAGGCCATCAGCTGGCGCGCGCGGGGGGTCGTGGGCATCGACATCGCGGGCCCGGTGGTCGCCGGCTTCCGATTCGCGGACTACCGCGACATCATGGCCGAGTGCCGCCGTGCCGGGCTGGGAATCACGGTCCACGCCGGCGAGACCGGTGGCGCCGACGAGGTGGAGGAAGCGGTCGAGGCGCTCGACCCGGCGCGCATCGG